>WBZO01005772.1_pt1 | contig 12369 bp, 6 predicted proteins | sample 5204261 | NCBI WGS metagenome assembly WBZO01 (sample SAMN12412400, study PRJNA552823) | activated sludge metagenome | isolation source: activated sludge from anammox sidestream of wastewater treatment plant... | place: USA: North Carolina | collected 2017-09 | reverse complement strand
GGCCGAACTGATGGCATTCGTGCGCTTCAGGACGCAGGCGCCGCTCGTGCTCGGCGCGGGCAGCAACATCCTGTTCACGCGCGATTGGCCCGGCGTGGTGCTCAGCCTCGACACGCGCGGCATCGAGGTGCTCGACGACGACGGCACGCGCCTGCAGCTGCGCGTCGCCGCTGGCGAGCGCTGGCATGACTTCGTGCTGTGGTCGCTGGCCAAGGGCTGCCGCGGCCTGGAGAACCTCGCGCTGATCCCGGGCACGGTCGGTGCCGCACCGATCCAGAACATCGGCGCCTACGGCGTGGAAGTGGCCGAGTTCATCGTCGCGGTCGAGGCCTGGGACCGTGATGCGGGGCGGCTGGTGACGCTCACCGCCGCGCAATGCGCCTTCGGCTATCGCGATTCGCTGTTCAAGCGCGAGCAGGAACGCTGGATCGTCGTGGCCGTGCGGTTTGCGCTGCCGCGCCAGCGCGCACTGCGCACCGACTACGCGGGCGTGGGCGAGGAACTGGCCGCGATGGGCGTGCACGATGCGGGCGCGGCGCAGGTGGCCGAAGCGGTCATGCGCCTGCGCACGCGCAAGCTGCCCGACCCGGCCGTACTCGGCAACGCAGGCAGTTTCTTCAAGAATCCACTGCTCGCCGCCGACGCCGCCCGCACGCTGTGCGCGCGCCATCCGGGCCTGCCATGCTGGCCCGACCCACAAGGCCGGGCCAAGCTGTCAGCGGCGTGGCTGGTCGAACAGGCCGGCTGCAAGGGACTGCGCGAGGGCGATGCCGCGGTGTCGCAGCAGCATGCATTGGTGTTGGTCAACCACGGCAACGCCAGCGGCGCCCAGCTGTGGGCCTTGGCCGAACGCGTGCGCACCGCGGTGCAGGCACGCTTCGGCGTGGTGCTGGAGCCCGAGCCACGCATCGTGTGAAGGCCAGGGTGCCTTCGCGGTCAAAGGCGGCACATCGCATCGCGCGCGCCAGGCGCGCGCACCGATCCATGTCCGAAGTGGGCTGGTCATTCCCCAACAAAAGTGCGTGCTCGGCACCCCACACTCTCAGGCCACGCCCTCATCAGTCGAAAAACCTGATCCCAATTCCTCGGATCCCAATTCCTCGAACCCTGCGCTCGATCCAGGGGCGCGTGGGCAAGTGAGGCAATCGTCGCGCCAAGGCCTCTGTCTCAACTGACGAGACAGAAATGTGTCAGAAACGACAAAGGCCGGTTGCCCGGCCCCGTCTGATTTGGTGCATCTTTCTGCTTGTTAGCGGAAAGAGCGCATTTCCTGATCTGCTAGTGTCGATCAGGCTAGAACCATCGCCACGAAACGTCAAGGGGAATTCATGGCACACGTCAAATACCGTCTCGGGCTCGACCTGGGCACAAACTCGCTCGGCTGGTGCGTCTACCGACTCGACCAAAACGACGAACCCGACAAGATCATTCGCATGGGCTCGCGCATCTTCGCCGATGGGCGCGATCCGAAGACGCTGGCGTCGCTGGCGGCCACGCGTCGACAGGCACGGCAGGCCCGCCGTCGACGAGACCGGGTGCTGAAACGCCGGCAACGCCTGCTGCAGGCCCTCATTCGCTACGGCCTCATGCCGCAGAATGTGGACGCGCGCAAGGCACTGCAACAAGCTGATCCGTACGAGTTGCGCGCCCGCGGTCTGGACCAACCGCTTGCCGTGTACGAATTGGGTCGCGCGCTCTACCACCTCACACGCAAGCGCGGCTTCCGCAGCAGTCGCAGGGATGGTGGCAACGCCGAGGAGGAAAAAGAAACCGGCAAGATCAACGAGGCCATCAGGCGCCTGCGCGAGCAGATCCAAACCGCCCGATGCCGCACCGTTGGCGAATACCTTGCCCGTCAGCATGCCGAGCGCCTGCCCGTGCGGGCGCGACGAAGCAGCGATGGCCAGTACGTGCTGTATCTGCAGCGCGATATGGTTGCAGAAGAATTTGACCTGTTGTGGGAATCTCAACGTCACTTCCACCCCGATGTGCTCACTGATGCGGCGCGTGACTACCTGCGTGACACGTTGCTGTTCCAGCGCAAGCTGCTGCCGGTGCTGCCAGGCCGTTGCCTGTTCGAGGGCGACGAACTGCGGGCTCCCCTGTGCTCACCACTGCAGCAGCGCTTTCGCATCCTGCAGGAACTCAACAACCTGCGCCTCATCGAAGGCGGTGCAGAGCGCGCATTGAGCCTGACCGAGCGCAACGTGTTGCTGGAGCTTCTGCTCCGCAATCGGGAAGTGAGTTTCGCAAAGCTGCGCCACGCCATCGGTGTCGGGCGCTCGTCCACTGCTCGGTTCAACCTTGAATCGGACAAGCGCAAGGGCCTCAAGGGCGACCTGGTGGGCACCCAACTTGGCGCGTCGCAATGCATAGGCGATGAATGGTTCCGCTGGCCGCTTGATCAGCAAGACAAGTTGGCGCTGCTGGTCGCCAGCGCGGACCAGAAAGACCAACTATTGGCGACCCTGTGCGCTGCCCCATGGCAGCTCACGATGGATACCGCCAACGCGATCGCCGACTGCCGCCTGCCGGATGAATATGGCAATCTGAGCCGCAAGGCGCTGCTGCGCATCGTGCCAGAGCTGGAACGCGAGGTCGTAACCTATGACGTGGCTGTGCAACGCGCCGGCTACGCACATCATTCGCAACTGCACACCGGCGAATTCTTCGAGCGATTGCCCTATTACGGGCAGATCCTCCGCGGCTACACGGCTCCGGCCGAACGAGCCCGCGTGGCCGACGAGAAACAATACGGAAAGATCCCCAATCCGACCGTCCACATCGGTCTCAACCAGCTCCGCCAACTCGTCAATGCACTCATCGCGCGCTACGGGCATCCCCGCGAGATCGTCGTCGAGCTTACCCGCGAGTTCGGCCTTTCGGGCGAACGGCGCCGCGAAGTCGACAAGCGACAGGCCGACAACCAGCGTCGCAACGAACGCTACGATGCGGAGCTGGAACGGCTTGGCCAACGCGTCTCGCGCGACAACCGACTCAAGCTGCAGTTGTGGGAAGAACTCGGCAGCGATGATGCGCTCGATCGCTACTGCATCTACAGCGGCCAGCGCCTGAGCAAAGCACTCCTGTTCAGCGATGAAGTCGAGATCGATCACATCCTGCCGTTTTCGCGTTCGCTGCACGACGGCGTCAGCAACAAGATCCTGTGCACGCGCCAAGCGAACCGCGACAAGGGCAACCGTACGCCGTACGAAGCCTTTGGTCACTCGCCCGGTACGTACCGTTGGGACGACATCGCGGCGCGGGTCGAACGCGTGTTTGCCGCCGGGGCCAACCCCGCACTGCGCCACAAAGCGCGCCTGTTCCGCACCGACGCGCTCGAAGCCTTCCTCGGCGACAAGGATTTCCTTGCACGCCACCTCACCGACACGGCCTACCTCGCGCGCGCGGCTCGACAGTACCTCAGCTACATCTGCCACAAGGACAATGTATGGGTCTCCAGCGGCAAGCTCACCGGCATGCTGCGCGGCAAGTGGGGTTTGAGCGCGCTGCTGTCCGACGACGGCCGCAAGAACCGCAATGATCACCGTCACCATGCGCTCGATGCAGCGGTCATCGGCATGTGCTCCCGATCGCTCATCCAGCGCATGGCCGTCGCCGCCGGCCACGCCGAAGAGCACGGCGAGAACCGCCTGCTGGAGCGACTGGAACTGCCGTGGCACACGTTCCGGGACGAATTGCGCGAATGCCTGCACCAGATCGTCGTTTCGCACAAACCTGACCACGGTCGTGAAGCCGCCCTGCACAACGACACCAACTATGGCTGGCGCGGCGAGCAGGACAAGAAGGGCGCTCCACTGGTCGGGCACCATGTGCCCCTTGAATCCATCGTCAAGGCGGCTGACGTGGAACGTGTCGCCGACATCGAGCTTCGGGCGCAGCTGCGCTCGCTGCTGCGTCCGCTCAATTCGACCAAGGACATCAAGGCGGCGCTGGCGGCCTTTAGCGCACGCACTGGCATCCGCCGCGTCATGATCGAAGAGCGGCTCTCGGTGATCCCAATCCACGATCGCCGCACCGGGCGGCCCTACCGCTACGTGAAGGGCGACGCAAATTATTGCTACGACATCTTCCGCGGGTCAGACGGGCGCTGGGAGGGCAGCGTCATCAGTTCGTTCCAAGCCAACCAAAAGGTCGACGCAAGCACGGCCGGATCCGCGCCCGATGGCCGCGAGCGCATCATGCGCATCCACAAGGGCGACATCCTCGCCATCGAGGATGGTACGGTCACGCGGTACATGCGCGTGGCCAAGTTTTCCGCGGGCAAGATCGCCTTGGTGGACCTGCACGAAGCCAATGTCGATGCGCGCACACGCGACGAGAGCGACGCGCTCAGCTACTTCTTCAAGGCTCCAGGCACCCTGCGACCGCTGCGCGCCCGCCAGGTCGGCGTGACCGTTCTCGGCTACGTCAACGATCCGGGCTTCAAGGACTGACGTGATCGGCCGCATCGTCGAGATTGCCGGTGACGCGCGCTACCTGTCGATCGAGCGCGGCTTTCTCATCGTGAGCCACAAGGGCCACGAACTGGGCCGCACGCCGATCGACGACATCGCCGCACTCATCGGCAACGCACACGGGTTGATCTACAGCAACAACCTGCTCGTGGCCTTGGCGGAACGCGCCATCCCGTTCGTGCTCTGTGGGGCCAACCACCGCCCAGCCGGCCTGCTCTGGCCGATCGGTACCCACCACCGCGAAGCGGCACGGATGGACGCGCAGTTGCGCGCGACCACGCCCCAGCGCAAGCGACTGTGGAAGCGACTCGTGCAGGCCAAGATCGGCATGCAAGCCGCCGTGCTGGCACTGTTCGGACTGCCGCCACTGGCCCTGCGCAGGATGATGGGCAAGGTTCGCAGCGGCGACCCATCCAACATCGAGGGCCAAGCCGCACGCCTTTACTGGATGCTGCTGTTCGGCAAGGAATTTCGCCGCGACCGCGAAGCCGCGGGCATCAACGCCATGCTCAACTACGGCTACACCGTGCTGCGCGCTCTGGTGGCCCGTCAGCTCATGGCCGCTGGGCTGCATCCAGGCATTTCCCTGCACCACGCCAACGAGGGCAATCCGATGCGCCTGGTCGATGACCTGATGGAACCCTTCCGCCCATTGATCGACGCCAGCGTACGGCGCCTCGTCGACGACGCCCGGACCGAACTGGATGCCGATGTCCGCCGCGAACTCGCACTGATCGGCGCGCGCAGCCTGCAGACCGACCGCGGCATCAGCCCGGTCACGATCGTGGTGCAACGACTGGCCGTGAGCCTGGCGCAAGCTTTCGAACAACCCAAGTTGCCGCTGCAACTGCCGCCAACCACTTCCACCACGCTCGCCGCTTTGTGGGATCAAGCTGATGCCGATGAACACGCGCAGGAGGAAGCGTGAACGGCGGCCCGCGCCGCCGCTGTGCGCCTACAGGCTCATGTGGATGCTCGTCATGTTCGACCTGCCAGTGGACACCGACGAGAACCGCAAGGCCGCCAACGACTTCCGCCGCGATTTGCTCGATTTCGGTTTCGAGCGTTGCCAGTATTCGGTGTACCTGCGCTTCTGCGAAGGGCGCGAGCAGGCTGATACCTGGACCCGCCGCGTACATAGCGTCTTGCCGGGCGGCGGGCGTGTGTACTGCCTGTACTTCACCGACAAGCAGTATGAAGGCATCGTGCGTTTCGAGCGCCGCCAGCGGCAGAAACGTGGTCAGAATCCGGACCAATACCAGCTGTTCTGAAGATCGCCATGCGCTTCTTGCCCGCCCCAGCCGCCGCCAAACCCATGAGAATCATGGGCTTGGCGGCGGCAGAGCGTAGCAGATCAGGAAATGCGCTCTAGCCGGAACTTCGGCCTTGCTCCACCGGTGCAGGCGCAGAGCGTAGCAGATCAGGAAATGCGCTCTAGCCGGAACATCCGCAGTCGCGCGGATCATTTCGCTTAAGCGTAGCAGATCAGGAAATGCGCTCTAGCCGGAACATTTCAGTTCTCCATCATCATGCGGGCGAAGCGTAGCAGATCAGGAAATGCGCTCTAGCCGGAACGTTGTGCTGTTTCGGGGTCAGGCTGCAGTGAGCGTAGCAGATCAGGAAATGCGCTCTAGCCGGAACGAACGTCACGGTGTCGATGCCTTGGATTGAGCGTAGCAGATCAGGAAATGCGCTCTAGCCGGAACCGATGGGGTCTCGAATCATCACGCATCCGAAGCGTAGCAGATCAGGAAATGCGCTCTAGCCGGAACTACGGTGATGGATGAGGTGCACGCGCACAAAGCGTAGCAGATCAGGAAATGCGCTCTAGCCGGAACTCGGACCCACGTCAACATGAGGAACCGACAAGCGTAGCAGATCAGGAAATGCGCTCTAGCCGGAACACAAGCTGGTGGCCACCAACTATTGGCGCGAGCGTAGCAGATCAGGAAATGCGCTCTAGCCGGAACATGCGGAACTGGGCAATGGCGGCCTCAATAAGCGTAGCAGATCAGGAAATGCGCTCTAGCCGGAACGATGCTGCTGGACGCCGCATCTGCGTTTGAAGCGTAGCAGATCAGGAAATGCGCTCTAGCCGGAACTACAGTTTGCATCCACCAGCGGTCGCGCCGAGCGTAGCAGATCAGGAAATGCGCTCTAGCCGGAACGCGTCACCCGCATTGAACGCCGCCGCAGCAAGCGTAGCAGATCAGGAAATGCGCTCTAGCCGGAACTAGGCCTTGACCGCCTGCGGATTCATCGCGAGCGTAGCAGATCAGGAAATGCGCTCTAGCCGGAACGAACTTGTGGGGGTGTCGGGCGCGGGGCGCAGCGTAGCAGATCAGGAAATGCGCTCTAGCCGGAACTGGCGTCTGACCGCGCCGGAACTGGGTTGCAGCGTAGCAGATCAGGAAATGCGCTCTAGCCGGAACACGTACCTGCTGCACCTCGCGTCCGCGCTCAGCGTAGCAGATCAGGAAATGCGCTCTAGCCGGAACGCGTTGGACAGCGCAGGGGAAAAGACGGTGAGCGTAGCAGATCAGGAAATGCGCTCTAGCCGGAACACGTAGAGCGCGCGGGCGTCATCTCGGCAGAGCGTAGCAGATCAGGAAATGCGCTCTAGCCGGAACGGCAGCGCGTGCAACTGGAATGTGCGCGTGAGCGTAGCAGATCAGGAAATGCGCTCTAGCCGGAACCCCGTCGTGATCACGACCAAACCAGTTTTGAGCGTAGCAGATCAGGAAATGCGCTCTAGCCGGAACGAGGAAGCGCCTTGGGTCGCCAATGCAGCGAGCGTAGCAGATCAGGAAATGCGCTCTAGCCGGAACCACCCGGACCTCGAGGACTTCATCAAGGCAGCGTAGCAGATCAGGAAATGCGCTCTAGCCGGAACGACCAAGAGCGCGACCGACGAACGCGCCGCTACGCGAAAGCGGCGACGCGGTCACGCCCACCGCGCCGGAAGCTGGCTAGAATCGGTGCCGCACCCAGCGATGCCAGGGCCGGCGTCACGTTCTTCCTCGCCCAGGAGCTGCCATGTCGACCATCGCCACCTTCACCGGCTCGCGCCGCCAACTGTTCGATGCGCTGCTGGGCAGTGCCAGCAGCGCGGTCGAGCCCGCGACCGCCCGCCGCCGCCCGGGCCGCACCGGCCTGCGTGAACTGGACCTGCCGGTGACGCCGCAGGCGCTGACCGTGCCGCCGCCGGCGATTCGCTGGCTCACGCGCGCGACGCATGGCTTCAGCCTGCCCGAGCACGCGGCGTTCCTCGCGCTCGGCGGCGACGACGAAACGTGCTGGGCGGCCTGGCTGGCGCAGCAGCTCAACCCCGCCGCCATCGACGACAGCGCCTGCGACAACCGCATCGCCAGCGCCGCTTTCCAGACCCTGGGCATGACCGTGCCGCAGTTGTGGACGCGTCGCAACCAGATCGGCGGCAGCAACTACTTCGAGCGCATGCGGCCGATCGCCGAGGTCGAGGCGGCCACGATCATCCGCCAGATCTACAGCAGGCGGCAGTTGTTCGAGGTCATGGTCGGCTTCTGGCACGACCACTTCAGCACGTTCGGCTGGGACTACGACGGCGGGCCGATCTTCGTGCAACTCGATCGCGACGTGATCCGGCCTCATGCGCTGGGCAACTTCCGCACCATGCTCGAGGAAGTGGCCAAGTCGACCATGATGATGTACTACCTCGACCAGTACGCATCCAATCGCGACGGCCCCAACGAAAACTACGCGCGCGAACTGCTGGAACTGCACACGCTGGGCGTGGAGAACTACGGCGGTATCCTCGCGCCCGATGACCCCAGCCTGCCGATCGGCGTCGGTGGCGATGGCAACCCGGTGCGTCTCAAGTACGTCGACAACGACGTCTACGAGGCCGCGCGCGCCCTCACCGGCTGGACCATCCGCAACGGCCACTGGCAGTACCCGAGCGAGAACGACGGCACCTTCACCTACCGCCTGCCCTGGCACGACCCGTCCAACAAGTACATCCTCAACCGCTACTTCGCCTACAACGCGGGCGACAACGGCAACGACGGACGCAAACTGTTCGACATCCTGTGCGGCCATCCCGGTACCGCGCGCTTCGTGGCCACCAAGCTGTGCCGCCGCTTCGTCGGCGACGCGCCTTCAACCGCGCTGGTCGACGCCGCGGCCAGCCTGTTCCAGGCCACGCGCAGCGCGCCCGACCAGATCAGCCAGGTGGTGGCGCTGATCCTGCAGTCGAACGAGTTCAAGACCAGCTGGGGCACCAAGATGAAGCGCCCGGCGATGAGCGCGGTGAGCGCGCTGCGTGGCCTGCTCGCCGACTTCACCCCGGTGCTGGACAACTCCAATGCGTGGACCACCACCGAGGAGTTCCTGTCCCGGGTGCGCCAGACCGGGCACCGCTGGTTCTACTGGCCCACGCCCAACGGCTACCCGGACGTGCAATCGGCCTGGGCCAGCAGCAGCGCACTGGGCATGACCTTCAGGCTGCTCGCACGCATTCCCGAGCTGCATGCGGTCAATGGCGACAACGCCACGCCCTTCATCGCCGACGTCCACGGCCAGACCCTCGCGGCCTTCACCAACCCGGCCCAGCGCAGCGCCAACAACATCGTCGGCTACTGGTGCGACCGCGTGCTCGGCTACCGCCCCGAGCCACTGCGCACCACCCTGGTCGACTTCCTGCGCCAGAACGCGGGCGCCGACGCCGCACTGGACCTGGTCAGTGACAGCGGCGGCTCCCACGCCGGCGTGTGGAACGGCAACGACCTGTCCAAGCACTACACGATCGCGCGCCTGCGCACCACGCTCGCGCTGCTGCTGTGCTGCCCCGAATTCCTGCGCCGCTGAGGAGCCGACCATGCCTTCCTTCAATCGTCGTGACTTCCTCAAGGGCGTGAGCGCCCTCTCGCTCGCCGCCGGCACCGGCAGCCGGGCCAAGGCCTGGTTCAGCACCGGCGACCTGCTGCCCGCCGCAGCCACCAACGACACGCTGGTGATGGTGTTCCTGCGTGGCGCGATGGATGGCCTGAGCCTGCTGCCGCCCAGCGCCAGCAACGCCAACCGCGGCCACTACGAGTCCTACCGCAGCAGTACGCGGGTACCGGCCACCGGCACCGGCGCCGGCCTCGCGCTGGCCGGCACGCCCGACTGGCTGCTGCACCCGCGCGCCAGCGAACTGCGCAACCTCTACAACAGCCAGCACCTGGCGGTGGTGCTTGCCGCCGGGCAACTGCAGCCGGTGCCGGTGATCCGCAGCCATTTCGACGCCCAGGCCAACCTCGAGTTCGGCTTCGGTGGTGGTACCGGCAACAGCGTGGGCTGGTTCACGCGCCATCTGGTCAGCGGCGGCCTGCCACCCACGGTCCCGCTGCCCGCGGTGTCGATGGGCGACATCACTGCCGCGAGCCTCCTCGGCAGCAGCGACACCATCACGATGGGCGGCGGCGCGGATTTCCGGCTGACCACCTTCCATTGGTCATGGGACGGCGATGCGGCCGACCCGCCCGGCGTGGCCGGTGCCGGCGCCGTCGCGCGCATGAACGCGCTGTGGAATGGCACCACCGCGCTCGAACGCGCGGGCGCCGAAACCCTCGCCTCGCTCGCGCTGCTGCGCGGCATCGACTTTGCCGGCTACACGCCGTCGGGCGGCGCCAACTACGACCTGCCCTACAACGGCGGTTTCGGTGATCAGTTGCGCGACGTGGCCAACCTCATCAAGCAGGGCGTGGGCCTGCGCGCGGTCACGATCGACCTTGGCAACTGGGACACCCATGTCGGCCAGGGCAACCCGACCCAGAGCTGGGACTGGTTCGGCAACCAGGTCGAGAGCCTGTCCAAGGGGCTCCATGCGTTCTACACCGACCTCGCCAGCGGCCCGACCAACTACATGAACCAGGTCAGCGTGATCGTGGTGAGCGAGTTCGGCCGGCGCGTGCTCGAAAACGCCGACGGCGGCACCGACCACGGCTACGGCAACGTGATGCTGGCGCTGGGCGGGCGCGTTAACGGCGGCCAGGTGTACGGCACGTTCCCGGGACTTTCCGGCGAGCAGCTGTACGAAGGCACCGATGTCGCGGCGACCACCGACTACCGCCGCGTGATCAGCGAGGCGCTGATCCGGCGCATGGGCAATCCCAACATCTACTACGTGTTCCCCGGCTATACCGGCTACACGCCGATGGGCATCTTCCAGGGCAGCGACCTGCCCCCGGGCGACTACGACCAGATCTTCCGCAACGGCTTCGATGGCGGCTGATCGATCCCCTGCACCCGATGCGCTGCGACCGGTCCCGTTCACATCCCCCGACCGGTCGCATCATCCACACAGTCCCGGAGCTGTCGCAGGCGACTACTGACCGCCGCCTGCGACACGCATTGGCCCAGCGGATCGCCGCGCCAGGGACGATTCCACAGGTCCGGCGTCACACCCGGGTTCAACCGGGATGCTTGTGGTCGGACGCAGTGGATGCGGCTGCGTCCACGGCCTTGTCCTTGACCGCATCCATCGCCTTTTCCTTGGCCATTCCAGCAGCCGGATCCTTGACGGCTCCAGCATCGACGCCCGACAGCGCACCGGCACCCGCCGCTCCGACCGCCGCGGCCTTGTCGCCCAAGGCATCGCCCGCCTTGTCCCTGGCCACGTCCATGGCCTTGTCCTTGGCCATCTCAACCGCCTGGTCCTTGACCGCCTCGCCATCGACGCCCGACAGCGCACCGGCACCGGCACCCGCCGCTCCGACCGCAGCCTTGTCGCCCAAGGCATCGCCCGCCTTGTCCCTGGCCACGTCCATGGCCTTGTCCTTGGCCATCTCAACCGCCTGATCCTTGACCGTCTCGCCATCGACGTCCGGCAGCGCACCGGCACCAGCGCCCGCCGCTCCGACCGCCGCGGCCTTGTCGCCCAAGGCCTCGCCCGCCTTGTCCCTGGCCACGTCCATGGCCTTGTCCTTGGCCATCTCCACGGCCTTGTCCTTGGCGGCATCGACTGCGGCTTTGCCGGCCTCGTCCTGCGCGAGCACCGATGAGCACCCCACGATCAATCCCACCGCAAGCAGCCATTTCATGTTGCCGCACTCCTCTCCGATTGCTGGAGGCGCCAACCTAGCCCCGTGCGAGGGGCCGGGGGTTAAATCCGCATCATCGCCGCGACCCTGCAACAAAAGTTGAGGTTTCCACTCCGATGTGCGCCTGCGATGGCACGCAACGTCACCCCGCGCGGAGCTGCGCGGCCCGTTTCGTCAAACACCATGTTCGCTGCACCCAACCGCGCGCGTAAGCGCGAAGGCGCCAATCGCGTCAGGACTCGCTGCACTCGAAATGCACGAGGTCGGCGTCATTGGCGCCATGCGCCTGGCCGAGGCTGATCGAGCCGAGCCGGCGCAGGTGCACTTCGTCGCGGTGCACGAGCACCTCGTGGCTGGGATCGGTGCGGATCCAGCTGCCGTTGGTGGAGCGGTCGGCAAACATGAAGTGGCCACGTTTCCATTCGATCAGCGCATGGTTGCGCGACACCCACTCAGTTTCGACCACGAGGCTGCTGGCCGGATCGCGGCCGATCGAGAAAGTGGCATCCTCACCCAGCTCGAACACCTGTCCGCGATGGCGCAGCAACAGGCGCGCGCGGGCGATGGTCGCCGGACCGGCCTGCATCACGCGCTGCACGGTGGTGACGGGCGCGAGATCCTCCTGCCACAGCACATCGACGATCTCCAGCGGCGCCTGCTTGCCCTGCACCCAGGCGCTGCCGAGCGAGCGGATGCGCATGCCGCCGACGCTGGTGACGCCTTCCACGGTGCTCGCGGTGGTCACGATCTGGTCGCGCCGCGCGAGCGTCTTGTCGGCCATGCGTGCGGCGACGTTGACCGCGTCGCCGAACACGTCACCATTCTCGAGC
>WBZO01005771.1_pt1 | contig 12370 bp, 13 predicted proteins | sample 5204261 | NCBI WGS metagenome assembly WBZO01 (sample SAMN12412400, study PRJNA552823) | activated sludge metagenome | isolation source: activated sludge from anammox sidestream of wastewater treatment plant... | place: USA: North Carolina | collected 2017-09 | reverse complement strand
CGCCGACGGCCTTGATGTCGTCGATCCAGCCCCGCAAATCTTTGTTGGCCATCAATTGTCCTCGCTGGTCCAAATGCCGGACTAGTGCGGCGGATTTGACGTTCCTACCAGAATTCCAACGAGTCCTTCGTAGGAACGTCAAATCCAAAGCCGCACTAGAATTATTGAGTTGCTAGTGTCCCTTTGGTTCCGACGCTTGTAAACGGATGTGCTGCAAAGTGATACAAGCGTCGGAACCGGGACACTAGTTTGCCTGCAGCCCGACTGCTTTAACGAGTTCGGCATTGACGCCGATCTCCCGCTTGAACTGATCTGCAAACGCCTGTGCCGAAATCGGCGTCGGGGACGCTGCTATCTTTCTCAGGCGCTCGCGCACGTCCTGCGTATCCAGCGCCTTGACGATTTCCTGATTCATTCGATCGACAAGCGCGCGCGGCGTCGCGGTGGGCGCAAATGCCCCCACCCAGAATTCGTAATCCGAATTGACGAAACCCGCTTCCGTCGTCGTGGGCACGTCGGGCAATGCGATTCCGCGTTTGGCACCTGCCACCGCCAATGCCTGCAACTTTCCGTCGGTGATCAAGGACATGGCGGGGGCCGCGGGTGACATATAGAAGTCGAGGCGGCCCGCCATTACTTCGGTCAGCACTTCAGGGGCTCCCCTGAAAGGTACGTAGAGTCCTTGAAAGCCCGCGGCCAGCCGGAACCGTTCGGCAGCAAGGTGTGTCGCGTCGCCGCGCCCGCCCGAGCCATAAGTAACCGCGCCAGGCCTGGCCTTTGCTGCGGCCACGAAATCGTGAATCGTCTTGTAGCCTTTAGCCGGTTGCACAACCATCACCAGTGGCACGTTCGCCAGTGATGCCACCGCGGTAAGGTCGCTTTGCACAGAGAATGAGAGATTTGTTATCGTTGACGGTACCACCGCGAGCGCCGATCCTGCGACCAGGATCGTATAACCGTCAGGATCGGCTTTCGCGACGGCGGCGGCGCCCAGCGTCTGCGCCGCCCCCGATCGGTTTTCGATCACAATGGTTTGCCCAATCTGCTTGGAGACCTGCTCAAATACCAGCCTCGCCACGATATCAGTGGCGCTGCCTGCGGTTAGCGGAACAATGACGCGAACAGGCTGTCGAGTCGGCCACGCCTGCGCATGCGAAAGCGAGGGAGATGCCACAAGCAGGCTCGCGAAAGTGCCGGCAAATATGCCGAAAATGAATAGCCGCCGTTGGTTCACGTCGTATCTCCGATATTTGGCACGCCGCCAAAGAGCGAGCATGGCTGTCTACTGGTCCGCGGGCGATGCGCTTCCGTGTGTATGATAAATGCCTCCCGCACGGCGATTACCTGACCGGAACGGTTAACCCCCCGATTGCGGCGACCTCTGTTCCATCGATGAACGATGCAAGAAAGAGACCTTTGGACACCTCACGCCCCTCCACGAGATCAGTGCAACTGCCCGCTCACGTCACGCCTCGGGCAAGGGACGACCGGCCCTCGCACGTAGCGCGCGATAGACCGCTTCGGGGTTGAGCGGCAGTTCCGTGAGACGAATGCCGACCGCGTCGTCTATCGCATTCGCGATCGCCGGGGAAACGCAGAAGGTCGCAACCTCGCCGACGCCTTTCGCGCCGAACGGTCCATTATGCTGGACAGTGTCGACGGTGAGATTTTCCATTGTTCCTGGAAGGTCGCGGATTCCCGGGATCTTGTAATCCGCCAAGGAAGCGTTGGTGACTTGACCGCCATCGAGGTGCATTTTTTCGAACATTGTGAAGCCAAAATGCATCAAGGCGGCACCTGAGATTTGCGATTCGACGATCTTTGGATTGATCGCTTTGCCGCAATCTATGACGTTGACCAATTTGGCGACCTTGACATGGCCTGTTTCCGTATCGACTTCAACTTCGGCGCCAACGCCAGAGACCATCCAGAACGGCGTCACATTCGGCGACAGGCCGGTTTCAGGATCCGGTGAAACATAGTCCGGCTTGTAGATTCCCGAGCCGATCACATTGCCGGCTTGCATGCCGTAACGTTTTTTGAAGAGTTCCGTGACGGGTATATTGGATCCCTCAGGCTCGCCTACCTCGCGTGCCAACTGTTTGATTTTTTCCTGTGCATCCCTTGCCGCGAGCCGCACCGCATGGCCCATATGGAACGTCGAACGCGAACCAAGGGTACCCATGTCATAGGGCGTCACATCGGTATCGCACGGCACGATTCGAACCGATTCGGCCGGGATATTAAGAACCTCGCCGACGATCTGAGACATCACTGTGTTCGAGCCCTGCCCCATATCGATCGTGCTGCAATAGAGGGTTACGGATCCGTCCGCGGATACGTTCACGATCGCGACCGAGGTCGTCGGCGTAGTTACAGCTTTGATGGCGATAGCGAAACCACGACCTCGACGAACAATGCCGGAGCCCTTATCGAACGCTTGTGACCATTTCATGCGGTCGAGCACGAGGTCCATGACCTTTTCAATCGCGGCGTCCTTGAGCAATTGACCAGTCGCGTGTTGACCGCCGTCGTGCATGATATTTTTGCGCCGAAACTCAACTGGATCGAGCTTGAGCGCGCGTGCCATCATGTCGGTGTGGCTTTCGTAGCCCCACACCAGTTGCGGCACGCCAAATCCGCGCAGGGCGCCGGATGGCGTAACGTTCGTATAGAGTGCATACGAATCGATAGAAACATTGTCGATGTCGTAAGGACCGGATGCAGTGAGGCCTGCTTTCTGCGTGACTCGCGGGCCGATGTCCGCATAGGCGCCGCCGTTCCAAAATACCTCGCACTTGCGAGCGACCATACGGCCGTCGTTGTCGACGCCGGTCTTGATTCGGAAGGTGCAGGGGTGTTTTGTGATCTGGTAGAATGCTTCCTCCATGGTCAACGCGACCTTCACCGGCCTGCGCGCGATCATGGAGAGCGCAAGCGCGAGCGCCTCGAGCTTGATATAGAGTTTCCCGCCGTAGCCGGCACCGAGATACGGCACCTTGACGCGGACGCGGTTTTCTGGCCAGCCGAGTAACCGCGCAATCTCGGTCCGCACGAATGATGGGCCTTGCGACGCGGTATAGATTGTGATCCCCGTGTCCTTGTAGTCGGCGATCGTGGCGTGCGGTTCAAGCGAAAGATGCAATGCTTTCTGGGTATGGAACTCATGCTGAAATTTATGGGCGGCTGCGGCATAGGCGGTTTCAAAATCACCTCGGCGCAGCTTGTAGGTCAGGGCGACATTGGTGTCTTTGACACCCTTGAGGTGCTTCAAATCAGCAAATGCCGCGGCGGGACGCAGTTCGTTATGCACGAATATCTTTGATGTCAGCGCTTCCACTTCGTCAAAAACCGCAGGTAATTCCTCGTACTCGGCGGTAATGAGTTGCACCGCCTGGTCCGCAATATGCGGATCTGCCGCGATAACGGCGGCGACCGGCTCGCCGACAAAGCGCACTTTCATGTCCGCCAGGATCGGTTGGTCGTGGAAAGCGGGACCGTAATAGGGGTTGGGTAGTACCTGCTTGACGTCGTCGATCGTCACGACGTGCAAAACGCCCGGTACTTTCTTGGCCGCAGAAGTATCGACCGACTTGATGCGGCCGTGCGGCACGGTGCTGCGGAAGAGCTTGGCGACCAGCACGCCCGGAAGATGCATGGGGTGGACGTATTCAGCGCGACCGGTAACCTTGTCGCGACCTTCTATACGCGGTACAGAACGGCCGATCTGCGAGCCCGCTTTGACCGCCGTGTTGTGTGCTTCAGTCATGGCCTACCCCGTGACCCTGCGCCGCTGTCCGTTGGATCGGTGCTTGATTGCATGCGAATCTGGCTCATGCGAACCGGTATTTCCATTACTGTCACGCCGGCCGATCGCTTCCGGCTGGAGAAGCTCGTGCGGGATCGCAATGCGCCGCAGAAACAGATCTTGTCGGTCTGGCCGCCCGTGCGAACCAGTGCTCGTTCGCGAAGGGCTTGCCGGTAGCGCAGTCGGCAAGCTAATCGGCCACCAGGATCTGCGGCAGCGGCCCGAGGTTCGCCGCCGGCACGTTGCCGACCCGAATGGCAGGATCCCCCGTAGACCACCATGCGCTTGGGGCCCGGCACCACCTTTACCAGCCGCATGGAATGCTCGATCGGCTGAAACCAGCCGGGCTGGGACCGCGTCCTTAAGCGGGATCCAGGCGGCCTCGACCTTGTGATCGGCCAGCGCCGCTCCTGAATGCAGCTCGCCGCGCCTGTCCATGATCGGTTGCGGAACGAGCTCCATGAAAACCTTCCTCTGCGGCCGCCCGGCGCATGACGGGTTTCGGAGCAGGCTTCATATCCTGATGAAGCATGGCGCGGTAGTAAAGCGGTAATTCCGATGCTAACGTCCGATTGCTGGATCATTCACATCTTGTCGAAATGAGGAAGCCATGCTGAATCGTCGTCGCGCTATCCAGGCTAGTCTTGCCGCCCTCGGCTCGCTGTCGGTCGCCGCGCCACTAAGCGCGCAAGATAAGCCGCTCATCAAGATCCGCTACAATGAGGTAGTGCGCTCGATCATGTACGCGCCGGCCTATGTCGCTCTCGCCAAGGACTACTTCAAGGAAGCCGGCTTCGATATCGCGCTGAGCACCGCACAGGGCGGCGACAAATCGGTGGCGGCGCTGCTTTCCGGCGCGGCCGACATCGCACTGATCGGTCCGGAGACGGCAATCTACGTGCAGAACAGCACATCGCCGACCAAGATTCCGATCTTCTGCGGCATGACCACCACCGACGGCTTTCTCATCATGAGCCGCGAGAAGATCGACAAGTTCGAGTGGTCGATGCTCAAGGGCAAGGACTTCCTCGGCTTCCGGCCGGGCAGCACGCCGCTGTTGTTCTTGGAAGCAGCCTTGCGCAAAAACGGTATCGATCCACAGAAGGACGTCAAGCTCAACAACAACATCGCCGTTCCGGCCCGTGTCGGCTCGTGGCTCGCCGGCCAGAATCAGTTCGCGATCTTCACCGAGCCCGACGCCTCGCAGCTCGAGCTCGACGGCAAGGCGCACTTCATCGCGTCGGTTGGCAAGATCGTTGGCCCGGCCGACTACACAACCTTCATGGCGACCGACAAATATATCCACGACAACCCGGCGATTATCCAGACCTGGACCGACACAATCTATCGTGCGCAGAAGTGGACCGCCGAGCAACCGCCCGAACAGATCGCGCAAACCATCTCGCCGTTCTTCTCCGGCGTGAACCCCAAGGCGCTTGTGAGCGCGGCCAAGCGTTTCAAGGAGCTCGGCATCTGGAAGAAGACGCCGAAGATCGACAAAGAGGCGATGGACCGTTTCCAGGACATCCTGGTGCAGGGCCATGTGCTCGATAATGACAAGCGCGTGAAATTCGAAGTGCTCGTGCTGTCACAATTTGCCGACAAGGCGAAGTGAGGCCGTGCAGAAAACGGCATCAACCGGCGCCGGCCGGCCGAAGGTCGAAATCCGCGGCATCTGTTTACGCTACTTCGGCGCCGAGGGCGAGACCGAGGCGCTTCAGGACATCTCGCTCAAGATCGCGCCAGGCGAATTCACCGCCATTATCGGCCCGAGCGGCTGCGGCAAGAGCACGCTGCTGTCGCTGATCGCCGGCATCGTCGAGCCGACCGAGGGCAGCGTCCTGGTCGACGGCGCGCCGGTGAAAGGGCCGAGCCGCAAGGTCGGCTACATGCTCCAGCAGGATTACCTGTTCGAATGGCGCACCATCCTTGACAACACGCTGCTCGGCGCGGAAATCCAGGGTGCCGACATGCGGCAGGCGCGCGAGCGCGCCACTGCGCTGCTGACACGCTACGGCCTCGGCCAATTCCTCCACCACCTGCCGCGGCAGCTTTCAGGCGGCATGCGCCAGCGTGTGGCGCTCGCCCGCACGCTCTGTACCGAGCCCGATATCGTCCTCCTCGACGAGCCGTTCGCGGCGCTGGATTCGCAGACGCGGCTCGCGCTCGCTGACGAGATCGTCGAGATCCTGCGTCGCGAGGGCAAGACCGCGATCCTGGTGACACATGACATCGGCGAGGCCGTCAGCATGACCGAGCGTGTGATCGTGATGTCGCGGCGACCCGGCCGCATACGCTCTGACCACGCCATCTATTTCGCGACGCCCGACGGCCGACGCCCGGCACCGTTCGCAGCGCGCAACGCGCCTGAATTCAACGGCTACTTCAACACGCTGTGGAAGGAGCTCGAAGTCCATGTCGAAGGTTGACGCCGTCGGGAGCACGATACCGAGTCCGCAATACCTCGCCTGGCTGCGGCGACAGCGCCGCAACCGCCTGACCATCCGCGGCGCCCAACTCGCGCTCCTGGTGGTGTTCCTCGTGTTATGGGAGGTCCTGCCGCGCGCGGAGATCATCAATCCGCTGTTCACCAGCTACCCGTCCGCGATCTGGCCGACCTTCCTGGACATGCTGCACGCTACGCCACAACAACCGAGCATCCTCACCCACACCTGGGCGACCGTGCTCGCCACCGTCGTTGGCTTCGTCGCCGCGATGGTGCTCGGGATCATCATCGCGGCGGCGCTCTGGCGTTGGGAGGGGTTGTACAAGACCCTCGACCCTTACCTGGTTGTGGCCAACGCCATGCCTAAGATCGCGTTTGTGCCGATCTTCTACATCTGGCTCGGCGCGGTGCTGTCGGTTTACGGCATGTCGCTCGCCATCTCACTGTTCATCACCATCATAATGATCTACAGCGGCTTCCAGGGCATCGACCCGAACCGCATCAAGCTGGCGCAGACGTTCGGCGCGTCCAAATGGCAAATCCTGACCAAGGTGGTGCTGCCGGGCAGCGTGCCGACGCTAATCGCAACGCTGAAGGTCAATGCCGGGCTGTCCCTCGTCGGCGTGGTGGTCGGCGAATTCCAGTCCGCCAATCTCGGGCTCGGCTATCTCGTCGTCTACGGCAGCCAGATATTCAAGATGAACATCGTCATGACCGCCGTGACGCTCCTCGCCATCGTCTCGTCGCTGATGTATCTCGCGATCTCATTTCTGGAGAGCGCGGTGATGCGGCGGCGCTGACCGCGGCCTGCGGCCGGTTCACGCAAACGCAAATGATAAATAATAGGGGAATTTTTCCGGATTCCCAAATTAACCCTTCGAGCCCGGAATGGTAACAGGAAGGCCGCGAACGAGGGCACGATCCGTTCGGATGGAATCAGATCGCGCTCCCGAATCTCTACTTGGCCATGCTTTTTACTGCGGAATGCTTGCTCCGGCGAGCCGGCTCCGCTTCGCTGGAAAGCGCGCTACGCCGTCTTATGCTGCGCGACAGGCACCAAGCGGGCGATGGCCTCGTCCGTGGTCATCACGTCGCCGAAGAACACCATGAAGTTGTTCAACGATGCCGCGTGTTCCTCGTCGCTCAGCGAGGCATTGCCGTCGGACAGCATGACGACTCGATAATCCAGCATCATCGCGTCCCGCGCCGTCGATTCGCAGCAGACGTTGGTCACCGTGCCACTGATCAGCAGGTGCTCGATGCCGCGGCTCTTGAGCTGCGCGTCGAGATTGGACGAGCCGTGAGTAAAGGCGCTGTACTTGATCTTCTTCACCCGCAGGTCGGTCGGCAGCACTTCGAGGTTGGGATAGACCTTAAATCCCTCGTGCCCTTCATCAAGTTCAGCGATGCGTCGGCCCTTGCGGTCGGGCGTCAGCATGTACGTATGGAAATTGCCCCACTCCTGCAGGGCTCCGATCGCCGTGGTCTGAATCCAAACAACGGTCCCACCGGCGGCGCGCAGCACCTTCGCCATGCGGTTGATGTTAGGCACGATAGCGCGCGCCTCCGGCACCTCCGCGCCAAAGCCCTCGGCAACGAAATAATTCTGCATATCGACCACGACCAGCGCAGTTCGCCCGGCGTCGATCGCCTCATGGCTCAGCAGCTTGCCTTGACGGCGCAGGACGCGGTCCTTGATCGATTGTGGCGTGACGTAGGGATGCATCGGGGACCTCCTTGACGCTGTGAGCCAACGTCTTAAGCTAATTAGAGCCGGCTTCTAGCAGCGTCAATCCATGCGATCCGTATTGGCGCGCGGCAAGGCTGCGCTGCGCTCATGGTAAACTGCAAGGGAGAGATACGACGTGGCTAAGGACACGTCGGACAATAACTGAATTGCTTTTTGGCGGTGGCGCGTCGGATTACTCAGGTTTTGGAGGTTTCTGTTTTGTCGAATACTGGGCACATCGCATGCTGACTAATAAGAGTGAAATTCCAGCGACGATGACCAGACAGTTTGTCGCGGCAGTCTGAACGACTCGTTACTCTGCGAGTGTACCGAAGCCCGCTGGTCAAAATTTTTTGACGACGATGGAACGGGATTTGCCAGTCCGCGTTCCTATGCGGAGTGGCGGCTCTTCCGCGGCTGCTTCCGTGCGACGTTGGCCCCGGCATTCTCGCACGATCAAATTCAAAGGAGCTTTGGCCATGGTTCGCAACATGCTCATCGGTATGGCGCTGCTGATTATGACAGCAATGCCGGCAGCCGCAGCCGAAAACGTCAGTAATGAGCCGCCGCCGGCCCCCTATCAGAAGGTCAGCAAGCTGGTGAAGCTTCCAGACTTCTTGCCTGGTATCGGGACCCTCTATGTAGACCCGAAAACACTGCCCGACGGTCCATTCCTCGCCTATGATCACGAGGGCAAGCTGGTCAGCACGATCTATATGATCCCGCTCAAGGAGCTCGACGCTCGCAAGAACATCGCCAATCTGGCAGCTCCCGGCGGCAACGTCGACCACGTCTCGATCGTGTTCAATGCCGGTCATCCTGGTGTCGCCGAACCGCATTATCACATCGTGCTGTGGCACGTGTCTAATGCGCAGGAGAAGCTCGTGGCGAAGTGAAATGATCACGCGGCGGGATGCCCTCGTTGCTAGTGGCGGCATGTTCCTTAGTGCAGTCTTGAGCGGTCGGACTGGCGCAGCGGATATTGTCGAAATCCATATGAAGAGCGACCCCTCCGGTGGGGTGGTTGGTTTCGACCCCGTTGGAGTGCTTGTGCAGCCCGGCCAGGCGGTACGCTGGATTTGCGATGCCAACGTGCATACGACAACCGCGTATGGTCCGACGAACGACAATCATTCGCTGCGGATTCCGAAGGAGGCCCAACCCTGGGCCTCCGATTTTCTTCTGCCGGCCCAACGGTTCGAGGTGAAGCTGACTGTCGAAGGGGTCTATGACTACTACTGTGCGCCGCACGAAATGGCCGGAATGGTAGGACGTTTGATTGTCGGGAATCCGAGCGGGCCCGGAGCGCTGCCCTTCGACTACTTCAAGGCGGAAGGGAAAAACTGGAAACCCGTGCCGGCATCGGCCCAAAAGACGTTTCCCGCGATTGACGAGATCATGCGGAAAAAAATCGTCCGCTCGCCGCTCAATTTCTTGAAATGACTGGCTGGCGCGACCGTTCGCCGTGGAGAGATCGCGATGGATCACAAAGTTCATAGCCAGAACGTCAAGCTGAAGCGGGCCTATGAGCCGCCGAGCAGGACCGACGGCACTCGCGTTCTGATCGACCGGCTGTGGCCGCGTGGTGTCAAGAAGACGGACGCAAAAATCGACGAATGGATGAAGGACATCGCCCCAAGCACGGAATTGCGAAAATGGTTCGGCCACGATCCGGCTCGCTGGCCTGAGTTTCAAGGTCGTTATGCGGTGGAGGTGCGCCAGCATCCCGAGCAGCTGAAGCGGCTGCGCACGCTGGCGCGCGAAGGGCCGCTTACGCTCGTATTTTCCGCGCATGACGAAGCACACAATGACGCCGTCGTGCTTCGGGAAATAATTCTGGGCCATCGGAGCCACAAGCGTTCCTAACGGGCTATTATCTCGCCAGTGAACGGTGCATTAAGGATCATCCAAATGCCTGCACCGAGGAAGGTCAACGTTGCGGTGAACGGATACGGCGTTATCGGATATGCCCATCGTCGTGAGCGATGAAGCGTTCTATGCGTGGACCTATTCGGCGCCGGCGACAACTGGGTCGGGCACGATCATCACTTCTGCGGCAATATCCGGCACGGCGTACTGGGATAGGTCGAGCTTTCGAAAGTAGTCAGCAGCCGCGAGGTGTCTCGGCGCACACGTCAACATGTCGGCAACGACAGCCCCGACATCTACGTGCTTGTGAACGGAGCCGGCGGCGCAGTCAGCCTGCAACAGGGCGCGGCGCAAATTCAAATCGCATCGCGCAGTTTCGTCTTCTATTTCGCATCGCGCCCATATGAATGGCTCCACATGAACACGACCGGACCTTAATCATCCGACAACCTCACACGAACCGATGGCGCGCATACGACGATTGGCCTTTCATTAAGGATTTTCGGGGAGTTTGCGGAAAACGGCGGCCGCGTCGGTTTGGCGCACGAGAGGCGGAGACCGAGCTTTATTTCGGTGGCGCCTGCATCTGCGCGAGCAGATCAATGAAATCCCGCAGATAGGGCGTCATCGTCATATTGCGCCGTTTCAGCAGACTGATTTCACGCTGCACATAGGGCTCGGTCAGCAGGAGCGTTCGCAGACGATTTCGGCTGAAGAACCTGGCTTCGAGCTCCGGCACGATCGTCAATCCGAACCCGGCGTGAACCAGTGCCACCGCGGTCGTTACGTAACTGACCTCAAACGCCGGCTGCACCTGAAGGCGCTGTTCCACGAAAACGCGATCCGCCAACTGGCGGATATTGCTGTCGCGAGTCAGCATCACAAGAGGCTGCTTCGCGATGGCGCGCCATGTTGTTTTCTTGCCGTCGCCGAAACTACGCCCCGCCAGCACCATCAGGCGATCCCGGATCAAAGGCTGGCTGGTCAGCCCCTCGCCGATATCGAGAAAGGCGCCGAGACCGAGATGCGCGTCGCCGGTGCGAACGCGTGTCGCAATCGCCTCGGTCAGGGCGTCGCGAACATGGATCGTCACGTTGGGATGCCGACGGCGGAAGCGCGCCATCGCCTGCGGAAGAAGAGCGGCGGCGAGCGTCGGCAGCGCCGCAACGATGATCCGGCCGCCCCGGCTGCCATCCTCCCGCACGCTGCTCGACGCAAGCTCGACGTCTTCCAGAATCCGTTCGGCGATCGTCACGAACCGCTCGCCGGCCAGCGTCAGTCGCAGCGGTCGTGCGCTGCGATCGATCAGGCGCGCATTGACCGACGCTTCCAGCGTTTGCAGCAGCAGCGACAGACCGGATTGCGATAGGCCGAGCTTGTTCGCGGCGGCGGTGACGCCGCCGGTCTGCGCGAGAGTCACAAGGCCGCGTAACTGACGAATAGTAATCCCTTGCGCCATCGAACCTCAGCCATTCGATATTTATTTTATCAATTATATTATCTTTATTATAAATTTGACAAATGGCAGAGCAGACAATCTCATTAACTCTCTGGGCGTAGCCGATCCGCTCCCGGAGACCGACGATGACAGCACGCATTCTGGCCGACATGGCCAAGCCCCGCGGCCGCTTCCCTCACGCCAAGCGCGTGGGCGACTTCCTCTTCATATCGGGCACCAGCTCGCGCCGCCCCGACGGCACTTTTGCAGGCGCCGAAGTGGCCGCGGACGGCAGCTTGCGACTCGACTTGCGCAAGCAGACGGAAGCCGTGCTCGCCAACATCAAGAGCATCCTTGCTGCCGAAGCGGCGAGCTTCGCCGATCTGGTCGAGACAATCGCCTTCCTGACCGATATGAACCAGTTTGAAACCTTCAATCAGGTCTACGGCGAGCATTTCGATTACGACGGCCCGACGCGCACCACAATCGGCGTCAGGGCGCTGCCGCATCCTTTCATGCTGATCGAGATCAAGGCCGTCGCCTATTTGCCAATCCGGTCCGAATAAACTGGCTCAACGGAGACAATCGTGAGTTCAATCGACCTGCAGACAGCCAACAAGGTAATCGCCGCCGGCGTCGCTTTCGCGCGTGAAAAGAAGATGAAACCGCTGACATTCTGTATCCTGGATACAGGCGGCCATCTGGTCTCGGCGCAGCGCGAGGACGGCAGCGGCATCCTTCGCTTCGAAATTGCCTTCGGCAAGGCCTGGGGGGGCCTCGGCATGGGCCATTCCACGCGCTACCTCCAGGAGGATCTCGCCGTGAACCGGCCGCGCTTCGTTGACGCACTGGCCGTCGCCTCCAACGGCCGCTTCATTCCGGTGCTAGGCGGCGTCCTGATCCGCGACAAGGCCGGCGCGCTGCTCGGCGCGCTGGGCATCACCGGCGATACGGCCGACAACGACGAACTTGTTGCCGTCGAGGCGGTTCGGCGAGCCGGACTTGTCGCTGACACCAACTAGGCAACATATTCCGATCAAACGGAGGTACCAGGACCATGCAATCCATCAGGCTCTTTGC
>WBZO01005770.1_pt1 | contig 12372 bp, 9 predicted proteins | sample 5204261 | NCBI WGS metagenome assembly WBZO01 (sample SAMN12412400, study PRJNA552823) | activated sludge metagenome | isolation source: activated sludge from anammox sidestream of wastewater treatment plant... | place: USA: North Carolina | collected 2017-09 | reverse complement strand
TCTTCGCGAACTTCGGCGGACGCTCCGTCAACCCCAGCAAATCATTCACCACCAGAACCTGCCCATCGCAGTGCGACCCCCGCCCCAATGCCAATCGTCGGAACGCGGATCGCCTCCGAACCAGTAGCGGGGTCGGCGGTAGCGAGGTCATCCCTTGAAGAACAATTAACGGTGCCGGCCTGCAATGTGACGCGATGAGCAAAAATTGAAATTCAAGCGTTGACCCTGCGCGTCCAAGCGTTGACCCTGCGCGTCACGCACGCCGGGGCCTAATGGTGGTTCAAGCCTTCCTTCTTTATGGTCCCGGGCCATACCGCCATGTAGCCGCCTGAACCGGAAATGTGAGTGTGTCGATGATGACCGCCGGCACGTAAAGCAGATAAGATAGTGATCTATACCCGAAGGATTTGTATGTGGGAGCAAAGAAGAAGCTACGGTCAACCTCGACACGATAGTGTCGGCCAGAAGCGTCATAGGGAACGATTACGCCGGTCGGCCCGTGCTTGTTCGTGTACGTGCCCATGACTGCTTCTTGGACGGGGAAAACAATCATATCTTGAGCGCACCGGTTAATAGTGTCTGGATGCATGGTGGTGTTAACTCGCGTAAGCGCAATTGACACCTCCCCACGGCTATTTGCATGCGCCAGTTGAGTGGTGAGTGTGGATGCGGATATGTGGAAGTAGCGAGGGTCTTCCCTGACCAGTGCCTGATCTTTCCTTCGCTCATGCCGGAGCGAGGCTTCAGCGACCAGGCTTCCGTCGGACATCAAGTAAACGCATCGAGGCTGTGATACATTAATTCGAGTTTCTCCTAGCCTATCAACGATGCGTGTACAGGCGCATCCCTGCTGGAGAAGGAGCAATGCTGTGCCCAATATGACGTGCCATTTCATCTCATGCTGCTCGAATGCGAAGCTGACCGGAACCGCGCGAGAGAATCGAGACAAAAATGAGCGAAGCGAGATTTGAGTCGACATTCGAGGAAGCGGCGGAACCAGCGCCAGGGGGCGCGTCCCAGGTAGCGGAGTCGGCGGTAGCGAGATCATCCCTTAAAGAACAATTATCGGAGCCGGCATGCAATGTGGCGCGATGAGCAATAATTGAAATCAAGAGTTGATCCTGCGCGTCCCCTTGCGACGGTACATATTCGGCTCATAATATATTATTTAATTAACTTCACAGTAATAAACGATGTAACGATTGCAGATATCACGACCCATAGTAGTTCAGATATTCGAGACCGAAACTTCTGCAGCTTACTTCGTTTTCTGATGTCGTCTAAGAGCAAATGTCCCTGAACAGTTAGCGCAAGTCGATTTAACTCTAGCGAAGGCTCCCCAGTGCCATCAACCATTGGTGTCCATTGTGAAGTTAAGTAACCATCTTTGACGAGTTCACTCACGCGTGCATAGAAGCTGTCAGGATTCTTGATTTCAGATTCGGGCGCGCATAGACGTACACCAGGCCCAAAATTCTCCGCAAGTTCAAGTAACCCTTGCACTGTATCGATGCCGAAGAACGTACGAGGTAGTATAGTGTTCTGGTAGAGTGTTATTTTATGCTGCACTGATGTCACACGTGTTCTTTTTTGCCGAAAAGGCGATTTTATAGTTTTTCTGTCCTTCACGCAAATTATGATTCCACAATGAATAACCTTTTGAATAGCAACTGGTTGTGTAGCTTTTGTTTCTTACATTCGCCGTCAAATGAGGAGTTTTGTTCGTGAATAGACCGCCTGAAATTCTTGTTGCCGCACGTTGATAGGATCAGGTCTTTACATTCGCCATCTTCGCATCCAATTCGCGCAACATGGTTTTCAGCGCTCAGCGTTGACCGGTTTTTGATACGACAAGCAATAATTGAAACTCATGGACTGCCTTTGTGCGGCCGCGCGCGCAATCGCTCCGGCGGCCTCGTCGGCAGCGTCACGCTAAAGGAAATGCGCGCGACCGACGCTTAGTACTCGTGCTCCGGCGCTGGAAACGCGCCGCTCTCCACATCCGCCTTGTACGCGCCAAACGCCTGCTGCATCGCGGCGCGCATATCCACATACTTCTTCGCGAACTTCGGCGGACGCTCCGTCAACCCCAGCAAATCATTCACCACCAGAACCTGCCCATCGCAGTGCGGTCCCGCCCCAATGCCAATCGTCGGAACGCGGATCGCTTCCGTAATCCGGCGCGCCGCGTCCGAAGGCATACCTTCCAAAACCAGCGCAAACACACCCGCTTCTTCCAGCGCCTGCGCATCGCGGATCAACCGCTCAACGTCCGACTCCGTCTTCCCCTGAACCCGAAAGCCGCCCATCGCGTGAACACTCTGCGGCAACAACCCAATGTGCCCCAACACCGGAATCCCATTCTCAACCAGCGCCCGAACGTGGGGCGCGCGCACCTCTCCGCCCTCCAACTTCACGCCATCCACACCCGCCTCTTTGATGCAGCGCCCCGCATTCAGCACCGCATCGGAAACCGACACCTGATACGTCAGAAACGGAAGATCGGCGATCACCATCGCGCTCGAAGCTCCGCGCCGTACAGCCGCGCTGTGGTGCAACATCTGCTCCAGCGTCACCGGCAGCGTATTCTCAAACCCCAACACCGCCATGCCCAGCGAATCGCCGACCAGAATCATCGGCACACCTGCCTCATCCATCAGGCGCGCCATCGTGAAATCATACGCCGTGAGCATCGCAATTCGATGCTTGCCCTTCTGCGCGCGAATGCGCGGCGCCGTCCATCGCGGATTCACCACAACCCCTCCGCGAGAAAAGTTCCAACGCTTGGAAACAACACGATCATAAACTTCCAATCCTTGGAAAACACCCTACCACTTCTTTCCAAGCCTTGGAAGTCCTAGCGCCCCATGAGGCCTTTAATCAGGCCCTGCATCCCAAACTTGGTGTAGCCGGCGGGCGGCTCGAACAAACTCGCCGGCTGCGGCCCCAGCTTCACATTCTTCCAATCGATTTGAATATCGCTGTTCTCGCCGACCATGCGCACGGGAGCGCCATTCTTGGCGTTGATGAAGAAGAAGTACGTCTTGCCATCCGACTCCATGCGATATTTTTCGCATTTCACTCCCTCCACCGTCTCTGTTCCCTCCGGTTTGAGATGCTCTGGATTGGCCCACGCGCTGCGCGCCAAGTCGTCGTCCTGCTCCAGCGAGTTCTCCATATACATCCGATTCGGCATGATGATGTAGAGCGCGCGCTTCGACTTGTTGACAATGCTGACGCTCGGCATGTTGGCATCCGGCATGGACATCTCGCTGCGGACGTTCCCATTGTCCACATTGATTTTTGCCGTGATGGTGGTGCCGTCCATCTTCATTTCCTGGTCGGCGCTGAATTGTTCCGCCGGCTTCGTGGCCGCAGCGGCAGCCATCGAAAAGGCACACACAACAAGAGCGATCAGTCCCACTATTCTACGCATGGCGTGTAGTCTCCTTTTTCCAACACTCATCGGCTATCTGCGACGGCCCATCGCGCGGCGCGCCTCGCGATCCGCATCCCGCTTCTTCAGCGTCTCCCGCTTATCAACGACTTGCTTTCCGCGCCCCAGGCCGAGCTCCACCTTAACCCTCCCGTTGCGCAAGTGCAAGTCGAGCGGAAGCAAGGTGTGCCCCTTAATCGCGGTTTGACCAATCAGCCGCTCAATTTCCGTGCGGTGCAACAAAAGGCGCTTGGGGCGATCCGGCTCCTGCCGGTCCGCCGGCCCGTGAGAATAGGGTTGCACGCGCATGCCGTACAAAAAGACCTGCCCGCCCTCCACCGCGGCATAGCCCTCCTGCAAACTCACCTCGCCAGCCCGAATGGATTTCACCTCCGTGCCGCGCAGCTCAATGCCCGCCTCGATCTTCTCCAGAATGTGATAGTCGTGGAACGCCTTGCGATTGCTGGCGATCACCTTAACGCCCGAAGGCTCTTTGGCAGCGGCATTCATGCAGGAAAAACAAAGGAAAATCGCGACGCGCGCGCAGCGAGCAAACGCTCCCCCGCGTCGCCGCGCTCCCAACGCACACAAATCCGCAGCAAGCGGACTAACCGAGCGAAATCAAGCTATCCGGCGAAGAAGCGTGCCGAGGTGTGTCGAAAGCAATCTCCGACGTGAACTTCCCGGCGGCAATTTCCTTGAGCGCAATATCAACCGGCGGCTGATTGTGGCTGTCCGGCTTCACCAGCGGACGCTGACCCGCCATCAACTGACGCACCCGACGCGAGACCATATTGATCAGCAAGGGCACATTGTTGATGCGTTTTTTGGCTTCATCAAGATAGGAAATGTTCATGCGGTCTGGACCTCTTAACCCAAGGAAACAAGCGGGAGAGACTAAACCGCCCCCCGCCCACCCGTCAAGCTCCGTTCTCCCACAATCAACCGCTTCGGGCTTGGCGCGGAGCAGCGATGAGCGATCAGGAGGCATATCACCCAAGCGCTGGCGACGAGCCGAATCGCTTTGGGTGTCTGGTTGCAGCGCGTAACATTGTGCAGAATCCATAGTTCTGACAATCCCCAAAATCCCCAGATTTTCGCTTGTGCAACCGGTCCCACTTGGTCAGACTCGCGGCATGAGTTCGGGATTCCATTTGGCGATGGAGGGGAATGCGATGACGCTGCGCCGTATCGCTGAACTCGCCGGAACGTCCAAGAGCACGGTCAGCCGGGTGCTCACGAATCATCCTCGGATTTCTCAGCGCACGCGCGAGAAGGTGCTCGCGGTGATTGAGGAGTACCACTACCGACCCAACCTCTTTGCCCGCGCTTTGGCTGGCGGGAGAACGGGACTGCTCGGCGTGCTCTCCAGCAACATCAGCAGCGGCTTCTTCGCGGAGGTCATTCGCGGACTCGATATTGCGGCGAGTCGCCAGCGCGGCCACATCGTCGTCTCGATCGCTCATGGAAACGATGACTATTCCCAACTTCTCAATGAGATGCTCGCCAGCGGTCAGGTGGACGGGCTCATCTTGATTGATCCCCCGCTCGATCTCTTCAATTCGCCGCTTCCTGAGAAGCATTTTCCGCTCGTTCTCTGCGCCAGTCAGCCGCCAGACGGCGCGCACGGTTGGCGCGAGGTGGATAGCGTGACGGTGGACAATGCAAAGGCCATGCGCGGTCTCGTGCGCCACCTGCTGGAGCAGGGCCATCAACACGTGGTCCATCTCGCCGGGCCTCAAAACATCTACGACGCACAGCAGCGGCGGGCCGCGTTCGAAGAGGCCGCAACGCAACTCCAAGTTCCTCGATTCGATATCCTGGATGGGCATCTGGTGCAAACAGATGGCCGCGAGACGATGCGCTCACGATTTTCCGATCCTTCGCAATGGCCGGATGCGTTTGTGGCGTTCAATGATTCGGTGGCCTTCGGCGTGTTGGCAGAAATCAATGGCGCGAAGCAACGGATTGCCGTGACGGGATGGGACAATTCGCCTACGGCAGAGGTGCTGGGTATGACATCCGTCGAAATGCCGATGACGGAGCTGGGCGAAAAATCCGCCGATATGCTTCTGGAGCGTCTGAGCAATTCCACCGCCGCCGCCAACCCGGCCCGCCGCGCCATTCTGGACACAACCCTGCACCTACGCACTTCATCCAAAACCGGGGAACTATGAAAACATCACTCTTTTGGATCCTGCTCGCCGCCGCCGCCGTCCGCGCAGAGCGCACGAACGCGGATGCGATTCGCACATCATTCGGCGAACTTTCTGTGGAGATCGTTGCCGAGGGCAAAGACCTCTACAAACTCGAAATCGCCCCGCGTTCAACCGCCAACGATGCCAGCTCTGCGACGACGTTGCGTTCGCCGGGTGGCGAGACCCGCCTCACCGTGTCGAACGGATGGATCGAAGTGCGCCGCGGAAATGCGCCGGATGATTCGCTGGCTTGGCGCGGAACAATTCTGCCTGTGAGCGAGTACGGCCGCGCGGCAGTACCGGGCACGCGCGTGGAGTGGAATGCGCCCGCAGGCGAGGCAATCTACGGACTGGGGCAACGCTTCACAGGGTTGAATCAGGCTGGGAAAATTGTGGAGATGTGGAACCGCGATGCGCCGGGTCAGGGCGAGGTCTCCTATTTCTGCTCACCCGTTCTCTTCAGCAGCGCAGGCTACGCCCTCTTTGCTGCAGACAATCCCGAGGGCGAGTTTTCACTGAATCCGCAAGGAGAGGGCGCAAATCGCTATACGCGAGCGGGCCGGAGCTGGACGTTGTATCTCGCAATTGCACCGACGCTGAAAGAACAGGTGCAAATGAGGGCCTCTGTTCAGGGCCCATTCCGCGGCGCGCCCGATTGGGCATGGGGCCCGTGGATCAGCCGGAATAGCTACGAAAATCAGGGCGAAGCGGAGGATGCGATCAATGGAATGGTGGCGCGCGGACTGCCCGTTTCCGCCATTGTGCAGGAAGCGTGGAAGGGCTCAAGCAGCGAGGCGGATTTCAACAATTTCTCCAAGGACCGCTGGCCGAACTTGGATGCCTTCTTCGCGCTGTGCGCGAAACACGACATCAAAAACGTGTTGTGGCAGGTTCCGGTCTACCACCCTACTTCACCGGATTTTGCCGAGGCCGAGCGGCGCGGCTTTTTTGTAAAGAAGCCCGATGGCTCGGTGAGTTGGCGAAAGGAATGGCTGGAAGGTTTTGCCAACATTGACTTCACGAACCCAGACGCCGTGCGCTGGTGGCAGGATCAGATGCGCGATGAAATCCGCCGTGGCGTTCGCGGGTTCAAGGCGGACGACGGAGAGGACATCAAGGCGGATGACGTCTTTTTTGATGGGCGGCGCGGCTGGCAGATGCACAACGAGTACAGCGCGCTATATGCGCGAGCGCTTTTCCAACTCTTCGACGAAGAAAAAGCGGATGGAATGCTGTGGTGTCGCAGCGCGAGTCTGGGCTGTGAACAGACGCCCGCGGTGTGGGCGGGCGACCAATTCGCGACGTGGCCGCAATATCGCTCATTGCTTTCCGCAGGCCTGAGTGCAGGTTTGAGTGGCTCGCCATTCTGGGGACACGACATCGGCGGCTACATCGGAGACCCGACACCCGAACTCTACATTCGCTGGCTTCAGTTCGGCGCCTTCAGCCCCTTCATGCAGTACCACGGAATCCAGCCGCGCGAACCGTGGAGGTTCGGATTCGCTGCCGAACAGGCGTATCGTCTTTTGGCGAATGTGCGAATGAATCTGCGCCCCACGCTAAAGATGTTGGGCCATGAAGCGGAGCGCACGGGTTTGCCTTTGATGCGGCCAATGGCGATGGAGTTCCCGGACGATCCGCGATTCCTCGATGAAGACACGCAGTACATGCTGGGGCCCAATCTGCTCGTCGCGCCAGTGTTGAATGAAGACGCCGTGGGCCGTCGCATCAAATTCCCGGCTGGTCGCTGGCAGCATCTCCTCAAGCCAATCGCTTTCCAAGGGCCAGCCGAGATCAATGTTCCGATTGACCTCGTGGATGCGCCGGTGTTCGTCCGCGAGAACACAGCTCTGCTCGTCGAGCTGACTACGGATGCCCAACTTGGATCGTGGGACACAAACGCACCGGTCCGCGAACTGAGATTCGATGCAGTGCGCCCGATTCTGTCCGACATCCACTTTCCGCTTCGCGCCAGCACGCTGGCTGCTCGCGCAGAGATTTCGTTCCGCATCCGCTCCGGCTACACGGGCACGCTCGCGGCATACAGCGCCCCCGCCGACGATCCCGATCAACGGACTGCGCTTGAAATCGCTGCCGATGGCGATTCCGGCAGGATTGTGCTTCACTGCCTCGACACGCGCGAGGCCGACATGGCCGTCGAGATTCGCGACGAGTCCGGGTTGATCTTCTCCGGCACCGTCCAGTGGCGATCCCCCGTGACCCTCGGGGCCAAGCCTCACGGTTCGCGCGTTGCAAGAGAAGGGTCGCGCACAATCGAAAGCACGATCATCAATCACTCGGACGACACCCTATCGCTGCGCGTCGCGATGACGGCGGAGAGCGGAGCGCAATCCGACGAACCGCCGCGCGATATCTCCCTGCCACCGCACGACACGTGGAGCGGCGAGTGGCAGGTGAAGGTTGTGCCTTCGGAAGAAGTCTCCGATTCCTTTGCCCGCTTCACGGTGACTGCGGGCGACCAAGTGCTGGATGAGACGCGAGCTTCTTTTGTTCATCCGCCGCGCATGGCAGCAGTCGGGCCCTTCCCCGCGCGCGAGAAGGAGGCCTTTCGCACGCCATTTCCTCCGGAATGGACGACGGGCGCGAACAACTCCTTCCGCGTGGGCGACCACACGGTGCGTTGGGTAGCCATTCCCACCGGCCACCAGGAGCAATTCGACGGCATTGATTTCGAGGCCCTGTGGGGTCAACACGACCACGCAGCGGGCTATGCAATGGCCATGGTGAAATCAGACCGCGCGCGCAAAGCGGAGTTGCGTATAGGTTCCGACGACACAATCACGGTATGGCTCAATGGTGAGCTCATTTTCGCAAAGGAAGTCTATCGCCTCAGCAAGTGGGATCAGGAAATCGTACCGGTTGAGCTTGCGGCGGGCGAAAACCTCCTCGTTTTCAAAGTCGCTCAAGATCGGAATCCGTGGCGATTGCAATTCCACCTGACCGGACCCGATGGCGGCCCACTCGCCGGAGTGACGGACATCTTCGACGCAGATGCGTATCGCAGCGATCGCGAGGCGACAGGTCCGATCATCGAATCGCCAAAGCCACTCGCATGGCACATTGCGGGTCCATTCGCCTGGAATCGCTCCAACGGGTTGACGTCAGCCGGTGCGCAGGACGCGCTGGCCTCGCTCGCCGAACCGCTGGCCGCTTCCGGCATAACCTGGCGCTCCACAGCCGAATTGCCAAACTATGACGGAACGGTGCCGTTCCTGGATCTATACGGCGAGCAACAGGATGTGGACGCGTACGCAGTGACGGTTGTCAACGTCGAGAAGCCGACGCCGGTAATTCTGCGCTGCGGCTCTGACGACGGAATCGTGATCTGGCTCAACGGCAAGACGATTCATGCAGCCGAAAAGCCGCGCGCATTCAAGGATGGCGAGGACACTGTGCATGCGACGCTGGAGCCGGGTCGCAACCTCATTCTCTGCCGCGTGCGGCAGGGCGGAGGAGATTGGCGTTTTCGGGTAGAGCTGTGGGATGCGTCTCAGCGGCCCTTGCGGCCGCTGGCGACTCCCTGAAGTCGGCGCAAATCAAGGCGGGCAAGATGAGAGGATGGGCAAAGACACTGGCGATTCTTTTAGGCGTCGCGCCGATGTTCGGTGCGCACGCCGCGCTGACGTGGGTTGGCCACGCCACCGCAAGTCCACAGAACGGATTCATCGAGGCGACGGATGACATCTGGATCAATATTGAGGCCACGCCACTCGGCGATCCAACGGGCGCGCTCGTGGTGTATTCCACGAACAATGGAGCCACTTGGTCCGCCACGAATATGCAGGCCAACGGCGATCCAGATCATGACGGCGTACGAAATTGGGATGAATGGATGGCGGGTACATCTCCCACCGATGGCCTATCATTCCTGGGCATGCAAATGCCCGCTGATCCGCCCAGCACAGCGGGCATCATCATTCAATGGCAAAGCGTGACGGGCAAGTGGTACACACTCGACCGCGCCACAAACCTCACCGATATACCCGCGTTCGTGAGCCTGCAGACAAACATTGCGGGCCAAGCGAATTCGACAGTCGTCACCGACCAAACCGCGAACGGGATCGGCCCCTACTTCTATCGAGTCGGCACCAAACCGTAATCAAATCCACCGGCTTGATCTTTCAGCCTCCTCAACCTGACCACACAGTGCCGTGTGCAGATGAGCGAGAGCACCAGCGGCGTTTGACAGATATTCAGATCGCGAGGGCGGGATTTGCGGCGAGGCCACGAGTGGAGCCTGGCCGCAAATCCGAATCGCGACGCGGTTCTAACGCGTTGTATATCCGCCATTAGCGAAAATGGTCTGACCCGTGATCCACCAGCCATCCGTCGCGAGAAACTTCACAATGGGCGCAATGTCTTCAATTTTTGTCAGAGCGCCATTCATCGCCTGCGACTTGTGATAGGCCACGCGCTCTGGCGTTTCCTGGCCATAAAAGAAGGGTGTGTCCATCGGACCAGGACCAATGGAAGTGACAGAAATGCCACGGGCGCCAAACTCCTTGGCCGCAGCGCGGGTGAAATGTTCGACCGGCGCTTTACCGCCTGCGTATGTGGAGTAGCCATCCGTGAACGCTGCGAGCAGCGACGACACGATGGTTATGATCTTCCCGTTGTCGTTGAGGTGAAGCCCGGCCTCTTTGATGAAGAAGTACGCAGCCTTGGCGTTGATATCGAACATCGAATCATACTCTTCTTCTGTGGTTTCCACGATGGGCTTGCGAAGCACTTTGCCCACCGTATTCACCGCGACATCAATGCCACCGAAACGATCCTTGGCCTGTCCAAAGAGCGCAGAGACATTGCTCGGCTTGGTCAAATCGGACTGAACCATGAAGGCGTCACTGCCCAAGTCTTTGACCGCCTTAACCGTCGCTTCCGCAGCCTGTCGAGCCCCATCGCTATTGAAATGAACCACGAGTTTCGCGCCCTCTTTGGCAAAATCGCGGCAAATCAAGCCGCCAAGATTTTTTGCGCCTCCGGCAACAATGGCTACTTTTCCCTTCAGTGCGTGACTGCTCATGACCTTCCTCCATGGATTGCTTGTAAAGCCCAACAACTAGTTGGGCCGCTCGGTTTCTGCCTCACGATGCTGTGGATGTACAGCCGCAATGCCCCCCCCGAAGCGAAGAGTACGATAGCGGATATCCTCCGATATCGTAAAGAGAGCAACACGAATTCAGGGACAACTTTCAGAAAATGCGCTCACGCCGCCGGCAAGAATGTGGACGATTTGCCGCCGTCAAAAAGAAACAGGCGGCCCCGAGGGGCCGCCTGCGTCATAGTCCGTTTGACCGGATGGATTAGTAATCCATTCCGCCCGGAGGCATGGCCGGAGCTGCTTCCTTCTTCTCAGGCAGCTCGGTGATCATGCATTCGGTGGTCAAGAGCAGGCCAGCGATGCTCGCCGCATGCTGGAGCGCCGAACGGGTGACCTTGGTCGGATCAATGATACCGGCCTTGATCATGTCCACATACTCGCCCGTGGCGACGTTGTAGCCATTGCTCCCCTTCGCCCGCTTGACTTCCTGCACCACCACGGCGCCTTCGATGCCCGCGTTGGCCACCAACTGGCGGAGCGGAGCTTCACAAGCGCGGCGGACAATATCGGCGCCAATGGCCTCATCGCCCGTGAGCTTGAGATCGTCCAACGTGGGTTGCGCGCGCAAGAACGCAACGCCGCCACCGGCGACAATGCCCTCTTCCACCGCAGCGCGAGTCGCGTGCAACGCGTCTTCCACGCGGGCCTTCTTCTCCTTCATCTCCGTCTCGGTAGCCGCACCGACGTTGATCACAGCCACACCGCCCGCCAACTTGGCCAAGCGTTCCTGCAGCTTCTCGCGATCGTAATCGGACGTGGTCTCTTCGATCTGACGGCGAATCTGGCCGATGCGGGCCTGAATGTCGGACGTCTTGCCCGCGCCTTCGACGATCGTCGTGTTGTCCTTGTCAATCGAAACGCGCTTCGCGCGGCCGAGGTCGGCGGGCTGAATGTTCTCCAGCTTGATGCCGAGATCTTCCGAAATGAAACGCCCACCGGTCAGGATCGCGATGTCTTCCATCATGGCCTTGCGGCGATCACCGAAGCCCGGCGCCTTGACGGCGGCGATTTGCAGTGTGCCACGGATCTTGTTGACCACGAGAGTCGCCAACGCTTCGCCTTCTACATCCTCCGCAATGATGAGGAGCGGACGGCCGCTCTTCGCCACCGACTGAAGCAACGGGAGCAGATCCTGCAGGTTCGAAATCTTCTTCTCGAAGATCAACAGATAGGCATCGTCCAACAGCACTTCCATCGTGTCCGGATTGGTCACGAAGTAAGGCGAGAGATAGCCCTTGTCGAACTGCATACCTTCCACCACGTCGAGTGAGGTCTCAATGCTCTTGGCCTCTTCAACCGTGATGGTGCCATCCTTGCCGACCTTGTCCATCGCGTCCGCAATGATCTCGCCAATCGCCGTCTCGCCGTTGGCCGAAACCGTCGCGACCTGCGCGATTTCAGCGCGATCTTTGACCTTCTTGCTCTGCTTCTGAAGGTTCGAAACCACGGCCTCAACCGCGGCATCAATTCCGCGCTTGAGCTTCATCGGGCTCGCGCCCGCGGTCACGTTCTTCAACCCTTCGCGATAGATGGCTTCCGCCAACACCGTCGCGGTCGTGGTGCCGTCGCCCGCGATGTCGCTCGTCTTGCTCGCGACTTCGCGAACCATCTGAGCG
>WBZO01005768.1_pt1 | contig 12375 bp, 8 predicted proteins | sample 5204261 | NCBI WGS metagenome assembly WBZO01 (sample SAMN12412400, study PRJNA552823) | activated sludge metagenome | isolation source: activated sludge from anammox sidestream of wastewater treatment plant... | place: USA: North Carolina | collected 2017-09 | reverse complement strand
TTCGCCTCAGCCTCGCGGCCCTGCTGGTACTTGTCTTCGCGGCAACCTGCGACATGGCGCGGGCGGCCGAGGTGCAGGTGAACCGCCAGGCGATCGAGGACGTCCGCTCCGGCAAGATCAAGGTCGCCCAGGCCGCGTGGTGGGGGTTCGATCCGGCCGACGCCACGGCGGCCCTCCAGGCGGCCATCCTCTCGGGCGCAGAAAAGGTCGTCGTGGCCAAGATGCCCGGCCCTTGGATCGTCGACCGGATCGAGTTGGCCGGCAACCAGGAGGTGTTCTTCGAGCCGGGCGTGGTCGTGCTGGCCAAGAAAGGGGCCTTCCGCGGCACGTCCGACTCGCTCTTCAGCGCATGGGGCAAAACCGGGACCAAGCTCACCGGTCCGGGGGCCACGCTCCAGATGCGCCGGGCGGACTACGACGGCCCCGAGTACAAGAAGGCCGAGTGGCGCCACGTGCTCAGCTTCCGCGGCTGCACCGATGTCACGGTGACCGGCCTGACCCTGGCCGAGAGCGGCGGCGACGGAATCTACCTGGGCGCGGGGCGCAACGGCGAGCCCAACCGCAACGTGGTCATCCGCGGCGTGGTCTGCGACCGCAACTACCGCCAGGGAATCAGCGTGATTACGGCCGAGGACCTGCTCATCGAGGACTGCGTGCTCAAGGACACGGCCGGCACGCCGCCGGCCGCGGGGATCGACTTCGAGCCCAACCTGGCCACCGAGCGGCTGGTGCGGTGCGTGATGCGCAAGTGTACGATCGAGAGCAACCAGGGCTACGCCTTGCACATCTACGCGCGGCCGCTGGACGGCACGTCGGCCCCGGTCTCGATCCGCATCGAGGACTGCGTCACCCGGGGCACCAACGCCCGGTCGGCCAGCATTGTCACCAGTTGCGGCCCCTCGGGCGCGGTGAAGGGGTCGATCGAGTTTGTCCGCTGCCGGTTCGAGGACGAGGGCCGGGCGGGGATCAACATCGGCTCGAAGCCACCCGGCGGGGTCAAGCTCAAGTTCGACCGCTGCACGCTGGCCGACCCTTCGGACAAGCCCACCGCGGCCGCCCCGATCTTGTTCAGCACCCACCCGGGCGACCTGGAGGACACGGGGGGCGTGGAGTTCGTCGATTTCACGCTCCGCGAGCGGACCGATCGCCCCCTGGTGAAGTACGACGACGCCATCGGCCTGCGCTTGTTGGACGTGACGGGCGCCCTGATCGTCGAGCGCGGCGAGCGGCGCACGGTCCTGGCCCTCGACCAGAAGCTCATCGACCAGTGGTTTCCCTTCGACCCGGTCACGGCCATCCGCCCGGTCGCCTTGCAGGGGCTCCGACTCGAGCCGGCGAGCGGCTTGCGACCGGCGGCCGAGACGAAGCTGCCGCACCACCGGCTCCGCGGCGAGGCGGCGTGGCTCGTGTACGCAACGCGGGGCGAGGCCGTCTCGCTCCGCCTGGCCCACGAGCAGGTCGGCCGGTACGAGGCGAAGCCGCTCGCGGTGCAGGTGCTCAGCCCGGCGGGCAAGCTGGTCCAGCGGGCCGCGATCGAGCTCGGCCAGGAGGCCGAGTGCCGCTTCACGCCCGGCGAGACGGGCGCGTTCACCGTGGCCTGCGAGCCGGGCTTGAACACGGCGCGGATGACCTCGTCGAGCCATCCGGTCTCGATCGCCGGCAACCGGGGCACGGTCCACCTGTTGGGCACCACCGGCGAGTTCTTCTTCTGGGCCCCGCCGGGCCGCGGGGAGTTCGGCCTGCGAGTCCGGGGCGAGGGCGAAGGCGAGCGGGTGTCGGCCGCCGTGCTCGACGCGTCGGGAAAAACGCTCTGGGAGCGGCCCAATATCGGCACGCCGCAGTCGTTCCACGCCACGCGCGACGCGGGGGCCCCGGGCGAGACGTGGCGCCTGCAACTGGCCCGGCCCACGGCCGGCGCGCTGGAGGACGTCTTCGTGGACTTCCGCGGGCTGCCGCCGGTCCTAGGGTTTACGCCCCAAACCCTGCTGCGCCCCGCGGCGGATCGCGGCGCACGGCATTCTCCCGCGGGCGAGCCGAACCGCGGGACCCTCCCTTCGCGATCGGAGAAGAAGTCCTGATCCTGGCTTCCGGGTCGCGCTCACCTGGGAATCCATCGCGGCCATGGACACACCCAAGACCGACTCTGAACGCGGGCCGTCCCTTTCGCGCGGCGACTACCTGCTGCTAATCGAGGAGGACATCCACGACCATGCCTTCGTCTATGGGAAGAGGGTCTACGGGATCGTCGACGTGGTGCCGGAAGTCTTGCACGTCGGCACCCTGTTCTGGCACGTGTACTGGATTCCGATCGCTCCGGTGGCATCGTACCTACTTGTCGTGGTCCCGCACGGCGGCGTGCCGGCCGGATGCGTCCGGATCGGTCTTAGTCTGAAGTCGGTGCCCTGCCCCCAATGCAGCAGACGCGTCGCGCCGACGTCGCGAGTCTGCCCCCGTTGCGAGCGGCGGCTCCGCTGACCTGAGCGCCGTCCGCCAATCGTAGCAGGCATTCTCCGAATGCCGTTCGCTGCCCCTAGCGCGGACGGCACTCGGCGAGTGCCTGCTACGTGAAGCGCGGCCGTCATCCCCCGTCGCGGATAAAGTGTGGCAGGGGATCGGGTAGCTCCAGCGCGATCTCGACCAGCCCGCGATAGGCGCCGCTTGCGTACCAGGGGGACTGGTAGATCAGCTTGCGTATGCCGCCCTTCTCGATGGTGTACACGTTCGGCTTGCCCGAGGCGAGCATCTCCTGGAGCTTGGTGCGGGACGGCTCAGGGTGGCAGTCCAGCAGGTTCGCGCCCACCAGGGCCAAGCCGCCTTGGTCCTCGAACGCCCGGGCCGCGCGGTCGTTCATCTCGAGGATCACCCCGGCCGCGTCGCACACGGTGACCGCGCCGGGGAACTCGTTCACCCAGGGGATACTCGGCATCGTCTACGGCTCCTCATTGCCCGTGGAGACACGCCTTCCTCATCCGCTTGCCCGCACCACGATCTCGTGCCGCGCGGCCCAGGTGGCAATGTCCCGCTTCTGGATGGCCGCGGCCATGAGGTCGGGAAACAGGTCGGGCGTGCAGGCGAAGGCCGGGGCACCCAGGGCCGACATCCGCGCGGCCAGCCCCTCATCGTAGCAGGGGGCGCCGTCGTCGCTCAGGGCCAGGAGGCAGACCATCGTCGCCCCGGCCGTAATGATCTCCGCGGTCCGCCGCAGGAGTTGCTCCTCGACGCCCCCTTCGATCAGGTCGGAGATCAAGACGAAGATCGTCTGGGCGGGCCGAGTCATGAGCCGCTGGCAGTAGCCCACCGCTCGGTTGATGTCGGTCCCGCCGCCGAGCTGCGTGCCGAAGAGGACGTCGACCGGGTCGGCCAGGTGTTCGGTCAGGTCGACCACCTCGGTGTCGAAGACGACCATCTTGGTGGTCACCGCGCGGAGCGAGGCCAGCACCGCGCCGAAGACGCTGGAGTAGACGATCGAGGTGGCCATCGACCCGCTCTGGTCGATGCACAGCACCACGTCGCGGAGCGAAGAGCGCTTTCGCCCGTAGCCCACCAGGCGCTCGGCGATGACCGTCCGCCGCTCGGGGACATAGTTGTGGAGGTTTTTGCGGATGGTGCGGTGCCAGTCGATCTCGCCCGCCCGGGGACGGCTCGTGCGCGTGGCCTTGTTCAGGGCCCCGCGCACGGCCTCGGTCATGGGGTTGCGGAGCTTGCGCTCCAGCTCCTCGACCACTTTGCGCACCACTTTGCGGGCGGTCTCCTTGGTCTTCTTGGGGACCACGTTCTTGAGCGACAGGAGCGTGCCGATCAGGTGGACGTCGGCGTCGATCGCCTCGAGTGTCTCCGGCTCCAGGAGCATTTGGTTCAGGTGGAGCCGCTCCAAGGCGTCCTTCTGCATCACCTGGACGACCGACTTCGGGAAGTAGGTGCGGATGTCGCCCAGCCAGCGGTTCACATTGGGGCACGAGCTGCCCAGCCCGGCCGAGCGGTCGGAGTCGTAGAGGGCCTCCAGCACGCGGTCCATCTGCGAGTCGTCGCCGTGCAGCTCCAGGGGCAGCCCTTCGCCCTGGCCGCCGCCGGCTGCGCACTGCGAGGGCTTGCCGAGCACGAGCCGCCACCGCCGGAGACGTTCCTCGTCGCTAATGGCCGTCATAGGGCACTCCCAGGATGTGGGCCAAGACGGGCAGGGCCAACCGCGCCCGGTCGAGGTCCAGCCCGGCCTCGGCCGACGCGGGGCGCGGCGCACCATGCGCCGCGGGCTTGTCGGAGCGGATGCGCTTGACCTTCTCGCCCATCTGCCGCCGCTCGGCGTGGCTGAAGTCGGCGAAGGCCCGGCGCAGCAGGGGCAGCATCTCGACAAAGGTCTCGGGCCCCAGGTCGGCCAACCAGCGATCGAAGACCTGCCACACGCCGTCCTGGTGCAATAGCAGCAGCCCGCTCCCCTTCAACAGCCCCGTGGCCCAGGCCGCACACTGGGCGGGCGGGTTCGCGGGCGACAGGGCCAGCCGGGCCGCGCGATACAGGTCCTCCTCGGCCAGGTTCCCCTTCTCCAACAGCAGCCGGCAGCACCAGCCCCTGAGCAGCCCGTGAACGTCGCTCTCCATGAGCGTGCGCAGCCGCGATTGCCACTCGGCTTGCAGGTCGGCCAGGTTGAGGATGTCGAGGGCCTCGTGCGTGTGGCCGATGCTCTCGAGCATCCGGGCGGCCGCCTCGTCGTCGAGCGACGAGCAGGCGGCGGGCAGGCCGACCAGGGCCCGCTCGAACATGCCGACGAGGATCGGCACGACCTGGCCCGCCTGGGTCCCGCGCACGTCGCCGTAGCGGGCGACCCTGGCCAGCGGCAGCACCGCGTCCATCAGATGGCGCACGTCGGAGGCCACGGCCGACTGACCCTGGATCCGCGCGAGCAGAGGCTCGATGGCCCGCTCCAGGCCGGCCAGCACCGACGCGTCCAGTAGCTCGGTGATTTGCGGCAGGGCGGGCGCCTGGTCGGCGTCGTGGACCACCCGCGCGACGGCCGCGGCCTCGACCGTGTTGCCCCAGACGTTGGCCTCGATGATGGCCACGGCGAACTCGGGCTTCCACTCGACCTGCCACACCTCGTGGAACGTCGAGGCACGGCCGCCGCTTTGTTGGAGCTGGCCCCAGCGGATACCGAGCAGCCCCAGGCGGTGGAAAAGGTGGCTCCGCGCCAAGTCGTTCTCCTTGCGCACGTCGAGGTCGAGGAGGCGAATCTCGGTCGATGGCTTGAGGCGGAGCCGCGTTTGCAGCTCGGCCAGGTCGCGGGCAAGGGGGGTCGAGGGGGCGTCCGAGGGCACCTCGCCCAGCACGTCGCCGATCTCCAGGCGGCGGCGCACCAGACGCATGGGAGACGGATCGCCGTGGCAGAGCACCGTGAGGATGGCCTCGCCCAACTCCGCCAGCCCCGGCGACCGCAGCCCTCGCAGGGCCGCCAGAGCGTCGGCCAGGCGGACCGCCTCGATCACGCTGGCCGACGAGGCGTCCAGGTCCTTCTCGCGCATCAGGCGCGCGGCCGTGGCCACCCAGCGGATGGGCGCTCGCTCGGGCGAGGACCAGAGATGGGCATACCAGCCGGGCGATTCGACCCCGGCCCCGTAGCCGCTGCGGTAGGCCATGCGCGTGAAGGTCCAGGGGATCCACGTGGCCGCCGTCTTGCACTTGGGGAGCCCCTTGAGCCGGGCCTCGTCGTCCTTCGCCGCCAGGCCCTCGCGCTTTCCGCCCAGGGCGTCTTCGTCCAGCACGGGCGCGTGCCAGGCCCCGCAGACGACGGCCACGCGACCGTGCCCCTCCTTGACCACGCCGCGAAGGACCCTGCGCATGTGGGCCTCGCGGAGCAAGTCCCGCTCGCGGTCCTCGCCGATCTCGTCGCGCACGGTGCGCATGGCCACGAGGATGGCCTCGAACAGGCCGGCGGCGTTCTCCCGGCGCTCGATCTGCTCCTCCCACCACAACTCGTGGTCCTTGTAGCCGGCCGCCTCGGCCAGCAGGGCCAAGGGGTCGTTCCGCCAAGTGCGGCCGTCCTGCTCGGCCGGTTGGTCCGCCTCCGCAACGTCGCCGTCGGCGCGCGGGGGCCCCGCCGCTTCGTCTCCTTCCTGGGCCGCCTTCTCCGCCTGCTCTTGGCCGGCCTTCTCGGCTTCGGCTTCGATCGCCAACCGGTGCGACTGGGGCAGGTCCATCAGCCGCACCGGCACGCCCCGCCCCAGCGCCCATTTGAGGGCCTGCCACTCGGGCGAGAACTCGGTGAACGGATAGTAGACGGCCCGCCGCGGCTCGTCCGCCGGGTAGAGGAGCATCGCCACCGGCGGCTTCATGCCCGGGTGGGCCGCCAGGGGCAAGGCCCCCTCGCCGTCGGCCGGCCCTTCCATCACCAGCACGTCCGGGCGCAGCTCGTCGAGCGCGGCGCGGAGGCCCCGGGCGCAGCCCGGTCCGTGGTGGCGAATTCCAAAGATGCTCACCGGCATGGCGTCAACCGACCTCGCGGCTTGCGCGGTAGAGGTCCTTCCAGGGCTCTCGCTCCTTGACGACCGTCTGCAAGTATTCCTGCCAGATCAACTGGTCCTGGACCGGGTCCTTGACGACCGCGCCGAGGAGGCCCGAAATCACGTCGCTCGCCCGCATGGCCCCGTCGCCGTAAAAGGCGGCCATGGCCATGCCGCCCGAGACGACCGAGATGGCCTCGGCCGTGGAGAGCGTGCCGCTGGGCGATTTGACCTTGGTCTTGCCGTCCTCGGTCACGCCGTTGCGGAGCTCGCGGAAGATGGTCACCACGCGGCGGACCTCCTCCAGGGCAGGCTTCTCGCCGGGCAGCTCCAGGGCCCGCCCTAGCTGCTCCGCCCGGCGGCTGACGATCGCGACCTCGTCCTCCAGCGAGTCGGGCACCGGCAGGACCACCGTGTTGAACCGCCGCATCAAGGCGCTCGACATCTCGTTGACCCCCTTGTCGCGGCTGTTGGCCGTGGCGATGACGTTGAACCCCTTGACGGCCTGGACCTCGGTGGCCAGCTCCGGAATGGGCAGGGTCTTTTCCGAGAGGATCGTGATCAGGGTGTCCTGCACCTCGCTGGGCACGCGGGTCAGCTCCTCCACGCGGCACATCCGCCCCGTCCGCATGGCGACCATCATCGGGCTCTCCACCAGCGCGTCGAGCGAGGGCCCTTCGGCCAACAGCCGCGCGTAGTTCCAGCCGTAGCGGAGGGCCGATTCGTCGGTGCCCGCGGTGCCCTGGATCAAGAGGGTGGAGACGCCCGAGATGGCCGCCGAGAGGTGCTCGCTCACCCAGCTCTTGGCCGTGCCAGGCACGCCGAACAACAGCAGCGCCCGGTCGGTGGCCAGCGTGGCCACGGCGATCTCGATGAGCCGCTCGTTGCCGACGTACTTGGGCGTGACCTCGAAGCCGCTTGCGAGCTTGCCGCCCAGAAGATACGTCTTCACCGCCCAGGGCGAAAGCTTCCAATTGGGCGGGCGCTGGCGGTCGTCCACCTCGGCCAGGGCGGCCAGCTCGTCGGCGAATTGCTGCTCGGCGTGCAGACGGAGCTTGCCGTCGCCGCTGCCGGCCCCCGCAGTCTCGGTCGCAGTTGTGCGTTTCTTTGCCACGTAAGTCCCTCCCCATTGTTTTGGCCCGTAGCAGGCACTCTCCGAGTGCCGTCCGCTGTTGTTCACGGGGCAGCGGACGGCACACGGAGTGTGCCTGCTACTTGGCCACCTCCTCGCAGAAGCGTTGCCGCAGGCGGATGGTCTCGGTGAACTTGTCAATCTCGCGCGTGGCCGCCTGGTTGTACCATTCGGCCTTCGTGGTCTCGGCCACTTGCCACGGGGCCAGGGCGTCGTCAAAGGCTTCGCGGGGGATCGCCCTGCCCGCGACGAACAGCGTGTTGGCCCATTGGTACGCCAGGTTGTCGGCCCGGCCCTTGAGCACCTGGCGGACGGCCGTCAAGTACGCGTTGGCGAACTTCGGGCCCCAGGGGCGCGGCGCCGACTGCAAGAGGCCAAGCACAATCGGGCTGTCCGCGGTGACCGCGTCGGCGAGCATCGACGTCAGGGCCGCTTCGGCCTCGGGGCCCGTCATGGCCCCGAGCAGGGCCTGCAGGTGCTCAGCCCCTTCGGCCTGGGCCTTGCCCCGTTTGCGCCCGACGGCACCCGCCCAATGGTCCCACAACGGACGCAGCCAGTCGGCCGACGGCCCGTCGCGCCGGGCAAACGCCGTTGCCGCGAGCGTCCAGCCGACCAGCACCGCCTGGCCAAAATCGTCGCCGCCGGCCGCCGCGATCAGCCGGGCCGGCTCGGCGGCGAATCGCGCGCTCCATCGCGAAGGCGGCACCGCCGCCAGCACCGACTCGGTCCAAACCGCGCGCTTGCCCCTGCCCGGCGGCGGCTTGGCCGGCACGCCGTCGCGGACCCACGTCTTGTCGATCTCCTCCGGCGGAGTGCAGCGCAGCCGCTTGAGCTTCGGGCCCGGCGCGTCGGCCGTGAGCATCGCGTCAGCCCGGGCCTGCATCCGGCCGGCCAGCGCCGAGCCAGAGAGCCGCGCCAAAAGCGCGGCCGCCGCGCGGCGGACTTGCTCCGCTCGATCTTCCAGCCGGGCCTCCAGGAGCGGCTCGTCCTCCGGGCCGAGCCCGGTCGCGAGCGACTCGACCAGGCGCGCGCGATGGTCGGGCTTCTCCTTGTCGATCGCCGCCTCGACCAGCTTGCGGGCCTCGGCCGGGTCGCTGCGGCGGAGCGTCTCGATCACCTGGCGCCGCTGGTCGAACGTGCCTTCGTCCCACTGCCGCACCAGGGCCTCGCGGTCGCGCCCGGAGAGGGCCCAGACGCTCGTCGTCACCCAGGCCCAATCCGGGTTGAGCTGGCCCAGCCAGCGGCCCCGCTCGCCGAGCACGGGCAAGAGCCGCTCGCGCACCGCCGGGTCGCTCGCGCCCAGCGCCTGAGGCAGCAATTCGGGAGGCAGCACGAGTCCCGTCGCCTCCAGTTGCCGGAGAAACTCGATGAGCAGGTCCCACGAGTCCGAGGCCGTTGCGTTCTGCAAGAGGCCCACGAGCTTGCGGCCCGCGACGGGGAGCGACTCCTCGGGGCACGGCTCGGGCGGCGCGGCGACGGCCGTGGCCACGCGCCCGCACCGCTCGAACACGGCCCTCGCCCCGGCCCGGAGCAGGAACACGTGCTCGCGGTCATCGCCGCCGAGCTGGACTACCAGCGCCTCGGCCGGGTGCTCGGCGTCGGGCGCGGCGGTTCCGGCATGCTTCGAGGTCCCCACCAGGGCGATCCGTGCGAGGTCTTCCATCAGGCCACCCGAAACTGGTTGTCGGCGTACATGCCCAGGGGCCGCAGCGCGTGGCCGTCCCACTCGCCGGTCAGGTCGAACGGCCGCCCGCCGCTGATGGCCAGCATCTTCCAGTGCTCGCGTCCGGCCAAGGGCAGCCCGCGCCCGTCGAGGTCGACCGCCAGCCAACCGTCGTTTTGCGGCGCAAGCCTCACGTCGTGGAGCACCGCGCCGAACGAGGTGAGCCACGGTTGCCGGGCCACTTGCGCGGCCACGTCGGCCAGGAAGGCGTCGATCGTAGCCGCGCCGGGCGGACGCTCGGCCATCCCCCGCACGGCCCCCTCGCGCTTGAGGAACCTTGCCCGCTGCCGGGCGGCCCCGGGATAGAACACGAGGGTCGCCTGTTGTTCGCCTCCCGGCACGATCGACTCGCCAAAGGGCTGACCGCCCGCGGAGAACTGAAGCACCATCGCCATGCGCCGCGTCCGGCGGCCGACGACCCAGGATCGCTGCGTGCGCACCCGCTCCTCGTCGTCGGTCCACTGGCCCACGACGACCCACCAGTCGTCCAGTTGCTCGCCGTCGCGTTCCAGGTCGGCCTGGTTCACCGTCCAGCCGAGGGCCTGGCGCACCTCGTGCTTGAGCGGCGCGTCGAGCGATTCGATCCGCTTCCAGGCGTGCAGAAGGAGCTTGATCCGTCCCAATTCGGCCAGGAGCCGCGCCGGCCAGTCGCGCGACGAGCGCGGGATGAGCCCCAGCCGGGCGACGCGCGAGGCAAGGCCCGGGGCCTGGGCGTCGACGAGCCGCTTGGCCTGCTCCTCCCAGAACGATGGCGGCCGGGTTTCGCACTGGGCCAGCCCGTTGCGCACGAGGTCCTTCATCCACAGGTCGAGCCGGGCGAGCCCGTCGGCCACTTTGGCTTCGCGCTGATCGGCCCGCCGCTGCTGGGCCTTCTCGTCGGCCGGCTTCTTGGCCTCGGTCTCCTGGCGCTCGGCCTTCTTCTCCCTGCGCGTGCGGCGGCGCTGGAGCCACTCATGCACCCAGTCGGGCGCAGCGGCCCCGACGACGGCGTCGGGCGTGGCGGAAAACAGCATCAACAGCCCGAGCGCGTGCTTGCAAGGAAACTTGCGGCTGGGGCAACTACAGTGGTAGCCCAAATTGGCCAGATCGACCTTGACCTGGTACAGGGCGCTGCCGCGGCAGAGTCCCCACAGGGCCTCAGCGCTTTGCCCGAGCTCCTCCCAGTTCTTCAGGGCCATCAGCTTCTTGCCGGCCGCGGCAGAGGCGCTGTCGGGCGCCATCTCGGCGACCTGCTCGAGCGAGAGCGGCATGGCAGTCCGTTCCTGACGGGGCGCTAACAGGGTTACCCGCACCGCGGCCCGCAATATGCCAGAAGACCGCCACCCGCACAAGGGGCGCCGCCCTCACCCGGCCGGACCCTGGACCCAATCGAAGAACCCCAGCGACTCGAGGTCGCGGCCCAGCCGGAGGACGTCGTCCGCCGCCAGGCGGCCGAGCGGGAGGCGCGGCGGGCCCACGTCGACCCCCAGCATGTTCATCACCGCCTTGGCCGCCCCCATGAAGCCATAGCCGGCCAGCAGCTCGATGAGCCGGACGGAGCGGAACTGCTCCTCGCGCGCGGCGGCGAGGTCGCCGGCCTCGAACCGGTCGATCAGCCGGTGGTAGAGGGGGGCGGCGAAGTTGTACGTGCTGCCGACCGCGCCTCGGGCGCCTAAGGCCAACGCGGCCAGCAGGTACTCGTCGCGGCCCCATAGCACGTCGAACGCCCCGCCCTCGGCCCGAAGGCAAAGCTGGTAGACCATCAGGTCGGCGTTGGTGAATTTCAGCCCGGCCAGGTTGGGGATCCGCGTGCGGGCACGCGCGAGGAACTCGTGCATCGGGAATTGCACGTCGGTCATCGAGGGGATGTCGTAGTAGTAAAAGGGCGTCTGCGGCGCTGCCCCGGCGATCTCCGCGCAAGTGTCGACGAGCGCGTCGAGGCTGGCCGGCTTGAAATAGGAGGGGGAAATCGCGGCCACGGCCCGCGCGCCGAGCGCCTGCGCGTGGGCGGCCAGCATTCGGGCGTCGGCCAGGCAGTTGGAGCCCACGTGGACGATTACGTCCAGGGGCCTGTCCCGCGCGACCTCGACCCACCGCTGGGTGAGCAGGCGCCGCTCGTCGGCCGTGAGCGAGTGGCTCTCGCCCGTGCTCCCGGCAATGAACGCGGTCGCCACGCGGTTTCGCACCAGGTGGTCGGCTTGCTGCTCGACGGCGGCGAGGTCCAGCGAGCCGTCGGGGGCGAAGGGGGAGTGTACGGCGGCCACCAGGCCGGTCAATCGTGAAAAGTCCATCAAGGGTTTCTCCGCAAAGAGTGAATGGTCATGCCGTCCGGGGCGCCGGGGCCCGGCCAAAGCCGGCTCATCGCCCAGCCGACGGCCACGCAGGCCGCCAGGCCCACGAGGGCATAGCAGTAGAAATGGACCAGCTTGTACCGGGCAACGTAACCGACGATGGCCGCGCTGGCAACCGCGCCGGCGATGGCCCCGCCTGAATTGGCCGCGCCAGCGCCCCCGCCCTGAGCGTCACCCGCGGCACGTCGAACCGCCGGGCCATCTGCTCGACCGCCTCAAGCGCCGACTGCGCGTCGCCCGCGCCCGTGGCCACGTCGCGGGCGGTTTCCAGGAGCACGTACTATGGTCGGCCGGGCGGGCGGTTTCTTTCAGCGGGGCGGCGTGCTATACTGCCGTGGATTCTACAACCGCAGAGAAGTCCAGCCCGGCCGCTCGCCCCGAAGGAGGCCCGCCATGATGTTTGCCGTGCGCCGTCCGCTCCTTTGCCCGGTTTTCGCACTCGCAACGCTCGCCGGCGCCGTGTTTGCCGTGGCCGCCGGGCCCCCGGCCGCGGAGAAGGAGGCGGTCGACGCGCTCAAGGCCCTGGGCGCGACGGTCAAGCTCAACGACGACGGCCGGGCTGTGCTCGTCGAGTTGGCTGGCCCCAAGGCCACCGACGCCGCAACGGCCTACCTGAAACCGCTTGCCGAGCTCAAGAGCGTGCGCCTGGGCGGGCCCCAGGTGACGGACGCGGCCGTGGACGGCCTGTTCGGCCTCAAG
>WBZO01005766.1_pt1 | contig 12376 bp, 14 predicted proteins | sample 5204261 | NCBI WGS metagenome assembly WBZO01 (sample SAMN12412400, study PRJNA552823) | activated sludge metagenome | isolation source: activated sludge from anammox sidestream of wastewater treatment plant... | place: USA: North Carolina | collected 2017-09 | reverse complement strand
CCCAGCGTGTGGAGGCTCCGGTGAGCCGCCGCGCCCCGCGTAAGCCGCGGACCGCCCCGCGGCGGCGGCCCCGCCCGCGCGCGGCCACGCTGGCGACGGCCACTCGCGCGGCCGATGTCGCCGCTGCCGCCGCCCGGGCCCAGCAGGCCGACGCGGCCCTGACTCTGCGCATCGCCGGGGCCTCGTATCGCACCATCGCGCAGCAGCTCCAGATCGGGCTGCGCCAAGCGTACGACCTCGTACAGGCCGAGCTCGCCGAACTCGACGCGGTGCGGCAGGATCAGGCCGAGCGGCTGCGTGACCTTGAACTCGCGCGGTGTGACCGCCTGACGCAGGCCCTCGAACCCAAACTAGCCAAGCACGACGTCCGCGCCGTGCGGGCCGCGGTGGCGGTGGGGCAGTTCCGCGCGGATCTCCTCGGGCTGCGCCCGCCGGCGGAGACGAGCGTGACGGTCAACGCCGACGCGCTCGTCGCATTACTCACCCAAGCGCGCGCGGTCCCGCCGACCGATGGCGCGCCGTAACTCGTCCTTCGTTACAAAATCCACGGCGCTTGACCTCGAGATCGCGGAGTGGGTGCGCTCCTGCTATCACGATCCGCTGCGCTTCGTGCGCGGCGCGTATCCGTGGGGGGTGGCGGGCACGCGGTTGGAGCACTTCGCCGGTCCCGACGTCTGGCAGCGCGAGTTCCTCACGGCCCTGGGCCGCGAGGTGCGCGCGAACGCCTTCAACGGGCGCGACCCGGTACGGCCGGTACGCCGGGCGGTGTCGAGTGGCCACGGCGTGGGCAAGTCGGTGACGGCCGCGTGGCTCGTGGACTGGCTGATGTCGACGAGGCCGCACTGCCAGGGCACCGTCACCGCGAACACCTTCACCCAGCTGCAGACGAAGACCTGGGCCGCGATCAGCGCCTGGACGAAGATCTGCCTCACCGGGCATTGGTTCGTGCTCAATACCGACCGGATGTACCACCCCGCCTATCCCGACACGTGGTTCTGCGCGTTGCAGTCGTCGAAGCGCGAGAACAGCGAGGCGTTCGCCGGGCAGCACGCCGTGACGTCGTCGTCGTTCTACTTATTCGACGAGGCGAGCGCGATCGCCGACGAGATCGCCCAGGTCGCCGAAGGCGGCCTCACCGACGGCGAGCCCTTCATTTTCAAGTTCGGCAACGCGACGCGGTCCGCGGGCGACTTCCACCGCTGCGCGTTTGGGCGGGGCCGGGACACGTGGCACCCAGTGATCGTCGACGCGCGGCTGTCGGCATTCACAAACAAGGCCCAAATCGCGGAGTGGGCGCGCGAGTGGGGTGAGGACTCCGACTTCTTCCGCGTCCGCGTCCTCGGCTTACCGCCGTCCGCCAGCGACCTGCAGTTCGTCGGCACCGCGCTCGTGCACGCGGCAATGACGCGCCCCTTGATGGTGCTGCCCGACGATCCGCTCGTCGTCGGGCTCGACCTCGCCCGCGGCGGCGACGATCGCGTCGTGTTCCGCTTCCGCCGCGGCAATGACGCGCGGTCAATTCCGCCGATCGTGATCCCCGGGGAGCAAGCGCGCGACAGCATGAAGATCGTCGCGCTCGCCGCCGACGTGCTGCGCCGCACCTATCACGGCCACCGCGTGCAGGCGCTGTTCGTCGACGCGACCGGCGGCTCGATCGGCGGCCCGATTGCCGACCGGCTGCGCCAACTGCAGTTCGCCAACGTGTGGGACGTGCAGTTTGGCGCGGAGTCGCCGGATCCGCGCTATGCCAACATGCGTGCGTACATCTGGGGGCGGATGCGTGACTGGCTACAGGCCGGGGGCTGTATCGAGGAGAACCCGCGACTTGAAACGGACCTGACGGCTCCGGGCTACACGCACGACAAGCGCGACCGCGTGCTGCTCGAATCGAAGGAGCAGATGAAACAGCGCGACGTGGCGTCGCCGGACGACGGGGATGCGCTCGCGTGCACGTTCGCGTTCCCCGTGGCGCCGGTGTCACACGCGGCCGCGCAGGCCGGCGAGGAGGACGAGGGCGGGTCGGCGTGGGGGTGATCGCTCACCTTTGCGGCGCGGGGCGGGGTGCGCCACACTGCGGGCCGTGGCGAAGCGCACGCTCCATCCCACGATGGCGGCTCACGCGCAGGCGGTGAAGGCCGCGCATGCGCATCTGGCGCGCACCGATCCGACGTTCCGCGCGCAACCCGCGCGCGAACAGTTCCGGCGGTGTCAGCAGCACGTGCGAACGACGAAAGGGGCGCGATGACACGGCCGCCGATCCTGCAGTATTTCAACGCTGATCACCTCCCCGCGCCGCTGCGGGAAGTCAGTGAGCCCTTCGCACGCCTTGCGGACGGTCTCTGCTGCCTGCCCGACAACGCCGAACGATCCGTTGCGCTGCGGAAGCTGCTCGAAGCAAAGGACGCGGCGGTGCGGGCCGCGCTCGACGTGGCGCAGCCCCCGCGACGCGCGGATCGACCGTTCCCGTCGTTCGACGCGCGGAGCGGTGATCACCGGTGAGCGTGAAGATCCTGCATGGCTCGGCCGCGGTGCCGCGGCGTGGGGTTGCGGACGGCCTGCGCGAAACCGCCAGCGGCCTCTTCGTGCCAGAGACGTTGTCACGGGTGCGAGAGACGTTGTCCGATACGGACTTCCGGACGCTGGAGCGGGCCACGACGCTGCTCACGGCGCGCGGGATCCGGGTCTTTCTCCAGTGCGATCAGCCCGAGTGCCAGCGCGCGCCCATCCAGCGCGTGCGCAACGAGCATGGCGGCATCACGTTTCGCTGTGAACACCGCGATCTCGTGTTTCGGAAGCTCTAATTCCTGACGCCGTGCGCGTCGCGCCGGTGGCCGCCGGCGATGCTCGTCGATGTCGGGTGTGCCGAAGAGGTGCCGTGGCGCGTGCGCCCCACGCCCCCGACGAGGGCGGCGACAGCAAAGCCAAAGAGCTCCGCGAGTGGTTCGCGTACGCGGACACCGAGTGGGCCGACATCCGCCGCGAAGCCGCGACCGACATGAAATACGTGTCGGGTAACCCGTGGGATCCGCGAGAGCGCGCCCAGCGCGAGGCGAAGAAGCGGCCCGTTCTCACCTTCGACGAACTTGGCCAGTACATCAATCAGGTCGTCAATGAGGTGCGCGCGAACCCCGTCGCGGTGAAGTTCTCGCCGGTGGGGCAAGGCGCGTCCGAACAGTCGGCCGAGTGGTACGCCAACAAGATGCGCGAGGTGGAGTACCGATCGAACGCGCAGGTGCACTACACCACGGCGTTCCAGAATGCGGTCGAGCGCTCGTACGGGTTTGTGCGCGTCACGACGCGCTATGAGCACGATCGATCGATCAATCAGGAGGTCTGGATCGAGGGCTTCCCGAACCCGGATCTCGTCACGCCCGACCCGGACGCGGCGATGCCTGACCTGTCGGACCAGCGCATTTGCATGACGCGGCAGGCGTACTCGTACGAGGGGTTCCGCCGGCGCTGGCCGCGCGCGACGTTTGCCTCGTTCACCCCGGACGCGCAGCGACAGGCGGCGCAGTGGTTCGGCGCCAATCAGGTGTTCGTCGCGGAGGCGTGGGAGATCGAAGAGCGCCTACGGACGCTCCATCTCTGCCAGATCGACGGCGAGCCGTTACCGCAGGGCCTCTTCGAGGACGAGGTAGAGGCGCTCCGCCAGCAGGGGCGACAGGTCGTCTCGCTCCGCACGCGGGAGGTGCCGCAACCGACGGTGTGGCAGCGCCTCACCAACGGGCTCGAAATCCTCGAAGCGCACACCTGGGCCGGCCGGTACATCCCGATCATTGGCTGCATGGGCAAAGTGCTGTACCTGCCGGAAGGCGGCGACGGCGCGCAAGGCTCGAAGAAGCACCTGGCGTCGATGGTGCGGCTCGCGCGCGACCCCCAAATGCTCTACTGCTACTACCGTACGACCGAAGCCGAAATCGTCGGGATGGTGCCGAAGTTTCCGTGGTTCGTCTACGAGGGCCAGCTTGCGCCCGATCAACTCGTTGCGCTGCGGCGCTCGAACAAGGAGCCGATCAGTGTCGTGCAGGTGAAGGCGACGTTCCCTGGTGCGCCGGCCGGGCAGGTGATGCCCCCACCGCAGCGCAATCCGTGGGAACCGCCGATCGCCGCGCTCGAGGTCGGGGCTGAGTCGGCGCGGCGTGCGATTCAGGCGGCGATGGGATGGACTCCGCTCCCCACGAACGCGCAGCGGCTCAATGATAAATCAGGCGTGGCGCTCAAAAAGATCGAGCAGGCCGGCCAACGCGGCTCCTTCCACTTCGTCGACAACTACCACGGGATGCTCCGGCAGGTCGGCATCGTCTGCGAGGACCTGTTCGACAAGGTCTACGATACACCGCGCGAAGTCGGCGTCCGCCTCCCCAACGAGCGGTCACAGGCGACGATCATCAACACGCCCAGTAATCCGCAGTCGATCAGCACGCGCGGGTCGCACCTTGTGACCGTGTCGACTGGCGTCGCCTACGACTCGCAGCGGGAAATGGCGTCGGACTTCGCCGACGCCCTGTTGCAGTCGCCGATGGCGCCGCGGATCGCCGACCTCGCGGTGAAGCTGAAGGGTCTCGGGCCGATCGGCGACGAGATCGCCACGCGCCTCGTCCCGCCGGAGTTTGCGCATGAAGGCGAGGAGGACGGCGCGATCGACCCGGCCCGCGTACAACAGCAGGCAGCGATGGCGGTGCAGCGGCTCCAGCAGGTCGAAGCGCTGGCGCAGCAGATGAAGCAGGCCCTCGACACCGATCGCGAGAAACAGAAGGCGCAGGTGGCGATCGAGCTGATTAAGGCGAACCTCGCGATCCGGCTCGAACGCATGCGGAGCGCCGCGAAGATCGAGACGGCCCGCATCACGTCGCAGGCCGACGCCGACACCCTCGCGGCAGAGGCGAGCGAGGAGCGGATCGCGCTCGCGCTCGACCACGCGCACGCCGCGTCAGAAGCGCAGCTCGAACGCGCGCATGACGTGATCCTGCAGCAGCTCGGGGGCCAGCCGGCCGCGGCGGCAGCCGCGGTGACCGCGCCATCGGCGGTAGGAGGCGTGACCTAGTTTTGCGTCACGCGGCGCCAGCGCCGAGACTGCTGACACCGCATTTCGCGGACTGACGATCCGAGCAGGCGGCCACCTGCAGCTGCGTGTCTACGCCCACGCGCAGCGCTCGGATTGACGGGGGATGGTCGCCGGTCGGGGTCTCACGATCCTGGCCGGCGCCGTGCCTCTGCGGAGAACGGGCGTCATGCGCGCGGGCGTCGCGCCAGGTGTGACCTGCATGACGCCTCCCGACGTATTGCCTGGCTCGTCACCGGCACCCGCGGCACCGGCCGCACCGGCCGCACCGGCCGCCTCGCCCCCGGCGACGACGCCACCCGCCTCCGCCCCGACCACGGTCGCGGAGGCGGTGGCGCAGGGCGACTTTCCCGCGTTTCGCCGCATGCGTCGCGCGGCCGAGGGGCGCGCCCCGTCGACGTCTCCTGCCGGCTCGTCACCGGCCGTGCCGGCCGCCTCGCCCGCGTCGGGCGACGCGACCCCGCCGCCCTCGCCAGCCGCGACCCCGCCGCCGGCGGCGTCCACGACTCCCACTGGGGAGCCTGGACGTCCGCAGACCGGCCATCGCGGCACCGCCGACACGCGCATCCGCGAGCTCCTGGAGGAGAACCGCGCGCTGCGCGCTCGGCTCGATGGCCGTGCGCCCGCGCCACCGCCGTCGTCTTCGGTCGCACCACCGTTAGGTGCCACACCGGCGGGCTCGGTCCCCGCCGCGCCGAAGCCGACGACCGTCGCGGCACCCGCGGATCCTAAGCCGGATCCGTCGAACCTCACGACGTACCCCGACGGCCAGTACGACCCGCAGTTCGTCGAAGACCTCGGGCGCTGGGCGGCACGGCAGGAACGTCGCCAGGCCGACGAGCAGGCCGCGACCCGTGCACGAGAAACCGCGCGGACGCAGGCGGCACGCGAGACCTATCGCCAGTTCACGCACCGGATGGAAGCCGCGAAGGCGGCCAACCCGCAGTTGATGGCGGGCTTGAACCCGGACGTGTTGCTGCAGCTCGAGCCCGTCGAAGCGCTCGGGCCGCAGGAACAGCCCACGGCCATCAATGCGTTGGCGAGCGAGATCATCGCGTCTCCGCACGCCCCGGCACTACTGCAGCACTTCTCGACCACCCCGAGCGAGCTCGCCCGCTTTGGCGCGATGACCCCGCGGCAACTGCTGCGCGAGGTCGCCCTGCTCGAAGCGCGCCTCGGTCGGGAGGCCGCGTCCGCCGCCACACCTCCGGCGTCGGCCGCGACGCCGCCGCCGATCCTCACATCCGCTCCGCCGCCCCCCGCGGCCCTCGACGGACGCCAGGTGACCGCACCGGCCGATCCGATCAAGGCCGCCGTGACGCGGCAGGACTTTCAGGCGTTCCGTGCGGCCAAGTTGGCCGCCGCGAGCGCGCGTAGGTAATCACCCATGAATCAGTTTCAGGTCGTTGACTGGCTGGTGATGGAAGCGCTCGACCGGCTGCTGAACAAGCTGGCCGTCGCGAGCTACTTCAACACCGACTACAACAAGGAGTTCGACCGCGAGTTCGCCGTCGGCGACACGGTGCGCGTCAAGCTCCCGCAGCGGTTCGTCGTGCGCGACGGCCCGGTGTACACGCCGCAGCCGCTGAACCGCGTCTACACCACGGTGAAGTGCGATCAGCCGTTCGGCATCGACTTCGAGTGGGACAGCTTCGAGCGCGCACTGCGCATGGAGCGTGGCGAAGCGGCGCTCAAGCGCGAGTACATCGATCCCGCGATGGATCAGATCGCCCAAGAGATCGACTCGCGCGCGGCGCTCTGGGCCTACCAGCACGCCAACAACATCGTCGGCGTGCTCGGGACCAACCCGGCGTCGTTCGATGCGTCCTCCGCGGCGGCGCGGCAGCGGCTCGTCGAGCTCGGCGCGCCCGCGGGGGACGATCGATGCTGCATCGTGCCGCCCGCCGTCATGCGCACGCTCAAGACGGCGCAGCAGTCGTATTTCAACCCGGTGAACGACATCAGCAAGGCGTATCGGACGGGCATTGTCGGTGTCGCCGACGGGTTCGACTGGTACGAGAGCGTGTCGCTCTACCAGCACACGGCCGGCACATGGTCTGGCGCCGTCACCGTGAGCGGCGCGGGGCAGTCGGGCTCGACGCTGACCGTCGCGGGCACCAACGGCGATACGTTCAACGTCGGGGACGCAGTCAGCGTCGCGAATGTCTACCTGGTCAATCCCAGCACGCGGCGCCGCGTTGGGTTCGACGCGAAGCCGTTCGTCGTGCAGCAGCCCGCGGTCGTCGCGGGCGGCACCGCGACGCTGGTGATCTCGCCGGCGATCTACGGGCCGGGCTCGCAGTACCAGAACGTCGACGCGTTGCCGGCCAACGGCGCCGCGCTGACGCTGTTCCCTGGCACCGCCTCGCCATCGGGCAAGACGGGCACGAACGGACTCGCGTTCCATCGCGACGCGTTCGCGCTGGTCGGTGTGAAGCTCGAAGAGCCGAAGGGCTCAGTCGAGATCTGCCGACAGTATCGCGACGAGACCACGGGGATCGCCGTGCGATTCCTGCGGCAGTTCGATGGACGGACCTCGAAGATGATCAACCGCTTCGACGTGTTGCTCGGTTTCGGCGATCTGTACCCGGACAACTGTGCGGTCCGAATCCTCGCCGCCTAACCCGCGGCGCGGGAGCCGTGCGCCGAGTCCCGTCTGTTCGTCCTCCAGTGGACGGGGCTCGGCCGCACGCCCTTTTTCTTGATGGTGAGGTGCAACACTATGCGTGGCTTCCCGACTTCTTCGCGCGCGTGGCTGCTGGCCGCGGCGCTCTTCCTGGGCCTCGGTACGCCGGTCGCGGCGCAAACCGTGCTCACGTCCACGACGCTCGCCGCGTCGGTCACCGATACGTCGACGCGAGCGATCGCGCTGACGTCGGCCTCCAGCTTCAGCGCCGGCGGCGCGACGGCACAGACGTACGTGCTCGTCGATCGCGAAATCATGCTGATCACCGGGGTCTCCGGCACCACGCTGTCGGTGATCCGCGGCTACGGCGGCACGCGCGCGTCGGCGCATCTGAGCGGGGCGACGGCGACGTTCGTCCCGCAGGCCGCCACGATCGCGTATGTGCCCGCCGGGTACTGTGTCGCGACCGCGTACGCCTACGCCCCGCTCGTCATCCACGATGGGCAGGACGAGGTCAACAACGGGGCGACCGCGGCGTGTCTCGGTTCGCAGTGGGTGCTCACGAACCGTGTCGGGCTGCCGGTCTACGGATCGACCGTGGCCTCCGCGACCACGATTGCGGCCACTGGCACCTATTTCAAGGTGTCCGGCACCACGACGATTCAGACGGTCACCGTGCCGGCGGGATGGGCGCCCGGGATGTCCCTGCTGTTGGAGCCGACAGCGCTGTGGTCGACCAACACGAGCGGCAACATTGGGTTGGCGACGACAGGCGTCGTTGGCAAGGTGCTGATCCTGACCTGGAACGGCACGAAGTGGCAGCCGTCCTATTAATCGGTCCGGCGTAAGCCGGACGTTTGTTTGTGGTCGGGCTCGCGCACTGCGCGGGCTCGACTGTGAGAGGTGCACATGGCTGGAGAGACGCCCGTATTCCCGGACGAACAGATCGACGACATCCACAAGCACACGGTGCCGTACGTGTACCGCGAGTACCCGAAGCACCTGCACCACCCCACCGTCATCGGACGATTCGTTGTCGTGCGGGATCAGGTGGAAGAGAAAGAAGCCGTGAAAAAGGGATGGCAACCGAGGCCCGTCGTTGAAGTCACGCCGAAGGCGATCGAGCAGGCCAGCGCCGCGACGGGTATTCCTGACGTGCGCGACGACAAGGACAAGGGCACGAGCAAGTAGCCTCAGCGCGATAAGAGGGTTTGCATGAGCAAGAGCAACACGTTTGAGAATGACCTGCTGAAGCTCATTTTCAATGCCGACGCGATCGCTAACCTGGCGGACAACGCCGCGTCGGCGCCGCTGACGAACCTGTATATCGCGCTGCACACCGCCGACCCGGGCGAGGGCGGCAATCAGTCGACGAACGAGTGCACCTACACCAGCTACGCGCGTGTCGCGGTGGCGCGCTCGAGCGGCGGCTGGACGGTGTCCGGCAACCAGGTCACGCCGGGGTCGAACATCAACTTCCCGGCCGCGACGGGCGGCTCGGAGACGGCGACGTATGGCTCGGTCGGGACCGACCCGAGCGGCGCCGGCAAGATCCTCTACTCCGGTCCGATTTCGCCCTCGATCGTGATTGCGTCCGGCGTGACGCCGCAGCTCACGACCGCCAGCACCATCTCGGAGGACTAATGCTGATCGCGACGCTGGTCCTCGTGGTGCTCGTGCTGGTCGTGGCCGGCTCCGTGTGGGCGCGGCGCCGTCGCCGGCCGCTGGTGGAGACGCCGGCGCCACGTGTGGCGGCGGCCGTCATGACGATCGCTGCACATCGGTCCGTGCCGCTGGCGCACGAGCTCCAAGCGGCGATGGCGCAGGCGGTGACCGACGCGCTCGAGCGCGGCGTCTCCATCCACGACACGGCGGCGATTCGCGCGGCGATGCAGGAGGCGCGCGAGCGCGTGCTTGGGCGCTCGGCGCCGGAAGGGCAGTAGACGTACATGGCTATCGGATATCTGAAGTACAACCCGCAGGCCTCGACGCACGGCAAATTCGTGCAGAGCACGATTACGTCCCTGAAGTTGGGGAAGCGCAGTCTGGCTGATGTGCTCGGCTTTATGGTGCAGATGATCGACGGGGACACGGCTGATGCGGCGAACTACACGGTGCTGAAGGATGCGCTCGGTGCGCCCGACAACGCCACGGCCAAGGGCATCTTCGACGAGCTGAACTCCCTGAACCTCAAGCTCACGACTGATGCCAGCGTCGTCGAGGTCCACGCGGCGCTCGAGCAGGCGTTCAACAAGCTCGCGATCTAGCGCGCATGGCGTTTGTTCGCCTCGGGGTTGTGGCGGGAACCGGCACGACGGCGGGGGTCGATACCTCCGGGGCGTCGTTTATTGCCGTCTTCCGCGCTGGTCAGACGAGCACCGTCTTCGACAGTAAGGGGAATACGTGGACGGCGCTGACGAACCATGCCACGTCTTTTACGCATGGGCGATGGTTCTATTGCGAGAACCCGATTGTCGGCGCGGGCCACACGTTCAGTGCAGCGGCCAGCTACGAGGCGATCGCGGCGGTGTACTACACCGGGCAGGCGGCGTCCCCGTTTGATGTCGAGAATGGGGACGCCGCCGATCCTGCGAGCTCGCTGGCGACGGGCTCCGTCACGCCGACACAGGACCACGATCTCGTGCTGGCTGGCCTAGCGACGGGCGGCGTCAATACGAGCGGCTACGGCATTAGCGGCGGGGGCTTCAGCGCGGTGCTGGCGTCCGTGGACGGCGCCACTGGCGTCACGTACGGACTCGCGGTGGCGGATGCGGTGCAGACGACCGCCACGGCCGCGAATCCGACGTGGTCGTGGTCGGGCGCAAGCCAGGGCGTCGCGTGTATCGCGGCGTTCAAAGCCGCAGCTGGCGGTGGCGGATCGACCGTCTCTGCGGTCTGGACCGCCGCCGGCGCCGGCGCGGCTGCCTGGGTCGGCGGCTCCACGCGCGCGGCCGCGCTCGCCGCATCAGGGGCGTCGTCGGTCGCAGGCGTCGGCGCGTCCACCGCGGTCGCGGTGCTCAGCGCTGCGGGAACCGGCGCTGCGGCCTGGTCCTCGAACGCCACGCAGCCGGCGGTGTGGACGGCGGCCGGCATATCCTCCGCAACGTGGCCAGGGCAGGCGACCGCAGCCGCGGCGCTGGCTGCCACCGGCGCGTCGTCGGCTAGCCTGACCGGCCGATCGACTGGCGCGGCGGTGTGGGGCGCGTCCGGCGTCGGCCTCGCGGGTTTCACCGGCCGCGCGACGTCCGCCGCCGTGCTGGCCACTGCCGGGCTCGCGGCCGCCTTGTGGCGATCGCCATCTGCGAACACTGATACGGGCGACGCGCTATCCGGCCTCTCGGGGCTGTCGTTTCGGGCGCTGCGGAAGCGGCTGTAGGAGAGTCGACCATGTTGGCAGGATCCCCGATTATCGTGGCGCCCGTCGAGGCGCCGAACCCGTCGAACGCGAAGACCTCGAGCGCCAACGCCAGCGTGTCGATCACGCTGCCGGCGATCGGCGGGATGCGGCACGTCCTCTCGTGGATCTGTTGGAGCTACAGCGCAGATCCCACCGGCGGCCGGTGTTACGTGCAGGATGGTGCCGATACGATTCTCGATTTCGACGTGACCGCGGGCGGCCCTGGCGCACTGCCCGTTCCAGACATCCCGGGCTCGATCGGATCCACGATGACGATCACGCTCACGGCCGGCGGTGCCGGCGTGACGGGTAAACTCAACATCTACTCCCGCACGTCGCCGTACGCGCCGGGCTCCTCGGTGGCGGCCTGATGTCGATCGCGGTCCTCGACCTCTGCACCGACATTCTGCGCGAGATCCGCGTCATCAACGCGATCGACGCGGCCTCCGCGCAGGATGCGGCGTACGTGCTCCGGCGGCTGAACACGGTGCTCGATCAATGGGCCGCCGACAAGCGGAATCAGACCTACGGAATGTTGTCGACGTACCCGCTACACCCCGGTCTACAGCCCCACACGATCGGACCGGCGACTGCTGGGGGCACGTGGTCGACCGGCACTCAGCCGCGACCGATCTCGATCGAGGCCGCGTCGCTCATGGTGGCAGGGATCAGCACATGGGTCTCCGTCCGCCCGCTCGCCTGGTGGCAGGCGGTGCAAGACAAGGGGCTCACGTCGACGCTGCCGAGCGACCTGTATTACGAGGCGCAGTTTCCGTTAGGGCAGGTCTACCTGTGGCCGGTCCCGACGACCGCCTACGACCTCGTGTTGCAGACGCGGGGGCTGCTGCAGGGGCAGTTGACGCTGGGTGACACGATTGACCTGCCGCCGGGCTACAAGTTGGCGCTGTTGAAGCAGGTCGCGCTGGAGATGGTGAGCCCTTTTGGGGTGGAGATCCCGCCGCTGCTGCCGCAACAAGCGCGCGACGCGGTGGCGGTGATCCAGGGCGCGAATATCGAGGCGCAGCCGATGGACTCCGACGCACCCGGACAGGGTGGCGGGTTCTTCGATCATCGCATCGGGAGGTACATGTGAGACGACATCACATCGCGGCGCGTCTCGGCGCACTGATCGGCGCGCTGAGTATCGGCGTCGCGCCCGTACACGCCGTCGACTACGTCGCGTACGAGCAGATCACTGTTGGCAGTAGCGCGATCGGCTTCACGACGACGTTGATTGTGCAGGGGAACGGCCATCCGCAGGCGCACCTCGCGACGTGCCGGGTTGAGA
>WBZO01005762.1_pt1 | contig 12383 bp, 8 predicted proteins | sample 5204261 | NCBI WGS metagenome assembly WBZO01 (sample SAMN12412400, study PRJNA552823) | activated sludge metagenome | isolation source: activated sludge from anammox sidestream of wastewater treatment plant... | place: USA: North Carolina | collected 2017-09 | reverse complement strand
CCTCGTGGCTCACGCAATCCACCGGGAACATCACCACATCCGCTCGGCTTGCAAGACCCGGCAAGGTGGCGGAGCTGGCTTCGACGCCGCCGTCGTGATGCAGCAGGATCGCGCCGTGACGTTCGGTTGCGGCACGCAGATGCGCGACTTGGTTGGGGCGTCCACCCACGTACAGCACCACGGCGCCGTGCAGACCAGGGCAGCCATTGTCATCGCGATCGGGGTCCGTGTCGAATGATTGCTCGATCGCACGAAGCTCGGCTTCTGCCAGGCGCCAGGCACGGTCTGCGTGCTGACGGGCAGCGCGTTCCTGCGTCAGGGCGGCTGTCATGGCTGACAACTGCGTCTCGATCGCGGCCCGACGCCGTGTCTCGACTGTCAGCCGTTTTTCCAGGTCGGCGATCACATGTCGCAGCGGCTGTTCGTCAGCGGTGGCGTGGGTGCGTTGCTCGTCTATCACGCGTCGGGTCAGCGCATCACGCAATGCCTGGATTTGCATATCCCGGGCGACAACCGCTTCGTGAAATGCCTGCTGCTGCCGATCGAGCCGGACCTGCATCTCGGCTTTGTCGTGCTCGAGCTGACAAAGGCGTTTGATATCGGCGCGGTTGGCCGAGCCGATGAGGTGCGAGAGCATGTGGACGTCGCCGAATGCGGTGCGGATCAGATCGGCGGACGCGCGCGGGTGGGTCAGCGTGGCCCAATAGGCGCCGGGGATGTCACCTCGCTGAACGGCCGCACGCCAGAGCTGGTGAAGCTCATCGGCCGTCTGCGCCTTGGAGAGTTGGTTGATGGTGACGCGATGCTTCGTGTCCAGCGCCTTGTTCAGGACCTTTGCCGCCTGGTCGCGACGGCTTGCCAGGGTGACCGCCGTGCCGTGCAGCTCATGGTCCGTGCTACCTTCGGGGGCGAGTCCCACGCGTTTCAGGACCTGCCGCAATTCTGCGGTCGTGAGGCAGGTGCCGATGATGGAGCAGTGGAGATTGGTGTTGAATTCCCAGATTTTCGTTCGTATCGACCGTAACCGGTCGGGTTCGCTCTGGTCGCGGACAATGAGAGCCGGGCGAGCCGGCGGGCGGATCAGGTCCCGTAGCTGAGTCGCGAAGCCATTGCTGATCGCGATCGCCGGTCCAGAGCCGCTCATGCCTGCCTCCGTGACCTGTCATGTGTCGCAGGGCATGACAGGTTTGCTAGTTGCCTTGGCTTACAACCCGGCCTGCGTGACGAACTTTGTCACGAGATAGCCCTCCAGCGCCTCGGAGCCACCTTCGGACCCGTAACCGGAATCCTTGACCCCGCCAAAGGGGACTTCGGGCAAGGCAAGCCCGTGATGGTTGATCGATATCATGCCGCTTTCCACCGCCGCGGCGATGGCGTTGGCGGTCTTCGCCGAACGTGTATAGGCATAGGACGCCAGGCCATAAGGCAGGCGGTTGGCTTCGGTAACGACATCGTCGAACGTCTTGAATGGCGCGATCATCGCCAGCGGGCCGAACGGCTCCTCGTGCATCACCCGCGCTTCGGCCGGAACATCGGTCAGCACGGTGGGTTCGAAGAAGTTGCCCTTGTTGCCGATCCGGCTGCCGCCGGTACGGATGGTGGCGCCGCGCTGGGCGGCATCACCGATGAAGGCCTCCATCGCGGCAATGCGGCGCGGATTGGCCATCGGGCCCATCGTCGTACCTTTGTCCAGGCCGTTCCCGACCTTGACCCCCCGGCTGTGCTTCACGAAGCCTTCGACGAACTGGTCGTAGACCTTTTCCTGCACCAGCATTCGTGTCGGCGATACACAGACCTGACCCGCATTGCGAAACTTGGCGCCGGCCAGCAGGCGGCTCGCGGTTTCGACATCGGCGTCGTCGAACACGATGGCCGGGGCATGACCGCCCAGCTCCATCGTCACGCGCTTCATGTGCTGGCCTGCCAGCGCGGCGAGCTGCTTGCCGACCGCCGTCGATCCGGTGAAGGAGATTTTCCGAATGGTCGGGTGGGGGATCAGATATTCGGAAATCTCCGCAGGCACGCCGTACACCAGGTTCATCACCCCCGCCGGGACGCCGGCATCCGCGAAGCAGCGGATCAGCTCGGCCGGCGACGCCGGTGTTTCCTCGGCCGCCTTGACGATGATCGAGCATCCCGTTGCCAGCGCGCAGGACAGCTTGCGCACGACCTGGTTGATCGGGAAGTTCCATGGCGTGAAAGCGGCGACGGGGCCCACGGGCTCCTTCACCACCAACTGATAGACGCCCTCTGTTCGTGCGGGAATAACGCGGCCATAGGCGCGGCGCCCTTCCTCGGCGAACCAGTCGATCACGTCGGCAGCGGCGAGGACTTCGCCCTTGGCTTCGGCCAGCGGCTTGCCCTGTTCCATCGTCAGCAGCGGGGCGATCGTGTCGACGCGTGACCGCAGCAGGTCCGCCGCCTTGCGCATCACCCTGGAGCGGTCGAGGGGCGAGGTTTTCCGCCACGTCCTGAAGGCTTTGTCCGCCGCCTCCAGCGCCTGATCCAGGTCTTTGCGGTCGGCATGCGCCACGGTACCGATGGTATCCCCGGTCGCCGGGTTCACGACCGGCAAGGTGCGGCCACCGGATGCGGCTCTCCACCTACCGTCGATGAACAGCGTAACGTCCTGGTACATGGCAGATTCCCCGGTCCTGTTGCGTGTCTATTCCCATGCGGATATAGCGCAATCTGGCTACCTCGCCAAGATGGCGCCACGGCTTCCACCAGGAAGGGGGATCATCAGATGCGGATCGGGAACATTGTCGGTGCGTTGGGTGTGGCCGCCACGGCGGCGTTGGGGTTCGCCACGGCATCACAGGCCGCACCGGTGCCGTCGGAGTTCACTCTCAGCGGCGACATCGCCACGCCAGGGGTCTATAACCTGACCGCGTTGTCGGCGCTTCCCGCGACCACGCAGACGGTGACCTACACGTCCGGTGGAACACCGGTCACCGACACCTATACCGGGACCAATCTTTGGACGCTTCTGAACGCCGCGGGCGGCCCCACGCCCGTGCCCGGTGCGAAGAACAGTACCCTTCGCAACTATGTCGTGGCGGTCGGCAGCGACGGCTACCAGGCGGTCTTTTCCGGCGGCGAGATCGATCCCAAGTTCGGCAACCAGCCCGTCAACGTCGCCTATGCCGACACCGCGGGACAGTTGGGGGCCGGCGGCTCTCAGGGCTTTGCCCGAATGGTCGTTCCCGGTGATACGGCGGGCGGACGCTATGTTTCCAACATCGTCGATCTGCATGTGGGTACTGCACCGTCCTTCGCCGGCACGGGCGGTGGCATATCCAATCAGTTCGTCCTGTCAGGTGCGGTCGTAGCCCCGGGGGTCTATGGGTTGGCCGATCTGCAAAGCCTGCCGGCCACGACCTTGACCGCGACCTATCTTGCCGGCGGCAGTCCGGTCACCGACACCTACACCGGCGTATCCTTGTGGACGTTCCTGACCTCGGTCGGGCTCGTCACCAACCCTGCGAACAAGAACGATATTCTGCGCAAATACGTCGTGGCGGTCGGCAGCGATGGCTACGAAGCGATCTTTTCGTTGGGAGAGATCGCACCGCAGTTCGGCAATGAGCCCGACCTGATCGCCTATGCGGATACAGCCGGCCAGCTCGGGATCAACGGCACTGACGGGTTCGCCCGCCTTGTCGTGCCCGGCGACGGCGCGGGCGGCCGCTATGTTTCCAACCTCGTGGCGCTGGCGGTCATCGACGCCACCGTACCGGAACCGACAGGCATTTCACTGCTGATTGCCGGGCTGCTGGCGTTGGTCGCGTTGCGCCTGCGACGTGTCGTGCACTGACAAGACAGAATCGGAGGAAACCATCATGGACACGGTAACACTCGACCCGCGCCTGAAGCATGCGACAGGCTTTCTCAGCCGCAACGCCGGCCTGCTGATCGATGGAAAGCTGGTGCCTGCGGTTTCGGGGAAGACATTTTCGGTCTATGACCCTGCCACCGGACGATTGATCGCGAATGTGCCCGAGGCCGACAAGGCCGATGTGGACCTTGCCGTTGCCGCCGCACGACGAGCGTTCGACGACGGACGCTGGACACGGATCACCCCGTCGGACCGCGGCCGGATCCTGTGGCGCATCGCGGATCTGATCGAGCAGAATACCGAGGAGCTGGCGGAACTCGAATCGCTGGACAATGGCAAGCCGTTCACGGTGGCGCGGGTGGCCGACCTGCCGCTGTCGGTGGACATGTTCCGATACATGGCCGGCTGGGCGACGAAGATCACCGGATCGACCCTGCCGCTGTCGCTGCCCGGCGAATATCTGTCCTACACGATGCGGGAGCCGGTCGGCGTGGTCGGCCAGATCATCCCCTGGAACTTCCCGCTGCTGATGGCGGCGTGGAAGCTTGCACCCGCGCTGGCGGCGGGATGCACGATCGTGCTGAAGGCCGCGGAACAGACACCGATGACGGCCTTGCGCCTCGCGGAGCTGATCACGGAAGCCGGCATTCCCGATGGTGTGGTCAACATCCTGACCGGTTTCGGCGAAACCGCGGGTGCAGCGCTGGCGGCGCATGCCGAGGTGGACAAGGTCGCATTCACCGGCTCGGCCGAGGTAGGCAAGCTGATCGTGCAGGCGGCTGCCGGCAACCTGAAGAAAGTCTCGCTGGAGCTGGGTGGCAAGTCGCCGGCGATCGTCCTGCCGGACGCCGATCTGGACCTGGCGATTGCCGGTGCGGCCAATGCGATCTTCTTCAACCACGGACAATGCTGCTGCGCCGGATCGCGGCTGTTTGCCCACAAGAAAGTCTATGACCGCGTGGTGGCAGGGGTCGCTGACCTCGCGGCGAAGATCAAGGTGGGGCACGGCCTGGATGCGACGACCGAAATGGGACCGCTGGTGTCCGAGGAACAGTTCTCGCGCGTCACGGGATATATCGAGCACGGGCGCGGGGCTGGTGCCAGGGTGGCGGTCGGCGGATCGCGGGTGGGCAACCTGGGCTATTTCGTCGCACCCACCGTGCTGGAAAACACGACACCCGACATGCGGGTGGTACGCGAGGAAATCTTCGGGCCCGTGGTCTGCGCACAGCCCTTCGATGACGACGATCTGGATCGTATTGCAAAGCAGGCCAACGACACGATCTATGGTCTGGCGGCAAGTGTCTGGACGCGCGACGGTGGCATTGCGCACAAGCTGGCGCGGCGTATCCGCTCGGGCACGGTGTGGATCAACTGCCACAATGTATTCGACGCATCGCTGCCGTTCGGCGGCTACAAGCAGTCGGGCTGGGGTCGCGAGATGGGTGAGGAGGTCATCCACAACTACACGGAGGTGAAGGCGGTCACCGCGGCATTGTAACAAGCTGATGGCGGGCGTTTACACCGCCCGCCGGACCGGCAATTGCACGTCAGAGGTCATGCGGTACCCATAGGCAACGGGGTGGATGGACTCGGTCGGCAATCAGCGTTATACCCAACAAGACATAACGAACCGGAGGAAGTCGTGACCGACGCGACAGTCGAGCCGCCACCCATGGACGTGACGCAACTGACCGGGTGGGGTGTGTCGCCAGGGGGCAGTCATCTCAGCCTCGGGTTCTTGACGAAGGACGGAGCCTCACGACGTGTCGTGCTGCCGCTGGATGCCGTCACCGGCCTGATGATGACCCTGCCTCGCATGCTGCAGGCCGCGCTGCAGGCACGCTTTCCGGACGGATCGCTGCGCGCCGTGCAGCCGCTCGACACATGGCGGCTGGAGCAAGCCGCGACCCCGGACGGCCTGATCCTGACGCTGCGCGCCCCGGGCGGTTTCGAGGTCGCATTCGCGATGGACGCCGATGATGCCGACACGCTTGCCACAGCGCTGCTGCGGCCTCGTGGCGAGCGTGAGACTGAACTGACACGGAGACCGAACTGATGAATGTCATGACACAGACTCACCCGTTCCTGGACGGCAAGCCGAAGCGGATGCTGATCGGCGGCAAATGGGTCGAAGCCGCCTCGGGCAAGACGTTCGCCACCACCAACCCGGCAACGGGTGAGGTGCTCGCACAGGTTGCCGAGGGCGATGCCGAGGATATCGACCGCGCGGTCGCCGCAGCACGCGAGGCGTTCAATGGGCCCTGGAGCAAGTTCAAGCCAGCGGAACGGCAGCGGCTGCTGCTGAAACTTGCCGATCTGGTCGACGCGCATATCGAGGAATTCGCCGCGCTCGACACGCTGGACATGGGCGCACCGATCACCCGCACCCGCGGCAACCGTCAGCGCGCGGTCGGCATGCTGCGTTTCTACGCTGGCATGGCGACGGCCCTGCATGGCGAAACGATCGACAACTCGTTGCCGGGCGAGATCGTTTCCTTCACCCTGAAAGAGCCGGTCGGTGTCGTCGGCGCCATCATTCCCTGGAACGGGCCGTTGACGGCGTCGATCTGGAAGATCGGCCCCGCGCTCGCGACCGGTTGCACGGTGGTGCTGAAACCGGCCGAGGAAGCACCGCTGACACCGTTGCGACTGGCCGAGCTCTGCCTGGAAGCGGGGGTGCCGCCGGGCGTGGTGAATGTGGTGCCGGGCTTCGGGGAAACCGCCGGCGCCGCTTTGGCCGCGCATCCGGATGTCGACAAGGTCGCCTTCACCGGCTCGCACTTCACCGGGCAGTCGATCGTTCGCGCCTCGGCCGGTAATCTGAAGCGCGTTTCGCTGGAGCTGGGCGGCAAGTCGCCCGACATCGTCTTCGCCGACGCCGATCTGGATCAGGCGGTGCCCGGCTCCGGCATGGCCGTGTTCGCCAATTCCGGCCAGATCTGCAGCGCTGGCACGCGGTTGTTCGTCGAACGGAAGATTTACGATGAATTCGTCGAGCGTGTCGCCGCATTCAGCAAGACGCTGAAGGTGGGTGACGGGCGCGATCCGGCGACGCAGGTCGGGCCGCTGGTGTCGGACGAGCAGCTCAAGCGCGTGACCGGGTACCTGGCGATCGGCCGGCAGGAAGGTGCGCGTCCGCTCTCCGGCGGCGAACGCCTGACCGAGGGCGCGCTGGCGAAGGGCTATTTCGTTCCGCCGACCGTGTTCGCAGACGTGAAGGACGACATGCGGATTGCGCAGGAAGAGATCTTCGGCCCGGTCATTTCCGCGATCCCGTTCACCGACATCGACGAAGTGATCGAACGCGGCAACAAGACCAGCTTCGGCCTGGGCTCGGGCGTGTGGACGCGCGATGTGGGCAAGGCGCACAAGCTGGCGCGCGGGCTCAAGGCCGGTTCCGTGTGGATCAACTGCTATCAGGCGATGGACCCGGCGGTGCCGTTCGGCGGCTATAAAATGAGCGGATATGGTCGCGAATCCGGCATCCAGCACCTGGAAGAATATCTCAACGTCAAGTCGGTGTGGATCAAGACTGACTGAACCGTCGCCGATACGAACGGATGAAGGCCCCCTCTCCCGCTTGCGGGAGAGGGCATGCACGGGATCATCAACCAGGCGAAAGAGATCGACGCGTGGAAGGAAATCGCGAACAGCGCGGATTTCCCCAACGCCGCTTGACAAGGAAAGGATAACCCATGCCTCAATATCCCGAACTGAAACTTTACATCGGCGGCGAGTGGAAGACGGCACCCGGCGCGCCAGTGGTGAACCCGGCCGACGAGTCCGTGCTGGGCACGGTTCCCCACGCCACCCGCGTCGATATGGATGCGGCCCTGGCGGCGGCCGAGGAAGGGTTCAAGGTGTGGTCCCGCACCTCGCCGGCCAGGCGGGCCGAGATCATCTTCGCGGCGACGAAGCTGATCCGGGAACGGGTCGACGACATGGCGGTCGCCATGACCCTGGAACAGGGCAAGCCGATCGCGCAGTCGCGGCTGGAAATCATCCGTGGCGCCGAAATCATCGAGTGGGATGCGATGGAAGGCCGCCGCATGTATGGCCGTGTCATTCCCGCCGAACCGGGGATGCGCCATATCGTGCTGCGCCAGCCGATCGGGGTCGTCGCCGGCTTTTCACCGTGGAACTTCCCCATGAGCTCGCCGGCCCGCAAGGTGGGTGGGGCACTCGGCGCTGGCTGCTCGATCATCCTCAAGGCATCCGAGGAAACGCCCGCGGGTGCGGTGCAGCTCGTGCAGGCGTTCCATGACGCGGGCCTGCCGCCCGGTGTGCTGAACCTGCTGTTCGGTACCCCGTCGGAGATTTCCGAATACCTGATCCCGCAACCGTCGGTGCGGCTGGTCACCTTCACCGGATCGGTGCCGGTCGGCAAGCACCTGACGGCCATGGCGGGTGCCCACATGAAGCCGGTCATCATGGAGCTGGGCGGCCATTCGCCGGTGATCGTCTGCGATGATGTCGACCCGGTGGCGACCGCGGCGACCTCGGTGATCGGCAAGTCCCGCAACGCGGGCCAGGTGTGCGTGTCGCCGACCCGGTTCTTCGTCGACGACAAGATCTATGACCGCTTCACCGAATCCTTTGCCGAAAAAGCCAAGGCCCTGAAGGTCGGGAATGGCCTGGACCCCGCCACGCAATTGGGCCCCCTGGCGAATGAGCGGCGTCTGGCGGCGATGGAGGCGCTGGTGGCCGACGCAACCGCCAAGGGCGCGCGCATCGCGGCCGGCGGCGCGCGGATCGGCAACCGCGGCTACTATTTCCCGCTGACGGTTCTGGCCGACGTGCCCGACGACGCCCGCGCGATGCGGGAGGAGCCGTTTGGCCCGCTGGCGCTGCTGAGCCGCGTACGCACTCTGGATGAGGCGATCGAGAAGGCCAACTCGGTGCCCTATGGTCTGGCGGGCTATGCCTTCACCCACTCGGCGCGCAACGTCGATCGGCTGATGGATGGTGTCGAGGTCGGCAACCTGTCGATCAATCATTTCGTTGCGTCCAGTGCCGAAACGCCGTTCGGCGGCGTGAAGGACAGCGGGATCGGACGCGAGGGCGGTGTCGAAGGGCTGACCTGGTATACGGTCGTCAAGAACGTGTCTCACCTGACAGCGGCCTGAGCATCGTCCTGCGGCGGCCGGCCGCGTGACACCGGCCGGCCGCCGCGCCCGGCGTTCCGCATCTGGCGTGGATCGTGCATGCTGCCCGCCCGCAGTGCGGAGCAGGAGGGCGCGCAACCCATGGCCGATTATGAGACAGTCGTCGCCGGCGGTACGGTCGTCACCGCCTATGACGTGTTCCGGGCCGATGTCGGCATCAATGGCGGGACGATCGCTGCCGTGGGCCTCGACCTGAAGGGCGACAGCCGGATCGACGCCGACGGGTTGCTGGTGCTGCCGGGCGGTGTCGACACGCATTGCCATATCGAGCAGTTGAAGGAGAACGGCGGGGCGGACGAGGAAACCTGGACCTCGGGCAGCACCTCGGCGCTGGCCGGGGGCACCACCAGCGTCATTACCTTCTCGGCGCAGTTCAAGGGCGGCGGCGTGCTTGGTCCGCTGGCGGAGTATCACCGCCGAGCGAAACAGGCGATGGTGGATTATTCGTTCCATCAGATCATCGCGGATGCCTCGGACGATGTCATTTTCAAGGAGGTTCCGCAGGTCATCGCCTCCGGCGTGCGCAGCCTGAAAGTGTTCCTGACCTATGAGAACTCGTATATCGACGACCGGCAGCTCCTGCGCGTCCTGGCCGTCGCCCGCCGCCATGGCGCGCTGGTGACGGTGCATTGCGAGAACTATGAGGCGATCAACTGGCGCACCAAGGCGCTGCTGGCCGCGGGGAAGGTGGAGCCGAAATACCATGCCTGGTCGCGACCCAGCATGATCGAGCGGGAGGCGACGCATCGCGCGATCGCCCTGGCCGAGTTGGTGGATCAGCCGATCCAGGTGTTCCACGTGTCGTGCCCCGAAGTGGCGGCCGAAATCGCGACGGCGCAGGCGCGCGGCCTGAAAGTGTGGGGCGAGACCTGCCCGCAATATTTCGTCCTGTCGGCGGACGACATGGACCGCCCGGGCTTCGAGGGCGCGAAGTTCATGTGCAGCCCGTCGCCCCGTGATGCCGCCGCCAGCGCGGGGCTGTGGGACATGGTCCGGATGGGGACGCTGGACGTGGTGTCCTCCGACCACAGCGGCTGGGGCTACAACTCCCCGGTCGGGAAGCGGGTGCACGGCACCAACGCGCCGTTCAGCGACATCCCCAACGGCGTGCCGGGCGTGGGCTCCCGCCTGCCGGTGCTGTTCCACGAGGGGGTGAGCAAGGGCCGCATCGACCTGTGCCAGTTCGTGCGCCTGACCGCGACCAATCCGGCCAGGCTGTTCGGGCTGGCCCCGCGCAAGGGCTCCATCACCCCCGGCGCCGACGCCGACCTGGTACTGTGGGACCCGAAGAAGCAGGTCACGATCACCAACGACCTGCTGCAGCACGTGATCGACTATACGCCATACGAAGGCATGCAGATCACCGGTTGGCCCTATGCCACGATCCGGCGTGGCGAGGTCGCGATGCGCGATGGCAAGGTGCAGGCACCGCCTGGCTCGGGGCAATTTCTGCCGCGCGGGCCGTACGACCTGATCAAGCCGACCGGGCGGGTACCGTTCGGCTTCGACGCCAGCGCCTATGAAGTCTGACGGAGGCCGCCATGACCCTTGTTCGCATCGAAGCCGGCCCCTACAGCTTTACCGCGCGGTTCGAGGACCAGGCCGCGCCGAAGACCTGTACCCGGTTCCGCACTCTGATGCCATACCGGGAACAGATCATCCATGCGCGCTGGAGCGGGGAGTCCTGCTGGATTCCGCTGGGCGATCTGGACCTGGGCCTGGGCTATGAAAACCCGACCAGCTATCCTGCTCCGGGGCAGATCCTGCTGCATCCCGGCGGCATCAGCGAGACCGAGATCCTGCTGCCCTATGGCGCGACCCAGTTCGCCAGCAAGGTCGGCGTCCTGGCAGGCAACCATTTCCTGACCATCATCGACAGGCTGGATGACCTGCCGGCGCTGGGCAAGCTCGTGCTCTGGTCGGGTGCGCAGGCGATCTCCTTCTCCCCCCTCCCCGACTGATCCGTCCTTCCTGCCCATCCGCTCGGCATGCTGCCTAATGCAACTGCACTCAGCCATGCCGGGTGCAGGGCGCTGGACCGTGCGACGCCGTATACGCAAGGAAGCCATCAGTGGTAGGCAAAGGCCTGCCCGCGCCGAGGATGCCTGTTCATGAGTGAGACCCGCCTGCCACCCAGCTCGCCCAACAGCGCCGCTGTCAGCCGCGTTGCCCTGCCCGTGCAGGACGAGGACGTGGCGTCGCTGCGCCGCGCCGTGATCGCGAAGCTGACCTATGCGGTGGGCAAGGACCCGGTGGTGGCGACCGAGCGGGACTGGTTCATGGCCACCGCCTATGCCGTGCGCGACCGTATCGTCGACCGCTGGATGCCGGCCACCCGGGCGACGTACCGGGAAGGACGGAAGCGGGTCTATTACCTGTCGCTGGAATTCCTGATCGGGCGGCTGCTGTTCGACTCGCTGACCAATCTCGGGATCGCCGAACCGATGCGGGCCGCCCTGGCCGAGCTGGGTGTCGACCTGGACCGGCTGCGGGAGGTGGAGCCGGACGCCGCGCTGGGCAATGGCGGGCTGGGGCGCCTGGCGGCGTGTTTCATGGAGAGCATGGCGACGCTGTCGGTTGCCGCCTATGGCTATGGGATCCGGTACAATCACGGGCTGTTTCGGCAGGTCATCAAGGACGGCTGGCAGCACGAATACCCGGAAAGCTGGCTGTCGTTCGGCAATCCGTGGGAGTTCGAACGGCCGGAGGTCAACCATTCGATCGGCTTCGGCGGCACGGTCCGGCAGGAATACCGGGTCGATGGCTCGATCAGGCATGTATGGGAGCCGGCGGAAACGGTCGATGCGATCGCCTATGACACGCCGGTCGTCGGGTGGCGCGGCCAGCATGTGAACACGCTGCGCCTGTGGACGGCGCGGGCGCCGGACCCGCTGCGACTCGACACGTTCAATCAGGGGGACCATGTCGGGGCGCTGGCAGCCCGCGCGCGGGCGAACGCCATCTCGCAGGTCCTGTATCCCAGCGAGGATACGCCGGCCGGTCAGGAACTGCGGCTGCGTCAGGAATATTTCTTCTCCTCGGCGTCGCTGCGGGATCTGCTGTATCGTCATGTGCATCAGCATGGCGACATTCGCAGCTTGCCGGCGCACAATGCCATCCAGCTCAATGACACACATCCGGCGATTGCCATCGCGGAGCTGATGCGCATCCTGGTCGATGAGCATGACATTCCGTGGGATGAGGCCTGGGGCATCACCACGGCCACATTCTGCTACACCAATCATACGCTAATGCCGGAGGCGCTGGAGAAATGGCCGGTCCATCTGATGGAACGGCTGCTGCCGCGGCACATGCAGATCATTTACCTGATCAACGGGCTGCATCTGGACGGGCTGCGCGCGTCGGGGCGCGGCGAT
>WBZO01005761.1_pt1 | contig 12387 bp, 11 predicted proteins | sample 5204261 | NCBI WGS metagenome assembly WBZO01 (sample SAMN12412400, study PRJNA552823) | activated sludge metagenome | isolation source: activated sludge from anammox sidestream of wastewater treatment plant... | place: USA: North Carolina | collected 2017-09 | reverse complement strand
AGGTGACCATCACCGCACAGAGCTCGTCGGCGTGGGCCTCCGCCTTGGCGGCCAGGTCGGCGAGGTCGACGTCGCCCGAGTCGGAGGTCGCGACGACCACCACCCGCAGGCCGGCCATGGCCGCGCTCGCCGCGTTGGTCCCGTGCGCGGAGGCCGGGATGAGGCACACGTCGCGCCTCGCCTGCCCCCTCTCGGCGTGGTAGCGCCGGATGGCCAGGAGGCCGGCCAGCTCGCCCTGCGATCCGGCGTTGGGCTGGAGCGACACGGCGTCGTAGCCGGTGACCTCGGCCAGGGCCGCCTCGAGGTCGCGGAACAGCTCGAGGTACCCGGCGGCCTGGTCGAGCGGCGCGAACGGGTGGACCTCGGCGAACCCCGGCCAGGTGATCGGCTCCATCTCGGTGGTGGCGTTGAGCTTCATGGTGCACGAGCCGAGCGGGATCATCGTGCGGTCGAGGGCCAGGTCGCGGTCGGCCAGGCGCCTCAGGTAGCGGAGCATCTGCGTCTCGGAGCGGTGGCGGTGGAACACGGGGTGCTCGAGGAACGGGCTCCGCCGGCGCAGGCCTTCGGGGATCGCCCCGGGCGCCTCTCCCCCGGCCGGGCCGGGGCCGCCCGCCACGCCGAAGGCGGCCAGGACGTCGCCGACGACCTCCTCGGTGGTGGTCTCGTCGAGGGAGACCCCCACGTGGTCGGCGTCGACCACCCGCAGGTTGACGCGCCGGCGGCGGGCCGCGGCCGCGACCTCCTCGGCCCGCCCGTCGACCCGCACCGTGACCGTGTCGAAGAAGGCGGCCGTCTCCACCTCGATCCCCGCGGAGCGCAGCCCCGCCGCCAGGCGGACGGCGAGGCCGTGGACCCGCTCGGCGATGGCCCGCAACCCCTCGGGACCGTGCCAGACGGCGTAGAGGCCGGCCATCACCGCGAGGAGCACCTGCGCGGTGCAGATGTTGCTCGTCGCCTTCTCGCGCCGGATGTGCTGCTCGCGGGTCTGGAGGGCGAGCCGGTAGGCCGGTCGCCCGGCGGCATCGACCGACACCCCCACCAGCCGACCGGGGAGGTTGCGGGTCGCCGCCGCCCGTACCGCCATGTAGCCGGCGTGGGGCCCGCCGAAGCCGGGGGGCACGCCGAAGCGCTGGGCCGAGCCCACCACGACGTCGGCGCCGATCTCGCCCGGGGGGCGCAGCAGGCACAGGGCCAGGAGGTCGGCGGCGACCGCGACCCTGATGCCCCGCTCCCCCAGCCGGGCCACGAGCGCGGCGTCGTCGTGCAGCGCGCCGCTGCTACCCGGGTACTGGAGCAGCGCGCCGAAGGTGCCCTCCGGGGGCTCCCCCGCCCGCAGGTCGGCGACCACCACCGCGATCCCGAGCGGCTCGGCGCGGGTGCGGACGACCTCCAGGGTCGGGGGGTGCACGTCGGGATCGACGACGAATACCTCGCCCCGCCGGGGCGGCAGGCGGTGGCACAGGGCCATCGCCTCGGCCGCCGCCGTCGCCTCGTCGAGGAGCGACGCGTTGGCGACGTCCATCCCCGTCAGGTCGGCCACCATGGTCTGGAAGTTCAGGAGGGCCTCGAGGCGCCCCTGGGAGATCTCGGGCTGGTAGGGCGTGTACGCGGTGTACCAGGCCGGGTTCTCGAGGACGTTGCGGCGGACGACGGGCGGCGTGTACGTGGCGTGGTAGCCCAGCCCGATCAGCGACGTGTAGCGCTCGTTGCGCCCGGCCAGGGCGGCGAGCGCGGCGGTGACCTCGGCTTCGGTGCGCGCCGGCGGGAGGTCGAGCGGTTCCCGGTCGCGGATCGCCTCGGGCACCACCCGGTCGGCGAGCTCTTCCAGCGACCCGAGCCCGAGGGCCCGCAGCATCGTCGCGCGCTCGGATCCGTCGGGGCCCACGTGGCGGGTCGGGAACCCGTCGGGACCTGGCGGAGTGGGGGTCGTCATGCCGTTCCTCCCTGGGCGGCGGATGGGGGCGGGGGCCGGAAGCGATGGTGCAGGCCGGCGATCCCCAGCGGGGCGAGGACGCAGACCATCACGTCGACGGGCAGGCGCAGCCGCACGAACCCGTACGCCGTGACGCTGCTCGCCACCACCAGGCCGACGGCCGCCAGCGGCGGGACGAGCGTCCGGCCCCGGCGCCGGAGCTCGGCCAGGCCGACCAGCGACAGGGCGCCGAGGAACCAGAACGACCACTGGCCGGAGCGCGAGACGGCCTCGCCCCGCTGCTCCATCCAGGCGTTGTACCGGATGCTCTGGCCCGGCCGGTAGACCTCGAACGTGCGCCCCACCCGGGCCAGCAGCACCACCGGGAGCCGCCCGAGGTGGTCACGGGCGTAGCTCAACCCCTGCTCACGCCCCCGGCGGTCGTCGAGGACCTCGTCGCCCGAGCGGGGGATGTCGTCGAGGCAGTTGAAGTTCCACAGGCCGACGAACGGCCCGTAGTAGGTCGCGTCGCAGTTGGCGAACGCCACGAGGTCGCCGGTGCTCGTCGTCATCGGGACGAACGCGTCGAAGCGGACGGCGTTGAACACGACCCACGGCCCGATGAGCAGCCCGGCGGCGATCCCCATGGCCCCCAGGCGCCGCAGCCGAGCCGCCCAGCCGTCGGCGAACCCGGTGAGGACGAGCGGCAGCGCGAGGAACAGGTACAGGAGAACGGCCTCACCCCTTGTGAGGGCGGCCAGGGCGATCGCGGCGGAGAGGGCCACCGCGCCGCGGGTGCTCGGGCGGTCCCGGTAGCGGTAGGCGGCCCAGAAGCTCGCCGCGAGGGTCAGCGCGAAGAGCGACTCCGACATCAGCAGGGCGTCGTTCACCCACAGCGACGGGTTCAGCGCCGCTACCGCCGCTGCCGCGATCCCGACGCGCTCCCCCGCCATCTCACGGCCGAGCAGGCCGACCACACCCACCGTGGCGGTGCCCAGGAGCACCGAGGCCAACATGTGCCAGAGCCGGCTGGTGGCACCGAGGACCGACCACAACCCCAGGTAGGCCGAGTAGAGCGGAGGGTGGTAGGCGCTGGGTACGAACCGGTCGAACTCCCGCCAGATGAACGGGCTCACGAACCAGCGCCCGTCGGCCAGGAAGTTGGCCTGCACGTGGTAGTAGTACGGATCGCCGGCCGTCCCCACCTTCGGGTGGCCGTCGTGGTACCAGAGCATGTACACGATGCGGCCGACGAGGGCGGCGACGGTGATCGCGCCGAGCCACCACGCGAAGCGCGAGCGACCGGCCGCCTCCTCCGGCGGCGTCCCCTGGGTGGGCGCCGCCGCCGAGAGGAGCTCAGTCACGCCGGTGGATGGTACCGGTGGCGCTCAGGTCAGGAGCCTCGGACGAACGGCGGCGCCACCACGCGGGCCGGGATCTCGCTGCCCCGCACGTCGATGGCCACCTCGGCGCCGACCTCGACCGCGGGGGGCAGGAAGGCGAGCGCGATGCCGTGGCCCAGCGCCGGGGAGAAGTTCCCGCTGGTCACCTCCCCCGCCGGGGCCCCTTCGACGATCACGGCGCACCCGGCCCGGGGCGGGCGACGTCCCTCCACGGCCAGCGCCCGCAGGCGGCGGGCCACGCCCCGTTCCTTCTCGGCGACCAGCGCGGCCCGGCCCCGGAAGTCGCCCTTGTCGAGCCGGACCACCCATCCCAGGCCGGCCTGCCAGGGGGTGATGCCGGGCCCGAGCTCGTGCCCGTGGAGCGGGAGGCCCGCCTCGAGGCGCAACGTGTCGCGGGCGCCGAGCCCGGCGGGCCGCACCCCGGCCGCGAGCAGCCCCCTCCACAGGTCGACGGCCCGGTCGGCACCGACGTGGACCTCGAAGCCGTCCTCGCCGGTGTAGCCGGTGCCGGCCACCAGCACGTCGTCGCCGCCGAACGTGCTGTGGACGACGGCGAAGCGCTCGACCGTCGCCGCCGCCGGGAGCAGACCGGCGGCCCGCTCCCGCGCTCGCGGGCCCTGGACGGCCAGGACGGCCCGGGTGCCGGTCACGTCGTCGACGTCAACCGCGCCGGCGACCCGGCCGGCGGCCTCGCCGAGCGCGGCGAGGAGCGGCGCGAGGTTCGAGGCGTTGGGCATCACGATCCACTCGGTCGGCCCGGTCCACCAGACGATGATGTCGTCGACCACGTGGGCGTCGACGGGATCGAGCAGGTGCGTGTACTGGGCCCGGCCCGGCCCGATCCGCCCGAGGTCGTTGGTGAACGCCCACTGGAGCGCGTCGAGGCCGCCGGGCCCGGCGACGCGCACCGAACCCAGGTGCGAGACGTCGAAGACGACGGCGTCGTCGCGGCACGCCCGGTGCTCCTCGAGCACGCCGTCGTAGTGCATCGGAATCTCCCAACCGCCGAACGCACCCATATGACCACCCAGCGCGCGATGCTCGGCATCGAGGGGGCTGTGCCGGGGGCCGGGATCGGGAGAAGCTGTCACGGACGGTGGCGTCACGCGGTGCGGGCCGAGGCCGCCGCGCCGGTACGGGCCGGCTCCAAGCCGTACTTGACCAGCAGCTCGAGGTAGTCGCGTTGGTACAGGACCTTCACCGACACGCCGTAGAGCTCGCGGACACGCCGCGCCTTGCGGTTCTTCTTGGTCACGAGCTTCTGGTTCAACGTCGTGATCTCGATGTAGGTGTCGGAGGCCGGCAGGTAGAAGTCGGGGGTGAACGCCTGGGTCGGGTGGCCGTCGTGGTCGCGCGCGATTGTGAAGGTGCGCGGCTCGTAGTCCCACTCGATCCCGTAGAAGTCGAGCAGCTTCGCGAACTGGCGCTCCGAGTCGTGGGCGAAGCGCACCTGTTCGTGCGGAAGCCGTTCGAGGGTCACGGGACCGCCGGCTCGCTCCCCGCGGGGAAGAGCTCGTGGATGCTCGTGTCGAGCTGCTCCACGACCGGGCCGAGCGGGACGATGTTGAGGACGCCCTGGCCCCTGCGGACCAGGTCGACCATCTCCTCGCCCGTCCGGGCGATCACCGATCGGGCTCCGTGCAGCACGAGGCTGGCCGACGCGACGTCCTCGCCGAGGTGCCCCCGCAGGTACTCGATCGCCTGGCGGGCCGTGCGCAGCGAGATGCCGGCGTCGAGGAGGCTCTTGATGACCTTGAGCACCACGAGGTCGCGGTAGGAGTACCGGCGCTGCGAGCCGCTCCCCTGCGCGTCGGCGATCGACGGGCGCAGCAGGTCGGTGCGGGCCCAGTAGTCGAGCTGGCGGTAGGAGATCCCCACGATCTTGCAGACCTGGGGTCCTCGGTACCCCACCTCCTCCCAGGCCTCCGACCCCGGCGCGGCGAGCACACCCTGCTCGACCCGGGCCGGTGCCGGCGCCTCTGAGGGCGCCTCGGCCGTGGCACCCGTCCCGGCCGGATCGACCGCCGCCGCTTCGCTCACCATCTGCCGACCTCCTGGCGAGGCGGGGCGATCCGCGGGTGCAGGCGACGGCGCACCGCCGGTGCCCGGCCGCGGGCGAGGCCACCGGGACCGTACGGCCTTGCCGCGCGGTCGCCGGGGCGCGAGATCACACCGCCGTAGTTACGGACGTGTAGACCCTACCCCGGCCCGGGGCGGTGGTCAAAGGGCCCTCAGGCGAAGTCCTCCGGCGCGACCTGGTCGAGGAACTCGCGGAACTGCTCGATCTGGCGCTCGTCCTTCTCGTCGTCGTCGTCGGCGTCGAAGAGGACCCCGGCCTCGTCGAGGACCTCCTCGTCGACGAAGATCGGAACGGTGTCGGAGTAGCGGACCGCGAGGGCGATGGCGTCGGAGGGCCGCGACGAGATCCGCGACGACGAGCCGTTGCGGACCAGCTCGATCTCGGCGTAGAAGGTGCCGTCGTGGAGCTCGGTGATCTCGACCCGGTCGAGGCGTGCTGTGAGGTCGTCGAGGACGGTCTTGAGCAGGTCGTGGGTCATCGGCCGGGGGGTGTCCATGCCCTGGAGGGCGTAGACGATCGCCGTCGCCTCCGGCGGCCCGATGAAGATGGGCAGGTACCGGGGGCCGTCCTGCTCGCGGAGGAGCACGATCGGCTGGTTCGTGGGAACCTCCAGGCGGACGCCCACCAGCGACACTTGGATCACGGCTACCCCTCCGGCCTAGTGAGCCAACGATAGCATCGCGTTTCCGGGTTCCCACCCGGCGCGGAGGCCTGCCGGTGGGTCACCCGGGCGGTCACCCGGGCGGCCGGTCGTAGACCTCCGGCACGTACGCCGCCGGGTCGGCGAGCACCACCTCGCGCCGTCCCTCGTGGATGCGGGGCAGGTTGCGGTACTGCTCGTGGTGGTGCAGCCCGTAGCCGAGGACGAAGGTGTCGGGCACCTCCAGGCCCCGGTAGCGGATGTCGACGGGCACGATCCGGCGGACGGTCCGGTCGAGGAGTGCGCACAGCTCCACCCGCCGCGGTCCCCTCTCCTCCAGGTAGCGGCGCAGGTAGGTGACGGTCAGGCCCGTGTCGACGAGGTCCTCGACGATCACGACGTCGGCGCCGGTGATGTCGCCCTCCAGGTCCTTGACGATGCGGACCCGTCCGGAGTCGGGCGCGTAGCGGGAGATGGCCATGAAGTCGACCTGCACCTCGGTGCCGGTGACCGCCCGCACCAGGTCGGAGAGGAAGATGACCGCCCCCTTGAGCACCCCGACGAGCACCACCCCGTCGGGGTGGTCGGCGGCGATCTCGCGCCCCAGCCGGGCGACGTGGGCGGCGATCTCCTCCCGGTCGAGCAGCACCGGGACCGCCGTCATTCCGAGAGCAGCTCCGCCGCCGAGCGCCGGAGGAACGCGGTCCGCAGCGCCCTCCCCCACCCCGCCAGCTCGGCGAGCTCCTCGCGCGCCCGGGCCCGCGCCTCGGGGTTGCGCTGCCGGAGGTGGCCGACCAGGACCTGGCCGAAGAGGGTGGCCTCGCGCTCGGCGAAGGTGAGGTACATCCGGAGGTGGCGGGCCTCGATCCCCCGCCGGAAGAAGGCCGCGGCCAGCCGGGCGACGGTCAGGGCGTCGTCGTCGAAGACGACCCGGTCGCCCGCGCGGGCGGCGGGTACGACGAGGCCGTACGCCTCGAGGTCGCCGACCTGGGCGGCGTCGAGGCCCGCGGCCCGCCCCAGCTCCTCGCGGGTGAGGCTCACACCGCTGACCCCGCTCGAGAGGTCGTCGCCCGCCCCCTCGTCGACGGCGATCGGCACGTCGACGGCCCGCGGTGCGCTCCCGGCCCCGGGGCGGCGGCCCCCACGGGCCGGGGGCCCGGCCGCCGCCCCGGCCCCTCCGAGGTCGAGGGCCGGTTGCGCCCGTCCGGGCTCGGCGCCGACCGCGGCCGCCACGGCCGCCCCGTCGTCGAGACTCAGGTCGCCGCCCGCGGCGTCGATGGCGTCGAGGCGGTCCTTGATCACCTTGAGGGGCAGGAAGTGCGTCTTCTGCTGGTGGAGGACCCAGCGGAGCCGCTCGACGTCGGCCTCGAAGAACTTCCGGTAGCCCGACGGCGTCCGCTCCGGTTCGATCAGCCCCTGGCTCTCGAGGAACCGGATCTTGGAGATCGTGACGTCGGGGAACTCGTCCTGGAGGAGGGCGAGGACGTCGCCGATCGAGCGGTGGTCGCGTCGGCGGGCCGCCAAGTCTCAGCTCCCGAGGTGGAAGGAGACGACGTAGCGCCCCACCTGGATCTCGTCGCCCTCGGCGAGCGGCGACGTCTCGATGCGCTCGCCGTTGACGTAGGTTCCGTTGAGCGAGCCGGAGTCGCGGACGCGCCAGGCGTCGCCGGCGTGCTCGACCACGGCGTGGCGCCGCGACACGGTGATGTCGTCGAGGAAGACGTCGGACTCCGGGTGCCGGCCGAGGCTCGTACCGCCCGGCGACAGCGCGAAGACGCTGCCGGCGTTCGGCCCTCGCGCGACGCGGAGCAGCGCGGTGCCGAGCGGGATCTCGGCCGTCGGCTGCTCGGCCGGCGCGGCGGCGACCGGCATGCTCATCGTGGTCTCGTCGCCCTGCACCGAGGCCCCGCACTGCGAGCAGTAGCGGGCACCGGACTCGACCTGGTTCCCGCAACGGCCGCACACCATGCCCGCAGGCTACCCGCAGGTGGAAAACGGCACCAACGAGCCGTCAACCTCCACCGCACGTGTAGACGGCAGGCCGCGACCTCAGCCCTCGGTCTGGGCCCGGTAGCCCTCGGCGTCGAGGAGCCCGTCGAGCTCGGCGGGCGCGGTCATCTCGATCGTGAAGAGCCAACCCGCCCCGTAGGGCTCGGAGTTGACCGCCTCCGGCGCCTCGCCGAGCGCCGCGTTCACCTCGGCGATGCGTCCCGAGACGGGCGCGTAGATCTCCGAGACCGACTTGGTCGACTCGACCTCGGCGCACGCGTCGCCGGCCGCGACCTCCGAGCCGACGTCGGGCAGGTCGACGTAGACCACGTCGCCGAGCGCGTCCTGCGCGAAGTCGGTGATCCCGACCCGGGCCGTCGATCCGTCGACGGCGACCCACTCGTGCTCGGACGTGTAGCGCAACTCCTCGGGCAGTTCCATGCCTCTCTCCAGGTCGGGGTGGACGGCGGGCGGGAGGTTCTCAGATCAACGGACGGCCTGACGTATCCGCCGGGCGTACTCCTGGGCGAGCTGGCGGGCGGCCTGGTCGGAGGGGCCCTCGGCCCAGACGTGCGAGAGCGCCTCCTCGGGATCGGGCAGGACGAGGGCCCAGCCGTCGTCGTGGAGCACCTTCACGCCGTCGACGAGGACGGTCTCCCGCCCGACCGCCCGCTCCATCATCTCGCGCATCACCGCGCCCTTCCGCTCCCACGGCGTGGGAACCGACTCGTGGGCCAGGTGGTAGCGCGGCAGGTCGTCGACGACCGCCGACAGGGTCCGCCCGGTCTCCGCCAGCATGTCGAGGGTGCGCACCAGCGTGGCCGCGCCGTCGAAGGCCGGGAGGAAGTCGGGCCAGATGAACCCGCCGTCCTGCGAGGCCGCGAAGTCGATGCTGCCGTCGGACGCGACGTCCATGAGGTGGGAGGCCGAGAGCTTGGTCCACACGATCTCGGCACCGTGCGCGGTCGCGATCGCCTCGGCCTGGCGGCTCACGGCCACGGGCAGCGCGATCCGGGCCTCGCTCTGCACCTCGACGACCAGGCTGAGGAGGGCGAGGAGGGCGTCGTCGGGGGTGAGGACCCGGCCTTCGTCGTCGACGAGGGTGGCCCGCTCACCGTCGGGGTCGACTATCACGCCGAGGTCGCTGCGCGACGCCCGGACCAGGTCGGCGATGCGGGCCTGGCGCACCTGGAGGTCGTCGACGGCCGCCGCCGCGGCTGCGGTGCTGGCGAACGGGTTCACCGAGAGCACGTCGGCGCCGATCTTGGCCAGGACCGTCGGCATGGCCAGCGACGCCGCGCCGTACGAGTAGTCGAGGACCACCTTGAAACGCGAGTCGCGCAGCCTCGGGATGTCGACGGTGCCGTGCAGGGCGGCGGTGTAGAACTCGAGGGCGCGGGGCGGGAACACGATGTCGCCGATGTCGCCGGCGAAGGCCCGCCGGTAGTCCTCGCGGTACTGGAGGCGCTCGATCCGGCGCTGCATCGCCTCGTCGATGTCGCGCCCGTCGGAGTCGAAGATCCGGATCTCGACGCTGTTGGGGTCGTCGGGCACCAGCCGCACGGTCAGCCCGCCCTGGCCTCCGGAGTTGCGGATCTGGAACCGCGTGAGGGGGACCGTGGCCAGCTCCACGTCGTTGACGTTCACCCCGGCCAGGTTCAGGCCCGCGATGGCGGCCCGCTTCAGGGCCCGGGCGGCCCGGCTGGTGTCGCGGCTGGTGGTCACCACCGAGCCCTTCTTGAGCGCGGTCCCGTAGGCCATGGCCAGGCGTACGGTGGTCTCGGGGGTGATGTCGACGTTGGCCAGGCCGCTGACGCCGCGGCGCCCGAAGAGGGTGCGGGCGCCGCGGCTCTCCCACACGATCGAGGCGTTCACGACCGCCCCCGACTCCACGGTCTTGAACGGGTAGACCTTGACGCCCGGGTTCACCACCGCGTGCTCGCCGATGAAGCTCTCGTCGCCGACGACCACCCCCTCGTCGACCCGGGCGTGGCTGCGGATGTCGGCGTTGCGCCCGAGGACCGCCCCCCGCAGCCGCACGCTGGGACCCACGTACACGTGGTCGTGGACCACCGACCGCTCGACGAACGCGTCGCGCTTCACCACCACGTCGGTGCCCAGGACCGAGTACTCGCGGACGTGGGCTCCGGCCTCGACCCTCGAGTTGGGCCCGATGACCGCCGGCCCGTCGACCCGGGCCTCGGGGTCGACGTAGGCGTCTTCGCCCAGCCACACTCCGTGGTCGACCTCGAAGCCCTCGATCTCGACGTGGACCCGGCCGTCGAGGATGTCCTGGTGCGAGCTGAGGTACGCCTCGAGGGTGCCGACGTCCTCCCAGTAGCCGTCGACGACGTGGCCGTGGATGGTCTTGCCGTCGGCGAGCACCGCGGGGAACACGTCGCCGGAGAAGTCGACGACCTGCCCCTCGGGGATGTAGTCGAAGATCTCCGGCTCGAGGACGTAGATCCCGGTGTTGATGGTGTCGGAGAAGACCTGACCCCAGGTCGGCTTCTCCAGGAAGCGCTCCACCGTCCCGTCGGGGCGGGTGATCACGATCCCGAACTCCACCGGGTCCTCGACCCGCTTGAGCGCGATCGTCGCGACGGCCCCCGACGCCCGGTGGGCCTTGACGAGGCCGCCGAGGTCGACGTCGGTGAGCACGTCGCCGGAGATGACCAGGAACGTCTCGGCGAGCTCGGCCTTGGCGTTGGCGACCGAACCGGCGGTGCCCAGCGGGACGTCCTCGCTCGCGTACCGGATCCGGGCCCCGAACTCCGAGCCGTCGCCGAAGTAGGTGCGGATCTGGTTGGCGAGGAACGCGACCGTCACGACGATGTCGTCGAAGCCGTGGTCGCCGAGCAGCCGGATGATGTGCTCGAGCATCGGCCGGTTGGCCATGGGGAGCATCGGCTTGGGCTGGTTGCTGGTGAGGGGCCGCAGCCGGGTCCCTTCGCCTCCGGCCAGGATCACCGCCTTCACGCCTTGCTCCTCCCGTCGCCGTCACGGTCGCCGTCGCCGTAGTGGTCGCGGCGCCGCCGGGCCGCCCGGCCCTCCCGCAGGGCCTCCCGGGCCAGGGGCACGTAGCCCGCGGCCGCCACGTAGCTCAGGACCAGGCCACCGAGCGTGAAGATCCACGTGGCGACCAGGAGGAGCGTCCGGCCCCACGAACCGGAGGAGACCGTGTCGACGAGGAGGAAGCTGGGCAGGGCGAACATCAGGGCCAGCGTTCCCGCCTTGCCGACCCACTGCACGTCGATCCGGGCCGCCCCCGCGGCGGCCAGCAGCACGGCGGCGACCGAGATCGCCACCTCCCGGGCCAGGATGATCCCTCCCACCCAGACCGGGACGCTCCCGTCGACCAGCAACGCCACGACCCCGGCGACGAGCAGGATCCGGTCGGCGGTGGGGTCGAGGACCTTGCCGATCTCGCTGCCCTGGTCGAAGTGGCGTGCGATGTAGCCGTCGACCCAGTCGGACGCGCCCAGCGCGGCGAGCAGCACCACCGCCGCGACCCGCCGCTCGGCCCCGAAGAGCAGCCACAGGAACCACGGCACGCACAGGAGGCGGACGGCCGAGATGGCGTTGGGGACGGTCCACAGGCCCCGGTCGCGGGGCGGGTTCAGAGCCGCGGTCTCGGACGACGCCATCCCCTGAGCGTAGAGGGCGACGGCCGCGCCGTAGCGGCCGGACCGCGCGGGGATGCTCCGCCCCCTACTGGAGGCCGGCGGCGACCCCGCCGTCGACCGGCAGCGCGACCCCGGTGAGGTAGCGAGCCGCGTCGGAGCACAAGAAGGCGGCCACGGCTCCGAAGTCGGCCGGGTCGCCCACGAACCCCGCCGGGATCTGCGCCCCGGCCGCGGCGGGGTCGATGCCGAGGCCGGCGAGCCGCTCGGTGAGGTGCAGCCCCGGCTGGAGCGAGTTGACGGTCACGCCGTCGGCCGCGACCTCCCGGGCCAGGGTCTTCAGGTAGCCCGTGAGGCCGGCCCGGGCGGTGTTGGAGAGGACCAGGTCGGGCGCGGGCTGGCGGACCGTGATCGACGTGATCGCCACGATCCGCCCCCAGGTGCGGGCCCGCATCCCGGGGAGCACGACCTGGCACATCGCGATGGCCGAGAGCGCGTTGAGGGCGAAGGCGTCGGCGTAGGCGTGGAGGTCGGTGATCTCCCCCACCGTCCCGCGGGGCGGGCCGCCCGCGTTGGTGACCAGGATGTCGACCCCGCCCAAGGCCGCCTCGGCCGCCTCGGCGAACGCGGCCGCGCCTTCGGGGGTCGAGACGTCGGCCACGATCGGCACCGCGCCGTCGCCGAGGCGGGCGGCGGCCGCGTCGACGCCGGCCCGGTCACGCGCGCACAGGGCCACCCGG
>WBZO01002319.1_pt2 | contig 12391 bp, 7 predicted proteins | sample 5204261 | NCBI WGS metagenome assembly WBZO01 (sample SAMN12412400, study PRJNA552823) | activated sludge metagenome | isolation source: activated sludge from anammox sidestream of wastewater treatment plant... | place: USA: North Carolina | collected 2017-09 | reverse complement strand
CTCGTAACCGAGCGCATGGGGAACCGCCACATCCTCCCACGCCAGCCGGTCCGGCCGGCCCAGAATTCCGTACACTTTTTGCAGTTGTCTGAATTCGCTCCACCCATTTCGAATGTAATTCGGCGAATATGTTCCAAAATAGTCCTTCGCGCTGACCAGCACCAGCAGCGGCTTCGGCGCGAACGGCCAGAGGGTATCCCAACGGTCGAAGCCGAGCGGCGCCGCGCCCGGGAAGTTCTGCTCCGCGTCGTCGGTCGAGCCGGGAGCGTCGAACCCGGCGCACGCGAAATTCTCGGTATTGCCGCTGGAGACGGCGATCGCCGCGGGCCGGTCGTCCACCGCCGCGACGAACATCGAGAGCGTCCCGCCGCCCGACTGTCCGGTCACTCCGATCCGCCGCGGGTCCGCCAGCGGGTGTTGGGCCAGCACGTCCAGCGCTCGCACCGAATCCCACAACTGCAGCCGTGTCGCCGTGTCACCGACCAGCAGCATCTGGCGCCCGGGCACGGTGTGTTCATCGTCGGCGGAGCCGAGCCTTGTCAGCCAGCCCCCTGGCCGCGGGTAGCCGGTGCGCTCGCCCTGGCCCATCGGGTCGATGGTCAGGGTCAGGAAACCGAGCTTCGCCAGCCCCTGACAACACCTCTGATATGTTTCCGCCGACTTCCCGTTCAGGCTGTGCCCGCACTGGAACAGCACGCCCGGAAACGGCCCTCGGCGGTCGGCCGGAACGTAGAGATTCGCCGGGACGTGGATGCCCGGAAAGCTCTCGAAGACGAGTTTTTCCAGACGGTAGCCGTCGCGAACAAACCCGCCCCGCGTCCGGATGTGGAGTGGCGACCGTTCCGGCTCGCCCCCGATGAGCGACCAGAACGTCGTGCGAGCCCACTGCTGCCGCGCCGCCACATCGCGCTGCGAGCGGATCCTCCGGAGCACCGCGTCGCGCCGCCCCGCCGCTTCCTCCGCCCAGGCGCGCAGCGTCTGCGGCCAGCACCGCGCATAGTCGCGATAGCGCAATCCCGGATAGGGCGCCGGCGCCGCGGCTGCCGCCGTGCTCAGTAGAAACCCGCGGCGATGCATGTCCTCACTCCTTGCCCTGATCAAACTATCACGCGCGGGATCCCGCAGTCCGGGGTACGATCTCCGTGTGAAGACTACCGCTACCCTTCTCTGCCTGACCATCCTCGCCCTCCCAGTGCCCCTCTCCGCCCAGCGCAGCCCTGCATGGCGCGTCATCGGTCCGGGCGGCGGGGGCGCCCAGTTCACTCCCACCATCAGTCCCCACGATCCGAACCACGTACTGGTCAGTTGCGACATGACCGGCTCCTACATTACTCACGACGGCGGCGCCTCCTGGCGCATGTTCAACCTCCGCGGCCGGTCCCGTTTTTTCCTGTTCGATCCCTCCGACCCGCGGGTCCTCTACGCCCAATCGTTCGGGCTTTTCCGCTCGGCCGATGCGGGCCGGACCTGGTCTCTGCTCCATCCCGACCCCGCGACCATTACCGGGATCGTCCATCCCGACGACCACGCGGGCACCGTCCCCCTACTCACCGGCCCCCGGGAGCCTCTCATCGCCCTGGCTGTGGACCCGGCCGCCTCCGCCCATCTCTACGCCGCATTTACGACCACTTCCGGCGCGGTGCTGAGGCTCTCGCGCGACACCGGCGCCTCGTGGACAAACCTCAAGGAACTTCCCGGCGGCGCCCGCCAGATTCTGATCGATCCCGCCTCGCCGCGCTCCGACCGCACGGTATACGTGATCGGCCGCGACTCTGTCGCCGTTCGCGAAGCCGGCGCCTGGCGCACCGGTCCGAGCGCCTCCAGGCCCTTCACGAGCATATCCGCCGGCTTCCCCCAGGGCGGCGGCAAGCTCCACATCTGGACGCTCGCCGAGGGGATTGTGCGAACCGAAGATGGCGGAGCCTCCTGGACGCCGGCCAACGGAAACCTCGACGCGCGCGGTTACAACGCCATCGCCACCTCAGCCCGCGCGCCGCATGTCGCCTACGTCTCCTACACCGGACTTCGCGCCGGCGAGAGCCGGACTTTCGGCGTCGCCCGCACTTCGGACTCCGGCCGCACATGGACGCCCGTCTGGCAGGAATCCACCGTGAAGTCGCCCACGGTCGACGACGGCTGGATCAGCGCCCGTTTCGGCCCCGGTTGGGGCAGCGCGCCGCTGGACCTAGGCGTCTCGCCGACGAACCCCGACATCTGTTACGCCACCGACTTTGGCCGCACGCTCCGAACCACCGACGGCGGCAAAACCTGGCGCGCCGTTTACACCCGCAAAACGGATCGGGGCGCTTTCCAGAGCACCGGCCTCGACGTCACCACCAACTACGGCATCCACTGGGACCCCTTCGACCGGCGCCGCGTGTTCATCTCCTATACAGACATAGGCCTGTTCCGCAGCGATGACGGCGGCGCTTCCTGGGTCGAACCGCTCCCCGACGGCATCCCGCGCGGATGGCGCAACACTACGTACTGGGTCGAGTTCGATCCCAAGGTTCGCGGCCGGATGTGGGCGGCGATGAGCGGAACCCACGATCTGCCTCGTCCCAAGATGTGGCGCACAGCTTCGCCAGACAACTACCGCGGAGGCATCATGCGCTCCGATGACGGCGGCCTCACCTGGACGCCCCAAACCAACGGCATGCCCCAAACCGCCGCTACGCACGTCCTGCTCGACCCCGCGAGCCCGGTCAACGCCCGCGTCCTCTACGCCGCCGGCTTCGGACGCGGAGTCTACAAGTCCTCGGACGGCGGAGCGACCTGGACGTTGAAGAATCGCGGCCTCCCTGAAAAACAGCCTTTCGCCTGGCGCCTCACGCTCTCACCGGACCGCTCGCTCTACCTGGTCCTCGCCCGCCGCTCCGAGGACGGCTCTTACGGCAACGAAGCCGACGGCGGCCTCTACCGCTCCACCGACGGGGCGGAAACCTGGCAGAGAATCGCGCTCCCGGAGGGCCTCAACGGCCCGAACGGGCTCAGCGTCGACCCTGGCGACGCCAAGCGCCTCTACTTGTCCGCATGGGGGCGCAGGATCGAAGCCGGCGCGGTCATGGGCGGCATCTGGCTGTCCGCCGACGCCGGCCGCTCGTGGCGCAATGTCCACGGCCGCGATCAGCACGTCTACGACGTCACTGTCGACCCGCGCAACCCGAAGATCCTGTACGCCTGCGGTTTCGAGTCCTCAGCCTGGCGTTCAGCCGACCGCGGCCTCACCTGGCGGCGGATCCGCGGCTACAACTTCAAGTGGGGCCACCGCGTCGTTCCCGATCCTTTCGATCGCGGCAAGATCTATGTAACCACTTACGGAGGCAGCGTCTGGCACGGCCCGGCCCGGGGCGATGCGGGCGCCTCGGAGGATATTCAGGCCGGTCCGGCGGCGCTATCTTTCCGCGAATCCGCTCCAGGGAATTGACTCGGATCACGGACTTCATTAAGCTGTTTTCAGCCTGATCATCTTGAGAGGCAGACGGGGGTTCTGAATGCTGACAAAGGTTGTGTTGGCGCTGGTTCTCTTTCTCATTTCCACTCCGGCTTTCGCCCAAGGCGAACGCGGAACCTTCAACGGGTCGATCACGGACGCCTCGGGAGCCTCTGTTCCCAAGGCCGTGGTGCGAGCGGTGAACACGGGTACCGGGATTGAAACAACGGTCGAAACCACCGAATCCGGGGTCTTTCGCATGCCCTATCTGCCGCCGGGCACGTACCGGATCACGGTCAGCGCGCCGGGTTTCAAGCAGGCGACCCGCGAAAACGTCAACCTCGCCGTGGCGCAGACTCTGACGGTCGACTTCACGATGGAAGTCGGCCAATTGACCGAGCAGGTCACCGTCTCCTCGGATCCGCCGCTGCTTGAGACGGGAACGGCGGAGATCGGAACCTATGTTTCGAAGCGGGAGTTCGATACCTGGCCGCTGCTGGTCGGCGACGGACGCCGGCAGATTCAGCAGTTCATCTTCAGTTCCTTGCCCGGCTCGGTGGGGGGCACCTGGCAGGGCTCGATCAACGGCGGCCAGAACTTCTCTCACGAGATCCTGATCGACGGGATCCCGCTAGGGCGCATGGACATCCTGGGCGGCGGCAATAACGAGTTCTCCCCTTCGGCGGAAACGATCTCCGAGATGAAGTTGCAGACGGGGACAGTCTCGGCGCAGTACGGCGGCGCTCAGACCGCCATCGCCAACTTCGCCACCAAGAGCGGCACCAACGAACTGCATGGTTCGGCGTATTACTACCATCAGAACGACGCCTTCCGCGCCAACGGCTTCAACAACAACGCCGCCGGCGTCAAGCGACAGCCGTTCAAACAGCACAATTACGGCTACTCGGTGGGCGGCCCGGTCATGCTGCCCAAGATCTACGACGGCCGCAACCGATCCTTCTTCTTCACCAATTTCGAGCGGACGCAGGCCAAGGACTACCGCTCGACGACATTCTCAACCCTGCCGATGCCCGAGTACAAGCAAGGCAACTTCGCACGCCTGTTCGACCCAGCGTTCACGGGCAACAGCCGCTCAGGCACGAACCTGGGCAACGACGCGGCAGGAATGGGCGTCCGGTTCGGCGCGATATACGATCCGACCACCATCCGCGCCGTGGGCAACGCCCGCGTTCGCGACCCGTTCCCCGGCAACATCGTCCCGAAGGGGCGCTGGAGTCCGGTCTCGACCAGCATCCTCGACACCGTCGGCATCGACGACCCGTTGTTCAACACCATGCTGAACAACATCCCATCGCTCGGCGCCTGCTGCCCGGTCTTCGACGAGAAGATGCTCGCCATCAAGGGCGATCATAACTTCAACTCGCTGTTTCGAATGACCGCTCTGGTGAATCGGAACTTCCGCGAGCGGAACAACTCGCCGGGTGGCCGGTGGGGGACCCCTCCGGGCAGGCCGACCGGCGTCTACCAGAATCAGAACACGCCGGGCACGATGGTCCGCATCGCGGCCGACTGGACTGTGAAGCCATGGATTCTCAACCACTTCGCCACCGGCTACAACCGTTTTGGCAATATCAATGAAAGCGTCTACGTCGATCAGGATTGGCCTTCCAAGATCGGCCTGAAGAACGTCCCCGGCACGCACTTCCCCACGCTGCAGTTCCAGGGCACGCCGCTGCAGGGCGGCGGCATCGGCGCCGGAGGGAGGCTCGGTTCGGCCAACCGCGGCGCCGGCTTCAACGGCTCCACCATCACGCAGGACGACCTCACCATCATCCGCGGCCGTCACAACTTCAAGGTGGGCTGGGAGTATCGCGCCTACTATTACAACAGCCGCAACAAGTCGGGTTCGGGCGACTTTTTCTTCAACCCGCTGCAGACCGCCCACCCGCAGTTCGCCACGGAAACCGGCCACTCCTTCGCGAGCTTCCTGCTCGGCGTCGTGAACTCGACGAGCCGCGCGGTTTCTCCGGCCAACTTCGGCCATCGCTGGAGGCAGAACGCCTTCTACTTCATGGATGACTGGAAGGTGACGCGCAAGCTGACGCTGAACCTGGGCCTCCGCTGGGAGATCGTCGGCGGCCTTTACGAGGTGGCGGGCCGCATGTCCGGGCTCAGCCTCGCCATGCAGAACTCCGCCGCGGGCAACCGGCCCGGGGCGCTCGCCTTTGTCGACGACCTTGGCCGCAAGGGTTTCATGGACATGTATTGGAAGCAGTTCTCGCCCAAGTTCGGCTTCGCTTACGCGATCACGGAGAAACTCGTAGCGCGCGGCGGATACGGCATCAACAACACCCCGACCATCTCGAATGGATTCGGCTTCGGCGGGACGCTGGGCTTCAACGGCAGCATCTCGCTCAACGCCTCCAATACGCCGCTCACGTTTCCCGAAGACCCCGTCTTCCTGCTCCACAACCCGTACCCCAACTTTGTCGCCACGCTCCCCAACAAGAGCCCGACGCTGTCCAACGGACTGGGCATCGAATACACCGCTCCGGATTCGGCGCGCCTGCCTTACACGCAGAACTGGAACTTCGGCATCCAGTATCAGTTGCCGGCGTCGTTTGTCGTCGAACTCAACTACGTCGGCAACAAGGGGACCCGGCTGCTTGCGCGCGGCCTCGACGCGATGAACAATGTCCCGCTGCCCACGGCCCTCGCTTACGGCAACGCGCTGCTCGACAACTGGAGCGCCACCAGCGGCCTCGGGATTCCTGAGCCCTACCCAGGCTACCGCGGCAACAATCTCCAGGCGCTGCGGCCGTTCCCGCAGTTTACCGGCGTCAGCCAGGCCTTCCCGTCGCTGGGAACCTCCAACTACAATGGCCTGCAACTCCAGGTCACCCGCCACCTGAGTAAAGGGCTGGCCGTTCTAACGGCCTACACGTGGTCGAAGGCCACCAACAACGTCGTCGACAATGCCATCGACGCGGAGACCGCCGCCGACGTCTTCAACCGCGGCCTGGAGAAGACGATTGCCGGCTTCAACTACCCGCACTTCCTGAAACTGACCTGGATCTACGACCTACCCATCGGCCCGAACAAGGCCCTCCATGTGCCGGGCGTCTGGGGCAAGATCATCGGCGGGTGGAATCTCACCGGCATCCACCAGTTCCGTTCTGGGGACGCTCTTGGCATCGGTGTAGCCCGGGCATCCAATCCGCTCGGCGCCTCCCGCCCCGATCTCGTCCTCGGGCAGCAGATCATCTCGAACTCTTCGGCCGGGATCTCCTTCCGCGGCTACACCGGGGGCGAGACCTATCTGAATCCGGCGGCCTTCACGGATCCGCCAGTTCAAGCCGGCGGCCGGAATATCATCACGCGGCTCGGGACTCTGGGCGCACTGCTACCCAACATCCGCGGGCCGATGTTCCATGGCCACGACATCGGTGTGCAGAAGCAGTACCGCTGGACCGAATCGCGCGTTTTCGAGATCCGCGCCAACTTCACGAACTTCATCAACCGCTCCGGCCGCGGCAACCCGGTCACCAGTCTGTCCAATCCGTTCTTCGGCCAGATCACGGGCGCGCAGGTCGTCGGCCGCAACATCGAACTGTCGGCCCGCGTGACGTTCTGAACCCGGGGGCGGCGGCGACAGCGCTGCCGCCCGTCCCGGGCCCGGGCGATCGCACAAGCGCAACGGAACCGGCGAATGGTCGCCGCATGGCGGCGTTCGCGCCCGGGCGGATCAGACAGCTTGCCGGGAGCGCGAGTGCGGAGCGTCCGCTGATCGGCCTTCCGCTCGGGCGGCGGCATCGCCTTCCACCAGCAGTGAGCCCGTGCGCAGCCACTGGCTGACCGGCCCGCTTTCGGCGGCGGCGCGGCGCGCCACGGCGCGATCCGCGGATTTCATCTGCAATGTCGCCGTCACCAGAGTTTCATCGAAATGCCCGGCCTCGGCGAGCACCGTGCCGTTCGGATGCACGATCATGCTGTTGCCGTGCGATTGTGAAGGCGAGAGCATGTTGCGCGGGTCCGATGGCGCGTTGGCCATCACCAGGTAGATCGAGTTTTCGGTCGCGCGGGAGATCGGCATGGCGCGATAGGCGGAGAGTTTGTGCTCCTCCACGAGACCGCTTTCGTTGCTCGAGTAGTAACAGATCTGCGCGCCGGCGATGGCGGGGAGCCGGACGAGTTCAGGATAGCGGATGTCGTGGCAGATGATGAAACACGATTTGACGCCCGCGACCGTCCACACCGGAAGCTTACGCCCCGGCGCCGGCCACGCCTCCGCCAGGAAGGTTTTCGAGTAGCGGCCGCGGACGCCGCCGTCCTTGTCGATCGCCAGCACGCTGTTGAATACCTTGCCCGCTTCCCAGTGGGCCGTGCCGGTGACCACGGCGATATGGCTTTTACGCGCCGCGGCGATGATGCGGGCCTCCGCGGCTTCGAAGTCGCGGGGGTTGGCCGCTTTCCAATACCCGGCGTCGCACGTGTAGCCGCAGATGGCGGCTTCGGGAAAGACCACGACATCGGCCCCGGCGCGGGCGGCCCGCTCGATCCAGGCGCAGATCTTCTCCGCGCTGCGGCCGGTCTCGGGGAAGGTCAGAATCTGGCAGGCGGCCACCCGGAGTTCGCCTCCGGAGGCGGCTTCGGTCCGGACCGCCGCGAACGCCCCGGCCGAGAACAGAGAACGGCGTTTGATCTTCATCGATACCGCTCAGAATACCGCCTTCGGCGCGAAGCGCATAACCTTTCGCCTGGGAACAGGACCGACCGGCCGGAGCGGCCAGGCCGGCGGCCGGGAGCGGCGTTGTTGAGCGGCCTGCCGTTCCCGGATACTGAAGACAGATGCTGTTCCGATTCAAGAGTCTGTTGATGACGACCGCGCTTGCGCAGGGTCTCGCCTTCGGCTGGACCAGAGACGGGCATCGGATGATCGCGGCAATCGCGGCCCAGAACTTGAAGCCGGCGGCGGCGGCCGAGGTGAAGGCTTTGCTCGACGAGGGGGAAACGCTGGAGTCGGTCGCATCCTGGGCCGATGAAGTGCGTGGAAGCCGCCCCGAGTCGTCTACCTGGCACTACATCAACATTCACGTGAAGGTCTCCCGCACTCCGGGCTCGCGAGGCGAGTGGAAGCAGTATTGCCCCCCGACCGGGTGCGTCGCCAGCGCCATCGACGAGATGACCTTGAAGCTCAAGGACAGGCGCCTCGGCAGACAGCAGCGGGCGGAAGCGCTCAAGTTCCTGATGCACTTCATTTCAGACATGCACCAACCGCTGCACTCGGGCGACATGGACGACCGGGGCGGCAACGGCGTAGCCGTGATCTACAAGGACCGGGCCACGAACCTCCACAGCCTCTGGGATCTGGCTCTGCTCAGGGACTGGCTGGCGGCGCGGCCGGCGGAGAAGGCGCGGCTGGAGCGAGGTCCGGGTTTCTGGGCGCGGCGCGAGATGCGCAAGGGCACTCTGGACGACTGGCTTTGGCAGGCGCACGCCCAGGCGGGCGAGGCCTATCGGCGCCTGCCGGCGGCCCGGCCCGCGCCCATCGGTCAGGCCTACGTCGAGGTTGCGGGACCCATACTCGTCAGGCAGTTGGAGCGAGCCGGCGTGCGTCTGGCCAGAGTTTTGAACGAGACCCTGGCCGGCTGAAGCGGCCGGCTGCGGGAATCCCGATTTCGGGATCGCTAACCGGTGTTGACTGCGCGTGTTACGATTTATGGAAGGGGGGAGTTCGGGAACTTGGCCGCTTCGGTGCAACTTCTCACGAGCGGCTGCGTCTAAGGGGTGAGGGCGGAGAGGCAGCCGTTCAATATGGCCGCCCGGCGAGAGCAGGAGCAGTAGAGGCCTGAGTTTAGAGACTATGGCGGCGCAGAATCAAATGAGCGTCAAGGACACCGAGGGAGCATCCGCCTCTGGCGACACGAGAATACCGCTCCAGGGCTTGCTGGCGGCTCAGGATTCCAACAAGGCCTGGTTCTTCTCGTTGATCGAATCCCTGCGAGAGCTCTCCGAATTCAAGAAGCAGCCCCCCCTGCAGGTCTCGTTCCGGCCGATCACCGAACAGGAGATGCTCAACAGCGACGACCCGAAGCTGCGGCAGATGGCCGAAATGCAGCAAGAGGTCGGCTTCTTCAAGAGCCTCTCGACGAACTTGCGGAGCCTGGTTGCGGCCGAAAGGCTGCCGCCGCTGCAGGTGACCTCCCGTCCGCTGACGCAACAGGAGTTGCAGGACTCTTCGTTCGGGGCGATGGAGGCGATTGGGAAGCCGTGGTACCGGACCTTCCTCGGCGACCTGCGGGACACGCTCTTTCCGCCGAAACTGCCGCCGCTCGAGGTCACCTCCCGGCCGGTCCAGGTCAAAGAGATGTTTTCGCGCCCCGAGTATCGGGGGCGAAGCCAGTTCATGTCGGTGGCGATCCACGTGGGGCTGGTCGCGCTGGCCTTCACGGTCGGCACGAATCCGATCGTTCAGAAGGCGGTCAAGGATTCGGTCACGTTGATTGCGCCTGACATCGCGCCTTATCAGCCCGAGATGCCTGTCAAGAAGCAGGCGATGGGGGGAGGCGGAGGCGGAGGCGACAACAGCCCGCTGCCACCGAGCAAGGGACGGCTGCCGCGCGCGAGTCTGAAGCAGTTTACGCCGCCGCAGGCGGTGTTGAACAATCCGAACCCGCGGCTGGCGATGGAGCCAACGATCATCGCCCCTCCCGATGCGAACCTGCCGCAGGTGAATATGCCGAACTTCGGAGACCCGCTGGCGCGGATCGGGCCGCCTTCCAACGGGCCGGGCAGCGGCGGCGGCATTGGGACGGGCAGCGGCGGCGGCGTGGGGTCGGGCCGTGGCGGTGGTTTCGGACCGGGAGAAGGCGGCGGGTTTGGCGGCGGCGCGTTCCGCATCGGCGGCGGCGTGTCGGCGCCTGTGCCGATCTTCAAGGTCGAACCGGAGTATTCGGAAGAGGCCCGGAAAGCGAAATTCCAGGGCACCGTGCTGCTTGCCATTGTGGTCGACGAAGCCGGCAAGACGGCGAATGTGCGCGTCGTCCGGCCGCTCGGAATGGGTCTGGACGAAAAGGCGATCGAGGCGGTCATGAAGTGGCGTTTCAGGCCCGGGTACAAGGACGGCAAGGCGGTCCCTGTCATGGCCAACGTCGAAGTGAACTTCCGCCTGCTGTAATCCGGCTCGCGATCGCCGCGATCAACTCTGCGCCGCGCGCGCGGCGGCGCATTCCGCGCAAGGGCAGATGGAACGCAGGTGTTCGAAGGAGTAGATTCCGGCGTTGTGGCCGTCGTTCCATTGGATACGGACGGCGTAGGAGCCCACCTCTTCGATGCCGTCCATCCTGATGCGGGGCTTGAACATCGGGAAGGGGTTCGACGGATCGGCAGGCCCGGGAGCGGAGTAGCTGGTACGTTCGGGCGTCGTGCCGTGCGCGCCGGTGCAGCCCGCGCAAGGACACTCGTCGCGAAGCAATTCGCAGGAGTACTGGCTGCGGTGGCCGTCGCTCCAGTCGATGGCAATGCCCTTGGACTTGGAGACGGCGATGTGGAGCGGATCGGTGGAAACGGCAGGCATGTGACTCTCAGTAGACGCGTTCGATGTCGCGAACGCCGGATACGCGGCGCATGGCGCCGACGACTTTCTCCATCTGTTTCTTGTCGCGGACATCGATCGTCATTTCGACGACGGCGGTGTCGAAGGAGCGCTCGTCGGCGTGGGCCTCGACGCTGCGGATGTTGATGTTCTCGTCGAACAGAATCTGGGTGAGCTGGTTGAGCATTCCGGTACGGTTGTCGGTGTGGACGACGAGGCGGACGTGGAAGTTCTCGCCGGCGGCGCGCGCCCACTCCACTTCGATGCGGCGCTCGGCTTCATAGAGCAGGTTGACGACGTTCGGACAGCGCTTTGAATGGACAGCGACGCCCTTGCCGCGCGTGATATAGCCGACGATGGGTTCGCCGCGGATCGGATTACAGCACTTGGCCCGGTAGGTGAGCAGGTCGTCGATGCCCTTGACAAGCACGACGGCGTCCTTGGCATCGCGGGCGCGCTGGGTTTCCTGGGTTTCGGCGGGCTGAGGCGTAGCGGGCGCCGGTTCCTCGGGAAAGGCGCCGGGCGCGAGTTTGCTCAACACCTGGCGCGCGGAGTACTTGCCCCAACCGAGGGCGGCATAGAGATCTTCGATCTTGGAGCAGCCGTAATCGCCGGCGACGCTCTCCATCTGCGCCCGCGTGACGCGGCTCAGCGCCACGCCCAGCCGGCGGGCCTCGCGCTCGATCAGCTTCTGGCCGAGCTCGATGGCCTTCTCGCGCTCGTCGGCGTTGATCACGCCGCGGATCTTGTTGCGGGCGCGCGCTGTCTTGACAAAGGTGAGCCAGTCGCGGCTGGGGCGGCTTCCGGTGGAGGTGAGGATTTCCACGATGTCGCCGTTGCGCAGGACGTGCTTGAGCGGCACCATCCGCCCGTTTACCTTGGCGCCGGTGCACTGATGGCCGACGTCGGTGTGGATGGAGTAAGCAAAGTCGATCGGAGTCGCTTCCCGCGGCAGAACGACAACGCGGCCCTTGGGGGTGAAGCAGTAGACCTCCTCAGGATAGAGGTCGATCTTGAGGTTGGCCAGGAAGTCGGTGGAATCGCGCATCTCGCGCTGCCACTCGACGAGTTGCCGCAGCCAGGCGATGCGCTGATCGTCCTCGCCGGGTCCCTTCTTGCCTTCCTTGTACTTCCAGTGAGCGGCGATGCCCTCCTCGGCCAGCCGGTGCATCTCCTCGGTGCGGATCTGGACCTCGAAAGCGACGCCGCCCACGCCGAGCACCGAGGTGTGCAGCGACTGGTAGAGGTTGGGGCGTGGAATCGCGATGAAGTCCTTGATGCGGCCGGGAATGGGCGGCCACTCGTTGTGGATGACGCCGAGGGCGGCATAGCAGTTCCTCACCGAATCGGTGATGATGCGGATGCCGAGCAGGTCGTAGACGTGCTCGATGCCGATCTTCTGC
>WBZO01005759.1_pt1 | contig 12393 bp, 10 predicted proteins | sample 5204261 | NCBI WGS metagenome assembly WBZO01 (sample SAMN12412400, study PRJNA552823) | activated sludge metagenome | isolation source: activated sludge from anammox sidestream of wastewater treatment plant... | place: USA: North Carolina | collected 2017-09 | reverse complement strand
AACCAGTCGCGGCAGGTGATGCGGTTTCCGGTCCAGTTGTGGAAATATTCATGGGCGATGATTGCCTCGATCGCGGCATAGTCCGCATCCGTGGCGGTGTCGGGGCGGGCGAGAACATACTTGTCGTTGAAGATGTTGAGGCCCTTGTTCTCCATCGCCCCCATGTTGAAGGCGCTGACCGCCACGATCATGAAGATGTCGAGATCATATTCGCGGCCGAACACCTCCTCGTCCCAGCGCATGGCGCGCTTCAGCGCTTCCATCGCATAGGCGCAGCGGTCCTCGTTGCCGCGCTCGACGAAGATCCTGAGCGCCACCTCGCGGCCCGAGGCGGTGACGAACTTGTCCTCGACATGGCCGAGATCGCCCGCGACGAGCGCGAAGAGATAGGCGGGCTTGGGGAAGGGGTCGTGCCATTCGGCGAAGTGCCTGCCGCCCTTGAGACGTCCCGATTTGACGAGATTGCCGTTCGAGAGAAGAACCGGCAGCGCCTTCTCGTCCGCCACGATGCGCGTTCGGAAGACGGCCATCACGTCGGGCCGGTCGAGATAGTAGGTGATGCGGCGGAAGCCCTGGGCCTCGCATTGCGTGCAATAGATGCCGTTGGAAAGATAGAGGCCGGTAAGCGCCGTATTGGCCTCGGGCCCGCAGGTCGTCACGGTTTCGAGCGTGAAGGCATCGGGCGCCTCGGGGATCGTCAGATGCTCGCCGTCCACCTGATAGGCGTTTCCGCTCAGCGTCTCGCCATCGATGCGGACCTCGTGCAGCGCGAGCTTCTGTCCGTCGAGCACGAGCGGGGCCTTTGGCGTCTTCGAATCCGGGTTGCGGCGCATTTTGAGCCGCGCGTGAACCCGTGTCTCAGCCGGATCAAGCTCGACCTCGAGCGTCACTTCGTCGATCAGAAAGGCGGGGGGTGCATAGTCCTGAAGGCGGACGGCGCGCGGTTCTTCGGTTCGCATGGCGGCGCTCAACATTCGGCCACGGGGCCGGAGCCGCGCAGCGAGAGTAACTTAACAAAGTCTAGAACATTAAGCGCTTGATAGGGCGAAATTTCGGCGGAAGCAAACGGGGGCTTGCAAGGCCCGGTCAGGGCGGAAATCCGGTCAATGCCGGGACTTGACCGGGCCGGTCGCCTCTTTTCTATTCCTCCGCATGGACGCCGTTTCGGACGGCAAACCGGAGAGACAGTCCCTTGCCCCATATTCGCCCCGTCCAGCCGGCCGACATCGACGCGCTATACGAGATCGCACTTCTGACCGGCGCGAGCGGCAAGGACGCCACTCATCTTTACAAGGACGGCCGGCTCGTCGGGCATATCTGGGCGGCGCCCTATGCTCGGCTCGAGCCTGAAAACGCGTTCGTTGCGGTGGATGACCAAGGCGTTGCGGGTTACATCGTCGGAACGGTCGATACGCCTGCCTTCGACCTGAAGCTCGAAGCCGAGTGGTGGCCGGGGCTGCGTCCCCAATATGCCGACCCATCGCCGGAGCGGGCCGCGGAATGGAACGCCGACGAGATCGCGGCCTTCATCATCCACCATCCGAGGCGGACGCCGCGCGCCATCATCGAGCGCTATCCCTCGCATCTCCATATCAATCTTCTGCCGCGCCTTCAGGGGCAGGGGATGGGGGCGAAGCTGATGACCCGCTGGCTCGACACGATGCGGGGTGCCGGTTCGCGCGGCGTGCATCTCGGCGTGAGCCCGGTCAATGATCACGCGCTCGGCTTCTATCGGGCCTATGGATTTGAGGAACTGCCGCGCGAAAGCCCGCGCCCGCACGATCCGGTCTGGTTCGCCATGGCGTTATGACGCGCCGGCTTCTCCTCGCCTTCTCAACGCGGCTTGACAGCGGTGCCTTGCGGCAGGAGCCTTGCCGGATCAATGACCGGCGTGGGGGCCCGTCTTTCCGGTATGAGGAGAGTTTCGCATGGCCATCGAACGTAAAGTCGCCGTTCTCGTCGGCAGTCTCCGCAAGGAATCCTACAATCGCAAGATGGCGCATGCGCTAGCTAAGCTTGCGCCCAAAACGCTCAGGCCCGGCATCGTCGAGATTGCCGCGCTGACCCTCTACAATGAGGACGAGGATGAGCATCCGCCCGCCGTCTGGGTCGAATTTCGCGAGCGGATCCGCGCGGCTGATGCCGTGCTCTTCGTCACGCCGGAATATAACCGCTCGGTCCCGGGCGTCCTCAAAAACGCGATCGATGTCGGCTCGCGGCCATATGGGAAAAGCGCCTGGGCCGGAAAGCCCGGTGCCGTGGTCAGCGTGTCGCCCGGCGCCATTGGCGGCTTCGGCGCCAATCATCATTTGCGCCAGTCGCTCGTCTTTCTCGACGTGCCCGTCATGCAGCAGCCCGAAGCCTATATCGGCAATGCGGCCTCGCTCTTCGACAAGGAGGGACATCTGACGAACGACGCGACGCGCGATTTTCTGACGAAATTCATGGGGAGCTTCGCGACCTGGATCGAGGCTAACGCGAAGGCTTGAAGCGGCGCCGCCGCGGCGGTTCTAGGACGGCGCGTTGTTCTTCGTCTGCTCCATCACGGTATGCGCGTCGCGCGCCAGTACCAGCAGCTCTTCCGGCAGGTTCTCGGGGTTCGATTGCGCATATTCGATGAGCCGGCGCAGCAGCACCATGAATTTGGGCGAGGCCGCCATGATCCGCGCCTGAAGCTCGATGCGGTCGGGCGAGAGGTCATATTCGACGCCGGGCACGCGCCAGCCGCCGCCTTCCTTCGTGCTGCCGGTGACGATGACGGGATAGGTGCCGGGAACAGGATGGCCGGCGCATTCCTCCACCGAACGCCACTTGTTGGCGGCGCGCACCACGCGCCACTCCTCCATGGCCGGGTCGATCTCGGTCAGTTCCGCCGATTGCTCGGTCTGAAGTTCCTCAGCGTGGAAATCCCGCCCGAGCCCCACGTCGTAGAAGACGCGCAGCGGCTCATCCACATCCTTCACCCAATGGGGAACCACGCGCTCGATAACGGCCCATGTACCGACGGGTCTGACATAGACGCGCTGGTTCTTGTGGAACTGTGCCTTCGCCATGAATGGATATCCGGCAGGGGTGGAAATGCGCACACTCAGTATGTCGGCGGCCGGTTATCGGGAGATTAATCCCCGAATCCTCCATGCAAGGCGGCCCACGCAAGCCGATACCCGGGTGGACGTTCAAGCGGACGCCCAAGCGGACGCCCAAGCGGACGCAACGTCAACGGCTAAGCCCTTTTCAGAGCGTGAAATTGCAGGAACAATGCGCGCCAAGCGGATGGGCGCCCGTGTCATGCGGCGTCGGTCCAACTGCGGATTTCGGCCGTATCCAATGGAGGCGCGGCTGATGGGCGACAGCTTCGAGCCGTTGCCGATCGGCCGGCCGGATATGTGCCGCACAACAAGGGAGCCGGGAGGCGCATGAATTTCGATTTCTCCGATGACCAGAAGCTGCTCAAGGAGCAGGTTCGCAAGTTTCTGACCGACAAGTGCCCTTACTCCGTGCCTCGCCGCATTCTCGACAGCGACGAGCCCTATGCGAAAGAGGTGTGGCAGGGTCTTGTCGATATGGGTCTCACCGGCACGGCGATCCCCGAAGCCTATGGCGGCCTCGGCCTCGGCGCGCTCGAGCTTTGCGTGATCGCGGAGGAACTTGGCCGCGCCGTGGCGCCCGTTCCCTTCTCCTCCTCGGTCTATCTCGCTTCCGAGGCGATCAAGCTCTTCGGCACCGAGCAGCAGAAGCAGAACTGGCTGCCGAAGCTCGCCAGCGGCGAGATCATCGGCACGCTCGCACTCTCGGAAGGCCTTCATGCCGCGAGCCCGCGCAATATCGAGACGGCGTTTGCCGGCGGCAAGGTGAATGGCGAGAAGGTGCCCGTCGCCGATGGCGGCATTGCCGACATCGCCGTGGTGGTCGTCAATTCCGGCGGCACGGGCGAGCAGGCGATCTCGCTTGCGATCGTGGACCTCCGGGGGGCGGGCGTCTCACGCGAGGATGTGCGCACCATCGACCCGACCCGGAAGCATGCGCGCCTGACCTTCAAGGATGCGGCCGCTGAACTGATGGGGCCCGCGGGGCAGGGCTGGTCGCAGCTTCAGCGCATTCTCGACGGCGCGGCCGTGCTCTTCGCCTTCGAGCAGGTGGGCGGAACGGAAGCGGCGCTCGAAATGGCGCGCGACTATTCGCTCGAGCGCTATGCCTTCGGCCGCCAGATCGGCTCCTACCAGGCGATCAAGCACAAGCTCGCCGACATCTATGTGAAGAAGGAACTGGCGAAGTCGAACGCCTATTTCGGCGCGATGATGCTCAACGATGAAGGCTCGGAGCTGCCGGAAGCGGCGGCCGCGTCGCGCATCGCGGGCAGCGAGGGTTATGTCTTCGCCGCGCAGGAGAGCCTGCAGACCCATGGCGGTATCGGCTACACCTGGGAAGCGAACACGCAGTTCCACTACCGCCGCGCGAAGCTCCTTGCGCTCGCGCTCGGCGCGCCGATCCAGTGGAAGGAAAAGCTCGTCGCGCGTCTCGAAGCCAAGAACGCCGCCTGACGCATCGCCAGAGACGCATAGACATTCGAAGATCGGAACAGAACCATGGATTTCAACGATACTCCGGAAGAAGCAGCCTACCGCGCCGAGGTGCGTGCCTGGCTCGACAAGAACGCCATCCGCAAGGCCGATGCGAAGGATCTGCCGCTGCCCAAGACCCTCGATGAGGTGCTGAAGCAGTCGAAGGCATGGCAGGCGAAGAAGGCGGAAGCTGGCTTTGCCTGCATCACCTGGCCGAAAGAGTGGGGGGGCGGCGGCGGCACGCCGATCCAGAACGTCATCTACAGCCAGGAAGAAGCGAACTACGCGGTGCCGGGCGGCATCTTCGCCATCGGCCTCGGCATGTGCATCCCGACCCTGATGACCTGGGGCCCCGAGGACGCGAAGAAGCGCTATGTCGGCCCCGCCGTGCGCGGCGACGAGATCTGGTGCCAGCTCTTCTCCGAGCCCGCCGGTGGCTCCGACGTCGCCGGGCTTCGCACGCGCGCCGAGCGGGATGGCGATGAATGGGTCATCAACGGCCAGAAGGTCTGGACGTCGGGCGCCCATTATTCCGACTTCGGCATCGTGCTCGTCCGTACCGATCCGACCGTACCGAAGCACAAGGGCCTCACCATGTTCTATATCGACATGAAGAGCCCCGGCGTCGAGGTGCGGCCGATCAAGCAGATGTCGGGCGGCGCCGAGTTCAACGAGGTCTTCTTCACCAATGTCCGCGTGAAGGACAGCCAGCGTCTCGGCAATGTCGGCGACGGCTGGAAGGTGGCGCTGACCACGCTGATGAATGAACGCCTTGCCGTCGGCGGCAGCCAGGGCAATGCCGACACGGATGATCTGATCGAACTCGCGCGCGAAACCGAGGTCGCGGGCAAGCCCGCCATCCAGAACGGCGCGGTGCGCGAGCGCATCGCCGACTGGTATGTGCAGGCGCAGGGCCTCAAGTTCACGCGCTTCCGCACGCTGACCGCGCTTTCCAAGGGCCAGACGCCCGGACCGGAAAGTTCGATCTCCAAGATCGTCGCGGCCAAGAAGATGCAGGATCTCGGCTCCTTCGGCATGGACCTGCAGGACATGGGCGGCGTCATTCGCGACCGGAGCATTTCGCCGGCGGAAGGTGCCTACACGGAACAGTGGATCGGCGCGGCGGGCTACCGCATCGCCGGCGGCACGGACGAGATCCTGCGCAACATCGTTGCCGAGCGCGTTCTCGGCATGCCGCAGGATGTCCGCGTCGACAAGGACCTGCCCTTCAATCAGGCGCCCAAGGGGAAGTAACCCTCGGGCAACCGCAAGGATGAACCGAAAGAGGGCCCGTGGCTTCCCGCCACGGGCCTTTCTTTTGCCGGTTTCTTGCCCATGATCGGGAGAGAGGATATCCCCCGTTCGTCGGTATACCGATGGCGCGGTAAACTTGTGATGCAGGAAGAGAGCGGCGTGGAGGCATGCCATAGATGATCCGCAGGGCGATCGAGGGGGCGCGGCGTGGCGCGCGGGCTCTCATGCCGCCATGGCGCGACCGGCGGGCGCCCTATCTCGTTCTGGCGGCGCTTCTCGTTTTCGCCGCGGCCAATCTCGGCTGGTACCTGTTCCATGTCCCGTCGGTCTCGCAGGGGCTCGATGCCATTCGCAAGAGCGGCCGCCTCGTCGTACTCACGCGCATGGCGCCAACAACCTATTATCTCGGCACGCAGGGCGAGACGGGCTTCGATTACGAGATGACGCAGGCGCTCGGCCGCGCGCTCGGGGTTCGCGTCGAGTATCGTGTCTATGACACCGAGCCCGAATTGCTTGCCGCGCTCGCCGCGCGAAAGGGGCAGCTCGCGGCGGCGGGGCTGGTCGCCAACGAGGCTCGCCGCGCGCATTTTGTCGCCGCTCCGCCGCACCAGACCGTGCGCCAGCTTGTCGTCTGCCGGCGCGATATTCCCCGGCCGCAAAAGCCTGCTGATCTTGCCGGGCTCAATCTTGCCGTTTCCGAGGGGACGGCAGGCGCGGAGGCGATGGAGGCCCTTGCCGAAAAGACGCCGGGCCTTTCTGTGCGCTCCGATCGCGAGCCGGTGGAAACCCTGCTCGAGGCCGTGGCATCAGGGCAGCTCGATTGCACCGTGGCAAACAGCCCCGAATTGCAGACCAACAATCCCTATTTTCCCGAACTCGCGGAGGCGTTCCCGCTGACCGGGGAACAGCCGGTCGCCTGGCTCGTCGCGCCGGGCTCGGAAGACCTCGCGGACTATCTGAAACAGTGGATGGACGAGCAGCGCAAATCGGGATTTCTCCTCGACATTGCGCGCCGCTTTTTCGGCTTCCTTCCGCCCTTCGACTATGTCGATGTGCGCGCCTTCAGACAGGCAATCAAGGATGTCCTGCCGGATTACGAAAAGGCGTTCCGCGATGCCGCGCGCGATACCGGCCTTCCGTGGCAGTTGATCGCGGCGGTCGCCTATCAGGAGTCCCATTGGAAACCGGAGGCGCGAAGCCATACCGGCGTGCGCGGCTTCATGATGCTGACGCAGGATACCGCCGATCACCTCGGCGTGACCGACAGGCTCGACCCCATCGAGAGCATCCATGCAGGCGCGCGTTACATCGCCAGCATCAAGGACCGCATGCCCGACAGCGTCAATCAGCCGGATCGCGTCTGGTTCGCGCTCGCGGCCTACAATATGGGCATCGCCCATCTTTCCGACGCACGCATGCTCGCGACGCGACTTGGTCTGGATGCGGACAATTGGACGGGGGTACGTCGGGCGCTCTCGCTCATCCAGAAACCGGAATATGCCCGGAACCTGAAGTTCGGGCCGGCGAGAGGCGGGCAGGCGCTCCGCTTCGTGCAGCAGGTCCGCGCCTATCAGCACATTCTGGAGGCCTATAGGTAATTGTCCTTATGCGACAACGCTCCGCAGCCTCTGCGACAGAATGACCACAGAAAAATTGTAACTATTCCACGACACTGCTTCCCGTTGATTTGGCACCGATAGAGTGCCCCTGACGGAGAAGAATGATGAGAGGCAATAAGGGTTTCACTTTGGCGGCGATGGCGCTGGGCATTCTGCTCGGTACGACGGCGCTGACCACGTCCCCGGCCGCGGCCGACGAGGCGGGCTTCAAGGCCAAGTCTGCCGGGGACTTTCTGGTCCGTCTGCGCGGTCTATATGCGGTCCCGCGCGATCATGCGAGCGTTTCGGCTGGCGGCGGCGTCGAGGTTTCCAACGATTTCGTTCCCGAGGCCGACTTCAGCTACTTCCTCACCGACAATCTGGCGCTCGAACTGATCGCGGGCACGACGCGGCACAAGGTGAGCTGGACGCCTGCGGGGGTCGATCTCGGCAAGGTGAGCCTGCTTCCGCCGACGCTGACGCTTCAGTATCACTTCATGCCGAAGGAGCGCCTCAGCCCCTATGTCGGCGCGGGTCTCAACTACACCTTCTTCTACAATGAGGATGCGCCGGGCGGCGGCATCAACAGCGTCGATTACAAGAACCATATCGGTTACGCGCTTCAGGCCGGCGTCGACTATGCGATCGCGGGCAACTGGTCGGTGAACCTCGACGTGAAGAAGATTTTCCTCCGCACCGACGTTTCGGTGAATGGCGGGGCCGTCACCGCGAAGGCCGATCTCGATCCCTGGCTCATTGGTGTCGGCATCGGCTACCGCTTCTGAACGGCGCAAGGGAAGCTGCTCTTTCGAGGGGCTTCCGCATGGGTCTCGCGAGTGCGTCTCGCGGGACCCATTGCTTTTTTCGGGGAGGCTCCGATCATTCCATCCACGTTGTCGAAGGTTCGGCTCTGGTATATAAATCTAGGGCGCATACCCTAGACAATCCGGAGAACTGCGGCCCCTTTGCGAGGGGCGGCAGACATGCAGGAGAGGGAGAGGATTCTCGTGGATCTGATGAGCAAGCCCGGGCCCGCCGCGCCCACCGCCGTGAAGACCGTCCAGATTGCCATTCTGGGGACCGGAATGGGCGGCCTGTGCATGGCCGCGCAGCTCCGCCGCGCCGGCATCGACAGCTTCGTCATGATCGAGAAGGCCGGCGAGATCGGCGGCACCTGGCGCGACAACATCTATCCGGGATCGGGATGCGACGTGCCCTCGCATCTCTACTCCTTCTCCTTCGAGCCCAAGGTCGACTGGTCGCGCAAATTCGCGCTGCAACCCGAAATCCTCGACTACATGAAGCAGGTGGCGCGGAAATACGGCCTGCGCCCCTTCATCCGCTTCAATACGGAAGTCGCCGAGGCGCGCTTCGACGAGGCAGAGCGGCTCTGGCGCATCCGCACGACGACCGGCGAGGAGATCACGGCCAATGTCGTCGTCTCGGGAACGGGGCAGCTCAATCGTCCCGCCTATCCGAAGATCGCGGGGCTTGAAACATTTGCGGGCAAGGCCTTCCATTCCGCCCGCTGGGACTATGACGTCGATCTGACCGACAAGAACGTCGCCGTCATCGGCAATGGGGCCAGCGCCATCCAGTTCGTGCCGGAGATCGCGCCAAAGGCAAAGAAGCTGACGATCTTCCAGCGTTCCGCGAACTGGATCGTCCCGAAGCCAGATCGTCCCTATACGGAATTCGAGAAGAGGATGTTCCGGCGCTTCCCCTGGCTCGTGAAGCTGCACCGCTATCAGATCTATCTGACGCTGGAGCGCAACTTCCTGGCCTTCATCCAGGGGAGCTTCTTCGGCAAGCTCTTCGAGCGGGCCTCGCGCAAGGAAATCGAAACCCATATCAAGGACCCGGAGCTCGCGAAAAAGCTGACGCCGGATTATCCGGCTGGCTGCAAGCGCATTCTGCTCTCCAATGACTGGTTCCCCACCATGGCGCGGCCCAATGTCGACGTGGAGACGAGCCATATCGCGAAGGTGACGCCGGAAGGGCTCGTGACCGAGGATGGCGTGACCCACAAGGCCGATGTCATCATCTATTCGACAGGCTTCGAGACGACGACCTTCCTGGCGCCGATGAAGATCGTCGGGCGAGGCGGCCGCGATCTCAACGAAGTCTGGGCCAAGGGCGCCGAGGCGCATCGGGGCGTCGCGGTGGCCGGCTTCCCCAATTTCTTCATCCTCTACGGGCCCAACACCAATCTCGGCCACAACTCGATCATCTTCATGCTCGAATGTCAGGTGAACTACATTCTCCAGTGCATCGAGGCGCTTCGCAGCCCGAAGGTGAAGTCCATCGAGGTTCGCAAGGAAGCCGAGGACGCCTTCAACCGCGAGCTGCAGAAGGATATGCAGCGCACCGTCTGGGCTGCCGGATGCTCGAGCTGGTACAAGACGGCCGAAGGCAAGGTCACCAACAACTGGTCGACCTTCACGATGCGCTACTGGTGGCAGATGCGTCACCCCGACTTTGCGGAATACGCATTGGGCGCCTGAGATCGGGCCCTCGCCACGCTATGCGGGGGCTTCGACGCTGGCGAGGCCGAACACAAAAGACTCGATCCGATGAGGCGGAGACGGAAGCGGAAGTCGGCAAGTTGCTCGACAAGCCGATCCGTCGCTGAAACTCTATGACGAAGATGCGGGCCGTAAGGCGGGCCGGTGTGCGAGGGGACTCGGCCCGGCGAAGCCCGCAGAAAATGGCGAATTGCGCGCCCGAGGATGGAATAGGGCTTTTCGCGGCCACCAAGATGTCCTATTTAACATTCGAAACGTCGGACGATAATTAAAGTCCGAACGACAACTGTAAATAGAGCCTCCCCAATGCTGGACGACCTCGTCACAATCGCGCTGAAGGCCGGCGCGGCCATCATGGCCATTTATGCGCGCTTCGACCCAGCCACCATGGCGACCAAGGGCGACGGCTCACCCGTGACCGAGGCGGATGCGGCGGCCGAGGCATTGATTCTCGAAGAGCTGGCGCGGCTCGCGCCGGAGATTCCCGTCGTTGCCGAGGAGGCGGTCGCGGCCGGGCAGGTGCCCGAGACGGGACGCCGGTTCTTTCTGGTCGATCCGCTGGACGGGACCAAGGAATTCATCAGCCGCAATGGCGAATTCACCGTCAACATCGCGCTCATCGAGGATGGGGTCCCGGTGCTCGGTGTCGTCTATGCGCCGGCGATCGGCGTCATCTATGCGGGCGGCAAGGGGCAAGGCGCGAAGGTGGCCGATGTGGAAGCGGGCAAGGTCGGCGCCTGGCGCGCGATCTCCGTTCGCGCCGAGCCGCAGCATGGCGGGCTTTGCGTCATTGCCAGCCGCTCTCATCTGACAGACGAGACGAAATCCTTCATCGAGCGTTTTTCGGTCGCCGACTTCGTAACAGCGGGCTCTTCGCTCAAATTCTGCAAGCTTGCCGCCGGCGAGGCCGATCTCTACCCGCGTCTCGGCCGGACCATGGAGTGGGACACGGCGGCGGGCGACGCTGTCCTGCGCGCGGCGAAGGGCGCGGTGCTGACGATGGACGGCAAGCCGCTCGTCTACGGTAAACGCAATCAGAAGGACGATGTTGATTTCGCGAACCCGTGGTTCGCCGCGACCGGGCGCTTCGATCCTTTCGCTTCGGCCGAACAGTAGATTTTCAAGAGGTTATCCGATGTCACGCGATAGGCATTCCCATTTGAAACGGCTCGAGGATGAAAGCATCCAGATCATCCGCGAGGTGGCAGCCGAATTCTCCAATCCGGTGATGCTCTACTCGATCGGCAAGGATTCGTCGGTCATGCTGCATCTGGCCGCGAAGGCCTTTTTTCCTTCGCTGCCGCCTTTTCCGCTGATGCATATCGATACGACGTGGAAATTTCGCGAGATGATCGCCTTCCGCGACATGATGGCGAAGAAGCTCGGCTTCGATCTCATCGTCCACACCAATGCCGAGGGCAAGGCGCAGAACATCAACCCGTTCGATCACGGATCGTCCTACTACACGCATGTGATGAAGACGGAGGCGCTGAAACAGGCGCTGACCAAATACGGCTTCGACGCGGCCTTTGGCGGCGCGCGCCGCGACGAGGAAAAGTCGCGCGCCAAGGAGCGCATCTTCTCCTTCCGCACCGCCAATCACGGCTGGGACCCCAAGAAGCAGCGCCCGGAACTCTGGGACGTCTATAACACGCGCGTCGGGCCGGGCGAGTCGATCCGCGTGTTTCCGCTCTCGAACTGGACTGAACTCGACATCTGGCAATACATCATGGCTGAGGACATCCCGATCGTGCCGCTCTACTACGCGGCGCTCCGCCCCGTGGTCGAGCGCGGCGGCCAGCTCATCATGGTCGATGACGATCGCATGCCGCTGCGTCCCGGCGAGAAGCCGGAGGAGAAGCTCGTGCGCTTCCGCACGCTAGGCTGTTATCCGCTGACCGCCGCCGTCGAGAGCGATGCAACGACCCTGCCCGAGATCGTGCGCGAAATGCTCGTGGCCCGGACCTCAGAGCGCTCCGGCCGGCTGATCGATCACGACGAGGCGGGTTCGATGGAAAAGAAGAAGCGCGAGGGGTATTTCTGATGAGCGAGCTTGCAGCAGATCTGACGACGCAGGATCTCGTCGATTATCTCGCGCAGCAGGAACGCAAGGGGCTTCTGCGCTTCCTGACCTGCGGCTCGGTCGATGACGGAAAGTCGACCCTGATCGGCCGTCTGCTTTACGACACGAAGCTGCTCTTCGACGACCAGCTCGCGACGCTTGAGCGCGACAGCAAGAAGCATGGCACGGCCGGCGAGGACATCGATTTCGCGCTTCTCGTGGACGGCCTCGACGATGGCGGTCTGGTCGTAGGCGTTCTCGATGATCGCCACGCCGAACAGGACGCCGGCGTGCTTGACGACGACCTTCGCGGCGAGCGGCATCCACTTCGCGAGGCCGGGCACGCCGTAAGAGTGGACGGCCTGCGCGCCCTTCTGCTTGCCGATGCCGAT
>WBZO01005758.1_pt1 | contig 12396 bp, 8 predicted proteins | sample 5204261 | NCBI WGS metagenome assembly WBZO01 (sample SAMN12412400, study PRJNA552823) | activated sludge metagenome | isolation source: activated sludge from anammox sidestream of wastewater treatment plant... | place: USA: North Carolina | collected 2017-09 | reverse complement strand
CACGGTGCCGTCGATGATCGCCTGCACCACGTCCGGGATGGCATCGAAACCGACCAGCACCACATCGTCGCGTCCGGCCGCGACCAGCGCTTGCAACGCGCCCAGAATGGGCGGGTCATTTGCGCCAGCGATGGCGGCAATATCCGGATCGGATGTCAGGATATTCTCGGTAATGGTGAAGCCTTCCTGCTGCACCCAATGCGCCGACTGGTCGATCACCGTGATATCGGGATAGGCATCGAGGGCCTCGTGGAGCCCCTGGTTGCGGGCCTGGGCGGTCTGGTTGGCCATATCGCCCTGGAGATTGAGCACCTTGCCCTTGCCGTCGATCAGCTTGGCGATATATTCGCCCTGCTGCCGGGAAGCGGCCACATTGTCGGTCTGGATCAGGGAAACCAATTCGCCACCGGCGGGAGCGGTATCGACCGCGATCACCGGGATTCCGGCTTTATTGGCCGCCTCGACGCCCTGCACGATACCGGCCGCATCGATGGTGCCCATGATGATGCCGTCGTAGCCCTTGGTAACCGCGTCTTCCATCTGCGAAACCTGATCGGCCACCCCGGCGGCATCGGGCAATGCAATGACATCGACCGTCACGCCGTCTTCCGCGGCCCGGGATTCCACCCCTTCCTTCAGGAGCTGCCAGAAGGCGTTAGAAGGAAAGACCTGCATGAAGGCGAGGTTGTACGCACTATTGCCCTGGACTGGGCCATAGGCCGTCATCGGATCGCCGGTAGCTTCCGGGCTGGCATCCTGCGCAAATGCCGAACCGAATTTCCACCCGGTCGAAGCAGCAGCCGCAACGGCGGCGGAGAGTCCGAGAAATGTGCGTCGATGAAGGGTCATGGCAATTCGTTCTCCTCGCTGATCGAAAATCGTCGCGAAATCGATGAGTCGGTCGATCGTTCCTCGTTGCGCGGCTCACCTCCTATCGGATGCGAATCGACGTGTTTTCTGGCAGTGCTTGCGGATTATAGCGGCTTGCTTCTCCATATGAACCCTCCTGGCTGCCGCCCCGTGCTCGCGGCATACCCCCATAGCCGCCGGCCCCGTGCCGGCGAAGCAGCCCGACCAACCCGCGGCAGAAGAAGAAATACCCCCAGCACACGACGGTCTGCGCCACAGGAGACGCAGCAACCCTCCGATGTGCTACAAGTCACCACGTACGAATTCGAACATCCCCGAGACGGGTAACGACAGGAGAAGAACATGCAACTGGCGACACGGATGTCTCGCCTCGGCACCGAAACTGCATTCGAGGTGCTGGTGCGCGCCCGCGCTTTGGAAGCGCAAGGGAAGGATGTGGTCCACCTCGAAGTCGGCGAACCCGATTTCGACACCCCCGCCAATATCATCGAGGCCGGCGCCGAAGCGCTTCGTTCCGGTTGGACGCACTACGGTCCGGCCCCGGGACTACCTCAGTTGCGCGAGGCGATTGCCAATTATCTGAATCGCTCCCGCGGCACCAGCTACACCCCGGACAATATCGTCGTCACCCCCGGTGGCAAACCGATCATGTTCTTCACGATCCTTGCGCTGCTGGAAGAAGGCGACGAAGCGATCTATCCCAATCCCGGATTCCCGATTTACGAGTCGATGATCAACTTCACCGGCGCGAAAGCGGTCCCCTCACCGATTCTGGAGAAGTTCGGCTTCGCCCTCGACGTCAACGAACTGCCCGGCCTGATCACCGACAAAACCAAGCTGCTCATCATCAACAGCCCGGCCAATCCGACCGGCGGCGTGCTGAACCGCAAGGAAATCGAGCGCATTGCCGAACTGGCGGTCGAGCACGATCTCACCGTGCTCTCCGACGAGATCTATGCCGAGATCCTCTATGAGGGCGAGCACGTTTCGATCGCGACCATGCCCGGTATGAAGGAACGCACGATCATCCTGGACGGCTTTTCCAAGACGTATGCCATGACCGGCTGGCGGCTGGGCTACGGCGCCATGCCGGAAGAATTCGCCAAAGTCATCGGCAACCTGATGGTCAACAGCAATTCCTGCACCTCGATGGCGGTGCAGATCGCCGGCGTCGAAGCGTTGAACGGTCCGCAGGACGATGCCAAAGCGATGGTCGCGGCTTTCGAAAAACGGCGGAATCTAATGGTAGACGGATTGAACGACATTCCTGGCATCAGTTGCCTGCTGCCGAAAGGCGCTTTTTACGTTTTCCCGAATATCTCCGCCACCGGTCTGAAGAGCAAGGAATTCGCCGACAAACTCTTGCAAGACTACGGCGTCGCGGCGCTTTCCGGCACGGCCTTCGGCGCATACGGCGAGGGTTACCTTCGCCTTTCCTATGCCAACTCCGAGGAGAACCTGCAAAAAGCCCTCGGCCGCATCAAGCAGATGGTGACCGATCTGGGAATCGGCTGAGATGCGGGTCCAGGGTCCAGGGAAACGGTCGTGGAAGACGCTCCGCCTCCGCCCTTGTCATCCTGAGCAAAGCGAAGAATCTCTCGTTGGCCTGAACGAACGCGCGGCTACTACCGGTCGCCACATTCAACGCAGGCGTATCGAGTACATCCGAAGGAGAGATGATGGAACGAATACCGCTGCGCGGACGAGTTTCGATCGAAGGGGAGAACGCGCATCCACACGCGGCGCGCCGGTTGCGCGAATCGTTTCCGGCAATCGACTGGATCGAGGGTGGTCCATCGACAGCGCCAACGTTGACGCTGGCCACCGACGCGGCGAAACCCGAAGGCGCGTTTAGCATCGAGACCGCGGTCGATAATGGAACGTCCTCGGTCACGATCACCGGCGGGCCGTTTTCCGGAACGATCTATGGGGCCGAAGAGCTCATCCAGCGATTGGCGAACCCGATCGACGGCGGATTCGATCTCCCCATCGGCACGATCGAGGACGCGCCCGATCTCGCCTATCGCACCTGGTGGAATTGGGATCACAGCACCAACTGGGATCTCGAACAGATTGGTGTGCAGGAAATCGGCGTCATGAATCCCTATGCCAAACCGGCTGATGGGTTCCTCTCCGATTTCAAGCGCGTGGTCGATTTCATGAGCCGCAACCGGATCGCCGCCATCGCCATCTATGGCTTTCTGCGCGAATCGCACGGCGGCATCGAAGCAGCACAGGAACTCTGCCGCTATGCCACCGAGCGCGGGGTGCGCATCCTTCCCGGAATCGCCATCAATGCCTATGGCGGTATCGTCTGGGAAATGGAACACGAATTCAATCTGGCGACCTGGTTGCGCAAGCATCCCGAGCTGGCCGCACAGATGGAGCGCCCACCGGGATTCCAGATTCAGGATCTCGGATTCGATCTCTATTTCCCCCGCGGCGACTATTCCATGCGTGGCTGCCCCTCCCAACCGGCCAATCAGGACTGGATGGCCGAAGGGGTCGCGTGGCTCTCGGAAACGTTCGATATTGGCGGCATCAATATCGAAGCCGGTGATTACGGCGTCTGCGGATGTCCACTCTGCCAGGCTCGCCGCGCCGAACGCGAAGACGCCCGCCGCCGCGATGGCTATGCCGAATCGTGGTCTCATGCCGATATGGCCGATTTCTATCCCCGCCTCTACGATGCGGTCCGGCAAAAACATCCGGACGCCTGGATCTATTCCGAAATCCAGTGGGACAACCTGATGGACGCCGAGGCGATGGCGCCCCTCCGAAATCTGCCCGGGGGCGGCATCTATCAGCACACCCTCAACCGCAGCTACTGGAACCGGGTCGAACAAGAGTTGACTCCAGGCTACACCGAGCAGCTACCGACGCAACGGAACGTGTTCCGCTGTCAGTTCGCCTGCCAATGGAATGGCGACCACCGCACCGAACGCTATCGATTCAACGGGCGCGACTGGGAAGCGATGGCGAAAAAAGCCAAATCCGTCGGATTCGACGGCTTGACCGTCTGGGGCGAACCGTCGCCGTACAATACCGCGACCGAACTCAGCTATCTGGCCTTTTCCCGCTTCGCCTGGGACACCAGTCTGAGTTGGGATACGTGGATCGATCGTGATCTTGCGCCGTTGCTGGGCGGAAGCGCCGCTGCACGCAGGTATCTGGAAATGCTCGATGCAATCGACCCGCCCCGGCGACCCGACATCGTCGCGCTGCGGCCGTTGCAGGACGAAGCGCTCGATGCCGCACGTCAACTCGATGATGATGCCGCCCGTCGCTGGCTTTGGCTGGCGGAACGGGTGAGTCGCATCCGTTACCAGGGAGCAGAAACACTCGCATGAACGCAAGGACCAGAGTGCTCGTGACCGGCGCAGCCGGTCGGATCGGCAGCGCCTTCGTCGAAGAAATGCGCGACCGCTACGAGTTCCGGCTCGTGGACCGGGTCGAGCGCGTGCGCGAGATCGAACCGGATGCGGAGTCGTTCATCGCCAATCTCGCCGATCTGGAGGTGTGCCGCCAGGTGGTCGAGGGCATGGATGTCGTCCTCCATCTGGCCGCCGATCCGAGTCCGGAAGCGGACTACTACGCATCGCTGCGGCCGAACAACTTCGACACGACCTACAACATCTTCCGGGCGGCCGCCGATGCCGGATGTCGCCGGGTGATCTTCGCCAGCAGCGTGCAAACCCTCCGCGGCTATCCGATCGACGACGAAACGTCGACCGATGCGTATTGGTGGCCGCTCAATATGTACGCGGTTTCCAAGTGCTACGGCGAAGCAGTCGCGCGAATGTTCTCATCGACCACCAATCTGTCGGCCATCTGCGTGCGCATCGGGGCCTATCACCAACCGGCATTGGCCAAACCCGAATTGCGCCACGAGATTTCCGCGTATGTCAGCCCGCGCGATCTGAACCAGCTCTTCCGGCTCTGCATCGACGCCGAGGACATCGACTTCGCCGTCGTCCATGGCCAATCGAACAACCGGGTCAAACGGTTGTCGCTGAACGAGACGCGCGATCTGCTGGGATACGCGCCATTGGACGACGGATTCGAGGTGTATGGGATTTCGGGCTCTGGGTCTTGAGCCTTGGGTCCTGCGTCCTGAGAAGCATTATGTTCCGACGGCATATCTCCTGCCCCGAATCCCTTGTCGTTCTGATCGACGGGAAGGATCTCTCCGTTTGCTGATCGAACGCTCAGAAGATCAGGACGCAAGCAATTCCGCGCGCAAGCCCTCCCCTTTTTCAGGGAGATCCGTGCCGATCAGCTTGCGCGCCGCCGGAACCTTGTCCCAATGATTCCAGAGCAACACACCCCGCACCTGTGTACCGTCCAGGTAATAGATAACGCCTTCCCCAAACGGTTCGATCCAGTCTTCCACGATCTCGTTGGCGGAATCGAATTTTCCGACCGCCTCATACCCCATATCGAACAGATCGGAATAAAAGAACGGGAGATAGTCCCACGGTTCGCCGGCTCCGGCCATCGCCTTGCCTGCCGCCTTGCCCATTTTCAACGCATTGTCCTCATGCTCGACCCGAATGTGCTGGTCCAGCGATGACTGGTAGAACCGGGCGATATCACCGGCGGCGTAAATATTCGGTCGTCCGGCTCGCAGCATCCGATCGACCATAACCCCATCTTCGACCGGTAGTCCGGCCTGTTCAGCCAGCTCGATATTCAGCTCCGAGCCGATTCCAGAGACCAGCCCGTCGACTTCGAGTTCTCCCACCGAATTACCATCGCCATCGACCAGCTCGACGATCACCCGATCACCCTTCTCGGTGACCTTGCCTGTCCTGGTGCTCGTGCGCAGATCGACGCCCTTGTCCCGGTAGCGCTTGCTGATGAAATCGGCCAGATCCTTCGGGTAGAAATGACCACCGATTTCCTCACCTGGAAAGATCAGGACGACCTCTTTCTCGTTCATCGTCAACGCCGCCGCCAACTCGCTGCCGATGAAGCCTCCACCCACCACCGCGAAGCGTTTGCCCTGGTCGGCGAGACCCCGCAGCCGCTGATAATCGGCCAGTGTCCGGTAGGCGATGACGCGATCGCTGTTGGGAGCGACGTGGCGAGGACGCACGCCGGTTGCCAGCAAGAGCGCGCCATACGTGAAGATATCGCCCTTGTCGTCGCGTATCCGGTTTTCATCCGCTTCGATCCGTTCGACGTTATGGCCCAGATGGAATTCGACGCCGTCTGGCACCGGCATCCAGACTTTGTCGATCGATTTGCCCTTCCACAACGCTTTCGACAACCACGGGCGCTTGTATGGCCGGTCCGGATCATTCCCGACTACCCCGATACTCCCGCTGGCATCGACCTCGCGGATACCGCGCATGGCCGCATCGGCCGCCATTCCTCCGCCGACGATAAGGTAGTCAAAGTGCTTGTTCATCTATTCGCTTCTTTCGTCGAACGATCGACCTTCGAAGCAGGCTTTTCACCAAGGGAACACTCGCTTCGGCTGATGGGGTGAACCTGCGCCCAGCCCCAGGAAACCGATCGAGCCATATCGTGCCCGCCGCGGTCGATCGCGCTCTATCCGTTGCCTTCTATTATCAATGGAAGGCTGAAATATGCCGGATTCCAAGCACTCGACCGGCGCGAATCGCACCGGGAACAGATCAGAAGCGGTAGTTATCGAGCGGATCAGGAACCGCAACATCTTCAGCCACGAAATCCCGGATATTTCTGGTAAACACACGGGATGCCTGGCGCGCCGCCTCGGTAGTCAGCAAGGCATCGACGAATGCGAGCTCCGATCGCTTCCCCCACCGCCGCAATGCTTCCGTGAGCAATTCCTGGTCACAATCGATGCCGGGCCAGGCCACGAGTTCGCCCAGGAGCATCGCTATATCCGACCGGGTCATCTGTTTGAAATGGCGGCCAAGCACATACGTCAGCTCATGCACGACATACGGCGCGAGATACGCCCGGCGCTCCCCGCGCATCAGCTCGTCCATGAACCGGCGGCACATGTCGGAATCGGCATCATTCCGAAGCGCATGAACGATCACGTTCGTATCGAGCAGACCGTGACTCTTCGATCCGTCGAACTGCAACATCGGCCTCTTCTTCCTGGGCATCCTGAATCATCGTCTCGACGTCTTCGGTGCGCGATTCGGTTCGGTCACCCCAGCGCTCGTACATTTCGTAAATCGTCAACGGCTCGTACCGCGTGAGGCGATACCCGCCCCTCCCGTCTGGCTCGGCGATGACCGTGTCACCGGGAGCCAGATCCATATCAGTCCTCATTTCTTTCGGCAAGGTGACCTGCCCTCGGCTCTGGACGGTCATTTTCAACAGTTGGGTGGCGGTCTTCATGGGTACATCCCGGTGTCTGGCATACGCATACATAATCGTATGCTGCTCACCGTCGAGCATACCACCCGCCACTCTCCATACCAATAACCGACTCGATCGAGGGCGACAGCTTCCGAACTCTCAGAACATCCGGATCATCGCCACCCCGCTGATCACCAGCGCCACCCCGAATACCCGCCCCGGCGACAGATCATGACTTGCCACTCCGAACCAACCGAACCGGTCGACCACCAGCGCGGTGACCATCTGCCCCAGCACCACCAGCGAATAGGCGAATGCCGTCCCCAAACGCGAAACCAGCACCACGCTGACCGCCACATAGATCGCGCCGAGCACCCCGCCGACCCAGATCCACCATGGGGTGGAGATCGCCGCATCGAAACTCGGCCAGGGTTTCCGCTGGTAACCGAACACGAACAGCCCCAACGAAATAGTGGAAACGAAGGTGGAGACCATGGCCGCCTGCGCCGGGCTGCCGACGAAACGTCGTAACTCCAGGTTGATCGCCGGCTGGATCGCCATGAAAAGCCCCATCATCAGGGCTACGCCGATCATGACTGCCATCATCGCCTTGCTCACCTGCTTTCTCACTCCCACTGGACTGGCCCGTGCATCGAATGTCCTGCAGGGTACACGGCTATGACGCGCTGCGCGACCCCCGCGCGCCAGTGCTATTCCCCGCTTCGGCAAAGAGCGCGATATGCGCGGAATAGGCCAGATGCAGGCGCAAGCGCACATCCGCGTCATCGAGATCGAACCCGGTCAGCTCCCGGATCCGTTCGAGACGGTAGAGCACCGTATTGCGGTGGACACCAAGGATGGCAGCTGTCTCCTTCGGACCGCAGCGCCCGGCAAAAAACGCCCCGAGTGTGCGCACCAATTCCGCGCTATGCTGGCGGTCGTAGTCGATCAGCGCCGAAAGCGATTCGTCATGGAACCCGCGTAATTCGGGCAGATCCCGCGCGGCAAAGAGCAACCGGTAGATACCCAGATCGTCGAATCGAGTCAGATGTCCCGCGCCGTAAATCCGGCGCGACATCGTCAACGCCTGTTTGGCTTCCTGATGCGACTGCCGGATACCGGACACACCAGGATGAAGTGCACCCACGCCCATCGAAATCGCGCCCGGTGTGCGGCTTCCCGTCTGCCGGATCAGTTCCTGATGGAGAGCAACCGGAAAATCGATCCCCGAGGTCACCTGCTCCGGGGACCAGACGACTTCCAGATGGTTATGCCGGATTCGCCAGAGGACCGGTACGCCGAACCGGGCCAGCGCCGATTCGACCGATGCGCGGGTTGCGTCGAAGTTTGCCCGGGCACTCGATCCCGCACCCGTATCGAACCGCGCCACCACCACCGCGTGCGGGCGATCGAGCGCGTGTCCCAGCCGCTGCGCCTGCTGGATCAGCGAGATCTCGCTCCGCAGCGCACCATCGAGAATCTCGTCGAGTACGTTCAGCTCGAGTTCCTGCCGGGCCAGCGTGGCAGCTTGCTCACGCGCCAGCACGATGGCCGAGGCGGCGGCTCCTCGCGAGGCAAGCGCCTCTTCGTCCGGGGTCGCCATCGGACCGCCGATGAGCAGCGAAAAGAGTCCCAGATTTCCCTCGCGACCGAGAATCGGCGCCACCACGCGATATTGCACCCCGTCCCAGGGCAGCACCGTGGTGGAAGGCTCGGCCATACTGCCGCCAGGATTCGACTTGAGCCAATCGAGCTCCAGCGGGCGTCCGGCTTCCAGCAACGGCATGATGACCGCGCTGGATGGCACTTGTCCGCTGGGACTGGTCATTGCCAGCATGCGCCCATCGGTTCCCACGATGAAAACATCCCGCTGCGCGCTTTCCGAGAGGGTCGTGGTCAGATCGGCCAGCGAATCCCCGGCAATGGCCAACTCCATCAACCGGCGACCGGTTTCGCTTCCCTTGCGCTGGGCATCCCGCTGCGAAACGGCGATCAGATGCGAGACTTCTCGTTCGAGCAACGCCAGATCGGTTTCAGCGGGGAGCTGGATCAGCGGAATCGATGCGTCATCGGCGGCAGCGCGGGCACCCACCGTCGGTCCACTGGTAAACCCAATGGCCGAGATCCCAAATCCCGACAACTGGCGAATGGCATCTTCGAGGGTCAGTCGCTCGTCGAGACTCGCCAGCGCTTTCGGGGTCAGCAACACAAGCTCACCCCCGCTGAGATGGCCGAATGCGGGCGGGATCGGTCGGGGTCGGGTGGCCCAGGTCACCTCGCCGGTCAACCCATGCTCTCCCGCCACCACGGCCGCGTCGGCTGGGAGCGTCCGTTCGATGATGTCGCGTACGGTAATCACGGCCGATCAGGCATCGCCATAGCGGCGATGCTCCCACGGTCCCACGATGGACCGATATTCTTCCCATTCCGCCCGTTTGACCGCCAGGAGTTGATCGGCGATATACGATCCCAGTGCTTCCTGCACCACCTGGTCCTGAGCCAGTCCTTCCAGCGCCTCGCCCAAATTCGCCGGCAGACTCCGCACGCCGATCCGCGCCAGCCCCGATTCGTCGTAATAGCTGAACGATTCCTCCAACGGCTCCGGCGGTTCCATTTTGTGCAGAACTCCATCGAGCGCGGCCGAGAGGGAAACAGCCAGCGCCAGATAGGGATTGGCCAGCGCATCCTGGCAACGCAGCTCGATCGACGCCGCTCCCCCCGCGAGCGCCGCCGGCACACGAATCATCGATGTTTGGCTGATATGCGCCCAGTTGGCATAACGGGGAGCCCGGTGACCGGCACGTAACCGTTTGTACGAATTCACGGTCGGGCAAAGCACCGCGCACATGGCTGCCGCATGATCGATCTGCCCGCCGATGATCTGCAAAGCCGTCGGCGCCAGGTTGTCCCGCTCGTCGCGCAGCAGATCGCCCCCGGCGCCGATCTGCCGGAATTGCTGAAAAACATGCACCCCCGACCCCGGCGCATCGGTGAACGGTTTGGGCATAAACGTCGCGCGCAACCCGAACTGCCGGGCAGCCGTGCGGATACTTTGTCGAATCGTGATGAGCTGATCGGCCATCCGCAGCGCGTCAGTGGGCCGCAAGTCGATTTCTTCCTGCCCGGGACCAGTCTCATGATGCGCGCCGCCAAGTCCCACCCCGGCCGATGCCAGCGACGAAATGATCGCGTCGCGCGTGCGGGATACGACATCCTCACCGGTGTCGAAATAGCCCGCTCCATCATGCCCGATCGCCGGATTGGTCCAATCGCCCGCCAGCAGGTAGTACTCCATCTCGATACCGACTCGATAGTCGATCCCGTGGCTCGTTGCCCGTTCGATCATCCGCTGCAACGCCGAGCGGGGATCGCCATCGAAAGGCTGGCCATCGCGCCGCAACACCGAGCAACAGAGCCGTCCGCGCCGCTGGTATCCGTCGCCAGGGGTGACAATGGCGAAGGTCTCCGGATCGGGCATGAGAAAGAGATCGAGCTCGACACTCCGCCGTCCTCCGGTCAGGGCCGCTCCATCGAACCGGTATCCGCGCCGCAAAGTGCGCTCGATCAACGATGCCGGAATAGTGAGCGATTTGGCGCCGCCAGCGATATCGCTGAACACAAGATCGATCAATCCCAGATCCGCAGCGCACACCTGTTCGACCACACCGGCAGCGTCCATCCCGGTCGGTTCGAGCCCAGTCCCCAACGTACTCATGCTCTGTTCTCCCATGTACGAATCTGACTTGGACTCGCGATCCAGTTTCCCGCCAATTCTCGAGGATTCTGGGAGGGACTGGCAGTAATCCGGCATGACCGCCCAGGCTCCTTGCGCCTTGTATGCTTCCGAACGCTGGTGACTTGCGTCATATCTCGCTTCTCGCCGTTTGTTTTCGTCCCATAGCTCAGTAATCGATGATCGGTTCAGTATATTAGATCGCTCGCACAAATACATGGCGCCAGATTCTGGCACCACGTCCGTAGGAATTCTCACCCGCCGTATCTAGACTGGAAGCCACCGCATGCTGCCCGTCCAGCAGGACCGAGGCACAGATTCGCTTCGCGGAAGAAGCCGAATTCCTGATCACCGCCGCGCTGCGTGCATCTCCGAACTGGTGCGATACAGGCATATTGTGCGCTGAGTACGTATGCATTCGTCTTTCGCTTCGAGTCACCGATCGATACCTGGGAGCCGGTCCATGAACCGATCACATCCTCGCAACAATTCCTTTCCGCTCTATCAGGAAAGCTACGAGCACGATAGCTGCGGTGTCGGGCTAGTGGTGGCTATCGATGGCGCCCCGTCCCGACGGATCGTCGAGCTGGCGTTGAACGGGCTGGTCGATCTCACCCATCGTGGCGGCGTCGGCGCCGACGAGCGCACGGGTGATGGCGCTGGGCTGCTCACCCAGCTCCCACACGCTCTCTTCGCCCCGGTGCTGGCGGAGTTCGGCGCCCCGGCGACGCCAGGCAGCTATGGCGTCGCCACTGTTTTTCTTCCGAATCATCCGGAAAATGCTGCCGCAGCGAGACGATCACTGGAAAACGCGGCGGTTGAGTTCGCTCTGCCGGTCCTCGGTTGGCGCGTCGTACCCGTCGACGCCTCGGTGCTCGGCCACATCGCCGCCGATACGCGACCCGCAATCGAACAGTTCTTTGTGGCACGTCCTGACAGTGTCGCCGAGACCGACTTCGAACGCTCGCTGATGCTCATGCGCAAGGCCGCCGAACGCGCCTTCACTCAATCGGCCCTGCGGGATGTTTATGTCGTTTCCTGTTCCTGCCGGACCATCATCTATAAAGGGTTTTGCCTGCCGGAAGATCTGGCCGCCTTCTATCTCGATCTGCAACAGCCGGACTATACGAGCGCTATCGGGCTCTTCCACCAGCGGTACAGCACGAATACCCTTCCGACCTGGGCCATGGCCCAGCCATTCCGCTTCATTGCTCACAATGGCGAAATCGACACCATCCAGGGCAATCGCGCCTGGATGACCGCGCGCGCGCCCGGCCTGAGCTATGGCGACGGTATCGGCGCCGAGCTGCTCGAACCGGTCGTCAGTCTCACCGGGTCCGATTCGGCCAGTTTCGACAATGTGGTCGAGCTTCTCCATCACGGCGGCCGCTCGTTGCCACACGCGCTCATGATGATGGTGCCGGAACCGTGGGAAAAGCTCCCCGGTATGCCGGCCGATCTCCGGGCGTTCTACGATGTTCATGCTGGGT
>WBZO01005757.1_pt1 | contig 12397 bp, 6 predicted proteins | sample 5204261 | NCBI WGS metagenome assembly WBZO01 (sample SAMN12412400, study PRJNA552823) | activated sludge metagenome | isolation source: activated sludge from anammox sidestream of wastewater treatment plant... | place: USA: North Carolina | collected 2017-09 | reverse complement strand
GGGGGCTGGCAAGGCAGTGAAATAGGCGCATAGCCTTAGCTACGTAACTATTTCACTAACACAGCCAGCGCCCAAAAGACGCCGCCCAAATGCGTAAGTTATTTCCGACACGTTCCTTAGCTCCATCTCAACAGCATCTCTGCTCAAGCACCAAAACGCAAACAAGCTCTTACTGTGGTTCAACATAAAAGATCAGCTCTGAATTTGGCGGAATGGGGCCAGCCCCCTGCTCGCCGTAGCCAAGTGTGGGAGGGATAAAGAGGAATGCCTTATCTCCTTTTTTCAGAAGAGCAAGGCCCTCGTCCCAACCTTTGATAACGCGTCCCACGCCGACCTCAACCGGGAAAGGCTGTCCGTGTTGGAAGGAGTTGTCGAACATCGTGCCATTGGCCAGCACGCCGTAATAGTTGACGTTGACGGTCATGCCGGACTTGATGGTTTCACCATTTCCTGGCTGAAGCACGTAGTATTTCAGTCCTGAATTAGTCGTCTTGATTTTGCCTTTCAATTTTCCGGAGCTGTATTGCTTGACAACCTCCGCCACTGTAGCGGCCACTTCGGCAGTTTTGCCGGCGGCTGCTGCTTTAGCTTTTTCATTGACTGCAGCACCTTCTCCAGAAGCGTTTTGCTGGTTCAATTCTTTTCTGATAGCCTCCTGTTCAGCCTGGTACTCCTGTTCTGTTTTGATATCCAGCATTTTGATGTGATACCGGATAGATTTCAGTTTAGCCAGTTCGGGTCTTTTGCGCAATTCCTCCGTGATTGGAATGTCCATCGCGATGCTGTCGCCCACCTGCATCACGGCGACGCCGTCTTCCAGTGGATTGCCTTTGCCGATGGCCTTTTGCTCGGGGCTCATGGTTGAAAAATCACGCACCAGCACCAGGAGGTCCTGCCCTATGTTTCGGGACGAATACACCAGGCTGTCGTCGTGGTAAACGTACACGTGTACGGAGGCCACGTCGCCAAAATTGCCTTTAGCGCCATTGCCTGAAGTGAATTTGGTGTAGTGATAGCCGTTGGGGGTTAGTTTTTCACCACCACAAGCGGACAAGATGGCAACAGCCATGACTGCTAAAAAAAGGATCTGCTTCATTCATTTAAAAATTTAGGTCAGATTTATCGGGGAGGCGATTTGGAATCTGGCCTGTTAAAGGTCATTGTTTAAAAGTGCCTGTTGGTATTCAGGTAGAATTTCTTTGAACTTCTTCACAGTAGGGCGAAGGCCGATGTAGGAGTAGCCGCCGGAGGCATTTTTATGCCCTCCACCCCGGAAGTGCTTCCGGGCTATTTCCTGCACTGAAAATTCACCTTTTGACCGGAGAGATATTTTAGTGATGGTAGGTTGTTCGTGGATGAAGGCAGCCATGACTACATTTTTCATTTGCAAAAGATAGTTGACTAGCCCTTCGGTGTCGCCGCGGTTTATCTGGAATTTCTCGTAGTCCTGTTTGGACAAAGTGATGATGGCGGTGCGGTACTCGTCCAGTACTTCCATGCGGTTGTTGAGGACGTGCCCCAGCAGCCGCAGGTATTTCTCATCCATGCTGTTGAACACCAGATTTTGAATCTTCGCATCATCTACCCCCAACTCCAACAGGTCAGCTACCAGCCTGAAAAGTTTCGGCGAGGTGGAATATTTAAAAGAGCCTGTGTCGGTGAGTATGCCGGTAAACAAGCATTCCGCTACTGTAATGCTAATTTTATCGCGGTCGCCCAAGCTCACGATAAAATCGAACACCAACTCGCTGGTAGAACTCGCCGTCACATCGTGTAGTACGAATTTGGCAAAGGGCTCAGGATAGAGGTGGTGGTCAATCAGCACGATGGGGCACTTGAGTGAGGCGATGATTTCACCCATTTTATCAATGCGCTCCAGCGAGTTGAAGTCCAGGCAGAAGATCAGGTCGGGTCTTTCCAGGGTGCTTTTCACTTCTTCGGGGGCTACGTCGTACACCAGAATGTCGTGTATGCCGGGCATCCAGGAGAGGAAATGCGGAAACTCGGAAGGGATAGCCACTTTAACTGTGTGCCCCAGTTGCGTCAGGTAATGTTGCAAACCCAGTGCTGCACCAATAGCATCTCCGTCAGGGTTTCGGTGGGTCGTGATTACTATGTCCTTTGGAATCGCCAGCAGCGATTTCAGCTCTAAAATATTTTCCATGAAGCTGCTCTGAAAATTGGGGGGCGAAGTTCCCCAAAAATTTATTTATTCCAAAATCCATAGGTGGGTTTGAGCAGAAAAGACCCGAATGGTTACTTTTGCGCCTCATTTTTAAAAAAGTCATCCGGGAGTTGTAGGAAGTGTTCAGGCGTTGTTTGAAAGTGGGTTGAATTTGTGTGCCCTGGCTTGGCAGGCAAGAGGAACCCCTCCTTGTCTGGAAGGCAAATTCAGGGCAAGCCTTGATCCCCTCTCCATTGAGCATTCACCGCCTGCTATCTTTCAACCTCCGGAAACCTGAAATTTATGTAACTACTTTAGTAGAATGTAATTGGGGGTATTTTCGGGAAAAAATTTAATTCCTTCCCGAAAATACCCTCTGCTAAGTAGTTACAAATTTAAATCCTTGAAAAATGGCAGGAAATAAGACGTTGACCATGATCAAGCCCGATGCTGTAAGAGATGGGCACATTGGCGCTATTCTGAACGACATCACCGCTGCGGGTTTCCGCATTGTGGCGATGAAAATGACCCAACTCACCAAGGCAAAAGCCGGCGAATTTTACGCAGTACACAAAGAGCGGCCTTTTTATGGTGAGCTGGTGGACTTCATGTCTTCAGGCCCCATCGTGGCGGCTATTTTGGAAAAAGAAAACGCTGTTGCCAACTTCCGCACCCTCATTGGTGCAACCAACCCGGCACAGGCAGCGCCGGGAACGATCCGGGCCAAGTACGCCAAAAGCGTCGGGGAAAACGCTGTACATGGCTCTGATTCTGATGAGAATGCGGCCATCGAAGGAGCCTTCCATTTCGGTGGTGTGGAAATGTTTTAAAATCAGACCAGACAGCTCCCAACCTGCTCTGAATGAAAAAAACAGAGCCTGTATCAAAAATCAACAGGTGACGGCTGCCGCCACCTGTTGACTTTTGATACAGGCTCTGTTTGCCCTATGGCAGTTGTTGGAAGATGATGTAGTTCGCCAGAGGGCTGCTGCCCGGTATATCCGGGTCGGGCTTGTTTTCGGGGAAGACCAGCGTCGTGTTGAATAGCAGCAGCGAGCGGTCGTTGTTAGGCCCCTGGTAGATAGACAAACCGTTCAAGTCAAAATCCGAGCGGCGGTACCCTTCCGTGATGTAGTTGGCAATGTGAGTGGTATTGTCAGGTTCACCCAATACACTTTGGAAAAGATACAGGATATCGTTCGCCGGCCCCTGGTAGATGGTCCTTCCATCGCTGTTCAGGTCACCGGCCCACAGGGCGTTGACGTACTTGTCTTTCAGTTTTAGCTTGACCTGGGCATTGGTGCCATTGGTCAGGAACGTCGTGTCAGTAAAGTCAATCTCTGCAATCGTTGGGCTGAGGTCAAATGCTTCGGCCGTCATTACCCCGAGGTGATTGCGGTGCCTCACTGCTACGTAATAAGGGCCTGCCGGAGCGTTATCGAAGTGCAGAGAGGAATTGCCGTCTAGGTCAACAACGTCGCCATCCCTTTGCAGCAGAGCAGCACGGGTAGTAATGACGCTGTCAATCACAACGGAGCTGCGAATTTCGACAAACACCCAGTCCACGATAGCATCCGGCCCCACTGTATGGAAAATAGTCGAGTCAGTTACGGTTTCCCCACCGCCATCTCCTTTGTGTTTAAATGGCTTGACGGATCCATTCATGATACCAGAGTAAGGCTCTTCAAGCGGAATAAGTCGGGTATTGCCAGGTCCATAGCTACGGAGCTTATCGTTCATCAGAGAGTCAACCGTAAGAGGACCTACTAAAGCACCCTGCAGGTACATCTTGATGGCCAGATTGATGCCGATACAGGTCGGGCCGAGTACGGGATTACAGGGATCAAGCGGGTTCCCGTCGAAGATGCCATCGGCGTTGGTCTCCTCGTGGTTGGTGAGGTTATCGCCATCGGGATCCTCCAGGCCATCAATGATGCCGTTACCATCTGAGTCGGCAATACAGCGGTTGTAGGAAATCAACTGGAGGTTTGCATCCTGATAGTTCCAAGGTCCGGTGTTGGGGAATTTGGTAGTAGCCTCAATAGTATTGTTCAGCGTCATCCACTCTTCCCATTCGTCTGCCAGCAGGTCGTTATCGTCGTCGTCATCCAAGTCGTTGATAATGCCGTCCAGGTCGTTATCGCAGGTGCCGGTGAGGCAGGCATCCATTACCGTCAGCAGGACTTCATTGGTTGTGTCTGCACAGGTGCTTGTATTGATAATCAGGCGATAGGCGTAATCATCCATGTTTTCTACTAAGCTGATGCTCAGGTCCATCGTTTTTGCACCCTGGTATTTACCGGTGTTAGCACCAGTAGGGCCGTTGTCCACGTTTGCCCAGGTATCGTTTTTGGGCTTCACTTGCCATTGGAAACTCATGGTGCCCGAGCCGGGGTTCACCACAGTGGTATTGAAAATATGACCGATGTTGGAGCAGACGACAGCATCTAAGGGTTGCTGACTGATTGTGATGGGGCCTTCCACGAAGAGCGTGGCCAATTGGGAATACTCCCAGTCGCAGGTACCTGTCTTGACTTTGCAGCGGAATTTGTGATTGCCAAGGCCGGTTATATTGCTGATGACTAAAGAGTCGGAAGTTGCGCCGCTGTAAACGCCGCCGTTGCTTATTTCCGACCAGATAATGCCGTTGACACTCGTTTCCCATTGGTACTGGATGGAGTCTATACCGTTTACATTGGTTACATCCACGTCGAACCAGGTGGAGCTGTTAGAACACAGGGTTACATCTTCGGGGTGGTTATCAAACTCGAGCGGACCTTCGACGCTAAGCGTGACGACGTTTGTAATCAGCGTGTCGCAGGAGCCTGACCAGCCCAACAGCCGGTACTGGGTTCCATTAAGGCCTGTAACTGGAGAAATGCTCAGAGAGTCTGTTTTTGTACCGTTGATAATGTTAGGCCCAAAAGTGCCATTAGCCAAATCCACCCAGCCGCTACCGCTGTTTTGCTGCCATTGGTAGTTGATAAGGCCGACACCGCCATTGAGAAAGGCTGCACCAAAGATCACTTCCTTATCGTCGCAAGTTGCCAGACTGACCGGCTGCGATTCGATGCTGAGCGGCCCTTCTACAGTGATGGTGGCCGGATTAGAGTTCACCCGGTTACATTCACTTGTTCGGGCAGTAAGGCGGTACCGCCTGCCGTTTAAACCTGCGACGTTTGCGACAGTCAGCGTATCGGTGGCAGAGCCGCTGTAGCCTGCCGGCGTACCATCGGCGACATCAATCCAGTTCAACCCGTCATCGCTGGTCTGCCATTGATAAACTATCGTGCCTGCGTTGCCTGCCTGGATGGCTGCAGCGCCAAAGAACTTGACGCCTTCGTTTGAGCATTGCGTAATATTAACGGGATGTGTGGTGAACGAAATCGGCCCTTCCACTGTCAGGCAGGCTACGTCGGAGGTAATGGCTGCGCAGGTGGCCGTTTGAACATTTACCCGGTAGCATCTGCCGTTTAAACCTGAGACATTGCTAATGCTGAGTGTAGCGGACTTTACGCCGTTGTATTGGCTGTTGTTGGATAGGTTAGACCAGTTAAGGCCGTTATCCACGCTGACCTGCCATTGATAGCTGAGTTGCCCTTTTGCAGAAGTATCTACCACAACGGAGAAGCTGATGCCGCTATTGGAGCATCTGACCGTGTCTTTTGGCTGCTCCAGGAATGACAGCGGGCCTTCCACCTTCAGCAATGCATAGTTTGTTTTAACGGTATCGCAAGTAGGCGTCCATGCTGCCAGCCGGAAGCGGCAATTGTCGAGTCCAGCGATGTCGCTGATGTTTAGCGAAGTCGTCGTTGCACCGCTGTACACGCCTCCATCCGCGATGTTCACCCAGTTGAGGCCATTGTCGCAGCTCCGCTGCCACTGAAGCGACACGATGCCGATTTCGAGGTAATTGTAGTTTGCCTGGAACTGCACTCCCGAGCCGGAGCATTGCGTCACGTTATCGGGGTCAGCTGTAAAGATGATGGGGCCTTCGATTGACAACAAGGCGACATCGGAAGCGAGCGTATCGCATTTGCCCGTCCAGATGAGTACGCGATACAAGTTGTTGTCTTTGTTTTTCGTATTGCTGATGCTGAGTGTATCGGATTTAACGCCGTTGTATGGGAAGGCGTTGACCAGGTCATTCCAGGTGGTGCCGTTATCGGTACTTTCCTGCCATTGATACTGGATAATGCCCCCCAGCGGATTGTTGTCAGCACCGACGATGAAGTTGACCGGTTGGCCCGAGCACTGCGTCACATCATCAGGCTGATCAAGGATGGAAATGGGGCCTTCTACGGTCAGACAGGCTTTGTTGCTGAAGAGCGTATCACATTCGCCGGTATAAAAGCCCAGGCGATAGCAGGTATTGTAAAGCCCCTCCACGTTGCTGATGGTGAGCGTCGTGTCGTTCACGCCGCTGAAGGGAGCCGTATTTGTCAAATCTGCCCAAGAATCACCGTTATCTGTGCTTATCTGCCACTTGTAGGAAAGCGTCCCGGCAGGACCTGTGTTAGCAGTAGAAGTGAATGAAGCAGAGCTGCCCGAGCAAAGCACAATATCTGTCGGTTGTTTCTTGACTTCGACAGGGCCTTCCACCGTCAGGCATATCTCATTGGTGTAAATTACATTACACGTACTTGTCCTTGCGGATAAGCGATAGCAGTATCCGTGCAGCCCCATTGAGTTGCTGATACTCATGGCATCCGTGCCGGTTCCGTTATAGGGAGTGCTATTGGATAAATCCGTCCAGGAACTACCGCCGTCTTTGCTAAATTGCCATCTGTAAATGGTGCTACCCGGAATCCCCGGATTGGCGATTTCCGCAGAAAACAAAGTTCCCTGCCCCGAGCACAATACATTGTCCCCGGCAGGATGACTGGTTACTGACAGCGGGCCTTCTATGGACAACCTGGCCTGATTCGAGAAGACCGAATCACAGAGCGGAGAAATGGCCACTGCCCGGAAGCGGAAGTTATACATGCTTCCAACATTACTTATTTTCAAAGTGTCAGTACCTGAATTCACAGGCCCTGAAGCAGTGTGCGAGAAAACACCGCCAGAAAGGGAGATGTTGGTCCAGCTTGTTCCGCCGTTGTCGGAATATTGCCAGCCCCAGAGGAAGGTCCCCTCGGGGATGGATGCTGCTGCAACGAACAGGGTATCGTTGCCCGAACAGACTGTAATGTCATCAGGATGGTCGGAGAAGCTGACATTGCCCATAACGGTCAGTTGCGCAGCGCCTGAGATTTGGGGCGTAGTACACGCTGGAGTGGTGTAGAGCACGCGATACCATTTGCCATCCAGCCCCATTACATTGGTAATGGTCAGCGTATCCGACCCCGTACTCGTGACGTTGGTGCTTGTGACCCCCGTGTACACTCCGGATGCGTTGGAAATATTGCTCCAGGGGCCACTTTCGCTATCGGCAATCTGCCACTGTGCAAACGTGGTTCCACCTCCGGGATTTGAAAATTCAGACACAAAGAATACCTCATTGCCTGCGCAGTTGGAGACGTGGTCCGGATCATTGGTGATAGTGACCGGGCCTTCGATGTTCAGCATGGCCGCTGTGGTGAAGACTGTATCAGAACAGGTTCCCGTAAAAATTTTGAGCCGATAGAGGGAGCTGTCCATGCCTACGCTTGCAGGATGAATGGTCACTGTACCCGTTGTAACACCGCTGTAAACACCACTATTGGCCAGATCAGTCCAGCCCGAGCCGGTATTTTCCTGCCACTGGTAGTAAAGGGTGCCCACTGCACCTTCATTTACGCCAGAGCCAGTGAAGGTGGCGGTACCTCCGTCGCAAAGCGTTACATTAGAGGGGCTGCCTCCGACTGATATTTTGACAGGGCCTTCGACAGACAGGCAGGCCATGCCCGAGTAGATCGTGTCGCAGTGAGGCGTCGAAATTGCTGCCCGGTAGCACCGACCATGCAAACCCGCTACATTGCTAATAACCAGGCTATCTGTGTTGACATGAGAATAAGGCGTGCCATTTGCGAGATTGGTCCAGGTGGTGCCGTTATTTGTACTGACCTGCCATTGGTAGCTGATCGTGCCGGCACCGGCATTGGAAGCGGTAATGGTGAAGCTCGTTCCAAAGCCCGAGCATTGCGTCACATTATCGGGATTGTCGGTGATGCTCAATGGCCCTTCCACGATAATCTGAACCCCTGCGGAAATGGAGTCGGGGTCAATATTGTCGCAGCCAAACGAATCAACGACGCTTAAAATCTGGTAAGTTGTTGAAGCAGCTGGAACGACGGCGATGGAGTCGCCGCTGCGAAAATTGGAGACGGTATAGGTGGTTGTACCATCTGAATAGGTGATTACATAAGGTGTCCAGCCCCCTACGATGTCAATGACCAGGAAAGCCGTGTCGCCCAGGTCACCTGCACAGATGATGCCGTCAAGACCTAAAAAACTCATCGTAGCTGACTCAGGGTGGATGGGATCGCAGGGATCGCAGAGCGCCGAAGAGTCTATTCCCTCATCAAATTCGCCGTTGCCATTCGTATCTTCGAAGGCGTTCAAGATGCCGTCGTGGTCGCAGTCCTGACAGCTCCAGGCCGAGGGTGCATAATTTCCGGCATAGCTGTAATAGACTGGCGGCACATGGCCGAAATCAATAACGGAAAACTCGTTGCCCGGGTTGCTGTGATAGGAGTTGTCGCCAGGTGTACCATCAGGGTAATCAGGACAAAAAGGATCACTCACTCCGGCTGTGTTGCAGTCAATCAGATACAGCGTGTCGGGACACCCCCCCGGCCTATCAAAGGTGAACAGCAGTGTTTCTTCGTTTTCCTTGTAGATGATTTTGGGATTATCGGTGATAAGCCCAAAAGAAACGTATTTCCTGCCTGGATTTTCTACTGGGCCGTTTACGATGGCGTTTGGATCCCAGGAACCGTTAACCGATTGGAGGTTGAGGTAGGTGTAGTCTTTCGGCATCACTACCGTTACCTGCGCAGAACCTGTGATAGTGGACATGGATGGGGTAACGCCAATGGGTTTGACGTAAACTCCCCAGGTGTTTTCATCTATCAGTTGCAGCTTCAGATTTAATTGACCAAAAGCGGAACTGAACCCGAGCGCCATGAAAGACACAACGAGAATGAGTTTAGGGTAAATGTTCAGCATGTGCATAATTTTCTATTTTGTTGTTTTAGTGTGTAAGCCATTTATTAATAATATTATCAGGAGGCGGGGGAATACGTTGCTAAAGGGCATTCCGTCCCGATGAAACGGGACGGGAAGGCTGCCCAAAAGCACTATAAACCCAAAATTTATCTTTGGTATGTGTTTGAGTCACAATCAATTACAGGAAGGCGGGCCGGTTCACCCCGTCTCGCTGAAAAGGGAGGTGGTTTTTAAGATCTTTTGCGGCGTCAGGATGTCTTGTACCGGTTTCTTTTGATTGGGCATCAGTGGGAGGAAGTAATGCCGGCGGCTGAAGGGAATTATATTTCAAGCAGGATGAGCTGATACACAAAAGGTCTGTTGCCCCATGTGACAAAGGGTATCCGCCTTCTTTTCTGTGCCTGAAAAATCTTGCACATACTCAGAATAAAAAATAGCTTCTTAGCCATTGTTAAAGATTATAAATACGCTGATTTAACCTGTCAGCGAGGGGGGGGAAGTGGCAATAAGGGGGAATTAAATTGAAGAATCTTCCTGCTTCCGACAATTGTTGTGCCAATACTTTAGGGAAATTTGCTTTTTTAAGAAAGAATTTGCGGTACGGTGCAGCGATTAGAGCCTTATTTCTCTTTAATAGTTGTATTTTTCATTCCAACATTTTTTTTTTGAAAGGCCAAAATTGACGCCTGGTTCTTATTTCTCTTTAATAGTTGTATTTTTCATTCCAACGCTGTTTTAACCATTGGCGGATGCGCTCTTCCGAAGCATTTTTTCCTGGTTCAAAGAATTTGCTGCCGGATATTTCAGCAGGCAGAAACTCAGAGACAGCGAAGTTCTTTTCAAAATCATGTGCATACAGGTAGCCTTTGCCATAATCCAGCTCCTTCATCAGCCGGGTAGGAGCATTACGGATGTGGAGTGGCACGGAAAGTGTGCCTGTGCGGCGCACCTCCTCTTGAGCTTTGCTGATGGCGAGGTAGGTTGAATTGCTTTTTGGCGATGTAGCCAGGTAAACGGCACACTGCGACAGAATGATCCTCGCCTCGGGATAGCCCACTGCCCGGCAGGCATCCCAGCAGGTCATGGCCATGAGTAGGGCATTGGGGTTGGCCAGTCCGATGTCTTCAGAAGCGAGGATGATCATGCGGCGGGCAATAAACTCGAGGTCTTCTCCTCCTTCAATCATGCGAGCCAGCCAGTAAACAGCGGCGTTGGGGTCGCTGCCGCGCATGGATTTGATGAAAGCACTGGCAATGTCGTAGTGCATATCGCCCGTTTTATCGTAGATAGCGAGGTTCTGCTGGATAGCATTTTCGACAAGCTCGTTTGTGATGCTGAATTTTTCGCCGGCAGGTGCAAGGCCGGCAACCAGCTCCAGCACGTTGAGCAATTTTCGGGCATCGCCACCCGAAAACAACAGCAGTGCTTCGTATTCTGCAACTTCGATTGACCGCTGCCGGAGGTATTCATCTTTCTTTAGCGCAGCATTTACTAATTGTACCAACTCCTCCTTTTCTAAATGTTTTAAAACATAAACCTGGCAGCGGGAAAGCAGCGCAGAGATGACCTCGAAACTGGGGTTCTCCGTCGTCGCCCCAATGAGTGTGACAATGCCCTTTTCAACCGCCCCCAGCAGGGAGTCCTGCTGTGATTTGCTGAAACGGTGTATTTCGTCAATGAATAAAATGGGGTTGGGAGCGTTGAAAAACTTCTGGCTTTTTGCTTTCTCAATAGTGTCTCGCACGTCTTTTACACCCGAGTTGATGGCACTGAGCGTGTAAAAGGGCCGCTTGAGCTGGTGTGAAATAATTCCAGCCAGCGTCGTTTTGCCCACACCGGGTGGTCCCCAGAGAATCATGGACGGCAGCTTTCCGCTCTCAATGGCCTGGCGAAGGATAGCCCCCTGCCCCGTCAGGTGCTGCTGACCCACATAGTCATCCAGCGAAGTTGGGCGCATGCGATCGGCGAGTGGTTGCATTTTAGAAGGATTGATGGATTAGAAGCTGTTTGAATTGAGCATACCGAGCAAAAAAGTCGTCTTTTCCTCTCTGGCAGCCCAATCCAGATAGCTTCTTAGAGAATGGATGAATTGAAGAAGTGAAAAACGATTCCTGAATTTTTTTTCAAAATTACCCAACCTTTTCGTTTTGCCTTACGTGAAAGTATCGGTAAACTGCCGTCCATTTTGGGTAGCACGGAAGTGGTGATGCCCGGCGATAGCCTGACATTTTCAAAGGTAACTATCGAGTACCAGCCACCAGGCAGCAGCCAGCGTTACCGCTCTGACCTGGTGCAGCAGGTCGGCGGGTCTTTTTTTAAAATACTCTCCACAGAAAATTACCAGGACAACGAAAAAGGCCAGCACACGAAAAGCTGAAAATTGCTTTTGGTTGCCAGCTGGGAACCCCGGCGGGAGAAGTGATCACGCTGAGCAACGGTGAAGCGTTGATCGGTGTGGCTCATCTCTGAAGAGGAGGATGAATTGCTAAGAGCATGTTGGAGTTTTACCAAGTGGCCAAGCCCCCAGCATGCACAAAGGAACGTGCCGTACCACGCCAACCCCAGTTTTCAAATTCCCCCATACCCTCATTCACCATCTGATTAGAGCACCTCCCCAGGTGAAGCCACTGCCAAAGGCGGCGAGGGCAACCAGATCGCCGTCGTTGATTTTTCCAGCCTCCCAGGCTTCACTCATGGCGATGGGGATGGTGGCGGCGGTAGTGTTTCCGTAACGTTGGATGTTGTTCCAGACTTGGTCGTCCCGCAATCCGAGGCGACGCTGTACAAACTGGCTGATGCGCAGGTTGGCCTGGTGGGGAATAAAAAGGTGAATGTCAGAAGGCTGCAATTTTTGATCCTCCAGCATCTCGGCGATAACTTCGGGGAATTTTACGACTGCTGTTTTGAAGACGAGTGGACCGTCCATGTTGGGGAATATCATCTGGTCGTCCATCATTTTTTGGGTGAGAAAAAGCCCGCCAAACTCCTGGTTTTCGTCGTAACCGAAGCTGCTGAGCTCCTGTCCCTGGTTCAGTGCATGGTAGCCGCTGTGGCAACCGGGATTGATGAAAGCGAGTTGTTCTG
>WBZO01004607.1_pt2 | contig 12397 bp, 12 predicted proteins | sample 5204261 | NCBI WGS metagenome assembly WBZO01 (sample SAMN12412400, study PRJNA552823) | activated sludge metagenome | isolation source: activated sludge from anammox sidestream of wastewater treatment plant... | place: USA: North Carolina | collected 2017-09 | reverse complement strand
TTCGCGTTGCGCAGGTTCGCGAGATCGGGCGCGGCGACGATGAGGATCTCGTCGGCACTCACCAGCAGCCGCTTCGACCATCCCGTCCACACATGCGGGACGTCGAGGACGATGCAGGGGACGCTGCCGCGCAGCACGTCGAAAATGGCATCGAAGGCGTCGGCATTGAAATCGTAGACGCGCTCCAGCGTCGAGGGCGCCGCCAAGAGGCTCAGATGGTCGGTGCATTTCGACAGCAGGCGGTCGACGAAGCCGCTGTCGATGCGCTCCGGCGAGAACACCGCATCGGCGATGCCTTGCGGCGGGTCCTGATTGTAGTCGAGCCCCGCCGTTCCGAACGGCAGGTCGAGATCGGCGATGACGGAATCGAGCGACAGATCGCGCGCGATCGACCAGGCGAGGTTGTGCGCGACGGTCGAGGCGCCGACGCCGCCCTTGGCGCCGATCACCGCGATGGTGCGCCCGACCGGCTTGGCGTCGGGAGCGGAGAACAGGCCGGAGACGGCGCGGATGACGCCGATGACGTCGACCGGGGCGATCAGGTAGTCGCTGATCTGGCGCCGCACCAGCTCGCGGTAGAACAGGATGTCGTTGACGCGGCCGATGACGATGACGCGCGTGCCGGCGTCGCAGACCTCGGCGAGCGCGTCGAGCCCGGCGAGCAGGTCGTCGCCGCGCCCCTCCGACTCGATGATGACGACGTTGGGGGTGGGCGCGCCGCGATAGGCGTCGGTCGCCGCCGCGACGCCGCCCATCTGCACCTTCATGTGCGCCTTGATCATGCGCCGATCTTCGGTCGCCGCCTGCATCACCGCCGCCGTATCGGCGCTTTCGCAGAACGCCTGGATCGAGATGCGCGGCACCGGCGCGATATGCGTCTCGCGCACCGCGACCTCGGCGATGTCCGACGGCGTGTCCGCGCTCTGATTGGTGAATTTGATCATTTGCCTACCTGGCTGATCGCGCTCTTGCTTTCATCGGGGAACGTGGTCGCTGGGCTCTGGCCGGTGCGGTACTTGTCGAACACCATGGTGCGCCGCGGGCTGTAGGCCGGGCCTTCGGCGCGCGGCTGCACCAGGTCGGAGGGCTCCGCCACCATCGCCGCGAGGTTGCGCTGGCTGGCGCAGCCGAGGTTCCAGTACGGACGATTGGCCGAATATTTCTGGTCCGCCGTCGGCCCGAGGTCGTCGGGCCACAGGCCGCACGGACCGGCCTGCGCCGCCATGCGCGGATAGTTCAGGCGCAGCGTCGCCATGCGCGCCGCGTCGCCCGGGGCGTAGGGGCGCACCTCGACGGCGCGGGCCGGCACGCCGCCGGCGGCGAGCACCGCGCGCACCTCGCGCAGGCTGGCGCGCGCAGCCGCGGCGTTGGGCGTGCCGGAGGGAAGGTCGATGATGATGCCGCCCGTCGCCTCCTTGCGCCATTCGTGCGCGAAGGCGGCGACCTCGCGGCGCTGCTGCTGCGTCAGCGCGCCACGCCGCGCACCAACGAGAACGTCGAAGCTGCGCTCCGCCTCCTTCACCACGATCGGATGGCGCAGCCGGTAGTCGACCGGCACCGAGCCGGTGGTGAGCGGCTCCTCCTGGCGCGCGCTGAACATGCAGCCGGCGCAGGCCAGCGTCAGCAGCGCCACTCCGGCGAGCTTTGCCGCCGCGGCGACAAAGGCGGCGCGAGAGTCCTGCTTGTGCAACGTCATCATTCCCACTCCCGCCGCGCGCTCAATCGAGGATGTAGCCGTACTGGCCGCGATAGGGCTTGCGCGGGTTCGCGCTGCCGGCGGCGCCGTAGATCTTGTTGAACTTGCCGAGCAGGATGGCGCCCGGGTCGGAGGCGTCGGCGAAGCCGTCGTCGGGGCGCGACAGCTCCTTCGGCGCGACGGCGCGCACGACATAGGGCGTCACGATGATGACCAGTTCGCTCTGCCGATTGATGTAGTCGCGACTCTTGAACAGCGTGCCGAGCACCGGCACCTGCATCAGGCCGGGGAAGCCGTCGATCGCCTGCTTCGTCTGCTCGTGGATCAGGCCGGCCATGGCGAGCGCGCCGCCGGAGGGAATCTCCACCATGGTCTCGGCGCGGCGCACGCGCAGCGACGGGATGGTGATGCCGGCCTGCGAGATCGCGCCCTCGCTCGACAGCTCGGAGACCTCGGTGCCAACGCGCAGGCTGATGCGCCCCTCGGAGAGGACGACGGGCAGGAAGTTGAGGCGCACGCCGAACGGCTTGAACTCGATCGTCGGCGTACACTGGCTGACGCCGCCGGTGTTCGAGCAGCTCACATTGCCCACCACGGGAAACTCGCCGCCCACCAGGAAGTTCGCGCTCTCGCCGGAGATCGCCGTCAGGTTCGGCTCGGCGAGCGTGCGCACCACGCCCGCCCGCTCCATCGCCCGCAGCGTCGCCGAAACCGAATTGCCGCCGCTGCGCCAGCCGGGCGTGAACGCGCTGCTGCTGATCGGCCCGTTGGACTGCGAGAACGGATTGTCGGTGTTGAAGTTGAGAACGGTGTTGCCGTAGGCGAGGCTGCCGTTGAGGTTGATGCCGAGCTGCTTGACGAGGTCGCGCTGCACCTCGGCGACCGTCACCTTCAGCATCACCTGGTCGCGCCCGCGCACGGTGATGGCGTTGACCACCTTGGTGCCGGAATCGGCGCCGGCACTGACCAGCTTGCCGGCGATATCCACCGCCTGCTGCGCCTCCGCCGGGCTCGCCGCCGTACCGGTGAGGATGACGCCGTCGTTGCCGATCGCCTCGACGCGGATGGCGGCGTTCGGCACCGCCTGCCGGATCGCCGTCCGCAGGCCGTTGAGGTCGCGCTTGACGGCGATGTCGAAGCCAGCGATCTGGCGCCCCTCGCCGTCGAAGAAGAACACGTTGGTCTGCCCGATCTTGACGCCGATCAGGTAGGCGCGGCGCGCCGTGCGCACCACCGCATTGGCGATGTTGGGGTCGGACACGAGCACGTCCTTGGCGTCGCGCGGAAGGTCGACGACGATCGACTTGCCGACGCCGAGCGACACCGCGCGCAGGCCCGCCTCGCTCACCGTCGGCGCGGCAGGCTCGCTCGCCCATGCGCGGCTCGGGCCGGGCGCGGCGAGGGCGAGAAATGCCGCCGCTGCCGCGACCGTCCAAACTGCGGCCTTGCTGGTCCTCATCTGCACTCCCCCAAGCCTCTGCCCCGCCGGCCTCATTTCGGCACCGCCGTCGTCACCACGCCGAAGCGGACCATGTTGATGCCGTTGCGCACAGTGTCGTCGGCGCTCTCCTCGACGCGGCTGGCGTCGACGAGGCTGCGCAGCGCCAGCGACAGCGTCCCGAGCTGGCGCGACAGCGCCAGCGTCTCCGCCTGCCGCGAGGACAATTCGAGCGTTGCCGTCTTGCCGACGACGACGCGCTGCCCCTCCTTCTCCTCGACCGTCTGGTCGATGGCGAGCACCTTGACGTTGCGCAGGATGGTGTCGGTGACGAAGGTTTCGCCGGTCTGGCGCTTCTCGGCCTCGCGGTCGCGGCGCGTCAGGATGACGTCGACGCGGTCGTTCGGCCGGATGAAGCCGCCGGCGCTCGTCTCGGCATTGATCTCGGTCGAGATGGCGCGCATCCCGGACGGGAGCATCGCGGCGAGGAAGCCGGAGCCGTTGCCCTTGATCAGCTTCGCCTCGCGCAGCGGCTCGCCCGGCGCGAACGCCGTGCGCGCGATCGCCCCGGTCAGCTTCTCGATCGCGTCGGGATTGCCAGCGCGGGTGATGAACACCGCGCTCGCGGCAGAGGCGGGCCAGACCTGCCACTGCATGTCGTTGGCGGTGAGCACCTGGCCCATGGCGAGGTCGCCACGCGCGGAGAGGATCTCGACCGTGTCGATCTTTGCTACGGGCGGCGGCGCGGCGGGCTTGTCGGAACGGCCGGCGAGGATCGCGGCCATTCCACCGGCAACCACGGCGATGGCCAGAACGACGATACGGGCGGGCTTCATACGCTTCACGTCCCCAGATGACTCGTGGTGCCGGCACCCGGCCTCCGTGGCTGATTTGAGCAGCCAAAAGTCAATTCGTGGTTAATGACGCGTATCGAATCCGCGTTAACACACCCTTACCGGGGCCGCGCGGGCGGGCCGCCTGCGGCGGGCATGCGACGGGCCGCACCGGGAGAAGCGCGCGTCCGTCACATGACGATCTTCTGCATGAACACCGTGTCGGGGTAGAGGATCAGCGCCGCCGCGGCGAGGGCGATGCCATACGGCACGCCCGACTTGCCGTCGTGCAGGCGCTCGATCCACGCATGGCGCGCGAGGCTGGGCGGCAACGGCTCTTTGCGGAACCTGAGAATGAGGAGCGTCAGCGCGCCGCCGAGCAGCGACGCATACAGCAGATAGGGCATCAGCTGATCGAGGCCGAACCACAGCGCCACGGCCGCCGCCATTTTGGCGTCGCCGCCGCCGATCCAACCGCGCGCGAAGCAGAAGAAGGCGGCGACCAGAACGATGGTGCCGGCCAGCACATGGCTTCCGATCTCGGCGAGGCTCAGCCCGGCCAGCGCCGCGAGCACGAAGAAGGCGCCGGCGAGCGCCACCACCAGGCGGTTGGAGATGGTCATCGTCAGCAGATCGCTCGACGCCGCAAACGCCATGGCCAGCGGAAACACGCCGAGGATCAGGAGGTTGAGCATGGACATGGTCCCCGTCTCGATAAGGCGCTGCGGACGTCCGCGCCGCGCGGCTTGCGCTCCGGCCATGATGGCGGAGCGGTTCGAGCGAAGTAGAAACCGGCTCTGGTAAACAAACGCCTCAAGCGGCCGCCGGGCACCGCCTGTCACCGCGCCGCCCGCGCGACGCGCCGGAGCGTTCCGCCATTTCATCAAGCCGCGGAGAAGCGCTCTCTCTCGTCGTCTTGACGCAATTCGCAACGCAAAGCCGCCGCGCGCCCTTCCGGGAATTACTTCAGTTCATGCGCGCGAGCCCGCTCGCCACGTTCGCATACATGCCGGAGACGTAGGTTCCGAGCGCCGTCACCGTGGTGACGACGGCGAGGAAGATGCCGCTTGCGACCAAAGCGTATTCGACCGCGGTGGCGCCCGATTGGTCCCGGCGGAAACGCGCAAGAAGACCTGACATGACCACCCCGGCTCGATGCCGACAGAAACGGAGGCGAGGACAACGCTGGCTGGCCAGCCGGCCAAACCCGGATGCCGGAGCGCGGCGATCCGGATTTGCCGTCGGCAGACGTTCGATCAGCCGCCCGCGCCGTTCGCGGTCTCGAGCTTCGTCTTGATCGTGTTGAACGTGGTGTTGAGCTGGCTGCCCACACTGGTGACAACGACGATGATCGCGACCGAGATGCCCGCAGCGATGAGGCCGTATTCGATGGCCGTGGCGCCGGACTCGTCCTTTGCGAAACGCGCGATGAGATTCGCCATATTCCACTCCTTTAGATCCACACTGGCTAACGATTTGGCGGATCCGGAGGCCGTTGTGTCCCGCCCTGTCCGGACCATGGCGGCACACTACCTGCGACATCTTGCGCCGAGGTTAACTTGATCGACAAAATATACAGTCTTCGGAAGAAAGCCATGTGTGGTTAAGAAATTATTTCATCGATTACACACAAAACTAATCTTTGTTTTTAGTCAAATTGCACTGAAAATCATCTGAGTATTGCTTGAGCGCCCGCACGACTTCTCAAGTGTTGCCCACATCCGCACGAAGTCTCGCCGCCCCGGCCCGCCTGCCGTTCGATTGACGCGCGACGGCCGGGCGCCGTCGCCGAACGGTCCGTTTGCACTTCATTCACCAATTTGCAGTCAAATCTGCTTTCAGGCACCGACGGTTCGCATGCCGCCGACCGCTGTGCATTGTGCGTGAGATGGTTCCGGCAATGACATTCCCGCTCGCGAAACTTTCGTCCGCGACAGCCGCCATCGTGGCCGCCGCAGTCACGGTTCTCGCCGCGATGCCGGCGCGCGCCGAGACCGGCACGCTGACTGTCCCGCTCGACCGCGCGACGCTCGTCAAGATGCCGGAGCGCCTCGCCACCCTGGTCATCGGCAATCCGCTGGTCGCCGACGTGACCGTGCAGGCGAACGGCCTGCTCGTCGTCACCGGCAAGGGCTTCGGCTCCACCAACCTCATCGCCCTCGACAAGGAGGGCGCCGTGCTCCTGGAGAAGGCGGTGCAGGTCGTGGCGCCGCGCGAGCAGATCGTGACCGTCTATAAGGGCATCAATCGCGAGACCTACAGTTGCGAGCCGCAATGCGCGGCGCGCATCACGCTCGGCGACAGTCCCGGCTTCTTCAATCCGACCATCGCACAGGCCGGCGTGCGCACGACGCAGGCGCGGGCCGCGGCGGGCCGCTAGAGCGTTTCCGCTTTCCAAGGATGAGCGGCTGAGGCCCCTCCGGCAGAGGCCGATCCAACGCGGCTGATCGGACGGACTTGCGTGGTCGTTTCCCGGGCAAGCGGCAACCCGGCACGCCGACCACTCGAGGTTTGAAAGTCGAGCCGAGGCATGCCGGACGCCCGCCGCGGCCTGCGCCCGCGCCGGCCGGAGCCGGGCCCGCCACCGCATGGTTAATCGTCGCCTAACGCCCGGCGCGCGTTTTTCGGCGATGCCGGCAACGGTTCGCAAAGACGTATTTGCTAATTGTTCAAGAGCCGGCACGCGGCGGGCGTGCCATGCGGAGACCGGGCCTGACATGAGCTCCATCGGCAGCTCCTTGCGCAACGGCGCCGCGCGCGGCTATGTTCGGGCACTGCGCCGCGCGCTCCGCCAGATGCAGCGACTACGCCGCTTCGGCCGCGCCGAGGACGGCGCGACGGCGGTCGAGTTCGCCATCGTCGCCACCCCGTTTCTCGCGCTTCTTTTCGCCATCATCGAGACGGCGCTCGTCTTCCTCGCGCAGCAGACGCTGGAAACCGCGACCGCGGATTCCGCCCGCATGATCATGACCGGACAGGCGCAGAAAGCGAACTTCGACGCCGCCAAGTTCAAGCAGGATATCTGCTCGCGCATCGCCGCCCTGTTCGACTGCGCGAACGGCATCGTGGTGGATGTCCGCACCGCTGCGTCCTTCAGCGCAGCGAACACCGGCAGGCCGCTCGATGCCAACCACAACCTCGTCAACAATTTCACCTTCAATCCCGGAGGCGCGAGCGAAATCGTCATCGTGCGCGTCATGTATCAGTGGCCGCTCCTCGTTCCCACGTTCGGCTACAGCCTTGCCGACATGGGCAACGGCAAGCGCCTGCTGATGGCGACCTCGGCCTTCCGCAACGAGCCTTTCTAGGATGCCTCGGGCGAGACAGGGATCGGTCCGCATGAAGAAGCCCCACCGAAAGCAGGAATTCGCCGCGCCTTGCGACGGCGTCGGCGGCAACATTTCCGGCGCGGAGACGGACGCGCCCGCGACGCGCAGGTGCCGGCGGCTCCGTCCCCCGCTGCGCGCGCGGCTTGCCGCGTTCGGCGGCGAGGAGCGCGGCGTCGCCGCGCTCGAATTCGCCATGCTGCTGCCGCTGATGATCGCGCTTTTGCTCGGCTGCGCCGAGCTCTCGCAGGCGATCGCCATCGACCGCAAGCTGTCCATCACCACGCGCGTCATCTCCGATCTGGTCGCGCAGGTGCAGGAGGTCAAGGACAGCGACATGAGCAACATCCTGGCGGCCGCCAGCGCCGTCGCCGCGCCCTATCCGACCGCCAATCTCAGCCTGAAAATCTCCAGCGTGAAGATCGACGGCAACAAGCGGGCGACGATCGCCTGGAGCGAGGGGCTCAACACCACGCCGCACGTCAAGGGCGACGTCGTCACCGTGCCGAGCGGCCTCCTCATCGCTAATACCTCGGTGATCTGGGCCGAGGCGACCTACAACTACACGCCGATGATCGGATATGTGATCACCGGCACCCTGCCGCTGCACGACCAGATCTATATGCGGCCGCGCCTCTCCGATTGCGTGTTGCGTCCGCCGAACGTCACCCAATGCACCTGAGCCGCGACGTCTGACCCAACGCTCCCGGCGCCGCGCGAATGAAGGGGCGCCCTCAAAGCTTCGCGTCGCCTTCGATCCAGGCGCGGATGATGTGATACGCGATCGCCATCGGCGGCGGCGTCGCAAGCTCCTCCGGGTGCGTTCTCGCGAGCATCGACGCCGCCTCCGCGCGCGAGAACCAGCGCGCGTCCTCGAGCTCGCTGCGGTCGACGACGATGTCGCTCGATATCGCCTGGGCATGGCAGCCGATCATCAGCGACATCGGGAACGGCCACGGCTGCGATGCATAGTAGTGCACCATGCCGCAGGCGACGCCGGCCTCCTCGCGGATCTCGCGCCGCACCGCCGCCTCGATCGTCTCGCCCGGCTCCACGAAGCCGGCGAGGCACGACCAGACGCCCTTGACGAAGCGCGACTGCCGCCCCAGCAGGCAGCGGTCGCCGTCGACCGCCAGCATGATGACGACCGGGTCGGTGCGCGGGAAGTGCTCGACATTGCAGGCGGGGCAGACGCGCTTCCAGCCGGCGGTCATGCTTTGCGTCGGGTTGCCGCAATTGGCGCAGAAGCGGTGCCGCGCGTGCCAGTGCAGCATCGCCTTGGCCTCCGCCAGCAGCGGCAGATGCTCGAGATCGACGAGCCCCTGCACCGCGATGGTGCGCAGGTCGATGACGGCGAGGTCGTCGCGCGCCTTGAGCGCCTCGGCCGCCGCCGGCGCGAGCCCGATGCCGAGCCGCGCCGCGCCTTGGCGCAGGCCGAGAAACACGCTCTCGAAGGTGGGCGCGAGTGCCCGCGCCTCGGCCGGCGGGAACAGCGGGTCGAGTGCGTCGCCGCGCTTGCGCAGCACCACCCACTCGCCGGCGATGGCGTAGGCGCCGGCGGCCGCATCCGTCTCCTGCGCCGCCAAGAACGCCGTGTCCTCGCGCCGCTCGCTGGCGCGGTCGATGATGCTGCCGACATAGCCGAGCCGCGGCCGCTCGCCGAGATCGAAGGAAAGTTGCCCGCGCAGCTTGATCGCCGGCGGCGCGATGCCGGGATGATCGCCGTCGGAACGGCCGCCGGTAGCGGCCGGGACTTCCGGACGGGGGGCGCGGGGAACCGCTGGATTCGACATGGAGGACCGTCTGTGCGGGATGGGAGATCGGAATGGAGGCCGCGAGTCTATGCCCTGCCCGGCGCCGCCGCCAGAGCAATTCCCCGGCAAAAATGCGCACCGGCCTGACGTTCGGAATTGCCTGCGAACAGGAGGATAGAGCGCTTTTCCGCCAGAGGGCGGGACGCGACCGTCGCGGCCCGCGCGAGCGCGCTGCCGCGCCCGCTGCTCCGTCAGCGCAGCCCCAGCGCCGCGCGCAAGGCGTCGGCGAGCCGCTGCTGCGCGCCCGGCGCATAGGGAAGCGGCGCCGCCTTGCCCCACACGGCGTTGGCGCCGGCCGCGTCGCCGCGGAAGCGCGCGATGACATGCACATGCAGCTGCGGCACGGCGTTGCCGAGCGCCGCGACATTGAGCTTGTCGCAGCGCGTATGGTCGCGCAGGGCGTGCGAGGCCCGCACGATCTCCGCCATCAGTTGCGCCTGGTCGCCGGTGTCCAGATCGATGATCTCGACCGCATCGGCGCGGCGCGGCACCAGCACCAGCCAGGGATAGTTGGCGTCGTTCATCAGCAGGACGCGGCACAGCGCGAGATCGCCGAGCGCCAGCGTGTCGCGCGCGAGGTGCGGGTGCAGCAACCAAGCCATCATGTCCTCCCGTGGCAAGGCCGGCTATGGCAAGGCCGGCATCGTAGCGTCCGATCCGCCGCGACGGGAATAGGCGTCGTCGCCGGGCCTGGCCGCCCATGCATCGCCTTCGCCCTTCATCCCGGCCCTCCCCTTATTCCGGCTTGCGGGGAGGGGATGGAGCGGATGCGCGGGACGGGCCCGCGCACGGACGCCGGGATGCGGGCGGCATCCTTTCGCTTGCTTTCCGCCGCCGCGGGCCCGATATAGGCGCCGGGAGGTTGGCGGTGGACGAGCCACTCGCCAACCGGGTCAGATCCGGAAGGAAGCAGCCCTAACGAGCTCCGGTTCGGGTCGCTCGTCAGCCTCCCACCCGTCCACAGCCCCCGCGATCAGGCCCGCGACGCCGCGGCGCGCGCCGGCGGACCGCCGAGGCCCGATGCCGGAGCATGCGGGCTTCGGACGGCTTCGCACCGCCGCGGGCCCGGACGGCGCGGGGTGCTCGGACGCTGCGGGAGAAATCGGACGCGCATGGCGATGGGCGGCGGCAACGGTCAGGACGGCTTCGATCTGGGCGAGCCCGCGCCGGGGGCCTCCTACCGCGTGCTGGCACGCAAATATCGTCCGGCGACGTTCGACGACCTCATCGGCCAGGACGCGATGGTGCGCACGCTGGCCAACGCGTTCGACGCCGGCCGCCTGCCGCAAGCCTGGATCCTCACCGGCGTGCGCGGCGTCGGCAAGACGACGACGGCGCGCATCCTCGCCCGCGCCCTCAACTACGAGACGCCGGGCGGCGCCGCCGCGCCGACGATCCGCATGCCTTCGCTCGGCACGCATTGCCAGGCGATCATGGAAGGCCGCCATGTCGACGTGATCGAGATGGACGCCGCCTCCCACAACGGCGTCGACGACATCCGCCAGATCAACGACGCCGTGCGCTACGCGCCGGCGACCGCGCGCTACAAGGTCTACATCCTCGACGAGGTGCACATGCTGTCGACGGCGGCGTTCAACGCGCTGCTCAAGACGCTGGAGGAGCCGCCGCCGCATGTGAAGTTCGTGTTCGCCACCACCGAGATCCGCAAGGTGCCGGTCACCGTGCTCTCGCGCTGCCAGCGCTTCGACCTGCGCCGCGTCGAGGCCGGCGTGCTCGTCGCGCATCTGCGCCGCATCTGCGAGGCGGAGAAGATTGCCGTCGAGGCCGAGGCGCTGGCGATGATCGCGCGCGCCGCCGAGGGCTCGGTGCGCGACGCCCTCTCGCTGCTCGACCAGGCGATCGCCCATGCCGCCGGAGAGGTGCGCGCGCAAGACATCCGCCAGATGCTCGGCCTCGCCGACCGCGCCCGCATCATCGACCTGTTCGAAGCGCTGATGCGCGGCGACATCGCCGGCGCGCTCGCCGAGCTGCGCGACCAGTACGACGCCGGCGCCGACCCGGCGATCGCGCTCACCGACCTCGCCGATTTCACGCATCTGGTCACGCGCATCAAGATCGTCCCGGCGGTCGCCGACGATCCGGGCTATGCCGAGGCCGAGCGCACCCGCGGACGCGACCTTGCCGCTGCGCTGTCGATGCGCGTGCTCTCGCGCACCTGGCAGATGCTGCTCAAGGGCATCGCCGAGACGCAGGCGGCGGCGAAGCCGCTGGCCGCCGCCGAGATGGTGCTGGTGCGCATCGCCTATGCGGCCGACCTGCCCTCGCCCGAGGAGCTCGCGCGGTCGCTCGCCGCCGACGCGGGCGCCGGCGGCAGCGCTCCCGCGACACGCGCGGGAGGCGGCGCGGCAATGCCGGCGCCGGTCGCCGCAACGCCCGCGCCGCGCGGGCTGCCGCGCAGCGCGCCGCGCGTGCAGGCGCAGACGCAGGCACAAGCCGCCGCCCGCGCCGAGCCGCACGCGCTGCGGCCGGACGCCGATGCCGCTGAGGCGGCGCTGCCGGCGCGCCGCGTCGCCCGCTACGAGGAGCTGATCGCGCTGGCGCAGGAGAAGCGCGACCTGATCGTTAAGAACGCGCTCGAACGCGACGTGCGTCTCGTGCGCTTCGAGGACGGGCGGCTGGAAGTCGCGCTGGAGCCCGGCGCGTCGAAAGCGCTGATCGGCGACCTGCCGCGCAAGTTGCAGCAATGGACCAACCGGCGCTGGATGGTGGTGATCTCGGCGGAGGAAGGCGCGCCGACGATCCGCGCCCAGGCCGAGGCGCGGCGCCAGGAGCTGGCCGTCGGCGTCACCGCCGATCCGCTGGTGCAGGCGGTGCTGACGCATTTTCCCGGCGCCGAGATCGTCGGCGTGCGCCTGCGCGAGGACGACGCGGCGGCGGCGGCCGCCGCCGGCGCGCCGGACCCCGACGCCTTCGACGAGGCCAATCCGCCGCCGGTCGACGACGATGACGGCTTCTGAGCGTCGCCGCCGCTGACGGCGGCCGGGTCGTGCAGATTTGCCGTGCAGGTGCGCTACGCAGGCTTGCCGCGCACGCCCTTAATCTTCACGCGAGCCGGTTCTATCTCGCGCGAACATGCCTTGAGGAGAGACGATGGCCGATTTCATGGGAATGATGAAGCAGGCGGCGCAGCTGCAAGCGAAGATGCAGGCGCTGCAGGCGGAGCTCGACCAGATCGAGGTCGAGGGCGTCGCTGGCGGCGGCGTCGTCACCGTGCGCATGAGCGCCAAGAACGACGTGCGGGACGTGAAGGTCGACGCTTCGCTGCTCAA
>WBZO01005755.1_pt1 | contig 12404 bp, 27 predicted proteins | sample 5204261 | NCBI WGS metagenome assembly WBZO01 (sample SAMN12412400, study PRJNA552823) | activated sludge metagenome | isolation source: activated sludge from anammox sidestream of wastewater treatment plant... | place: USA: North Carolina | collected 2017-09 | reverse complement strand
CTCAGCAGCCGCGACACCACCGAAGCGCCGGCCACACGCATCTCCCCCACCCCGAGCGCAGCCGAACGTCACCTGATCCGGGACGTGCGCTACCCCATCGTGCGGGCGGTCTACTACTGTGACGACCTTACCCCCGACGAGCGCCCACCGGACGCCACGGACGGCGGCTACTGTGCGATCCCGGTCAGCGAGGCACGGGGGATGTCGTACGAGGAGTGGCGGGCGCTCCCCGAAGTGCAGGCCGCACGAGACGCGATCCCGGTCGAGTTGAGCCGCACTGGGACGCAGGCGGTCACGCTGCACGAATGCCTCAACACCGGTGCCGGTGGCGTCCTTAGCGCCAGCGACATGCGCGCGCTGGTGGGCCGTCACGACTGGACGCCGTGGACTGCTGACGAGATCACGTGGCTCTTCCTCGAAGAGTCGGGCGGCTGCATCGCCGTCGTCTCCGTCACCAACGACTGGGGCGCGTGTCAGGTCCACTACTCGGACGACCGCGCCGAGTGGGTGGACTTCCCGCGCGTGATCAGCGATCCCGGGTACGCGATCAGCGTGTGCCACGCCATCTTCGAGAAGCGCATCGCCGCAGACATCTGCGGAATCTGCGCCTGGTACGCAGGCCGCGGCGTCCTCTGGCACTGACCATCACCGCTTGACCATTGCTAGACAACCGTGATAGTGTCAGTCTCGTAGTGGAGGACTGACCTGATGGCAGTGATCGACGAGGCGACCGTCCGAATGGCGATGCAGCGCGTGGGCGCTGGCTTCCACCCGGACGACGACCCGCGCACCTACAGGGACGCCAACGGACAGCCGGTTTTCACGGAGGCCGAGGCCAGGAAGGTCGCCGACGCGCTGGACGCGCTCGCCGACGCCGGCACTCTGTGGGACTTCTGTGACGACGAAGCGACCGCACTTCCGGGCCGGGCGTCCTAGCCATGCCCATCGAATACAACCGGTGGGTGTGCGGCAAGTACGGCTGCCGGTACACCACCCGTGCGATCTCCGCTGACGCGCCGCTGTCCGAGGTCGAAGCCGCGTTCGCTGGCCACGACTGCGAAGGCGAACGCGCGGTCCAGCAGATCGTCCGCAACAACCCCGAGCGCGTCGCCCGCTTCCGTGCCCGCTACGCGCGCCGGCAGGCGGTGGGCTGATGCGCTACCTCGTCGTCCAGAGCGAACGCTACCGCGCGGTCTACGCGGTGGAAGCCGAGTCCCCGGAGGAAGCGCAGCGCATGGTCGAGGACGGTGAAGTCGAGGACGAAGCGGTCACGCTCGACTGCGTAGGCACTGACGTGATCGAAGTGATGGAGGCGGACCGTGACTGAGGGCAGCACCGAGGGACTGATCCAGGCGGCGTGCCGCGTCCTGCGGCTCTTGGAGAACACCGGCTCGGGCCGGATGTTCAACTCCCCGGCTGCCGTGGAACTCCGCGAGGCCATCACCGTCGCCGGGGGCCACTACCAGACCGTAGCCGAGGAGATCGAAGCGGAACGCAAGGCCATCCTCGATTCGTTTGGAGGCTCACGGTGACTGACCGCAACGAACGGCTGAACGAGATCGCGGATAGGGCGCGCGCTGCGGCTGACGGGCGCTCGGTTGGTGTCCGTGACATCTTCATCGCCGCTGGCGACATCATCGAGCAGGCCGAGAAGGAACGAGACGAGGCGCTGGCGCTGCTGCGGCAGGCGTTGACATGGACGGAATACGTCGGCGACGGCGGAATCCGCGAGAGTGAAGTCGATACATTCGAGGGCAGCGCCCGCGCCTTCCTCGCCCGCTTCCCTGAACAGGAGGACACGACGAATGACTGAGATCATCACCGCCTACAAGTTCCTGCGGGACGACCGGCGTTCCGGGATGGGCAACGAGCCGCCGTGGGGCGAGGGCGAGACGCGCTCCGTCAAGGGCGAGATCATCCCGTGCGAGCGGGGATACCACGCCTCGCCGACGCCGTGGGATGCGCTCCGGTACGCCCCCGGCTCGGCGCTCTGCGTCGTCCGGCTATCGGGCGACCTCATGCCTCACGGCAACCCCGTGGACAAGTACGCCGCGCGGACGTGCGAGGTCGTGCGGATCGTCAACGTCGCGCGGGAGTTGAGGCTGTTCGCCGCCGACTGCGCCGAGCGCGTGCTGCCGATCTTCGAGCGCAATCACCCCGACGACGACCGCCCGCGCAAGGCCATCGAGGCCGCGCGTGCCTACGCCCGTGGCGAGATCACCATAAAGCGGTTGGACGCCGCACGGGCCGCCGCAGAGGACGCCGCAGAGGACGCCGCATGGGCCGCCGCACGGGACGCTGCACGGGGCGCCGCACGGGACGCTGCACGGGCTGCATGGGACGCCGCACGGGTCGCACGGGGCGCCGCACGGGACGACGTGATCGCCATGCTCGAAGCGCGCCTGTTCTCTGCCATGAAGATCACCGACCCGAGGAAGGAGAACGACTGATGAGCAACCCTGAGATCGAGGCGGCGCGGCGAAAAGCGGAGATGGCGTTCTCAGGCCTGCGAGTCGTGCGCGAGTTTGACGCGATGTACGCCTTGCGCCACGAAGAATACCAGACTGCGGTTGCAGCCCTCGAAGCCGCCATCCGCGCCGACATCCTCCGCAACGACCCCATCGTGAAGGGGCTGGTGGAGGCGCTGCGCACTGGTGACTGTCTGTGCCCGGAGCATTGGCGCATGTCCGTCGCCGCCCTCGCCGCCTACGAGGAGGCTACCCGCAGCGCAACGCGGACCAGTAGCGAGTAGACCCGCGCCGACGAATCGGCACGGGGGAACAGTGGAGGACGAAACATCATGAGCGACCTGGCACACTTCGAGCCGGAAGAGGGTGAGGGGCTGCAAGTCGTCGAGCGTCTCACCCGTGACATCAGGGAGGCCGCGCGGACGCTGACCAAGGCCGAAGCGCGCTACCTCGTCGGGACGTACTACTCGACGCAGGAACAGCGCCTCCGCATCCGCGACCAGGAGCGCAAGTCACGTCAGGCGGGGACGCCCAACAGCCTCCTGCGCTACATGGGCGACCAGTACGAAGTGCTGGAAAACAACGCCCGCCGCGCGCTCCAGGCGTTCGCCGAAGGCAACGAGGTCGGACAGTGGGCCATGTCTCAGGTGGGCATCGGTCCGGTCCTCGCCGCGGGGCTGCTCGCGCACATCGACGTGGAGCACGGCGGCCCCATCGACCCCATGACGGGGGAGCGTGGCCGGATCAACACCGTGGGGAGCATCTGGCGCTTCGCCGGCCTCGACCCCACCGTGAAGTGGGAGAAGGGCCAGAAGCGCCCCTGGAACGCCGAACTCAAGGTGATCTGCTGGCGCGTCGGGGAGTCGTTCGTCAAGGTCAGCGGCCGCGACAACGCCGTGTACGGGCGTCTCTACAAGGTCCGCAAGGCGCAGGAGGAGCAGCGCAACGCCGAGTACGGCTTCTCAGAGTTGGCACGTGAATCGCTGGCGTCTAAGAACTACCGCGACGGCACGCTGGCCCGGGCTGCGTACGAGCAGGACATGCTCCCCCAGGCGCGCATCCACCTCCGGGCCACCCGGTACACGGTCAAGGTGTTCCTGAGCCACTTCCACCACGTCGCGTACGAGCACGCCTTCGGGGAGCCGCCGCCGCTGCCGTACGTGATCAGCCACCTCGGGCACGCCGACTACATGGTCCCCCCGAACTGGCCGCTGCCGGCGAAGTAGGACCAGCACCGAAGAGTGCGAGCGAGCCGAGGTTCACGATCCGCACCGATATGGCAGAGCGAGCCTGACGAGACGACGCGCACCGTAGACGCTGATCGAGACGAAGGCACTGACAGCACCGCAGAGTTGAAGATCGAGCCGTTGAAGTAGACCAGCGCCGTTATGTTCAAGCGAACCGTAGAACGTGATCAGCACCAGCGAACGCGAGTGATCCGTAGCGACTGACCGTATCGGCAGAGCCGAGAGAGCCGCCACATCTGACGCGCAACGTAGAATGCGAACGAGCCGTAAGCGACGTGAGCACCGTAAGCATTGAGCGAGCCGCGCCGTCCGACCAGCATCGTAGTTGGAGAGCGAACCGAGGTATCCGATCAGCATCCCGCATGAGGGAGTGAGCCACCGACGTTGACCAGCACCGTGACGTGGAAGCGAGCCGGTAGTGACGACGAGCAACGACTGCTGAGAGCGAACCGAACCACCTGACGAGCATCGGACCGAACGAGTGAACCGAGGGCAGCGACCAGCATCCAAACCCGGTAGTGAACCGAGACACCTGACCAGCATCACAGGCTTCGGGAGTGAACCGAACCATCAGACCAAGGCACCGTGTCTATAGAGTGAGCCGTCCACCCTGGACTTGCACCGTGACTCGCGAACGAACCGTGGAGCGTGAACAGCGCCGTTACATCACGAGTGAACCGTCTGACCAGAGAGCACCATCAGAAGTGAGTGAGCCGCATGACGCTGGACCTGCAACGTAGAATGCGAGCGCATCCACCCATCCCCCGCCTGCTGATCGTGCAGAACGGAGGCCACTTCCACGGCCTGCGTGATATCACAAGTGAGCCGTAAGGACTGATAGGAACGTTGACTGTGAGCGATCCGAAGCGACGATCAGCGGGTGGGGTGATCGGGTCGATTGCCCGATCATCACGAAAGCCGGTGACGCGGGGCTACGTGCTGTGGCTGGTGGCAGCCGCTACCATCGCCTCGGCGGTAGCGGACGGCCTGGACGTTCCGGACCGCTGGATCGGAGGCTGGCTGCCGTGAAGCGGACGCCCATGAAGCGCAGCGCCTACACCCCGACCCCGCAGGCCATCGCCCGCGCGCAGGAGCGCCAGCGCGAGCCACGGAGCCGCGTATCAGCCGTCAGCGACCGCACCGACCGGGAGCGTGCCGCGGCCAAGCCCATCCGGGCCGCGTACCGCCGCTGGCGTCCGTACTGCGAGCCGGAGCGCCTCGGTGCGAGCGGCGCATGCTTCGGCGGGCTGTCGGTGCATGAGCCGTGGACGCGGGCGCGCGGCGGGCCGATTGACGACCCACGCAACATGGCGACCGCCTGCATGTTCCACAACACCTGGATATCGCAGTCCGCAGCCGGCATCGCCTTCGGTGCCATCCACGGCATGCTCGTCCACGCGCAGACCGGACCAGCGTGGCTGCGTGCGGGGGGACGCTTCCCCGGCATGAGCCGCGAGGACGCGCTGACCATGATCGGTGCCGAGCATGGGCACTGAGTACCGGCAGGAGCGCGACCAGATCGCATTCGCCTACCGGCACCAGGCGATCCCCTGCGGGGACGGCTTCGACGAATCGGTGATCGTGGTCGAACCGCCCGTCCAGGTGGTCGAACTGCGCGAGATCAACGGCCTCACGTTCGTCCGCATGGACCGCATTGTCGCGTACGTCTGCAAGGTCAACGGGTGCTACGCGCCGGCCAGCGAGCGCGGCGTCGTGATCCCGCTGGCTGATCCGCACATCTCAGTGACCGCGTTCCTCTGCGAGCGGCATGCCGTGATCTGCATGATGGAGTGGTCACAGTAGGCCGAACGTGATAGCGTGCCGCGCGTAGTGGAGGGAGACGCAGCATGCTCAACCAGTGTCCGAAGTGCGGTGGGTTCATGGCGGACGAGCGGCGGACAGACCCGCCCGCGCGCGAGTGCGTGAACTGCTCGTACGTCTACAACCCGCAGGCGCTCACCATCGAACAGGCCCGCGCCGAAGTCGAAGCGCCGCGTAAGCGCGCCCGCGTCAAGGCGTGGTAGAGGAGGACGACTGATGGCGACAAGCCCAATGGTGCTACGGGAGACGTGCCCGTGTGGTGCGACGTTCACGTACGACGGACCTGACCATCTGACCTACACGCACGAACTCACGCAGAGGTTCCGCGATGCGCACGCCGTCTGCCGGCAGCGCGCGCCTGAGCGCCCGTCCGTGACGATGCCGTGTCCGGTCGAAGCCTGCACGTTCGACCTCGGGCACCAGGGGGAACACGCAGCGCAGCCGCGCATGATGCTCGACCGCGAGAACGCGCGCTGGCACGCCAACCCGGCCGGCGAGTATCCCGGGGAACCGGTCTGCGATGGCGACGATCGCATTGCATGCGACCTTCCACCCGGACACGACGGGGGACACCGCATCCTCGGGAGCCAAACGGGGCACTACCTAGCAGTCATCCCCATCAGGGATGGCCAGCCGTTGCGCCTCAAAGGTGAGAGCGGCCCGAACCGCCGTGCGGTGCCGCGCTGTACGTTCGATGGGTGGGAGTGCTTGCGCGGAGAAGGACACGAGGGGTCGCATGTTGGCGGCATCGGCGTCTCGGTGCCAGACGAGTTGTACTAGACGGCAGCGAGGATGTAGCATCACCCTTGTCAACCGGCCTCGGCTTTCAAGCAACCCCCGCCCGCCAGAGCCGATGAACGATGAGACGCCCCGGCACCTCCGGGGCGTCTCGCTGTCTACGCCAGCGCACGCACGCAGCATGCCGCCACGCCATCTACCGTGACCTCGTGCCGCTCCGACACGTCCAGCCGGAAGTGCGCATGCCCACGCGGACAGCGCCACCGATGCTCACGGGGAGCCTGCCTGCGGCGCGTGCGCTGCTTCTCGGCCTCGCGCTGCAAGCGGCGCTGCTCAGGCCGCGCGTACTCAGGCACGGGCGGCGGCATGGTCGCCTCGACCTCGGCCAGCAGGTCAGCGAGCCACGTCACAGGCGCACCACCTCTCGGCGACCAGCGCGGGTGGCCCGGAGTTCGACGCGATGGCCTGCGGCGATGCAGTCCGCCACCCACGCGCGTACCGCCTCGGTGGCAGGAAGGTCGCCCCACACTGGTTCGGTGTTGCCACGCCACGAGAAGCGCAACGAGTGCGGGCACATGTTGTGCTCGCGCCGCCAGTCCAGACACCGGGACTCGACCACCGGACTCACAGGAGCGCCGGCTGCTTCGGAGCCTCGGCGGTGGGCACGAAGGCCAGGCAGTAGACATCGGCGGGGCGTCCGCGGCGCGTGGACCGCTTGAACCCGGACGGCTTGATCACGCCGTCGTTCATCAGGTCGTTCATCCGCGCCGAACACGTCTGGTGGAGCAGGCCGGTGGCAGCCTCGATCTCGTCGCACGTCGCCCCGTAGCGGCCGTCGTTCATCCCGGCGTTGATGTGGAAGAGGATCAGCCGCTTGTCCGAAGCCACGCCGTGGCGCGACATCTTCCAGGCGATCATCGAGTTCGCGTTCATCGCAAGCCCTCCACTCAGGCATGCCCCCAACCGCGTCACCAGTATAGCGTGATAATCGGCAACCGTGATAGAGTCACGGCGTGGCAGGGAGTGGCAGCCCATGAAGTGCGTACTGTGCATCGCCCAGACCGCGACCGAGTTCATCGGCGGCCACGGCGTCTGTCAGCCGTGCGTAGTCCAGATCACCAAGGCGCTGACGCGGTGTGAGTGGCACGATGATCTCGCTCAGGAAGACGACCCCTACGTCTGCGACGAAGAGGGGTGCATCATCGGGCCGGAGGGGTGCGAGTGTGTGACTGAACCCTGCGACATCTGCGAGCCGCCGAACGACTCGCAGATCGCTGCCGTGGTCGAGCGGCGCGTCCGGGAGCGCCGGCGCGAACAGGAGGCGCAGTTGCAGGGTGCGCTCGCGCTGGTGCCCGATGCCTGACATCGTGATCGTGGCGAAGGTGCTGGACGACTTCGGTGACGACTGGCACTGGGTGGTGTTGCAGGACGCTCAGCCCGTCGCCCGAGGCCAGGTGCGCGCCGCGCGCGTGGTGACGCGGTGTGGCATCGAACTGGACGCCGGCCCGGTGGTGGTGACGCTCCACGACACGGGCGCGCCCGACGTGCCCGACTGTCCTCAGTGCCTCGACCGCGAGGCGTCCCCGTCCATCCGTGAACGTGAAGCCGTGGAGGCATGATGCACGTACGCATCCAGATCACCTGTGGCTGCATCGAGCAGGGGCCGCGCTGCAACCACCCCTTTGCCGACAAGAAGGGCGCCGAGGAACTGCCCGTCCCGAACCAGGACCGCACGATCCGCGTCTCGCGCTGCGCCCTCTGGCCCGACCACGACCCGAAGTTGCACCCGCACTCCGCTACGCTCACCGTCCGCACCGGCCCGGTCACGCTGGCCCGCCCGGTAGACGGCGACCAGTCCCGCCTCACCGGGACGTGCCGGCGTTGCGGTGAGGTCTACAACGTCCGGGTGGACGCAGCGGGACTGATGCGAGTCCCCGAGCCGAAGGTGCCGGAACGTCTCACTGTCGCCAGTAGCGCGGACCGTCAGGAATCGGATACCGTAGCGGGCGTGTGATGGGCGGTAACACATGCTCGATATCCACCCGCGTGACGCGATCATGCTGATCTTCGTCCTGATCGTCGGAGCGCCCGCCGCGCTGGACCGTCTCGGACGGATCGGTGCGCTCCCGAAGCGCATCTCGGACTGGTGGCTCGACAGCGCGCGGCGTTCGGTGGAGTCTCACCAGCGCGACGAGGCGCTCACGCAGATCGCTCCCCTCGTCCCCGAGATTCTTCGCATGGTCAAGCCCAACTCTGGGGAGTCGCTGTACGACATCGCGAAGCAGGGCCAGGAGATCGCGCGGCGCACCGAGCAGAAGTTGGACGCGCACATCACTAAGTGCGAGAACGACCACGACACCATGTACGGCAACATGGAGACGCTGATCACCAACGACCAAGTTGTGTTCAAGCGCATCTCCGAACTCGACGCGAAGGTCGCGTCTGTCGAGCACCTGCGGCCGGCGTCGTGACCGGCCTCGACCCGCGCACCGCGCCCATCTCCTCGTCGTTCGGCGTGCTGGAGGATTGGCGTGCGAACGCCGGCCTCGGCTGGCACACGGGCGACGACTTCCCGGCACCGATCTACACGGACATTCTCGCCACGCACCCTGGAACGCTGATGTACAACCAGCGCGAGGGCTTCGACTCCAACGTCGGCGTGATGACCATCACCGACCACGGGCACTTCGGCGTCCTGCACGCGCACCAGCCGGAGACGGACGACCCCCGCGGGTTCAAGGGGAAGGCGGGCACGCACGTCAAGACGGGCGACCCCATCGGGAGGATCGGCATGACGGGCTGGACTACCGGCCCGCACACGCACGCGATGGTCAGCGTCGTGAAGATGGCGAACGGCTGGTGGGACTTCTCGCGGTGGGGAGGGTCCCTCGTCTCTCCCCAGTTGTACGTCGCGACCGAGTACCGCAACCCGGCGAAGGTGCTGGGGTCGCTGTTCTTCGCCGCCGCCTACCCCGCGTCTGGGATCGTCATGGTTGTAACGCGCCGGTACGTGACCAAGGCCGAGTTCAACCTGCTCGGACGTATCGGCGTGAAGTCGGTGTCCACCGCCGATGGCGGTAAGTTGGTGCCCCTGATCCCGGGTGCGCCGGCAAGCGTCAACGCCGCCTTCCCGAACACCATCCCCGAGCAGTCAGCGTTACTCGTGAGGTTCGGGTAGGCGCGGTCAGTCTGCCGCTGTAGCGTCCTCGCCGTACACCCGTTGCAGGTGCGCCCACTGCGACTCCGGCATCGCCGGGTGGTAGACGCCGCGGTGACGGAAGAACGACATCCACCCAGCCTCCACCCCGCGCGTCTGATTGCATCTGCGGCATGCCACGCGGAGGTTGTCGCGGGTCGAGCGCCCGCCCTCACTCTTCGGCACCAGGTGTTCGCGGGTGCGCGCGGTGTCCTTGGGCGACTGCGGATGTGAGAGGGATCGGCCGCACCACCAGCATGCGGTAGCGAGGAAGAGCCACGGCACCTTGCCGGACCGCTTCGCCCGCTTGCTCACCGCTCGGCCTCCTGCGGCATCACCGTGATCCACACGCCTTCCTCCGCGAACGACTCCACCACCGTCAGGCCCGGCGCTCCGACCGTCACGTAGCGCGAATCGTCCGAAACGATCACGCCCGCACCAATGCCTGCGGACGGCGGTTGCAGCGCATCGATGGTAGCCTTACAGGCGTCCAGCACGTTCGGACGGTCCTTGGGGCGGTAGCGGTCGCGTGCGGCCATCCATGCGCGGAACTCGTCAGCCGTCCACCACGACGGCGGGCGCTCCGGCAGCCGCTTGCGGCAGACGCGCATCTCCACGTCGATGTGCGCGCGCTCGATGGGCCTTTCAGGTAGGCCGGCCACCAGGTAGGCGGACGTGCATTCCTCGCGGTACTCCCGCGTCACCTTGCTCCGCACTGACCAGTGGGCACGGCTGTTGGAGCCGACGCCTGCGGGCGGGAGCGGGACGCGGTAGACGTAGGTCATGAAGGCCGCACCTGTTCGATCATGCGTTCCAGGCTGGCGACGCGGCGTTTCGCGAACGACAGTTGCTCCGCGAGGATGCGGTAGCACTCATCGTCCGGGTGGTCAGAGACGCCACGGTGGTCAGAGACGCCACGGTGGTCGAGCCGGTAGACGGTGCCGCACCGTGGGCAGATACCCGTGGTTGGCGATCCGGGGTTCGCCGCAGCGCGCGGGTCGATCCACTTGCGGTCGGGCATGGGTGGCCTCCGTGCGGCAGATTCTAGCGGGTGGGAGAAGTCCACCGTGACACTGTGGTCGGGTGCGCGGCTGCATACCGCTCGACGGCTCGCGCCAGCCGGCATTCGTGGTGTTCGCATGCCGCCTCTGGCGCGCAGAAGCCCTCGGTCGCGTTCTCGTCGCGCCACCATCGCCACGCCTCTTCCAGCAACGCGTCCTCAGCGTCCCCGGCCTCGCTGTCGGCATCCCACTTCGCGCGCCACTCGGCCATGCGGGCGTCCTGGCGTTCCTTGCGGACGACGGGATCGTGCATCGCGCAGTACCACCAGCCGCTACCCTCCGGGCCGTCGTAGCGCGGCGGGTTGCGACGGTCGCCCTGGGGGTAGTGCGGCGTGTCGCGCACCACGCGCCCGAAGTTCGAGCAGCGGTGGAACGAAGTCCATCTGCCCTCCGACCCCGACACGATCTTGACGCAGATCGGCTTGTCGTCTCGCACCGGGCAGCCACGAAAGTTGCAGTGCCGCCCGCTGATGCCGATCCACTCGCCGCGAAGCCCTCCATCTGCCACGAATGGACCATCGGGCACGAGGACGTGACGGTGCTTGGTGCGCGACCAGTCCACGTTGCCGTCAGGCAGCCGTGGGCGCGTGTCCGGGCCGTCAGGCGGTACGGTGCCGTCGTGTTCCCACTTCACGGGGTGTACGTCACGGTGATCGTCCACGGGCACCGCTCGAACGGCCGGCACGAGTCGGTGGCCGTACCGTAGGCCCACCCGACGATGAAGAACAGCGCCAGCCCGAACGTCGCGCAGACCACGACGCCAGCCGCGAAACGCATCTCAAGGTCGTAGAGGATGCGTCCGAACACCAGCCCTGCGCTGGCCCACAGGCCAGACAGCGCGAGCGTCACGATAAGGAGCGCGATGGTGTCAGTCATTGCCGTTGCCCTTCCTGCGCGGCGTCAGCGCGCTCGTAGCGCAGCACATCGCCCCACGACCCGACGCACTGGACGCGTCCGAGGTACTGCTTGCACCGCCGCCACTCTTCCTCGATCTGGTCCGGGCAGTTGCCCGACGCGCAGTAGTCATCCGGGAGCGACTGCATCCAGGCGTCTACGGCGTTCACCACCGTCTCGACCATGACGTGCTGCGAATAGCGGTAGGGCGTCCCGATGTGGCGCGGCCACGTCTGCGTGACGACGATGGGGGCGTTGTGGATCGCGCGGCGCGACACGCATACCTCGACCAGCGCGTCCCCGATGCGACGCCCGATGTACCGGCGTACCTCCGCTGGCGGCAGACCCCAGTCGGTCACACCAGCACCGCCCCAGTCGCGGCCATGATCGCGGCCTCCACCGTGTCCCCGTTCGCCACCGCGAATCGGTCACCAATGGACGCGCGCGCGATGTGGAACGAGTCCACCTGAGACACCGACACGTCGCCGCCGCGCAGCAAGACGTGGTAGATCGCCGCCTTGACCGCGTACACGTCGGTCGGGGCGGCGAGGACGAAGCCCATGCCGGCGCAGTCCTCGCAGTAGTGGGGGTTCGTGGTGCCAGCGGCGTCCAGCACCGTGCCGCCGACAGCGCCGAGACCGCGACAGGTCGCGCACTTCACCTTCACGCGGCCACCGCCGTCCCGTGCGTGTGCAGGTTCGGGAGGGAGGCGAAGAAGTCCGCCTCCTCTTGCGTCACCCACGCCCACCGGTACGCGGAGTCGTTGTTGCACGAGTCCTCGATGTACCGGCACCCGGCGTCGCAGACGTACAGCCCGAAGAGGCAGTCAGCCTCGCCGTACTGCCAGTCCATGCAAGCCACCAGAGTCAGGCTCTTGCGGTGAAGCAGGCAGCGCAGCGCCCGCTTGACGCCCGCACCCTCGTTCATCACCGGCTTGATCACGTACTCCATCGTGTCCTCCACTACACCCGGAGATTAT
>WBZO01005754.1_pt1 | contig 12407 bp, 14 predicted proteins | sample 5204261 | NCBI WGS metagenome assembly WBZO01 (sample SAMN12412400, study PRJNA552823) | activated sludge metagenome | isolation source: activated sludge from anammox sidestream of wastewater treatment plant... | place: USA: North Carolina | collected 2017-09 | reverse complement strand
TTCGATGTCAGCCAGCAGCGGACCATGCCCCCCGGTGAAGCGAGGATCTGAGATGGCCGCACCACTCCCGATCCCCGCTGCCCGTCACGCCGCCGAAGACTTCCGCGCCTCGATTCAGCCACACCACCTCGTCTACTTCCTCTGCAACGTCGGTGACGGCGATAGCCAGCTGATCCTCCTCCCGGAGGACAACGCCGGGCGCCGGCGCGCGGTCATTGTCGATGTCGCGACGACCGGCAAGGTCCCTGCGCTCATCGGGGAACTCGAGACCGTTGGCCTGCTCGCACCCGCACAGCCGGACCCGAACGGCTCTCCCGATGGTTCGGTTGCCCTGGTGGTCGCCACCCACCCCCACAGCGACCACATCGGCGGGATGTCCGAGTTGCTCGCAACCCAGGCGGACCGCATCGCCGAGTTCTGGGACCCCGGCTACTTCCATACCACCCAGGGCTACTACCAGATGATGGCAGCCGTCGAAGCGAACCCTCACCTCGCCTACGCCCAGCCGACCGCCGGTTACCGCCGCTGGATCGGGCCCGCGCTGGTCACGGTGCTTTCGCCCGCCGTGTGGCTGCGGAACCGCTTCGACACCTACGGCACGCAGATCAACGACTCATCCATCTCGTTGCGCGTGGAGTTCCCGGCGGCCCGCGTGATCCAGCGCGGTGCGGGCCGCGAACTCGTCGACGCTCCGAACACCATGGCGCTGATCCTTGGTGCCGATGCCCAGACCCTCTCCTGGTCCTACGTGCTCACGGACTTTCCCGAGCTCCACCCGAGTGGTTCCGCCGCGGCGAAGGCCATCAAGGCCGCCACCGGCTCCGACCAGCTCCGCGCCCGCGTCCTCAAGGTCTCCCACCACGGCTCCAAGAACGGCGTTAATCTCGAACTCGTCGCCCGCATCAACCCCGCCCTCACGCTCATCTCCAATGCCGTCCCAAGCACCCACGGCTTCCCGCACGGTGTCGCCCAGGAGCTGATTCGCGAAGCCATCGAAGCGCAGGCGTCGAGTTCGAATGCGGTCCGCAGCCTCGATTGCGACCTCGGCATCTTCTACACGAGCGATCGCGACGACAACGGTGCGCTCCTGGGCTCGATGGCCGTGGTTATGGGCCGCGGCCGCGCCACTCTCTGGCGCTTCGGCGACCGCGAGGACCAGGCCATCGACCTTTCGAACGCGCGCCGGTGGAGCGGCTGAGCCACGCTCCGTCCACCACCCGGCCACGCGATTGGCAGCGCGCCCGGAACGCCTTAGGTGCGAAACCCTAGGTGAAACCCCGTGCTGGCGAAAGGGAGGCTCGCGGCATGGGTACTGGAGTCAGCGCAATGAGCACTGTCCCCGTTTCCGGGGCGACTGCCGTCGCTGCGTATCTGCCGTTTGCGCGGTTCGATGCGCCGGATGCGCATGCGCTGCCGGTGCCCCTGCCCGCCGGGGCGCGCGACTCCGTCCAGATCAGCGACGAGGCCCGCCGCCTGGCCCAGGGAGCCCTGCCCGATATCCACCTCTTCGGCGAAGTCCGGTACGATCCCCCTCACACGGATGACCCTGACTTCCCCTGGGAGGTTGCGCACCGCCAGTGGGTTGACCTCATGAAGAAGGTCTTCGGCCAGCTTGAAGGTGTTTCCGATACGGACGCCCGGGCGACCAGGTAGCTAACTCACGCCGAAGAACCCGAAGAGTTCCGGGTATTTCTTCAGGCTCGCGCCCCCATCGATGTACAGCGTTTGGCCCGTCATCAGGCTCGAATCTTCAGAGGCCAGGTAGACGGCCAGCTTTGCCACATCCTCCGGCTCGCCCGCCCTGCCCAGCGGGGCCTCATGCAGAAATGCATCTTCGAGCCCCGGCAACGCGGTCATCCCCGCCGTGGCCGGCGTGTGGACGAGTCCGGGCCCGATCCCGTTGACCCGGATCTTGTGCCGCCCCAGTTCCAGGGCCGCCACTTTCGTCAGCATCGCCACGCCGGCCTTCGCCGAACAGTAGGCCGCAAACCCCTCGGTCGGCTGGATGGCGTTCAGGCTTGCCACGTTGATGATGCTTCCGCCCTGACCCTGGGCGATGAGCCTCGCGGCCTGGTGCTTGATGCACAGGAACGTACCGGTGAGTGAGATCCCCAGTACGCGGTCCCAGTCCTCGAGCGAGTACGACTGGATCGGCGAGAACCCGCCCACGCCCGCGTTGTTGAACGCGATATCGAGCCGCCCGAAGCGCCGGAACGCCTGCTCCACCATGCGCTGCACCGCCGCCTCATCGCGGACATCCACAGCCGAGCCATCCACGTGGTTGTGGCCCAGTTCGCCGATGAGCGCTCCGATCCCGTCGCCATCCACATCGCCGACGATGACCCGCGCCCCCTCGGCGACGAACGCCTCGACGGTCCCCTTCCCGATCCCCGAAGCCCCGCCGGTGACAATCGCGACCTTCCCATCCAGCTTTCCCACCATGTCGTCCTCATGAAGTCGAAGATGAACACAGAGGCACCGAGGCGCGGAGAAGTCCGATGCACGGCATTCATCGGGAAACTCAGCGCCTCTGCGCCTCGGTGTTGGTTAAAGGTGCTTGCGGTAGAACGCGAGCGTTTTCTCCCACGCGGCCCTTGCAGCTGCCGGGTTGTGTTCCGGCTCCGGGTGCTCGTCGTTGAAGAACGCGTGGTGCGTACCCGGGTAGGTGATGAACTCGTACTCGTGGTTCCGCTTCTTCAGCTCCGCCTCATAGCCGGGAACGTTCGGGTTCACGAAACCGTCGTCCTCGGCCCAGATGCCCAGCACCGGCGCCGTCAGCCCATCCCAGTTGTACTTCACCATCGGGTGGCCGCCGTAGAAGTCCACACAGGCGCCCACATCGCCGTTGCTGTTGCAGGCCGCGAACAGCGAAAGCGCGCCTCCCATGCAGAACCCCACGGTCCCCACCGGTCCGCCGGTCAGGTCCTTCAGGTACGCCACCGCGCCTTTCAGGTCTTTCTCCGCCTGCCCGATGTTCAGCGCCATCAGCAGCTTGCCTGCCTCGTCGGGCTCGTCGGTGAGCTTGCCGTGGTACATGTCCGGCGCCAGCGCGACGAACCCCTCGGCGGCGAAGCGGTCGGCAATTCCCTTGATGTTGCCGTTCAGGCCCCACCATTCCTGGATGACGATGACACCCTTGCCCGTCCCCGAGTCCGGCTTCGCAAGGTAACCCCCCGCGGTCCCGCCGTTCGAGGCGAACGTAACCATTTCTCCCATGTCCATCTCCTGCGCCCTCGTGGGGCGATTTCCGTCAGCGGGCAAGCCTAACGGGTTGGCGGAGCCGCGTCAGCACGTGCATCCCTTCCCGGCACGCGGTAGCGGAAGTCGCAGTACTCAGCGCCCTCCATCCGCGTCTGCGTGCGCGTGAACTCCATGTCTGGCGCTAGCCCCTCGAACATCGCGAAGTCCCGGTTGCACGACAGCAAGAACCCCAGGTCCCCCGCTCCCATCTCCTCGTACATCTCCTTGAACTTGCAGCGGGTGACGTTGAACCCGAATCTCGTGTCGCTCTGCTCCACCACATCCACGATCAGCGATCCTTCGCGCAACACTCCGCTGGTCATTCGGGCGGAGAGCTGTTCGACGGTCGCGATCTTTGCGCGCTCACGCTCGGAATCGCCCTGCGCCCGGGCGATTCCCCGGATGGTCGCCGCAACAACGGCGTTCACCCGCTCTTCGCCGAACTCGGCCTGCATCGCCCGGATCATGGGTACGTGCACGCCCGCCTCGATCCGGCGGCGCTCCAGGAGGGTCAGCTCAGCCATGTCACTCTCCTTCGAGCGCGAACCTGAGTTCTTCGCGCACCCACGGATCCTGCTCCACGGCGAGCCGGCCCTCAAGCGTCTGGTCCCAGCCCGCCGCCCCCACGCGCCTGCCGACCTGGCCCACGGCCCAGGCCGCATGCCCCCGCACCAGCGCTGATTGATCGGCCACTGCATCCGCCAGCGCGGGGAGGTCCTCGGCCGTCCCCACGTTCCCGAGTGCGATACACGCGTTCCGCACCAGCCCGTCGCGTTTCGCGCGCATGACCGCACGCCCCCGGTATCGTTCCGTGAAGCCGTCATCGTCGAGCGCGATCAGCTCGCGCAGCGGCGGCCGCGCATCGTCCGCCGTCGCAGGCGCGAACTCGGCGTACGACTCCCATCGGCTTGCCCCCACCGGGCACGAGTCGAGGCAGTCGTCGCACCCGAACACCCAGTCCTTGAACCTGGCGCGCAGCTCCCGCGGGACCACGCTGCGGTTCTCGATCGTGTGGTAGCTGATGCACAGCCGTGCGTCGACGCTGTAACCATCCGGGGCGATTGCGCCCGTCGGGCACGCCGCGATACAGCGAGCGCAGTTGCCGCACGTCTTCCTCAGAGGTGTACCCGGCTCCAGTTCCAGCGTTGTCGCCACAACCCCCAGCAGCACCCACGGGCCGATCCCGGGCACGAGCAGCATGGTCGACTTCCCGATCCACCCCAGCCCCGCTGCCGCCGCATATGGCCGCTCGAGCAGGGGACCGTAGTCCACCGTCGCCCTGGCCGCCTCGCCAGACTCCTCCCGGATCGTCCGCGCGATGCGACGCAGCCGTTTTTCGAACACGCGGTGGTAGTCGCGTCCCCGGGCGTACCGCGCCACGCGGCCCCGCGATACGGTGTCACCTGGCGGAGGGTCCGGCGCGTGGCACGGCAGCCCCACGACAATGAGCGAGCGTGCGCCCGGCAGGAACGCCTGCGGATCGGTCGCCCGCCCGATCCAGCCTTCATCCATCCACGCCATGCCGGCCAACCGGCCGGCCTCGCGCGCGGCCATGGCCGCTTCCCGCACACCCGCCACCGGCTGAGCAGGCGCGATGCCTGCCAGGGTTAGCCCTTCGGCCTCAACGAACTCCCGGATGCGAGCCTGCTGCAGGGCATTCATCGGGCTGAGCGTAGTCCCCAGGGGGCCGTCCAGCCACTAATTTCCTACTGATTTGTCGATTTAATCCGGTAAATCCGGGATCTGGTGACTTTCGTCACAAGCGGGCCGCCCGTCGAAGCGGTAGGCTCCGCTTTATGGCACGCCACTGCAGTCTCGACCTCCTTGATCCGACCCGACGGGTGTTGATGACCATCTTGAAGCGGCACGGCCAGGCATCCACCGAAACGCTCGCCACCGAGGCCTTCCTCTCCATCGGCGCAACCCGCCAGCACATGCAGGCGCTCGTCGACCAGGGGCTCGTCTCCTTCGACCTCGAGCGCCGCGGCCCGGGGCGCCCCCGGCACCTGTTCAGCCTCACCGCATCGGGCCAGACACTCTTCCCACAGTTCTATGAGGAGATGGCGGACTCCCTCCTCGCGGCCGTTGAGGCCGAAGACCGCGATGTCCGCGACCGCGTCTTCACCCGCGTCGCACAGGCGCAAATGCGGCGCACGCTCGCGCGCCTCGAAGGCGTCGAGCCGTCCACCCGCTTCCGCGCCGCCATTTCGGCCCTCGATGACAACGGATACTTCCCATCCGTCACGATGGAAGGGAAGTACGCTCGCGTGTCGTTCCTGCACTGCCCGCTCATGGGGGTCGCTCCGCAGCACCCCGGGGTCTGCGAGGCCGAAGAACGCTGCATGCGCGCCGCCTTCGCTGTCGAAGGTATCGAGCGCGCCGCGCACCGTGTCCTGGGCGATCCGGTCTGCACCTACCTGGTCCCCGTCGAAAACTAGCGGTTCTCCCGGGTTACGATCCGCGACGGCAGGGACAGCCGATGCCCATTCGCAGTCGGCACGTACAGCATCCCGTCGTTTGCTACGCAGTTCGCCGGTTGTGATGCCGAGCCGCACCGCAATCTCGGCATCGTGCAGGCCCTCGCGCATCAGCGCCGCGAGCAGCGCGTCCGAAGGCCGGCTCGTGTCCTCTCGTTGCCCGTCCATGCGCAGAGACTACGCCGCACAGCCCGCGACGGTTGGGCTAGCCTGCCGCTTTCCTGGCGTCGAACCACGCCCGCAACTCCCCAGCGTTCTCCCCCACCTTTCGGATCGCCGTCCCTATCTGCGCCATCAGCTCGGGCTCGTCAACGTAGTAGTTCCCGCTCACCTGGAACTCGACCTTCGCCATGCGCTCGGCGACCGGGCAGTCGCCTTTCCGGTACTCGATGGGCTCGGGCGAGAGCGCCCAGGGGTAGCCGCGGCCGAAGTAGTCATGGTTCTGGAACCGCGGCCGCAGGTAGAGCGGCACCTTCACGTAGATGTTCGCGGCCACGCCCTCGGCTTTCAGCGCCTCGACGAACTCATCCCGGGAGAGCGGGAGGATGTCCCGCCGGTACGTGAACGGGATGTTGTAGTAGGCGTGCCGGTCGGTCTCCAGCAGCGGGTCGGGGACCTCGATGTACGGGATGTCGCGCGCCGCGTCGTACAGGCGCTGCGCGTTCCGCCCGCGGGCCAGGGTCCAGTCCTCCAGGTACTTCAGCTGCGTATTCGCCATCGCCGCTGCCATCGAATGCATCCGGTAGTTGAACGCCAGGCTGTCGATTTTCTCCCGGAACTCGGGAAGTTCCAGTTCTGCGTACAAACGCTGCGGATGGGTGCCCATGCTCATCGCTCGCTCGTAGATTTCCCGGTCGTCGCAGACCAGGATGCCGCCTTCCCCGCCTGTCAGGTTCTTCGATGCCTGGAGCGAGAACGCCCCCACCGTGCCCCACGACCCGAGAAACCTCCCGGCGTGCTTGCCGCCGTGTGCCTGGGCGCAATCCTCGATGACCGCCAGCCCGTGCCGCTGCGCGACCTCCATGATGCGGGTCATGTCGGCCGGGAAGCCGAAGATGTGGACCACTACAACCGCCTTCGTCCGCGGCGTAATCCGCGGTTCGATCGAGGCGGGGTCCAGCGTGAACGTATTTGGGTCGATGTCGGCGAAAACCGGGATCGCAAAGTTCTGGAGGATGCAGCTGACCGAAGCGCCCCACGTGAACGGCGAGGCGATCACCTCGTCGCCGGGCTGCACCCCCGCCCCGTGCAGCGCGAGCATCAGCGCTGCCGTGCCGCCATTCACGGCCAGGCCGTACTTGCGACCATGCAGCTCGGCGAACGCCCGCTCGAACTCGCCCTGCGTGCCCTCGGCCCCGACCGGGCAGAGCGTCTCTTCCGTGATCACGCGCGTGATTTCGGCCAGCGTCTCCTGGTCGACGAGCGGCCATGGCGGCGTGGCGGCGGTGACGGCGGGCGGGCCCCCAAGGAGGGCGGCGGTCTGGCTCATGGCGCGGAGTATGGGCAATCGAGCGAACGCCCGGCAACCTCCATTCCACGCATGACCGGCGAGGCCAGCGTACCCACCGGCTGTCTCCGGAGTAGCATGCGCGCCACATGGCCGATCAACCCTTCACGGCCGAGTCGGCCGCGGTCTGGAGCCTCCCTCGCCAGGAATCCCGCATGCGGACCTACCGGCGCCGGGCCGTCTCCGGGCCGACGTTCTTGCTCGGCGGGCTACTGGCGTTTGCTCTCGCCCCGGTCGCGTATCCGGTCGCGTTGGGCGTGGACATCGCCGGCAGGCGCCGAATGGCGACCGTGCGCGCGATCGCCATGGCCCACGTGTACCTTGCCTGTGAGGCCGCCGGGATGGCCGCCAGCGCCTGGATCTGGCTGACGCGCGGCTCCGACCGCGAACGTTTCTTGGATCGGAACTTCCGTCTCCAGTGCTGGTGGGCGGGCTCGCTCTTTCGCGCCGGCGTCCGGCTGTTTGGCCTCCGGGTCGAAGTCGAGGGCGACGAACTGTTGCCCGGCGGGCCGGTGCTCGTCTTCGCCCGCCACGTCAGTCCGATCGACAACCTGCTCCCGGCCGTGCTCGTCTCCGATGCTCACGGCATCCGCCTCCGCTGGGTCATCAACCGCTCCCTGTTGCGAGACCCGTGCCTGGATATCGTGGGCAACCGGCTCCCGAACTGCTTCGTCGCTGCCGGCACCGGCGATAGCGAGGCGGAGATCCGCAGGGTCCAGGCGCTGGGGACCAACCTCGGGCCCCGCGAAGGCGTGCTTATCTTCCCCGAAGGCGCCCTCTTTTCGCCCTCTCGGCTCGAGCGCGTCCTGAGTCGCATTGCGGGCTCCGGCGATGAGCGCCTGCTTGCGCGGGCCCGGCGTCTGCGGAACCTTCTTCCGCCGCGCCTGGGGGGGTCGCTGGCATTGCTCGAGGCGGCCCGTGGCACCGACGTGGTCTTTCTCGCCCACACCGGGCTCGAGGGAGCCACGGAGTATCGCAACATCCTCCGCGGCGGACTGATCGGACGCACGGTCCGCGTTCGTATATGGCGTGTACCGGCCGCCGAAGTTCCGCCTTCTCGCGACGAGCGCACCGAGTGGCTCTTCGACCAGTGGGAACAGCTCGACGCGTGGGTGTCCGCCAACCAGCCAGCCGTACTCCCGAGGTGACCCGTGCCCGATGAACTCTCGCTCGTCGTGCTCTGCTGCGCCGGGGCGATCGTCGCCTTGATGTTCACCACCTGGGTTGTGAGTGTGGCGATCAAGGATGCGAGCATCGTCGATATCATCTGGGGGTTCGGCTTTGTCCTCGTCGCCTGGGTCGCGTTTCTTGCCGGCGATGGGTACGACGGCCGCAAGTGGCTGATCACGTTGCTTGCCTCCGCCTGGGGGCTGCGGCTGTCCACGTACCTCTACATCCGCAACCACGGGAGGGGCGAGGACTACCGCTACCAGGCGATGCGCCGTAACTGGGGCCCTCGTTTCCCCATCATCAGCCTCTTCACCGTCTTCGGTCTCCAGGGCGTGCTGATGTTCGTCATCTCCATGCCGCTACAGGTTGCCCAGCTCTCGGGCATGCCGGAAAGCCTGACCTGGATCGACTACGCCGGCGCCGCAGTCTTCGCCATCGGGCTCGGCTTCGAGGCTGTCGGGGACTTCCAGCTCGCGCGCTTCAAGGCAAATGCCGCGAACGCCGGCAAGGTCATGGACCGCGGTCTCTGGCGCTACACCCGCCATCCCAACTACTTCGGCGATGCCGTGCTCTGGTGGGGCCTCTTCCTGATAGCTGCCGCCCGGCCTGCAAATCTGCTCGTGGTTTTCAGTCCGACCGTCATGACGTTCCTGCTCACGCGGGTCTCCGGCGTGCCCCTGCTCGAAAAGTCGCTCGCGAAGCGTCGCGAGGGCTACGACGACTACATCGCCCGCACCAGCGGGTTCATCCCGCGTCCCCCGAGGCGCCTTCGCGATCCGCGCTAGACTGGGAGCGTGCCCACAAGCTTCGCCGGCCGCGTTCGGGATTTTGCGATGGCGTTCGAAGGGACCCGAGAGGAGTTCTCCTTCGGTCCCGGCACCGCGCTCTACAAAGCCCCGAACGGCAAGATGTTCGCCATCGCCTCGGACCAGGACGACGGCACCCACGTCTCGCTCAAGCTCACACCGGCGGAATCAGAAGAAGCACTCACGCTTCCATTCGTCCGGCCCGCGCCCTACCTCGCGCGCAATCACTGGATCATGAGCATCGTTGCGACTGAGCCCGAGTTCGATATGACTTGCAGCTGGATCCGGCGCAGCCATGAACTGGTGACGGCGACAAAAGCGCGGCGGGCTCCCCGCTAACGAAGAGCCTGCCGCGTTGACTTGCCGGAGACGGCCCTGCCTGGCCTAGATGCCGAAGTCCCAGCTGCCGCCGTCGTGGTACTTGTTCAAGACATTCTTGGCGATGAGGATGCGGTGCACCTCGTCGGGCCCGTCCGCGAGCCGCAGCGTGCGCGCTCCCGTGTACATCCCCGCCAGCGGCGTGTCGCCCGAAACGCCCATGGCCCCGTGCACCTGGATGGCCCGGTCGACCACCCGCTCGAAAGCGGCCGGCACATACACTTTCAGCGCCGAAATGATCGTCCGCGGGTCCTGCCCGCTGTCGATGATCTCCGCCGTGTGAATCGTCATCAGGCGGGCGGTCATGATGTCGATGTACGAGTCGGCGATGAAGCCCTGGATGAACTGCTTCGTCTCGAGCCGGCCACCGTGCACTTCCCGGTCGATCGAGCGCTTCACCATCAGGTCAAACGCCCGCCACATCTGGCCGACGCTATTCATGCAGTGGAACACGCGGCCGGCTCCGAGACGGTCCTGGGCGGCCTGGTGGCCGCTCCCGGTGCGCCCGAGCTGGTTCGTCACCGGCACGCGCACGTTCTTGTACTCGATCTCGCAGTGGTTCGAATCGTGCCCCCAGACCGGGATGCGGCGTACGATGTTGAACCCGGGCGTGTCCGTGGGGACGATGATCTGGGTCATTTTGTCGCGCACGCCGCCGGCCCCATCCGCTTCCTCGGTCCGGCACATCACGATGGCGAAGGCCGCGCCGTCGGCGCCGGAGGTGAACCACTTCCGCCCGTTGATCACCCATTCGTCGCCATCCCGGATGGCCCGCGTCTGGATCGCGTAGGGGTTCGAGCCCGGGGCGTCCGGCTCCGTCATCGAAAAGCACGACCGGATCTCGCCGCGGATGCTCGGCTCAAGCCATTGCTTCTTCTGTTCGTCGGTCCCGTACTTGATCAGGATCGTCTGGTTGCCAGAGTCCGGGGCTACCACGCCGAAAAGCGGGTTCGAGAACGGGCTCCACGCCAGGATTTCGTTCATGTAAGCGTGCTTCATGAAGCCGATGCCCATCCCGCCGTATTCCTTCGGCAGGTGAGGGGCCCACAGCCCCGCCTTCTTCACGTTCTCCTGCACTTCCAGGCGCAGCCGCTGTGTATCCGGGTTCCGGTAGTCGCCAAGCCGTTCTTCGTTCGGGATGATGTAGCGATTGACAATGTTCGCCGTCGCTTCGCGGACCTGGTTGATTTCCGGGTCGAGGGTGGGGATTGGGGCGATTTCCATGGACGCTCCTCCAGATGAGCTTTGCCCCGGTAGTCTAGGTCAATCGCCCGAAGACAACCATGTGCTATCGCATGCGCAACGTTCGCCGAATCCTACGTGATCGGCCAGCGCGCACTGGCCTCGTAGGCGTGCGCGATCGCGTGGTGGATCCACACCTGGGCGACGATCTCCGCCTTCTCCATCTCGTATCCGCCCAGCGTGATCACTTTCGCCAGGTCCGCGTCGTCCAGGGTTGCCGCGAAGTCGGCCGAGGCGTTGTGGCCGTCGATGATTGCCTGGATCACCTCGTCCTTCGACTTCGCCTGCATCGTGGCGATGGCTGCGGCATTCCCCTGCGCGATGCGGTCGGCGCCGATACCGGAAAGCACGCCCGCGTCGAGCAGCGGGTACAGGCCGCTCAGCCCCGGCGCCGTCGCCGCGACATGCCGGAATGCGTCGCCGCTCGTCCACTGGTGGCCCAGCTGGTGGTCCCAATCCTTCGTGTTCCGGGCCGCGGCCGCCGCGCGTTGCCCGGCGAACCTGATGCCCTCGACCAGCTCCTGCTTCGTGATCATCCTGCCCTCCTGCTGGGCCGGATTCTACCCGCCAAAGCGAAAGGTGCGCGCCGGGCCGGGTGCGCACTTCCTGGGCGGGTCACCGGGCTCGGGTGGAGCCTAGTCGAAGCCCTCGTCATCGGTGGCGACATCGATGCCCGAGCTGCCCGAGTCCAGCTCATCGCTGGTCTCGCTCCAGCCCTCGTCTGATTCCTCTTCCACGTACTCGTCGTCGCCGAACTCTACCTCGTCCTCGTCGTCGCGACGGAGCAGCCCCTTGCGCGTGTAGGCCCGGATGTCGGACGTCCGTCCCGTCGGGAAGCTCACCTTGTCGATCATCGACGGGTGCTTGAAGGTCTCCCGCAGCATGACCTTCAGCTCTCCGGAGGTGGTGACCATCGCCGCGCTGTACTGGTTGCCGGCGGTCATCATCTTCGAAAGCCGCAACCCGATGCGCGGTTCGACCATCCCCACGTAGTCGCCGTTCACCGTCAGGACGTTCACCGCGTTTCCCTGCACTTGCAGAGTCACGATGTCGCCTGCGTCCAGGACGGCGCTGGTCTCGGCGTTCGTGGCCTGGAGCCGGGCAACCGCCGCGGTGCCAGTCTCCTCAACGAACAGGCGGGTATCGAGCTGGCTCGGTGCCGCCGCCGCCGCTGCCGTGTCCTTCATGGTCGCCAGCCTGTCCAGGTTCCGCCGCGCGATGGTGTTGGTGGAGTCCAGGTCCAGCGCCTTCCCATAGGCGTCGCGCGCCTCCGAGACCTGGCCCAGCTCGGTCAGCGCCTTGCCAAGCCGGTTGTATGCCTCGGCTTCGTCGCCGAATGTCCGGATGTACTCCCGGTTCAGGTTCGCGGCTTCGAGCCAGCGGCTACTGACGGCGAGCTTCACGGCCTGGTCGCTCATTTGCTTTCTCAGGCGTGCGCGCTCTTCCAGCGACAGTGTTTCGAGATTTGGTTCGTTGCTCATTGGGTGCCTCTACCCCGCCCCGGCGAGCCGACAGGATACGTTGCTCTGGTGCGTGGGGCAATGAATTCGCCACTCTCGGTGCCAAGGTTTCGTCAATGCGCCGTAT
>WBZO01005753.1_pt1 | contig 12408 bp, 6 predicted proteins | sample 5204261 | NCBI WGS metagenome assembly WBZO01 (sample SAMN12412400, study PRJNA552823) | activated sludge metagenome | isolation source: activated sludge from anammox sidestream of wastewater treatment plant... | place: USA: North Carolina | collected 2017-09 | reverse complement strand
ACGGCCCGACCGACCTGCACCGGGTGACCATGGTAGGCAACGATCTCGAGCTCGATCCCGGCATCGGCACCTGCGGCAAGAACGGCCAGGGCGTGCCGGTCGGCGTCGGCCAGCCGACGCTGCGCATGGACGCCATTACGGTCGGCGGGACGGGGTGAGCTACCGCACCACCCCGGCCAGACAGCAGGCTTTACGAACCGGCAGTGTAATGTGGTTCTTGAGGTAGCAGACTGCCGAGTGTCCGATATAGCCTGGCCGCACATAGGTGAAGGCGCGGCACGTCGGCTCCGCTTCGCAGGCCGCCTGGCAGCTCTTGCCGGTCGCGTCGGGCGCGATGTCGAAGTGCTTGAGATCGCCGCCATAGCGATCGATGCCGAACTCGATCGGCCCGCTTTTCGGCTCGATCACGCCGGTGCCGCGCACGCCCGATACGCAGCACGACGCCTCGATGCGCGGCGTGACCCGCGACTTCAGCCAGCAGACGGCATTGGTGCTTTCCGTCATCGGATAGGAGAACGCCCAGGCGAGGCAGCGCGGATCGCGCTCGCAACGCGCGGCACACTGGGCGGGGTCGCCTGAGCGCACCACGTTGCTCGCATAGTCGCCGCCCGGCCGATCGGTGCCGACTTGTGCGGCTGCGGACGTGGTCACGAGAGCAAGCGCCGTCAGCACGCCGCAGCATCGCCAGAACCACAAAGGCCGCATTGCGCCTCTCCCGCCGCTTCGCCGCGCCATCCATGTTAGTGAAGCATAAGGGCGCAGGACAATTGTGGCGTCCTTCACGATGGGATACGCCATGGCTCAATCACACGGCGAATTCGGCTTTCTGACGCTCGGGCTGGTGCTGCTTGCCGCCGCGGTCTTGAGCGTGCCCATTGCGCGGCGACTGGGGCTTTCCGCGATCGTCGCTTATCTGATCGCCGGCATCGTCATCGGGCCGTTCGGCATCGCGGCTTTCGCCACGCCCGAGAGCATCAGGCCGGTCTCCGAATTGGGCGTCGTGATGCTGCTGTTCCTGATCGGGCTCGAGCTCGAGCTCGGCCGGCTCCTCGCCATGCGGCGCGCGATTTTCGGCCTGGGCGCGGCGCAGCTTGCGTCGACCGCGCTGGCGATCGGCGCGCTCGCCTATTATTGCGGCCTGCTCGGCTGGCGCGGGGCCGTGGTCGCGGGCCTGGCGCTTGCGCTGTCGACGACCGCGATCGCGCTGCAAATCCTGGAGGAGCGCGGTCAGCTCCAGCAAGATTACGGCCAGCGCGCCTTCGCCATTCTGTTGTTCCAGGACATGGCCGTGGTGCCGCTGCTCGCGGTCTTGCCGCTGCTCGCGCCGGGCAGCGAGGCGACGCCGACGAGCCTCGCCGCCGAGCTGCGTGCCGTGGCACTAGTCGCGGGCGCCATCGCGCTCATTGTGGTGACCGGCAAGTACCTGCTCAACCCGTTCTTCCGGCTGCTCGCGCAAACCGGCTCGCGCGAGGTGATGACGGCGGCCGCCTTGCTCATCGTGCTGGGCGCGTCGCTCGTCATGCAGCAGGTCGGCATGTCGATGGCGCTCGGCGCATTTCTCGCCGGCGTGCTGCTTGCCGAATCGAATTACCGCCACGAGCTCGAGGCCGATATCGAGCCGTTCCGCGGTCTGCTGCTGGCGCTGTTCTTCATGGGTATCGGCATGACCATCGACATGACGGTCGTGCGCGCCAATCTCCGGCTGATCCTGGCGGCGGCGGTCATCGTCACGCTGCTCAAGGCGTTCATCGTCTGGCTGCTCTTTCGCGCGACCTGCGTGCGGCGCGGCGATGCGCTGCGCGCCGGCGCCGTGCTCACCGGTGCCGGCGAGTTTGCCTTCGTGCTCATTCCGCTCGGCGCCGCGATGAGCGTGCTCGACCAGCGCCAGGCGAGCGTGCTCACAGCGATTGCCGCCATCACCATGCTGCTCGGCCCGCTGGTTGCGACGCTGACCGAGACGATGCTGCGAAGCTTCGCGAAGCCCGCGGGCCGCGAGGCGGACGATTTCAGCGACGCGCACGGCAAGGTGCTGGTGATCGGCTTCGGCCGCTTCGGCCAGATCGTGTCGCAATGCCTCTTGGCCGAAGGCATCGACGTCACCACCATCGACAACGACCCGCAGATGATGGAGAGCGCCGCGCGCTTCGGCTTCCGCGTCTATTACGGCGACGGCACGCGGCTCGACGTGCTGCGCGCGGCCGGCGCGGCCGACGCCAGCGTCATCGCGATTTGCATCGACGACCCGCAGGCCGTCAATCGGATCGTCGACCTCGTCCAGTTCGAGTTTCCCGGAACGAAGCTCTACGTCCGGTCATTCGATCGGCGCCATAGCTTGCAGCTCATGGCCAAGAACGTCGATTACGAGATGCGCGAGACCTTCGAGTCGGCGCTCAAGTTCGGACGAATGACGCTCGAGGCGCTCGGCCTCGACGCCGAAGGCGCCGCCGCGGTCGAGGAGTTCGTGCGCACGCGCGACCTCGACCGGCTCGCCCTGCAGCAGGCCGAAGGGATCGCCGCCGGCGTCGATCTCTTGCGCACCCGCATGGTGCACGAGCCGTTCAGCGAACCCGAGCGCGAAGCCGAAGCTCTCAATCCCGAGGCGAAGGAGATCATCGAGCGCGAGGCGGCCGGGCAGTAGCCTTACTCCGTCACAACTCTCGCGACCCTCATCCTGAGGAGTGTCGCTTTAGCGACGCGTCTCGAAGGATGGCGGCAGGTTCGGTGCTTGTGGACATCCTTCGAGATGCGTGCTTCGCACGCTCCTCAGGATGAGGCTGGAATTTGTGGCGCAGTCGTACTAGCACCCTTGCCGCCGGCAGCCGGAGGGCACATCCTGTCACGTCGCAAATCACGGGCGCTGCAACAGGAGAAGCAAATGGCCAAGGCGTCGGTCTTTCGGACATTCGTCGTCCTTTCGGGTCTCATGATCGCTATGGCGATCGCTCTCCCACGCGCCAAAGCCGAACTCCTGTCGTCGCGGCCGATCACCATCATCGTGCCGTTCGCGCCCGGCGCGAGCTCCAATAATCTGCAACGGCTCGTCGCCAAGAAGGTCAGTGACGACACCGGACAGGTCTTCGTCGTCGAGTCGCGTCCGGGCGGCAGCGGCGCGATCGGCGCGATCGCGGTCAAGCAGGCGCCGCCGGACGGCCATACGCTGTTCCAGGCCAATGCCGGGACGCATGCCGCCAACGTGGCGCTCTATCCCTCGCTGGCCTACGACCCGGTCAAGGATTTCCGGCCGATCACGCTGATGTGGAGCTTCCCGCAGGTCCTGTGCGTACCGTTCGACAGCCCGGCGAAATCGCTTCCCGAACTGGTCGAACTGGCAAAATCGCGGCCCGGCGGCTTGAGCTTCGCGTCGCAAGGCACCGGCGCCGGCGGCCACCTGCTCGGCGAAATGCTGAAAGCGCGCACCGGCGCGCCGATGGTGCACATTCCCTATCGCGGCGCGGGACCCGGCGCGATCGATCTCGCCGCCGGCCGCGTCGATTTCTTCTTTGTCGCCTATGCGTCGATCGTATCGTTCCTGCAGGCCGGCAAGGTGCGCCCACTCGCGATAACATCACAGAAGCGCCTGCCTGTCCTGCCGGACGTGCCGACCACGGCGGAGGCGGGCTTTCCGGGGCTCGCCCTCGACGCCTGGTTCGGGCTTGTCGCGCCCGCCGGCACGCCCGACGCCGCCATCGACAAGCTGCACGCCGCTTTCACGCAGGCGACCAGCAGCCCGGAGATCGTCAAGGCGATCAGCGATCAGGGCGCAGCCGCCCACGCGCCCGCGTCGCCCGCGGAATTTGCCGCGTTCATGGCGGCGGAGACCGAAAAATTCGGCAAGATCGTGCGCGCCGTCGGCGTGACAATGAAGTGATCGCAGGGGTAACGTAAGGACCAATCAACCGCGAGCTTCGTCGATGGCCTTGGCGCGGATACCCTCCGCACGCCGATAGAACCACTGCTTGCCAAGCTCGGTCGCGCAGATATAGAGCGCCACAATCACCAGGCCGCTGAGAAGCAACGGCCAGGGCAGCGGCACAAACCCGAACGCACGGGCGACGATGCCGAGATAAGGCAGGCCTATCGCCAATGCCGCGACGACGGCGGTGGACATCATCAATAACGGGCTCGGCCGGCTTTGCCAGCACGGCAGATGCGTCCGCAGCACGAGCACCACGGCGAGCTGAGTCAGCAGAGACACGACAAACCAGGTCGTTTGGAAGAGCGCTTCTGCGGCATGGAGAATTCCCAGAAGGAGGGCAAATGTCAGAAAGTCGAACATCGAACTGATAAGTCCAAAGACAAGCATGAACAACTGAATCTTTCTGATGTTCCAATGTTGTGCCGTATCGACTGCCCCCGGATCGACTTTGTCGGTGGACAAGGCAACCGATGGGAAGCTCGACAGGAAGTTATTGAGAAGAATCTGCTTCGGCAGCAGCGGCAGGAACGGCACGAACAGCGTCGCGAACGCCATGCTGATCATGTTGCCGAAATTGGCGCTGGTGGTGATCGACACATATTTCAGCGTATTCACGAAGGTGCGGCGGCCGTCGACGATGCCATCTTTCAGAACTCCAAGGTCGCGCTCCAAGAGCACGATGTCGGCGGTCTCGCGCGCGACATCCACCGCCTGATCGACGGAAATGCCGGCGTCCGCCGCGTGCAGAGCGGGCGCATCGTTGATGCCGTCGCCCAGATAGGCGACCGCATGACCGCGATGCTGTAGCGCCCGCACGATCCGCTCTTTTTGTTGGGGATCGACTTCGACAAACAGATCGGTCCGCTCGGCAAGGTGCCAGAGCGCCTCCTCCCGCGTTTCGTTGAGGTCCTCGCCGGTGAGCAATCGGGCGGGATCGAGCCCCACCGCCGCGCCGACATGCACGGCGACGTGACGGTTGTCGCCGGTGACGACCTTGACGGCGACACCGAGACGTTTGAGTTCCCGGACTGTCGTCTCGATCCCGTCTTTCAACGGGTCGAGGAACAATAGAAAACCTTCGAATACCATGTCGGTTTCGTCGCCGCGACCGTAATGCGGCTTGGCCGCCACTCTTTTGGTGGCGAGACCGAGGACGCGAAATCCCTCGCCGCCTTTCGCCCGATAATAGCCGTCGAGCTTTTGCCGGAGCGCGCTGTCGAGCGGCCGGGTCTGCGTCGCGACCGCGACCTGCGCGCAGCATGCGACGACCGTGTCGAACGCGCCCTTGGTGATAATCAGATGCGTCTCATGGCTTTCCCTTTCCGCCACAACGATGGTGAGACGTTTGCGGACGAAGTCGTAGGGTATCTCGTCAATCTTCGCCGGATCGGCCGGCGCAACGCCTCGCCGCTCGGCGGCTGCCACGATCGCAGCATCGAGCGGATTGTCGATACCGGTTTCCAGCCGCGAATTGATCGCCGCATACTGAAAAATCCGCTCCGACGGGGCGCCCGCCACATCAACGGCCCCGGTGAGCTCGACCGCGCCCTTGGTAAGAGTGCCCGTCTTGTCGGTACACAGGATGTCGGCGCTCCCCAAATTCTCGATCGCTTCGAGACGCCGCACGATCACGCCGCGTTTTGCCATGCGCCGGGCGCCCGCCGACAGCGTGACGCTCACGATCGCCGGTAGAAGCTCGGGCGTAAGGCCGACGGCGAGCGCCACCGCAAACAGCAGCGACTCGATGAGCGGACGGTGAAACATCAGGTTGGCCGCGAACACGAAGATCACGATCACCGTCATGATGCGCGTGAGCAGATAGCCGAAGCGCCGCACGCCACGCTCAAAGTCGGTCTGCGCCGTGGCCTTGCTCAGCCGTCCGGCGATACGCCCAAGCTCGGTTGCCTGACCGGTGCGCGCGACCAGGACCTTGGCGGTCCCGCTGCGCACCGAGGTGCCGAGAAAGACGGCGTTGATGCGCTGTTGCAGCGTCGCCTCCGGCGCCGTCGGCCCCGGCGTCTTCTCGACCGGAAAGGATTCGCCGGTCAGCGCCGCCTGCGAGACCAGAAAGTCCCTCGCCTCCAGCACGATCCCGTCGGCCGGCACCAGGTTGCCGGCCGACAGCAGCACCACGTCGCCGGGGACGATGTGCCGTGCGTCGATGATCTGCGACCTGCCGTCGCGCAACGCGCAGATCTTCAGGGCCAGCGTCTCGCGCAGGCGCCGGACGGCTTCGGAAGCGCGGTATTCCTGGACGAAGCCGAGCAACGTGCTGCCGAGGACGATCAGCAGAATGATCACCGCATCGACCCATTCGCGCACGAGGAGGGAGACGAGCGCGCCGAACACCAGGATGAGAACCAGCGGACTTTCATATTGGCGCAGAAGGAGGCGAAGCGCGTTTCCGCCCTCGCCCGCGGCCAGACGGTTCGGCCCATGCTGATCGAGGCGATGCGCGGCCTCGTCCGCACTGAGACCCGATGCGGTTGACCCAAGCTCGCCGACGAGGGCCTCGGGGGCCAGCGCCCAGTATGCTGCCGTCATTCATGCCTCGCGCGCTGGTACCGAAGACTACTGTATCGATTCCGTAAAACCAATCAGACCGGCTGGACGTGACACAAGACCGACCTCATCCTGAGGAGCCCGCGAAGCGGGCGTCTCGAAGGATGGTCGCGGCGCGTGCATTGTTATGGCGTCCTTCGAGACGGCGCGCGCTCGAGAAGCGCGCGCCTCCTCAGGACGAGGACTTATCTTGATATGATAAAATGCACGCCATTTGCGCCGATGACGCGGGCCGCAGTTCAGTATGCGTATTCGGTGAACACCGGCTCGACGCTGCCGCCCCACGGTCCGTGATACTTCTCCAACAACTCCTCGGCCGGCGTGATGCCGCGAGCGACGAAGTCCTGCAGCGGGCGCAGATAGCGCTGCTCGCTATGGCCATTCGCATCGAACTTGCGGCGGCGTGCGAGCCCCTCGCGCGCAAGACGCAGCGTGACGGTGGCGAGTTCGAGCAGGCTTTGGCCGCGGATGGCCGCCCGAAAGCCCGCCCGCGGAACGTCGTCGCGCAACTGCTGGCGCTCCTGCGCGGTCCAGTTCTTGACGATCTCCCAACCAGCATCGAGCGCGGCCTCATCGTAGAGGAGGCCGACCCAATAGGCCGGCAGCGCCGGCAGGCGCCGCCACGGCCCGCCATCGGCGCCGCGCATCTCGAGATAACGCTTGAGCCGCACCTCCGGGAAGATCGTCGACAGATGATTCGCCCAATCGGCGATGGTGGCGCGCTCGCCGGAGATGAGCTTGCCGGCAAGGTGGTCGCGGAACGATTGTCCCGCGACGTTGATGTAGCGGTCGCCGCGCTTGACGAAATACATCGGCACGTCGAGCGCGTAATCGACCCAGCGCTCGAAGCCCATGCCCGGCTCGAACGCCCAGGGCAGCATGCCGGAGCGGGCGGCATCGGTATCGCGCCAGATCTCCGAGCGGAAGGAGAGGAAGCCGTTGGGCTTGCCGTGGGTGAACGGCGAGTTGGCAAACAGCGCGGTCGCCACCGGCTGCAGCGCGAGCGAGACGCGCAGTTTCTTCACCATGTCGGCTTCGGAGGAGAAGTCAAGATTGGTCTGCACCGTGCACGTGCGGTACATCATGTCGAGGCCGAGCCGGCCCACCTCGGGCATGTAGGCCGTCATGATCTTGTAGCGGCCTTTCGGCATCGTCGGCATGTCGGCGCGCGTCCAGTTCGGCGTCATGCCGAGCCCAAGAAAGCCGATGCCGAGCGGCGCGGCGATCTCCTTGAGCTGCGCGAGGTGCGCCATCAGCTCGGCACAGGTCTGGTGCACGGTCTCGACCGGCGCACCCGACAGCTCGAACTGGCCGCCCGGTTCGAGCGATATCGCGCCGCCGCCGGTCACATCGAACATGCCGATGATGTTGCCGTCTTCGAGGATCGGCTCCCAGCCGAGCAGATGCTGCATGCCTTCAAGCAGCGCGCGGATGCTGCGGCGGCCGTCGTACGGCACCGGACGGTGCCCCTCGACCGTGAAGGCGAATTTCTCATGCTCGGTGCCGATGCGGAATTCCGACTTCGGCTTGATGCCAGCCTCGAACCACGCGACGAGTTCGTCGCGCGTTTCGATCGGTGTCATGTCGACCTGATCACGAGCCATGCGGGCATTCCGGCCAAAGGGCCGCGACCTTACACACGGCCCGCGGCAAAGAGCAATGACGCCGTTTTGGTACGCGCCGGAGCGGGCCGGTCAGGCTCAGATGTGCACGAAATTCGGCCCTTTGACCGCCTGACCTCAGGATGACGGTCAAGGTGCAGTACCCGCATCACAAACTGCGCGCGATGATTACCTTCATGATCTCGTTCGAGCCGGCGTAGATGCGCATCACGCGGGCGTCGCGGTAGAGCCGGGAGATCGGGAATTCCTCCATGTAGCCGTAGCCGCCGAACAGCTGCAGGCAGCGATCGATGATCTTGCCCTGCAGGTCGGTGATCCAGTACTTCGCCATCGAAGCCGTTACGGTGTCGAGTTCGCCCTTGAGGTAGCGTTCGATGCAATGATCGTGGAACACCCGCGAGATCGTCGCTTCCGATTTGCACTCCGCCAGCACGAACTGGGTGTTCTGGAAGTCCATGATCGGCTTGCCGAAGGCCTTGCGCTCCTTGACGTAGGGGATCGTGAGCGCAATCGCCCGCTCGATCATGGCCTGGGCGTGCACCACCACGATCAATCGTTCGCGCGGCAGGTCTTTCATGAGCTGGGCGAAGCCCTGCCCCTCCTCGGTGCCGAGCAGATTTTCAGGCGGCAGCTTCACGTCCTCGAAGAACAGCTCGGAGGTATCGGCGGATTCGAGGCCGAGCTTCTTGAGCTTGCGGCCGCGGCGGAAGCCCGGCGCGTTGTCGGCTTCCACCACCATGAGCGAGACGCCTTTAGCGCCCGCACCCGGATCGGTCTTGGCGACCACGACGATCAGGTTGGCGTGCTGGCCGTTGGTAATGAAGGTCTTCGAGCCGTTGAGCACATAGCCGTTGCCGGACTTCTTTGCCGTGGTGCGAACACCCTGCAAATCCGAGCCGGTGCCGGGCTCGCTCATGGCGATCGCCCCGACGAGTTCGCCGGTCACGAGCTTGGGCAGCCAGCGGCGCTTCTGCTCTTCTGTGCCGTAATGCAAGATGTAGGGTGCAACAATACCGGAGTGCAGCGGCGCCCCGAACGAGTCGAACCCGCCCAGGCTGAGTTCGCGATTGATCACCACCTCATGTGCGAAACTGCCGCCGACACCGCCATAGTCCTCGGGGATCGCCGGGCAAAGAAGGCCGGCCGCGCCGGCCTTAGTCCAGACCTCGCGGCCGTACATGCCCGCGTCGTTCCAGCGTTCGATATTCGGGGTGAACTCGGTGCTGACGAAGCGGCGCGTCTGCTCCTCGAGCAGCACGAGATCCTCGGTTATCCAGGCCGGTCGGGGAATATTCAGCGCGTCCATCGAGTCTTTCCCGTTGACGGATGACAATACCGGTTAGCGCTGTGCAAGGCGAGGGCGCCGCCCCGGCACCAAGCCCCCCTCGTGCTCGCAGCCAGCCGATCAATCCGGTGTCACCTTCGCGCCACACCGCGCGGTGCCGTAACTCCCGTTAATCGACTATTTACCGTCGCGAGCAAAAACTGCCGACCGGGGCCGGAGCGCAACGCGTTGATCACCATCCTTTAATAAGCGGCGGGCGGGTCAGGCGGAGCGCGACGGCCGTTCCTCGGCTCGGACATGTGGATGCGGGCATGAAATCTGATGTTCGGTGGCATGTTCGAGGTGTGAGGCGACAAGCACGCGAAACCGCACGCGAGGCGGCACGCCGCTCCGGCATGTCGGTCGGGCAGTGGCTCGACAGCGTCATCACCGACACGGCGATGGACGAAGCCGTTGCGCCGCAGCAAAGCGATGCGGCGCACGATCAGGTTGCGCGCGGCGAAGCAGCGCGCCCGGCACAGCCGGTCCGGCGCTCGCCACTGGATGCCATCGAGCCGCGCTACGTCGGGTACGACCGGGACCGGCACCCAATGCGGCGCGCACCCCTTGCGGAGTTGGGGTATCCGAATCACGGAGAGAATCCGCCTCCCCCGCGGCGCGCCTTCGATCTGGGCGAGCGCCCGAATACCGGTGGTCCGCGATTGCCGGCAGCGCCGACAGCCGACAACAACCTGGCCGAAGTCAGAGCGCGTCTCGACAACCTGACACACCGAATTGAATCGATCTCGCGGGACAGTACCGCCGCCGACCCGCCACCACCCGCTGTCCATCAGGACGACGCAACGCGCCAATTCGCCGCGGTCATCTCCAAGCTCGACCGCAAGCTCGACCAGATGATTGCCGAAAACCGCTCGACCAACGACGAGATCGAGCAGCGCATGCGCGCGGTCAACCGCGCGGCCGCCGATCTCGGCGCTGAGAACCGGCGGCCGCGGCTGCCAGCCGGTCCGCCCGCTACTCCCCTGGACCAGGCGGTGTTGGAGATTGCTGACCGCCAGCGCACGCTCGACGGTCTGCCGCATGTGAGCGGCGCGCCCGACGAACTGGCGCCCGCGCCGCTGCCGCGCGCGTGTACGCAGGAGTTTGCCGGGCTGGAGCGGCAGCTTCGGCAGATCAACGCGCAGATCGATACATTGAGCCGTCCTTGCGGCATCGACAAAGCCGTCGACAAGGCGGTCGACGTGCTGCGCGACGATCTCGCCGAGATCGGCGTGATGCTGCAGGAGGCCATGCCGCGCCGGGCGGTCGAGGCGCTCGAAGGCGAGATGCGCAAGCTTGCCGACCGGATCGATCACACCCGGCAGGCGGGCGCCGACAGCACAGCACTTGGGGGCATCGAGCGCGGACTCGCGGAGGTGCGCGACGCACTGCGCGCGCTGACGCCAGCCGAGAGCCTTGTTGGTCTCGGCGAGGCGGTGCGGACACTTTCGCAGAAGGTCGACGTGGTCGCCGGTAACAGTCAGGATCCCACGGCCCTCAAGCAGCTCGAAGGCGCCATCGTCGCCATGCGCGGCATCGTCACGCACGTCGCCTCGAACGATGCGCTGGCCAACCTCGCCGAAGAGGTGCGTACGCTCTCCGGCAAGGTCGATCAGGCTACCAGTTCGTCGGGCAGTTCCGGCCTACTCGCCATGATCGAGCAGCGAATCGGAACGCTCGCCGACGCGCTCGAGGCGCGCAACCGCAGCGGCCAGGATGTTCCGCACGAAATCGAGGCCGTCGTGACACGGCTGATCGAGAAGATCGAGCAGATTCAGCTCAACACCAGCGACCAAACGGCGCTCGGCCATCTTGAGGATCGCATCGCCAAGCTGGTCGAAAAGCTCGACGCCTCCGACCATCGCCTCAATCACCTCGAAGCGATCGAGCGCGGACTTGCCGAACTTCTCATCCATCTCGAGCACCAGCGTATGCCGGCGCTTGCGCGCGCAGGCGGCGAACCGCCGCCGGAAGTCGACGCCCTCTTGCAGGACATCGTCGAGCTCAAAGAGACGGAGCGCAAGACACAGGATTCGCTGGAGGCCGTGCACGGCACGCTGGAGAACGTGGTCGACCGACTCGCCACGATCGAAACCGACATGCACGGCAAGATCGACCAGGCGGTGAGCGCCGCCGTTGCGTCCAGGTCCCCGTTATCTCCGTCCGATCCGGCGCCGGTTGCGGCGATGCCGACCCCGGACGCCGCGGCAATCGCGGCGCGCGTCACGATGGCCGCCACCGGCGTGGCCGGGCCGACGCTCCCGGCCGCGCAGCCCAAGCCTGCACGGCACTCCGCGGCGCTGACCGCTGCCACGCCGCCCGTCGCTCCCGCCCCGGAACCTGCCCTGGTCGCGCTACAGCCGGCCGCAACCGCTTCCGCTCCGGCGGTCGCAGCCGAACGCCGGCCGATCGATCCGAATCTGCCGCCTGACCACCCGCTCGAACCCGGCGTTTCGCGCGGGCGCTATCCGGCTTCGCCCGCCGATCGCATTGCGGCGTCCGAGGCGGTGCTCGGTTCCGCCAAGCCGCCGGTCATCCCGGATCCGGGCGGCAAGTCGAATTTCATCGCAGCCGCCCGCCGCGCCGCGCAGGCCGCCGCAAGCGATATGCCCGCCCGCACCAATGCGCGGGCAACCGAAGCAAAGTCCGCACGGGCGCCCCGGTCGAGCGCGGTCGTTGGGCTTATCCGCAAGCACGCGCGCGCCTTCATCATCGGCATTAGCGTGCTGGCGATTATGCTGGGTTCGCTCAATATCGTGATGAACTGGCTCTCCTCGTCCGAGCAACCGCAAGGCGCAAACGGCCAGGCGGCGACACCCACGCCGACGGAGACGGAACCGACTGCGCTGAAACCGGCCGAGCCGGCGCCTGTACCCCGCGCCGCAACCGAGGCTCCCGCCACGCCTGAGGCGCCGGCAGTAGATCGCCAGTCATCGCTTCCGCTCGCACCGAGTTTCCCGCCGCCGAGCGGCGTGCTGATGCCC
>WBZO01005751.1_pt1 | contig 12411 bp, 11 predicted proteins | sample 5204261 | NCBI WGS metagenome assembly WBZO01 (sample SAMN12412400, study PRJNA552823) | activated sludge metagenome | isolation source: activated sludge from anammox sidestream of wastewater treatment plant... | place: USA: North Carolina | collected 2017-09 | reverse complement strand
CGTCGAGGACGAGCCCGTTCGAGAGCCGCGCCTGCCAGGCGTGCCGCGGCGAGAGCGTCACCTGCACCGGTTCCAGTCCGAGCGGCGCGAGCCGCGCGCGCAGCGCGAGGTAGCGGCGGACGACCTCGCGCTCCGCTCCGGGCGGCCCGGCGAGCTGCGGCAGCGCCGCGTCGGAGGTGCCCTCGAAGAGCTCGCCGTGCTCGCTCACCAGGCGCCCGCCGGTCCAGCGCGCGAGCGGCCGGTGCTCCTCGATGCGCACGACCAGCCGGTCGGGCCACTCGCGCCGCACCTCGACCGCGCGCACCCAGGCGAGCTCGCCCACGAGCTGCCGGACCTGGTCGAGGTTCACGCCGAAGAAGTTTCCGGCCACGCGGCCGGCGAGGCGCTCCTGCACCGCTCGCGCGTCCACCTGCGTCAGCTCCCCGGTCAGGGTCACGGCGCGCACCGGCGCCTGCGGCGCGCGCAGGGCCGCGTGCCAGAGGAGCATCGCGAGCAGCACGGCGGCGGCCGCGTAGAGGACGTCGGCGACGAGGTTCAGGAGGCGCGGGTTATCCCACATGGCGCGCGTCTCCTTCCCCCCCGACCGTCGCGAGCTCGAGGATGCGCACGCACAGGTCGTCGAACGACAGGCCGGCGGCCCGCGCCGCCATCGGCACGAGCGAGTGGTCGGTCATGCCCGGCGAGGTGTTGACCTCGAGGAAGTACGGGCTGCCGGCGCGGTCGAGCATCAGGTCGACGCGACCCCAGCCCCGGCAGCCGAGCACGTCGAAGGCGCGGACCGCCGCGGCCTGTATCGCGCGCTCCTCGGGCGCCGGGAGCCCGCACGGGCAGATGTAGCGCGTGTCGTCGGCGACGTACTTCGCCTCGTAGTCGTAGAAGTCGCGCGGCGTCTCGAGGCGGATGAGCGGCAGCGCGTCGCGGCCGAGCACGCCCGCGGTGAGCTCCGGGCCGTCGATGAACTGCTCGGCGATCACCAGACGGTCGTAGTTGGCGGCGAGCGCGTACGCCTCGTCGAGGTCTTCGGCGCGGCGCACCTTGCTCATGCCGATCGAGGAGCCCTCGTTCGCCGGCTTCACCATGAGCGGCAGGCCGAGCCGCTGCGCCACGGCGGGGAAGTCGCTGCCGGCGGCGAGCAGCTCGTAGCGCGGCGTGGGCACGCCCGCGGCCTGCCAGACGAGCTTCGTGCGCCACTTGTCCATCGCGAGCGCGCTCGCCAGCACGCCCGAGCCGGTGTAGGGGATGCCGGCGAGCTCGAGGGCGCCCTGCAGCGTCCCGTCCTCGCCATGGCGGCCGTGCAGCGCGATGAAGACGCGGTCGAAGCGCGCGCGGAAGAGCGCGTCCAGCCCGTGGTCGCGCGGGTCGAAGGCGTGCGCGTCCACGCCCTTGCGCTGGAGCGCGGCGAGCACCATCGACCCGCTCTTGAGCGACACCTCGCGCTCGGCGGAGCGGCCGCCGAAGAGCACGCCGACGCGTCCCAGCCGCCTCACAGGGCCTCCAGCGCGTCGCCGACGATGCGCACTTCGGGCACGAGCGCGATGCCGAAGCGCTTGAGCACCGCCGCGCGCGCGTGCTCGATGAGCGCCTCGATGTCGGCCGCCGAGGCCTGGCCGTCCGGGTTGACGATGAAGTTGGCGTGCTTCTCCGAGATGCGCGCGCGCCCGATCGCGTGGCCCTTGAGCCCGCACGCCTCGACCAGCCGCGCCGCGTGGTCGCCGGGCGGATTGCGGAACACCGAGCCCGCGTTCGGCAGGTTGAGGGGCTGGGTGGCGCTGCGCCGGTCGAGCAGCGCCTTGATGCGCGCGCGCGCGCGGCTGCCGTCGCCGCGCGCGAAGCGGAACCACGCGCCGGTGAACCACTCGTCGGTGCCGAGCGCGCCGCGCCGCAGCGCGACGTGCCGGTAGCCGGTCTCGAACTCGCGCGCGACGCGCGCGTGCATCGCCCCCTGCCGGTCGATCGTGTCGGCGCGCTCGACGAACTGCCAGGTCTCCGAGCCGTAGCAGCCGGCATTCATCGCCAGGGCGCCGCCGATGGTGCCGGGCACGCCGGCGAGGAACTCCGCACCCTCGAGCCCGTGCGTCGCGGCGAAGCGCGCCACCTTCGGGCTCGCCACGCCCGCCTCGGCGAACACGAGCTCGTCGTCGAGCCGCACCGTGCCGCGCGTGTTGTGCATCAGGACCACGGTCCCGCGGAAGCCGCCGTCGCGGACGAGCAGGTTGGAGCCCAGGCCGACGAAGCACACCGGCTCGCCGTCGGGCAGCGTGCGCAGGAACGCCTGGAGGTCGGCCAGGTCCGCGGGCACGTACGCGCGCGCCGCGCGCCCGCCCGCGCGCCAGCTGACGTGCTGCGCCATCGGCTCGTCGGCGAGCAGCCGGCCGCGCAGCGGCGTGCGCGCGAGCTGGACGGGGTCGATCACCGGCATGGCAGCCTCTGGGGCACGCCGCCGATCGAGCCGGCGCCCATGGTCACCACCACGTCGCCGTCGCGCGCGACCTGCAGGATCGCCGCGGGGAGATCGGCGATCGACTCGACGAAGAGCGGCTCGACCTTCCCCGCCACCCGGACCGCGCGCGCGAGGGCGCGTCCGTCGGCGGCCACGATCGGCGCCTCGCCGGCCGGGTACACCTCCGCGAGCAGCAGCGCGTCGGCCGTCGAGAGCACGCGCACGAAATCCTCGAACAGGTCGCGCGTGCGCGTGTAGCGGTGCGGCTGAAACGCGAGCACGATGCGCCGCCCCGGGAACGCGCCGCGCGCGGCCTCGAGCGTGGCGGCCATCTCCGCCGGATGGTGGCCGTAGTCGTCGACCAGCGTGCAGCGCCCGCCGCCGTCGAGCGCGACCTCGCCGCAGCGCTGGAAGCGCCGGCCCACGCCGTGGAACTCGGCCAGCGCCGCGAGCACCGCCGCGTCGGGAACGCCGAGCTCGGTGCCGACCGCGATCGCCGCGAGCGCGTTCTGCACGTTGTGGCGCCCGGGCAGGTTGAGCCGCACGTCGAGCGCGCCGCCCGCGCCTTCGCGCAGGGCGCGGAAACGCATCTCGGCGCCGCGCGGCTCGACGCCCTCCGCGCGCACCATCGCGTCGCGCGCAAATCCGTAGGTGACGACCGGCTTGGACACGAACGGGAGGATCTCGCGCACGTTCGGGTCGTCCGCACACAGGATCGCGCTGCCGTAGAAGGGGAGGTTCTGGAGGAACTGCACGAACGCCTGCTTGAGGCGGGCGAAATCGTGCTGATAGGTCTCCATGTGGTCGGCGTCGATGTTGGTCACCACCGCCATGACCGGCAGCAGGTGCAGGAACGAGGCGTCCGACTCGTCGGCCTCGACGACGATGAACTCCCCGCCGCCGAGGCGCGCGTTGGACGCCGCGGCGGTGAGGCGGCCGCCGATCACGAACGTCGGGTCGAGGCCGCCGGCGGCGAGCACGCTCGCGACCAGGCTCGTCGTGGTCGTCTTCCCGTGCGTCCCGGCGATTGCGATGCCCTGCTTGAGCCGCATGAGCTCGGCGAGCATCAGCGCGCGCGGCACCACCGGGATGCGCCGGCCGCGCGCCGCGAGCACCTCGGGGTTGTCGGACTTCACCGCCGTGGACACGACCACCGCGTCCGCGCCGCCGACGTTGTCCGCGCCGTGGCCGATCGTCACCTTCGCGCCGAGCTTCTCGAGGCGCTGGGTCGCGGGGCTGGCGGCGAGGTCGGAGCCGCTCACCTGGTAGCCGAGGTTCACCAGCACCTCGGCGATGCCGCTCATGCCGGATCCGCCGATGCCGACGAAGTGGATGCGCTTGACCTTATGCCGCATGGTCGGCCTCGTCGGCATCGGCGGCGCAGGCGCCCCGAGCGGCGCGGTCGCGCCGCGCCTCCAGCGGGTCGACGACGTGGATGCGCGCGACCTCGCGCTTCACCGGGCGAGCTCCATGCACGCGGCGGCCACCGCACGCGTCGCCTCCGGCTTCCCGAGCGCGCGCGCGCGGAGCGCCAGCGCGAGCAGCCGCTCGCGCGGCAGCCCCTGCAGGATTTCGGCCAGCCGCTCGGGCGTCAGGTCGCGCTGCTGCGCCAGCACGCCCGCCCCCGCGTCCGCGAGGTAGCGCGCGTTGGCGGTCTGGTGGTCGTCGACGGCGAACGGGAACGGCACCAGGATCGCCGCGACGCCGGCCGCGGCCAGCTCGGCGACGGTCGTCGCCCCCGCGCGGCAGATGACGAGGTCGGCCTCCGCGTACGCCCGCGCCATGTCGTCGATGAACGCGACCGCGTCGGCCGCCACCCCTGCGCGGGCGTAGCCCGCCCGCAGCGCGTCGAGGTGCCGCGCGCCCGACTGGTGGGTGACCGCCGGCCGCGTCTGCGGCGGCAGCAGCGCGAGCGCCCGCGGCACGATCTCGTTCAACGCCGCGGCGCCGAGGCTGCCGCCGACGACGAGCAGCCGCAGCGGGCCGTCGCGCCCGGCGAAGCGCTGCGCGGGCGGCGCGACGCGCGCGATCGCCTCGCGCACCGGATTGCCGACGAGCGTCGCCTTCTTCAGGGCGCCCGGGAACGCGACCAGCACCCGGTCGGCGACGCCTGCGAGCACCCGGTTCGCCAGCCCGGCGATCGAGTTCTGCTCGTGGATCGCGAGCGGGCGGCCGGCGAGCGCCGCCATCATCCCGCCCGGGAAGGCGATGTAGCCGCCCATTCCGAGCACGACGTCGGGCCGGTGCGCGCGCAGCGCGCGCAAGGCTTGCCAGAACGCGACCAGCAGGTTGAGCGGGAGCAGCAGCTTGGCGAGCAGCCCCTTCCCGCGCAGGCCGGAGAAGCGCACCCAGGCCATCTCGTAGCCGTGCTGCGGCACCAGGGCCGCCTCCATCCCGGTGCGCGCACCGAGCCAGGTCACGCGCCAGCCCTGCGCACGCAGGTGGTCGGCCACCGCGAGCGCGGGGAAGACGTGCCCGCCGGTGCCGCCCGCCATGATCATGATGCTTCGAGCCACTCGTCCAGTTCGCTCCAGCTCAGCGGCAGCCCGGCCGCCACGGTCAGCGTGCGCGCGCTGGTCCCGCCGGCCTCGCCGGCGACGCAAGCCGCCTCGCCCGCGCCGGTCACGGCGTCGAGCGTCACGTCTGCGTCATCGGCGAGGGCAGCGGGTCCGGTCGGGGGCGCCTCGAGCGCGACGCGCGTGGCGTCGGGCGCCGACACCTGCAGCGCGCTCGGCAGCGCTTCGGTCGCGAGCGTCCTTCTCATGTCCTCTGTCCCCCCATCAGTGCGCGGTTCTCGTAGTCGACCCGCAGCAGGATCGCGAGCGCGACGCAGCTCGCGACCAGCGCGCTGCCCCCGAAGCTCATGAGCGGGAGCGTGAGCCCCTTGGTCGGCAGCACGCCGAGGTTCACGCCCATGTTGATGAACGCCTGCACGCCGAGCCACAGCGCGATGCCCTGGGCGACGAGCGCGCCGAACGGCCGCTCGAGCAGCGCCGCGCGCCGCCCGATCGCGAACGCGCGCAGGCACAGCCACGCGAACAGGCCGACCACCAGCGCGACGCCGACGAACCCGAGCTCCTCGCCGATCACGGCGAGCAGGAAGTCGGTGTGCGCCTCGGGCAGGTAGTGCAGCTTCTCGACGCTGCCGCCGAGGCCGACGCCGAACCACTCGCCGCGCCCGAACGCGATCAGCGAGTGCGAGAGCTGGTAGCCGCGCCCGAACGCGTCCGACCACGGGTCCATGAAGCCGAAGATGCGCTGCACCCGGTACGGCGACGACACCACCAGCACCGCGAAGCCGGCCGCGGCGAGCGCCGCGAGGGCGGCGAACCACTTCCCGTTCATGCCGCCGAGGAAGAGCGTGCCCATCGCGATCGCGCAGATGACGACGAACGCGCCGAAGTCGGGCTCGCGCAGGAGCAGCCACCCGACCACCAGCATCACGCCCAGCATCGGCGCGAGGCCGGCGCGGAAGCTGTGCATCAGCGCGTGCTTGCGCACCGTGTAGTCGGCCGCGTACAGCACGGCCGCCACCTTCATCAGCTCGGAGGGCTGCAGGTTGACCGGCCCGAGCGGCAGCCAGCGCCGCGCGCCGTTCACCTCGCGCCCGATGCCCGGCACGACCACCAGCGCGAGCAGCACCACGCCGGCGGCGAACAGCCACGGCGCGGCCCGCTGCCAGGCGCGCATCGGCACCTGGAACGCGATCGCGCCGAGGACCACCGCGGCGACGGCGAACGCGGCGTGGCGCACGAGGTACCACGTCGCCTGCCCGCCGGTGAAGCGCGCGCTCTCGGCGGTCGCGATCGAGGCCGAGTACACCATCACCAGGCCGAGCGTGAGCAGGACGAGCGCGGTCCACACGACGCTCTCGTCGTACTCGGCCGCCCTCGCCCTGCGGTCAATGCGCATGCGCCGCCTCCAGCTTGCGCACCGCCGCGACGAACGCCTCCCCGCGCGCCTTGTAGCTGGCGAACATGTCGAAGCTCGCGCACGCGGGCGAGAGCAGGACGACGTCCCCGGGCTGCGCCAGCGCCCGGGCCCGGGCCACCGCTTCGGGGAGCGACGCCGCGCGCTCGGCGGCCACGTGCGCGCGCTCCAGCGCGGCGGCGATCAGCGGCGCGTCGCGCCCGATCAGCACCGCCGCGCGCGCCGCGCCGGCGGCCGCGGCGGCGAGCGGCGCGAAGTCCTGGCCCTTGCCTTCGCCCCCGGCGATGAGGACCACCCTGCGCCCGCTCGGGCCGATCTGCCGCGCGAAACCCTCCAGCGCCGCCACCGTCGCCCCCACGTTGGTGCCCTTCGAGTCGTCGTAGAACGCGACGCGGTCGATGTCCGCGACGCGCTCGAGGCGATGCGGCAGACCCTGGAAGCGGCGCAGCGCCTCGACGAGCGGCGGCAGCTGCAGGCCGACGGCGCGGCAGAGCGCGAGCGCGGCGAGCGCGTTGACCGCGTTGTGCAGCCCCGCGATGCGCAGGTCCGCCGCCGCGAGGAGCGGCGTCGTCCCCTGCGCGAGCCAGTGCTCGCCGAACACCTTGAGCAGCCCGAACCCGTCGTGGTCGGGCGCCGGGTCGTCCCCGAACGTCACCACGCGCCGGCCGGCGCGGCGCATGCCGAGGCTGCGCGCGTCGCTGCGGTTCAGGACCTGGACGCCGTCGCCGTCGAAGATGCGCGCCTTCGCCGCCGCGTACGCGCCGATCCCGGCGTAGCGGTCGAGATGGTCCTCGCTCACGTTGAGGACCGTCGCCGCGGCCGGGCGCAGGCTCGCGGTCGCCTCGAGCTGGAAGCTCGAGAGCTCCAGCACCCAGACCTGGGGCATGCGGGCGCCCTCCAGCCGGGCGATCAGCGCATCGAGCACCGCCGGGGAGATGTTCCCGGCCACCTCGGTGTCGAGCCCGGCCGCGCGGCACATCGCGCCCGCGAGCGCGGTGACCGTGGTCTTGCCGTTCGTTCCGGTCACCGCGACGACGCGGCCCCGCTGCGCGCCCGGGAGCGTGGCGAGGAAGCGTGCGAAGAGCTCCACGTCCCCGACGACGTCCAGGCCGCGCGCGACCGCGCCGCGGACCAGCGGCGCGGCGAGCGGCACCCCCGGGCTCGCGGCCACGAGGTCGACGCCGCCGAGGAGGGCGTCGGTGAACGGGCCGGTGACGATCTCGGCGCGCGGCACGGCCGCGCGCAGCGCGTCGGCCGCCGGCGGCGCGGCACGCGAGTCGGCCGCGCGCACCGAGCCGCCCTGGCGATCGATCCAGCGCGCGAGCGAGAGCCCGGTCTCGCCGAGCCCCAGCACCAGCACGCGTTTGCCGACGAGTTCCATGGCGCTAGCGCAGCTTCAGGGTGGACAGGCCGAACAGCACGAGGACCACGGTGATGATCCAGAAGCGCACGACCACCTGCGTCTCCTTCCAGCCTCCGAGCTCGTAGTGGTGGTGCAGCGGCGCCATGCGGAAGATGCGCTTGCCGCCGGTGGCCTTGAAGTAGATGACCTGCAGCATCACCGAGAGCGTCTCGGCGACGAACACCCCGCCCATGATGAAGAGCACGATCTCCTGGCGCGCGATCACCGCGACGGTGCCGAGCGCCGCGCCGAGCGCGAGCGCCCCGACGTCGCCCATGAACACCTCGGCCGGGTACGCGTTGAACCAGAGGAACCCGAGCCCCGCGCCCACCACCGCGCCGCAGAACACCGCCAGCTCGCTCGCGCCGGGAATGTGCGGGAACAGCAGGTACTTCGAGTGCACCGCGTTGCCCGCGACGTAGGCGAAGATGCCCAGCGCGCCGGCGATCATCACCGCCGGCAGGATGGCGAGGCCGTCGAGGCCGTCGGTCAGGTTCACCGCGTTCGACGTGCCGACGATCACGAAGTAGGTCACCACGATGAAGCCGAACACGCCGAGCGGGTAGGCGACGTTCTTGAAGAACGGGACGATCAGGTCGGCGCGGGGCGGGAGCGTCAGCTCGAAGCCGCTGCCGGCCCACTGGGTGAAGAGCGACCAGGCTTGCGCGGCGCTGGTGGCGGGCACCGCGAAGGCGAGCGAGATCGCGGCCGCGAACCCGATCAGCGACTGCCAGAAGTACTTCTCGCGCGCCGACAGGCCCTTCGGGTTGCGGTGCACGACCTTGCGGTAGTCGTCCACCCAGCCGATCGCGCCGAACCCGAGCGTCACCGCGAGCACGATCCACACGAAGCGGTTCGACCAGTCGGCCCAGAGCAGCGTGGTGACCCCGATCGACACCAGGATGAGCGCGCCGCCCATGGTCGGCGTCCCGGCCTTGGTGAGGTGCGTCTGCGGCCCGTCGTCGCGCACCGCCTGGCCGATCTTGTACGTGGCGAGCTTGCGGATCATCGCCGGCCCGGCGAGGAACGAGATCACGAGCGCGGTGAGCGCGGCGAGCACCGCGCGCAGCGAGATGTAGCCGAACACGTTGAACGCGCGCACGTCCTGGGAGAGGTACTGGGCGAGCTCTAGGAGCACGTCGAGCCCTCCGGCGCGAGCAGCTGCGCGACCACGCGCTCCATGCGCATGAAGCGCGAGCCCTTGACCAGGATCGTCCCCCGCGCCGCGGCGAGCCCCTGCGCGCGCGCGCCCGCCGCGTCGACCGAGTCGAGGTGCTCGCCGCCCGCGCCGAACGCGGCCGCCGCGGCGCCCGCGAGCGTGCCGACCGCGATCAGGCGCTCGACGCCCGACTCCTTCGCGTAGCGCCCGACCTCCTCGTGGAAGAGCGCCCCGTGCGCGCCGACCTCGCCCATGTCGCCGAGCACCAGCACGCGCGGCCGCTCCGAGGCGGCGAGCACGTCGATCGCGGCGCGCACCGAGTCGGGATTGGCGTTGTAGGTGTCGTCGATGACCACGCCGCCGCCGCGTCCGGGCTGCGGCTGCAGCCGCCCCTTCACCGGCCGGAAGGCGGAGAGCGCGCGCGCGACCGCCTCGATGCTCGCGCCGGCGGCGGTCGCGGCCGCGGCCGCGGCCAGGGCGTTGCGCACGTTGTGCAGGCCCGGCGCGTGCAGCCGCACGGTCGCGCCACCGGCGTCGGTCTCGAGCTCGAACTCGGTCGCCGCCCCGCTCGCGCGCACCCGGGCGTGCACCGCGGCGCCGCCGCCCAGTCCGAAGTCGCGCACGCGGCGCGCGCCGGCGAGCCCGCGCCAGTACTCGAAGTGCGCGTCGTCGCGGTTCAGCACCGCGACGCCGTCGGCCGGCAGCGCCCGGACGAGGGCGCCGTGCTCGGCCGCGACCTCGTCGACGCCCTGCATGAACTCCTGGTGCTCGCGCTGGGCGTTGTTGACGAGCGCGATCGTGGGCCGGGCGATGTGCGCGAGGCGAGCGGTCTCGCCCGGGTGGTTCATGCCGATCTCCAGCACCGCGCAGGCGTGCGCGCCGCGCAGCCGCAGGCAGGTGAGCGGAAGCCCGATGTCGTTGTTGAGGTTGCCCGCGGTGGCGAGCACGCGCGCGGCGCCGTACTGCTCGCGCAGGCACGCGGCGGCCATCTCCTTGACGGTGGTCTTGCCGTTCGACCCGACCACGCCGACGACGGGAATGCGGAAACGCCCGCGCCAGTGCCCGGCGAGCGCGCCCAGGGCGACTCTCGCGTCCTCGACGACGATGAGCGGCAGCCCCGCCGCCCGCGCCGCCTCCTGCGCGCCGCGCTCGACCAGCGCGGCCGCGGCGCCCCGGTCGCGCGCCGCGCCGACGTACTCGTGGCCGTCGAACCGCTCGCCGCGCAGGGCGACGAAGAGCGCGCCCCGCTCGAGCGTCCGGCTGTCCGTCGACACCGACTCGAAACGGGTGTCGGGGCCGGCGACGGTCGCGCCGAGCGCGCGGGCGGCCGCGGCGAGCGTCAGCATGCGACCGCCCCGGCGCTCGCGAGCGCGGCCCGCGTCTCGTCCACGTCCGAGAACGGGAGCCGCTGCCCGTCCACCTCCTGGTAGGGCTCGTGCCCCTTGCCCGCGATCAGCACCACGTCGCCGCGGCGCGCCGCGGCGATCGCGGCGCGGATCGCCGCGCGCCGGTCGAGGTGGACCGCGTGCGGCACGCGCACGCCCGACACGATCTCCGCGGCGATCGCGGCCGGGTCCTCGCTGCGCGGGTTGTCGCTCGTCACCACCACGAGCGCGGCGTGCCGCGACGCGATCTCGCCCATGAGCGGGCGCTTGCCGCGGTCGCGGTCGCCGCCGCAGCCGAACACGCAGATGAGGCGCCCGCCCTGCGCGCGCGCCACGTCGCGCAGCGCCGTCAGGCACTTGTCGAGCGCGTCGGGGCTGTGCGCGTAATCGACCACCGCGAGCGGCGCGGCGCCGCCGCCGAGGCGCTGCATGCGTCCGGGCGGAGGCGCGAGGCGGGCGCACAGGCCGGGGATCTCGTCGAGCCGCAGCCCGGCGACGAGCAGCGTCCCGATCACGCCGAGCAGGTTGGAGACGTTGAAGCGCCCGATGAGCGGCGCGCGGATGGCGCACCCGCCCCAGCTCGACTCGAGGCGGAACGCGATCCCCTCGGCCGACACCGCCGCCTCGTGCGCCTCGAGCCAGTGCTCGAGCCCGCTCGCCGCCGCGGCGCCGCGCCCCACGCTGTAGCCCACGCGCCGCACCGGACCGAACGCGAGCATGTGCGCGATGCGCACGCCGAGCGCGTCGTCGAGGTTGAGCACCGCGTGCCCGAGCCCGCCCGCGCGGAACAGGCGCATCTTCGCCTCCGCGTAGGCCTCCATGTCGGCGTGGTAGTCGAGGTGGTCGCGCGTGAGGTTGGTGAAGAGCGCGCAGGCGCAGCGCGTGCCCTCGAGCCGCCCCTGCTCGAGGCCGATCGAGGAGGCCTCCAGCGCGACGCAGGCGGCGCCCTCGTCGGCGAAGCGCCGCAGCGCCTGCTGCAGGAGCACCGCGTCGGGCGTGGTGTTCGGGCTGTCCGCGAGCGCGCCCGGGAAGCCCAGCCCGAGCGTGCCGACCACCGCGCACCTGCGCCCGGCGCGCGTGAGCGCCTGCGCGATCCACTGGCTGCACGAGGTCTTGCCGTTGGTGCCGGTGACGCCGACGGTCCACAGCCGCTCCGACGGACGCCCGTACACCTCCGCGGCGATCGGGCCGGCGAGGCGCTTCAGGCCGGCGACCGGGAGATTGGGCGTCGCGAGCGCGGCCGGCCACGCGAACCCCGCGCGCTCCCAGAGCACCGCGGCCGCGCCGCGCGCCGCCGCGTCGGCGACGAACCGGCGGCCGTCGGCGCGCTCGCCGGGGTAGGCGAGGAAGACGTCGCCGGCCCCCACCGCGCGGCTGTCGGTCGCGAGGCGCGCCGGACGCACGCCGAGTTGCGCGAGCTCGTTCAGAATCCTGGCGATCTCCTTGCTCACGTCGCGGGCACGGGCCGGGTCCGCCCTACACGCTCTCGCGCACTTCGAGCACGCCGGCCGGCGTCTCGATCGGCTTCAGCGGCGCGTCCGGCGCCACGCCGAGCAGGCGCAGCGCGCCCGCCATCACCTGCGCGAACACCGGCGCGGCCACCTGCCCGCCGTAGTACTGGCCGGCGCCCGGCTCGTCGATCATGACCGCCACGACGAGGCGCGGGCGCGACAGGGGCGCGAACCCGACGAAGCTCGAGTGGTACTTGTCCGGCGCGTAGCCGCCGTGCTCCTGCTTGTGCGCGGTGCCGGTCTTGCCGCCGACGCGGTAGCCCACGATGCGCGCGCGCGGCCCGGTGCCGCCCGGCTCGACCGCGAGCTCGAGCATGTGGCGCACCGCGGCGGCGGTCTTCGGCGACAGGACCGGCTTGCCCGCCGGCAGGGCGTCCGCCTTCGCGAGCGAGAGCGGCACCAGGTCGCCGTCGCGCGCGAAGACGGTGTAGGCGCGCGCGAGCTGGACCAGGCTCACGGAGATGCCGTGCCCGTAGGACATGGTCGCCTGCTCGATCGGGCGCCAGGTCTTGAACGGCCGCAGCTTCCCGCCCGACTCGCCGGGGAAGCCGAGCCGCGGCGGCGTGCCGAGGCCGATGTCGTCG
>WBZO01005750.1_pt1 | contig 12411 bp, 13 predicted proteins | sample 5204261 | NCBI WGS metagenome assembly WBZO01 (sample SAMN12412400, study PRJNA552823) | activated sludge metagenome | isolation source: activated sludge from anammox sidestream of wastewater treatment plant... | place: USA: North Carolina | collected 2017-09 | reverse complement strand
GGCCAGGCCAGACCCGGTTTGCCGCGACCGCGGCACGCGTCTATAGTTCGCCCGTTCGTGGCGGTTGCGCATCGGGGGCAATCCCGATGGCAGACCGGGCCGGGAACCGCCACTATCGGTCAGGTCAAGGGCAAAAAGGAGCAGAAAAATGCGATTCATCGGAGCAATCCTGGCGGGCGCGGCCGCGCTCGCGATCTCGGGCGCGGCGCTCGCGCAGCAGCCGATCGTCGTCAAGTTCAGCCACGTGGTGGCCGAAGCCACGCCGAAGGGCCAGGGCGCGCTGAAGTTCAAGGAAGTCGCCGAGAAGCTGCTGCCGGGCAAGGTGCAGGTGCAGGTGTTCCCGAACTCGCAGCTGTTCGGTGACGCGAAGGAACTCGAAGCGGTGCTTCTGGGCGACGTGCAGTTCATCGCGCCGTCGCTGTCGAAGTTCGACCGCTACACGAAGAAGCTCCAGATCTTCGACCTGCCCTTCCTGTTCGACGACATCGCAGCGGTCGACCGCTTCCAGCAGAGCCCGGCCGGCAAGGCGCTGCTCGACTCGATGAAGAGCCGCGGCCTGCAGGGGCTGGCTTACTGGCACAACGGGATGAAGCAGTTGTCGACCAACCGCGACAAGCTCACCCGGCCCGAAGACGTCAAGGGCCTGAAGTTCCGCATCCAGGCTTCCGACGTGCTCGAGGCGCAGTTCCGCGCGCTCGGCGCCAACCCGCAGAAGATGGCCTTCGCCGAGGTCTACCAGGCGCTGCAGACCGGCGTGGTCGACGGTCACGAGAACACCTGGTCGAACACCTACTCGCAGAAGTTCCACGAGGTGCAGAAGACCATGGCGGTCACCAACCACGGCGTGATCGACTACATGGTGGTCACCAACGCGAAGTGGTGGGACGGGCTGCCGGCCGACATCCGTGCGGGCCTGAAGCAGGCGATGGACGAGGCCACGGCCTTCTCGAACAAGCTGGCCAACGAACTCAACGAGCGCGACCGCAAGCGCATCGAGGAGGCCGGCAAGGCGAAGATCCAGCCGCTGTCGAAGGAAGACGTTGCCGCCTGGCGCAAGGCGATGGAGCCGGTCTGGGCCAAGTTCGAGGGCGACATCGGCAAGGACCTGATCGACGCGGCGCTGAAGTCGAACCAGTGAGCGCGCGAACGCCCTGCGGGCAGCGCGCGACGGAACGCCTTACGTGAAGACCGGCTGGGTCGGACGAATCGAGGAGGGCCTCGTCGCCCTCCTCATTTCGTCGATGACGCTGATCACCTTCGTGCAGGTGGTCGCGCGCTACGTCTTCAACTACAGCTTCGTCTGGGCGCTCGAGCTCACCACCTTCCTGTTCGGCGGCCTGATCTTCATCGGCATCTCGTACGGCGTGCGCGTGGGCGCGCACATCGGCGTCGACGTGCTGGTGAAATCGCTCAGGCCGGGCACTGCACGGGCGGTCACCGTGGTTGCCACGGTGCTGTGCATGGTCTACGCCGCGATCGTCTTCGTCGGTGGCTGGCTCTACGTAGGCAAGATCCACGACATCGGCATCCTCGCCCAGGACCTGCCGATTCCGGCGTGGGTGCCGCGGGTGGTGCTGCCGCTCGGCTTCGCGCTGCTGTTCTTCCGTTTCGGCCAGGTGCTGGTGCGCACGCTCAGCGGCAAGCAGGCGGCGCTGCTCGCCGACGAGGCCGAAGACGCCCTGAAACTGCGTCCGACCGATTCCGACGCACCGCGGGAGCGTGAATGACCACCGCGGCGCTGTTCGTCATGCTGTTCGTGTTCATGTTCATGGGCATGCCGGTGGCGGTAGCGCTCGGGCTGTCCTCGCTGCTCACGATCCTGGTGTTCGGCCACGACTCGCTCGCGTCGCTGGCGCTCAAGCTCTACGAGACCTCCGAGCACTTCACGCTGCTGGCGATCCCGTTCTTCATTCTCGGCGGCGTGTTCATGACCACCGGCGGCGTGGCCAAGCGGATGATCCGTTTCGCGGTCGCCTGCGTGGGCCACTTCCACGGCGGCCTCGCGATGGCCTCGGTACTGGCCTGCATGCTGTTTGCCGCGGTGTCGGGCTCCTCGCCGGCCACCGTGGTCGCGGTGGGCTCGATCGTGATCGCCGGCATGGTGCGTGCCGGCTATCCCCAGTCGTTCGCCGCCGGCGTGGTCTGCAACGCCGGTACGCTCGGCATCCTGATTCCGCCGTCGATCGTGATGGTCGTCTACGGCGCCGCCACCGAAACCTCGGTGGGCAAATTGTTCATGGCGGGCATCGTCCCGGGCATGCTGCTCGGCCTGCTGCTGATGCTGGCGATCTACATCCTCGCCCGGGTGCGCAACCTGCCGCGCCAGCCGAGCCCCACGCTGCGCGAAATCGTCGACTCGGGGCGCGATTCGCTGTGGGGCCTGCTGCTGGTCGTGATCATCCTCGGCGGCATCTACGGCGGCGTGTTCACGCCCACCGAGGCGGCCGCGGTCTCGGCGGTCTACGCGTTCGTGGTCGCGCTGTTCGTCTACCGCGACATCGGCTGGCCACAGGTGCCGGCGATGCTGGTCGACGCGTCGAAGATCACGGTGATGCTGATGTTCATCATCGCGAACGCGCTGCTGTTCGCGCACGTGCTCACCACCGAGCGCATTCCGCAGATCATCGCCGAGCACATCATCGCCTGGGGCATGCCGGCCTGGGGCTTCCTGATCGTGGTGAACATCCTGCTGCTGGTCGCCGGGATGTTCATGGAGCCCACGGGCATCATCCTCATCATGGCGCCGATCCTGTTCCCGATCGCGATGCAGCTCGGCATCGACCCGGTGCACCTGGGCGTGATCATGGTGGTGAACCTCGAGATCGGCATGGTCACGCCGCCGGTCGGGCTGAACCTGTTCGTCACGGTCGGCATCACCAACATGTCGATCGGCGAGGTGATCCGCGCGGCGCTGCCGTGGCTGTCGATCCTGCTCACGTTCCTGATCATCGTCACTTACGTGCCGGAGATCTCGCTCTTCCTGCCGAACCTGCTGCAATAGGCCGGCGGGCTCAATCGGCAGGAGCGGGTCGAACGATCGCGGCGCGGCGCGCCCGCAGCGCCGCGACGATCATCAGCAGCGTGCACGCGCCGAGCAGGGCTATCAGCCCGGGCCAGCCGCCGGCGCTCCAGGCCTTGCCGGCCGCCGTGCCGATCACGCTCGCCCCGAGGTAATAGCCGAACAGGTACAGGGCGGCCGCGAGCGCCGGGCGCTCGGGCGCGCGCCGCGATACCCAGCCGCTGGCCAGCGCATGGGCGGCGAAGAAGCCGAAAGTGCTCACCGCGACGCCCGCCACGATCGCGCCGAGCGGGGCCGCGAGCGTGAGCGCGAGCCCCGCGGCCAGCAGCCCCAGCATGATCCACAGCACGTTGCGCCGGCCGTGGCGATCGGCCAGGCGCCCGGCCAGGGCGGACGCGGCGCTGCCCAGCAGGTAGAGCAGGTAGATGGCGCCGATGGCCGACTGCCCCAGCCGGTAGGGCGCTTCGATCAGGCGATAGGCAAGGTAGTTGTACAGCGCGATGAAGGTACCCATCAGCAGGAAGCCGATCAGGAACAACCACGGCAGGCCGGGATCGGCCAGCATGACGCGGGCGTCGCGCAGGATGCGCCCGAGCGCCACGTCGCGCGCGTGGAAATGGCGCGAGGCGGGCAGACGGCGCCAGAACAGCACTGCGGCCACGACTCCGAGGACCCCGAGCAGCCCCAGCGCGAGGCGCCAGGATTGCTCCTCGGTGACGAGCGCGGCCAGGAAGCGTCCGCTCATGCCGCCCAGCGCGTTGCCTCCGATGTAAAGACCCATCGCACGACCCTGCGCGCCAGGGGCGATCTCCTCGGCGAGATAGGCCATGGCGGCGGCGGGCAATCCGGCGATCGCGACGCCGAGCAGCGCACGCAGCACCAGCAACTGCGCGAAATCGGCCACGAAGGCGGATGCGGTGCAGACGATGGCCGCCGCGGCAATGGAAAGCTTCATCAGGCGCTCGCGCCCGTAGCGATCGGACAGCAGGCTGGCCGGAATCAGCGCCAGCGCCAGACCGGCGGTGCCCGCCGAGACCGCCAGGCTGGCCGCTGCCGGGTCGAGCGAGAATTCGGCCGACAGCAGCGGCAGCAGCGGCTGCGTGCCGTAGAGCATCGCGAAGCTCGCGAAGCCCCCGAAGAACATCGCGACGTTGACGTGCCGAAAGGCCGGCGAGCCTGCGACGAGGCGTTGGTTCGGCATGGTCGCGGTGCTCGGGCGGGGCGCGCGGCGATCGTGAAGGTGCCCGAGTATGCCTGTGGCGGCTGCGGAATCCTGGTCGGGGTGAGAGGATTCGAACCTCCGGCCTCTACGTCCCGAACGTAGCGCTCTACCAGGCTAAGCTACACCCCGAATCGCGCGCTCCCGGAACGGAAGCGGCTGATGCTCCCCGATCTGGACGACGCCCCGGCCAGGTCGGGATTGCCGGGAATCGTGAGCAGACCTAACGGTCGCGCTCGATCGAGTAAGTCGTCAAGTATAGCAGCGCGTCGCGGCACGCGGAAGCCGATCCGTCGGGCAGCAGCGTGGCGAGGGTGGCCCGCGCGGCGGCGGCCTCGGCGGCGGCGCGCTCGCGCGTGTAGTCGAGAGCACCGGTGCGACCGATCGCCGCCATGATCGCGTCGAAGTCGGCGGTCGAGCCCTGCTCGACCGCGTGGCGCACCAGCGAGCGCTCGGTCTCGTCGCCACGCAGCATCACGTGGATCAGCGGCAATGTCGGCTTGCCTTCGCGCAGGTCGTCGCCGACGTTCTTGCCGATGTCGCCGGTCACTCCCGAGTAGTCGAGCACGTCGTCGATCAACTGGAAGGCGGTTCCGAGCCGGCGCCCGTATTCGGCTGCCGCCGCCTCGACCTCGGGCGCGGCGTCGCACAGGATCGCGCCCAAACGCGCCGCCGCCTCGAACAGCCGCGCGGTCTTGTAGCGGATCACCTGCATGTAGCGCGCCTCGTCGGTGTCGGGGTCGTTGCAGTTGATCAACTGCAGCACCTCGCCCTCGGCGATCGTGTTCGTGGCGTCGGCGAGCACTTCCATGACCCGCATGTCGTCGACCTCGACCATCATCTGGAAGGCGCGCGAGTAGAGGAAGTCGCCCACCAGCACCGATGCGGGGTTGCCGAAGGCGGCATTGGCGGTCTGGCGCCCGCGGCGCAACGCCGATTCATCGACCACGTCGTCGTGCAGCAGCGTGGCGGTGTGGATGAATTCGACCACTGCCGCCAGAAGATAGTGATTGCTCGCTCCCTTGTAACCCAGCGCCCGTGCGAACAGCAACAGCAGCAGCGGACGCATGCGCTTGCCGCCCGCGCCGATGATGTAGTCGGCGATGCTGTTGATCAGCGCCACCTCCGAGCCGAGACGCTGGCGGATCACGCGGTCGGTTTCGGCGAGGTCCGAGGCCAGGATCGGGAAGAGTTCGGAGGGTTTCATGGAGCAGCCATATGCAGTCGGCAATTATAGTCGGCTGCACCGCGTTTTGACGGAGGCGTTCCGATGCAGGATAATCCAAGGTTTTCCGTTCTCGGGACGAGCGTTCTCAGAACATATTTCGAGAGGTTCCCATGTACGCGGTCATAAAAACCGGCGGCAAGCAGTACAGGGTTGCGGCCGGCGACAAGATCAGGGTAGAACAGATGCCGGCGGACATCGGAGCTGAAATCACGATCGACCAGGTACTGGCGGTCGGCGCGGGCGACCAGCTTTCGGTCGGCACGCCGCTGGTGTCCGGGGCGACGGTTTCGGCGACGGTGCTCTCCCACGGGCGGCACGACAAGGTGCGCATTTTCAAGATGCGCCGCCGCAAGCACTATCGCAAACAGCAGGGTCATCGGCAGAACTTCACCGAACTGTTCGTGAGCCGCATCGCCTCGGCGATCGGCGAGACGGCGGCCGAAGTGCCTGCGATCGTCCCCCCGGCAGCCGAGGCCGCGCCCGGCGCCGAAGCTTGAGGAGTCAGCAACATGGCACAGAAGAAAGGCGGCGGCTCGACGCGCAACGGCCGCGACTCGCAACCGAAGATGCTCGGCGTCAAGGCGTATGGTGGCCAGACGGTGAGCGCCGGCTCGATCATCGTGCGGCAGCGCGGCACGCGCTTTCATCCCGGCGTGAACGTCGGCCTGGGCAAGGACCACACCCTGTTCGCGCTGGTCGACGGCCGGGTGAAGTTCGCGGTCAAGGGCCCGCGCAACCGCAGCACGGTCAGCATCGACCCGCTGCAGTGACGCAGCCCGCGGCGTCGCAGGAAGCCCCGCCGCGCGGGGCTTTTTTGTCGGCGCGCGCGGCGGCCGATCGCAGGGCATCACGATGAAATTCATCGACGAGGCGTACATCGAGGTCACCGCCGGCAACGGCGGCAGCGGCGTCGTGTCGTTTCGGCGCGAGAAATTCATTCCCAGGGGCGGCCCCGACGGCGGCGACGGCGGCCGCGGCGGCAGCATCCGGGCGGTGGCCGACCGCAACGTCAACACGCTCGTCGACTATCGTTTCCAGCGCAGGTTCGTCGCGAAGAACGGCGAGCGCGGGCGCGGGTCGGATCAGTACGGCGCGGCGGCCGACGACATCGTGCTGCGCGTGCCGGTGGGCACGCAGATCCACGACGAAGACACCGGCGAGTTGATCGCCGACCTCACGCGGCACGAACAGGAGGCGCTGCTCGCCCGCGGCGGCGAGGGAGGGCTGGGCAACATCCGCTTCAAGTCGAGCACGAATCGCGCGCCGCGCCAGTGCACGCCGGGCAAGGAGGGCGAGCACCGCCGGCTGCGGCTCGAACTGAAGGTGCTGGCCGACGTCGGCCTGCTCGGCCTGCCCAACGCGGGCAAGTCGACTTTCATTGCGGCGGTGAGCAACGCGCGCCCGAAGATCGCCGACTATCCGTTCACCACGCTGCATCCGAACCTCGGCGTGGTGCGGGTCGGCGCGGGCAAGAGCTTCGTGGTGGCCGACATTCCAGGGCTGATCGAAGGTGCGGCCGAGGGCGCCGGGCTGGGGCACCAGTTCCTGAGGCACCTGCAGCGCACGCGGCTGCTGCTGCACCTGGTCGACCTGATGCCGTTCGATCCCGAAGCCGACCCGGTGCGCGACGCGCGCGCGATCGTGCGCGAACTGCGCAAGTACGACACCGCGCTGGCCGAAAAGCCGCGCTGGCTGGTGCTGAACAAGATCGACATGATTCCCGCCGAAGAGCGCGAGGCGCGTATTGCCGACTTCGTGAAGCGCTACCGCGGACGCGGCCGTCACGCGATGCCGGTCGAGCGCGTGTTCGCGATTTCGGCGCTCACGCGCGAGGGTTGCGAACCCTTGTGCCTGTCGATCAACGAGTACCTCGAGTCGATCCGGGAGCCCGAGCCATCGGCGATCGACGTGCGCTTCGAGCCTGCGCCTGATCCCGGATTCCCGGGGCCGCGGGGCGAGCGCGGCGGCGACGCACCGGGCGAGGCTGCGCATGGCTGAGCGCCCCGCGGCTGCTCTCGCGGAAGTGGCTGCGGCCGATGCGGTCGCGCCGCTGCTCGAAGGTCGCCGCATCGTCGTGAAGGTGGGATCGAGCCTCGTCACCAACGAAGGGCGCGGCCTCGACGAGCGGGCAATCTCCGAATGGGGCGCGCAGATCGCCGAGTTGCGCGCGCTCGGCAAGGAAGTCGTGATGGTCTCGTCGGGCGCGGTGGCCGAGGGCATGAAGCGCCTGGGTTGGGCAAAGCGGCCGAAGGCAATGCACGAATTGCAGGCTGCCGCGGCGGTCGGACAGATGGGGCTCGCGCAGGTGTACGAGACCTGCTTTCGCGCGCACGGACTGGGTACCGCGCAGGTGCTGCTCACGCACGAAGACCTGGCCGATCGCAAGCGTTATCTGAATGCGCGCTCGACGCTGCTCGCGCTGCTTGCACTCGGCGTGGTGCCGATCATCAACGAGAACGACACCGTGGTCACCGACGAGATCAAGTTCGGCGACAACGACACGCTGGGCGCGCTGGTGGCCAACCTGATCGACGCCGACGCGCTGGTGATCCTCACCGACCAGAGCGGGCTGTTCACCGCCGACCCGCGGCGCGACCCGCAGGCCCGGATGCTCGAGCGCGTCGTGGCCGGCGATCCGGCGCTCGAAGCGATGGCGGGCGGCGTGGGCTCGTCGATCGGAAGCGGGGGCATGATCACCAAGGTGCTCGCGGCCAGGCGCGCCGCCAGAAGCGGGGCGCACACGGTGGTGGCGTCCGGGCGCGAGGCGCGGGTGCTGGTGCGACTGGCGCGCGGCGAATCGATCGGCACGCAATTCATCGCGCAGACACCGCGGATGGCGGCGCGCAAGCAGTGGCTTGCCGACCAGTTGCAGTTGCGCGGTTCGGTGCGCCTCGATGCCGGTGCGGCGCGCGCGCTGGTGGCCGGCGGGCGCAGCCTGCTGCCGATCGGCGTGACCGGGGTCAGCGGCGAGTTCGAGCGCGGCGAGGCGGTCGCGATTCGCGATCCCGAAGGCCGCGAGATCGCCCGCGGGCTGATCAACTACTCGAGCTCGGAGACCCGGCTCATCATGCGCCGCCCCTCGTCCGAGATCGAGTCGATCCTCGGCTTCATCGAAGAACCCGAACTCGTGCACAGGGACAATCTGGTCCTGCGTTAGCAGGACCAGATTGCGGCGCAGGCTGACCTGACGCGCAGCGGCAGGTCAAGCCCGCGAAGCGGGCGGCCGAAGCCACAATCGCGCGAAGCGCTAGCGCAAGACCAGGTTGCGGCGCAGGCTGACCTGACGCGCAGCGGCAGGTCAAGCCCGCGAAGCGGGCGGCCGAAGCCACAATCGCGCGAAGCGCTAGCGCAAGACCAGGTTGCGGCGAAGGCTAACCTGGCGCGCAGCGGCTAACCTGCCGCTGCAGCTTCCTGCCCGGCTCTCTCGCCCGCCTCGTCGAAGACCTCGCCGATCGCCTCGGCCTCCTCGACCGACACCACGCGCCGGTTCTCGCAGAAGAACCTCAGGCCGCTGCGGTTCTGCGCATACAGGCGCCTGGCCGCAGCGAGCGCGGCCGAAGGATCGAGAATCGTGGTGAGCGAAAACACTTCGGTGTCCGCCTCGTCGGCGTCGGCAAGTCGTGCCTGCATCGTCTCCATTGCCCGTCTCCTGTCGGATCGACGCAGCCAGACTAGGCGTGCGCTGCGGCGGGCACAGGCGGCCACCGTCCGGACGCCACCTGTCACGGGACGAACGTCGGTCTGGAGCCGCCAGGATGTTGCGCGCGAGCCACGACCTCATTCGCGACGGGGCGGTTCCGCCGACTGTCGGGCTGCGATCCGGAGGTAGATCGCGAGATTGACTGCGACGACGAGTACGCCGAGCCAGCGCTGTGCCTGCGCAGTGAGGCCGGCGGGATAGACGATCGGGATCAGGTAGTGCTCGACGAACCCGCCCGCGTAGCCCGAGGCGCCCGCGAGCCTGCGGAGATGGTTTTCGAGCGGCGTGAGCGGACAGATGGCACCGCCGAATTCGAGCCAGGCGGCCCACGCTGCGGCCGGCAGGTGCAGCCACGCGATTCGCGGCCGCCGGGCGACCAGCAGCCCGCCGAGCATCACGAACGCGACGAATGCGAGGTGCACCAGCAGCACTGCGTCGGCAGCGAGCCGGGCGCCCATCGCGTGCCCGTTCAGCTCAGCGGCAGGAAGTCGTAGCCGCTGCCGCGCCGGACGATGCGGCCGAGTCCCGGCGCCGGCAGGTGGTAGCCACCGACGATCCAGTCGCCCGCGGCCGCAGCTTCGAGCAGGCGGCGCCGGGTCTGCCGCGCGGCTTCGGCGTCCATGTCGAAGCGCACCGCCCAGTCGGGATTGCGCACGAACAGCGCGGCGATGTTGGTCAGGTCGCCGAGGTAGGCGAAGGTCTGCTCCTGCGAGGTGATCGAGAACGCGGTGTGGCCCGGCGTGTGCCCGTAGGCGGCGATCGAGCGGATGCCGGCGACGGGTTCGCCACCGGGCTGGAAGCGCACGACGCTGTCGGCGATCGGCGCGAAGACGCGGCGCACCGCGTCGCCGCCCGGGGCGCCGGGCGCCGCGGCGCGCCGCGCGTCATCGGTCCAGAAATCCCACTCGGGCGCGGGCACCATCAGCCGCGCAGCCGGGAAGGCGAGCGCTCCGTCGCGGTCGCGCAGGCCGTTGATGTGGTCGCCGTGGAAATGCGAGATCAGCACGGTGTCGATCGACCGGGGGTCGATGCCCGCGGCACCCAGATTCGCGAGCAGCCGGCCCGCGGTGGGTGCTCCGAACTGCCCGTTGCCGGCGTCCATCAGTACGCGTCTGCCGTCGTGCTCGACGACGAACGCGGTGAACGGGATCGTGAGCCGGTCGGTGGGCAAGCCGGCGTCTCGCAGCGCCTGCTGCACCTGGGGCAGCGTCGCGTTGCGCACGAAGCCCTCGGCGAGCGGCGAACTCGCCGTGCCGTCGCTCACCGCGGTGACCGTCGCTGCGCCGATGCGCGCGCGAAACGCGCCCGGTGCGACCGAACTCGCCACCGGCGCGGGCGATCGGAGGGCGGCGCAGCCTGCGCCCATCGGCAGCGCCGCCGCCGCTGCCAGGCCCAGGCCGGTCCGGATGAACTGACGTCGCGACGAGGCCATGCCGGTCTCCCTGTCCGCAGGAGAACATTGTCGGCGATCGCGGCGCACGTCGCATCCCCTCGACGCGCAACGGGGTGTGCGAAATCGGTGACAATCGTCACCAGCAAAACCACGCAAGGGTCGACGATGGCCGGGCAGTCCTTCCACGGTGTTTTCCCCTATCTCGTGTCGCCCATCGACGAGGCCGGCAAGGTCAGGAGCGAAGTGCTCGCGCGCCTGTGCGACGACCTGATCGCCGCCGGGGTGCACGGCCTCGCGCCGCTCGGCTCGACCGGCGAGTTCGCCTACCTCGACTGGGAGCAGCAGCAGCGCGTGGTCGAGGTGGTGATCGAGGCGGCCAACGGCCGCGTGCCGGTGGTGGCGGGCGTGGCCTCGACCACGATCGCGCAGGCGCAGTCGCGCGCGCGCACCTTCGAGCGGATGGGCGCCGACGGCATCCTGGCGATCCTCGAAGCGTATTTCCCGATCGACGACGACGGCGTGTACGCCTACTTCGAAGCGATCGGCAAGGCGGTGGACCTGCCGGTCGTGCTGTACACGAACCCGAACTTCCAGCGCTCCGACCTCAGCCTGCCGGTGATCGAGCGGCTGAGCCGGGTGCCCAACATCCGCTACATCAAGGACGCTTCGTCGAACACCGGCCGGCTGCTGTCGATCATCAACCGCGTCGAAGGGCGCATGCAGGTGTTCGCCGCGTCGGCGCACATTCCGGCCTGCGTGATGCTGATCGGCGGCGTGGGCTGGATGGCAGGCCCGGCCTGCGTCGCGCCGCGCCAGAGCGTGGCGCTCTACGAAGCGTGCCGGCGCGGTGACTGGGAGCAGGCGATGAGGCTGCAGCGGCCGTTGTGGGCGCTGAACCAGGCTTTCGCGAAGCACAACCTCGCGGCCTGCATCAAGGGCGGGCTCGAGTTGCAGGGATACGCGGTGGGCGCGCCGCTGCGGCCGCAGGCGCCGCTCGGCGCAGCCGGCGTCGAGGAGGTCAGGGCGGCGCTCACCGCGATCGGCGCGCTGTAGCAGCGCTGTAGCAGCACTGTGGCGACGCTGTAGCAGTCAACCACGGGCCGGGCGCGCGAGCGCCGGCCGCAACCGGAATCGACAAGGAGAAACGTCATGGCAGGGCAATCCGCGCAGCGCACCGAGCGCGACACCTTCGGTCCGATCGAGGTGCCCGCCGAGCGGCTGTGGGGCGCACAGACGCAGCGTTCGCTGCAGTTCTTCGCGATCTCCACCGAACGCATGCCCGGCGAACTCGTGGCGGCGCTGGTCGAGGTCAAGCGCGCGGCGGCGCTGGCCAATCGCGACCTCGGCCTGCTCGACGACGCGAAGGCGCAGGCGATCGTGCGCGCCGCCGACGAGGTGCTCGACGGCAGGCACCCGGCGGAGTTCCCGCTGTCGGTCTGGCAGACCGGCTCGGGCACGCAGACCAACATGAACGTGAACGAGGTGCTCGCCAATCGTGCCTCCGAGCTGCTCGGCGGCGAGCGCGGACCGCAGCGGCTGGTGCACCCCAACGACGAAGTGAACCGCGGCCAGTCGTCGAACGACGTGGTGCCCACTTCGATTCACGTCGCGGCGGCCTGCGCGGTGGCGCAGCGGCTGCTGCCGGCGCTCGACGCGCTGCATGCGACGCTGAAGGCCAAGTCGGAGGCGTACGCCGACCTGGTGAAGATCGGGCGCACGCACCTGCAGGACGCGACGCCGCTCACCGTGGGTCAGGAGATCTCGGGCTGGGCGGCACAGCTGGGGCGCGCGCGCGAGGCGATCGCGCGCGCGCTGCCGGCAGTGTGCGAACTGGCGATCGGTGGCACCGCGG
>WBZO01005747.1_pt1 | contig 12412 bp, 11 predicted proteins | sample 5204261 | NCBI WGS metagenome assembly WBZO01 (sample SAMN12412400, study PRJNA552823) | activated sludge metagenome | isolation source: activated sludge from anammox sidestream of wastewater treatment plant... | place: USA: North Carolina | collected 2017-09 | reverse complement strand
GTAGCGCTTGTCCGGGGACGTGACCATGGCCGGGGGGGCCTCGTACTGCTTCGCCACGGGGGCCTACCTCTCGACGATGAGGACGCGTTCGATCACGTCCGGTGCGGGCTGGTTGGGCTGCGACGGGTCGCGGAGGGTGAGCGCCTCCACCACGTTCATGCCGGCCGTCACGCGGCCGAACACGGTGAAGTCACCCTGCAGGGCCGGCTGCGGCGCCAGGGTGATGAAGAACTGGGAGCCACTCACGCCGTTGGCGGAGGTCGCCATGGAGATGACACCGGTCTCAAACGGCAGGCTGTTCGTCTCCTCCGGCAGCACGTAGCCGGGGCCACCAAAGCCCGTGCCCTCCGGGTCGCCGCCCTGCGCCACGAAGCCCTGCAGCACGCGGTGGAACGTCAGGCCGTCATAGAACCGGTTCTGCGCCAGGAACACGAAGTTGTTCGTGTACGAGGGCGCGTTCACCGGGTCGAGCGTGACCGTGAACGATCCCTTCGAGGTGGTGAACACCGCTTCGTAGGTCTTCGTGGGATCGATCGACATCTCGGGCGCGGCCGGGAATGAGCGCTGGATCGGCTCCTCGGTGGGGGTCGCCTCGGCGGTGGAGGTTGCTTCCAGGGTGGCCGTGGTCGTCGGCATTGGCGTCGGGGTCGCCGGATCGGCGGTGCCGGAGTCCAGCGAGAGCGCACCGGCGCCGAGCGACAGCACCAGTACCACGATGCCCGCGAGGAACATCCAGCGGGTGTTGCGCTGCATCCAGCCCATGAGGCCAGGGAACTCCACCGGCCCGGCGGCCTCGAAGCCCGCGCCTCCGCGTGGCTGGCGGCGTTCTTTCGCGCGCTGCGGGCGCCGCTGCTCGCGCCGCTGCTGCTGGGCACGACGCCGGTCGCGCCGCTCACGCCGTTCTCGCTCGCGACGGTCGTCGCTCACCGCGTCCTCCGACTGGACGCCTCGTCGCTTGCCCCAGAAACAGGCGACCGCCCGGACGGGCGGCGGACGAGGCGTGATGAGAGCCTGATGGTACCCCCGGCAGGATTCGAACCTGCGCACCTGGCTCCGGAGGCCAGTGCTCTATCCCCTGAGCTACGGGGGCGCTGACAAGGAGTGTAAGCAGCGCCACTCCGTGCGGGCAATCTGAGCCCTATCTCGCCGCCACGCGCACCGCATCGATCACCGCGTCGTCCGAGGCCATTGTCACGCCGCCGCCGGCGATCGTGGCCGCGTACGAGGCGGTACCCGTCAGCCAGCACCAGGTGGTGCCGGCCAGCCACGCATCCCGTTCCGCCTCGGGCGGAACGCCCGTCGAGCCGAGCCGCCAGGCCAGCACGCCGAGCGGCGAGTCGTGCAGCGCGTAGGCGAGGGCCGTCGCGACCGGCAGGCCGGATGGTGGCGCACCGAGGCCAAGATCCCGCACGGCCCCCGCCGCGACGCCTGCAAGGGCCTGCGCGAGGATCGCGCCGTACCCGTCGCCGTGGACGAGGTAGGTCTCGTAGCCGAGCGCGCGCATGGCGGCGTGCAGGCGTCGCGCGGCGGCTTCGGGCGTCGGGGTGCCGTCCAGCCGTTCCGAGTAGCCGCTGCCCGGCAGCGAGGCGAGCACGACGTCGTAGCCGGCCTCCCGCAGCCGATCCGCGAGCGGGAGGCGGTCGAAGAAGGTGCCCGCCACGTCATGGAGCAGGAGGACCGTCCCCCGGCGCGCCGTCCACGGGACGCCGAGCACGGCCGTGTGGACCTCGCCACCCTCGACCACGCCACGGAGGTGGGCCAGCGCGTTCAGCCGCGCCTGCCCGGGCGTCCAGTCGAACGTCGCCCAATCGCGCGCCAGCAACCGGAGCGCACCGTCGAACGTCTCATGCCCCGCCAGCGGCGAGGGCCAGCGGGCGACGTCCAGCCGCGCGCGCAGGTCATCGAGGGCGCGGTGAGTGAACTCGATGCGGAAGGGGCGCAGGGCCACGGACGCCTCGTTCAGTCGACGCCACGGCGGCGGTACTGGATCGCCTCCGCCAGATGGACGGCCTCGATGCTATCGGAACCGGCGAGGTCGGCCACGGTGCGTGCGACCTTCAGGACGCGGTGAAAGGCGCGGGCGGAGAGCCCGAGCTGCTGCATCGCCCCGGCGAGGAGCGGTTGGGCGGCCGGCGCCAGCGCGTCCTGGCAGAACGCACGCACCTCCAGCGGCCCCATCTCCGAGTTTGTGACGTACGGCGTGCCACGCAGCCGCGCGGCCTGCCGCTCACGCGCCTCGATCACGCGGGCGCGCACCGCCTCGGACCGCTCGCCGGTCGTCGCGCCCGCGAGTTCGGCGAAAGCGACGCGCGGCACGTCCGCGAACAGGTCGATGCGGTCGAGGAGCGGTCCGGAAATGCGGCGCTGGTAGCGGGAGACGGAGGCCTCCGGGCAGGAGCATGCCTTCGCGGTATCGCCGTAGTAGCCGCAGGGGCACGGGTTCATCGCCGCCACCAGGAGGAAGCGCGCGGGGAACGTCACCGAGCCGCGGGCACGGGAGATCGTGACCGCGCCCGACTCCAGCGGCTCGCGCATCGACTCCAGCGCGTTCGTGGAGAACTCCGGGAACTCATCGAGGAACAGCACGCCTCGGTGGGCCAGGGACACCTCCCCCGGCCGGATCTGCGACCCGCCACCGACGAGGCCGGCGTGCGAAATCGTGTGGTGAGGCGCGCGGAACGGCCGCTCGCGGAGCAGCGGCTGCTCGCGGCTCAGGAGGCCGGAGACGGAGTAGACCTTCGACACCTCGATCGCCTCGGTGGGCGTGAGCGGTGCGAGGAGGCCCGGGAGGGTGCGCGCCAGCAGCGTCTTGCCGGCGCCCGGCGGCCCCTGCATCAGCACGTTATGTCCACCAGCAGCCGCGACCTCCAGGGCACGCTTCACGTGCTCCTGCCCTTGCACCATCGACAGGTCGTTCACGGTGACGCGGGACTCTGCGGCCGCCGGCGGTTGCGGCTGCGGCCACTCCTCGGGCGGGCGCTTCAACTGGGAGAGCGTCTCCACACCGATCACCCGCACGCCACCGACCAGGCCCGCCTCCGCGGTGTCCTCCTGCGGCACGACGACGGCCCCGATCCCCTCCTGCCGGCACATGGCGACCACCGGCAGGACGCCGGCGACGTGACGGAGGCGGCCGTCCAGCGAGAGTTCCCCCACCAGCGCCGCGTCCTGGAACTGGTCGACCACCTGCCCCGACGCCACGAGGACGGCGACGGCGATGGGCAGGTCGTAGACCGGCCCCTCCTTCCGCACGTCGGCCGGAGCGAGGTTCACCGTGATCCGTTTTAGGGGGAACTCGAAGCCCGCGTTGCGGATCGCGGAACGCACCCGCTCGCGCGCCTCCTGCACCGCGGCGTCCGGCAAGCCGACGATGTTGAACGCTGGCAGCCCGCTGCCGATGTCAACCTCGACATCGACCGGGATGCCCTCGATGCCCTTCAGGGCGACGCTACGGACCTTCGCGAGGCTCACGGCGGCATCGTACCGGAGCGGTCACGCGGAGACGGGGTCCTCGCGGCACACCTCTCGCCGGGCTAGCCCTGGGTGCGGCGAACGGAGATCACGCCCCGGATCGAGTCGAGGTGGGTGAGGAGGCGGGCGAACTGGCGTCCGCCCTCCGTCTCCAGCGTGATCTGCACGATCGTCGTGCGGTCGGCCTGCTCCAGCGTGCGGACGCCGATCATGTTCACGCCGTACGAGGCGATCACCGTCGAGAGGTCGCGCAGCAGGCCAACGCGGTCCCACGCGACCACCTCCACCGATGCGGTGTAGATGTCGCCCTTCGGGCCCCAGTCGCAATCCACGAGGCGGGCCGCCTCGCCGTTCACGACGTTGCGACAGTCGGCGCGGTGCACCGTCACGCCTCGGGCGCGGGTCACGTAGCCGATGATCGAGTCGCCGGGCAGGGGGCGGCAGCAGCGCGCGACCTGCGCGAGCATCCCGGAGGCGCCGAGGACACGGACGCCGGACGTGCCGTAGGCCGGCGTCTTCGGCTCGTGGACGGGGGCCGGCGCAGGCGCCTCGGGGGTCGGTGCCAGTTCGACGAGGCGGTTCACGAGGCGCTGCGGGGTGAGGTCGGCGGCGCCGATGGCGGCGTGGAGGTCCTTCGCGTCCGCAAAGCCGAGCGACTTGTGGAAGTCGGACGGGAGTTCGCGGATGCCGAGGCGCTTCATCTCGCGCTCAAGCTGTTCCCGGCCGCGGTCCACGTTGTCGTCGCGGTGCTGACGCCGGAACCACTGGCGCACCTTCTGGCGCGAGTGGCTCGAGCCGAGGTAGCCCTGCGACGGCAGCAGCCAGTCGCGCGAGGGGCCTCGCGGCGTCTTGGAGCGCGAGATTTCGACGACGTCGCCGTTCTTGAGGATGGTGTTGAGCGGCACCATCCTCCCGTTCACCTTCGCGCCGACGATGTTGTGGCCCAGGTCGGTGTGGATGCGGTAGGCGAAGTCGATCGGCGTGCAGCCCGCGGGTAGGACGCGCACGTCGCCCTTCGGCGTGTATACGAAGACCTGGTCGCGGAACACGTCCGTCTTGATCGAGTCGAGGAAGTCGTCCGTGCCAGAGGACTCTTGCTGCCACTCGATGAGGTGGCGCAGCCAGGACATCCGCTCTTCGTACTGCTGGTCGCGCTTCGCGCGCTCTTCCTTGTACTGCCAGTGCGCCGCGACGCCGTACTCCGCGATCTGGTGCATCTCGTGCGTGCGGATCTGCACTTCGAACACCCGCATGCCGGGGCCGAGGATGGAGGTGTGCAGCGACTGGTAGAGGGACTCCTTCGGCGAGGCGATGTAGTCGTCGAAGGTGCCGGGAATCGGGTGCCACTGCTGGTGGACCACGCCGAGCGCGTTGTAGCAGTCCGCCACGCTGTCCACGAGGACGCGCACGGCGACCAGGTCGCGGATCTCGTCGAAGCCACGGCCCTGTTCCGCGTAGCGGCGGGTCTTTCCGTAGATGGAGTAGAGGTGCTTGACGCGCCCGGTGACGTCGGCGCGGATGCCCGCGGCGTCCAGGGCGGCCTTCAGGTCCGCCTCCATCTGGCGCAGGTATCGCTCGCGCTCGCTGCGCTTGGCGGCGATGAGGCTCGCGATGCGCCGGTACTCCTCCGGCTGGAGCCAGCGGAAGGCGAGGTCTTCCAGCTCCCACTTGAACTGCCACACCCCGAGGCGTGACGCGAGCGGGGCGTAGATGTCCATCGTCTCGCGGGCGAGGGCGCGGCGGCGGTCGTCCGAGAGGTACTCGAGCGTCCGCATGTTGTGGAGCCGGTCGGCCATCTTGATGATGACGACGCGCACGTCCTCCGCCATCGCCAGGAACATCTTGCGGAGCGTCTCCGCGTCCTGCTGGGCGATGTCCAGGGCGCGATCCGGGAGGTGGTCGATCTTGGTCGCCCCCTCCACGAGGAGGGCGACGTCCGCGCCGAACTTCTGCCGGATCGTCTCAGCGGCCACACCGCAGTCCTCGATCACATCGTGCAGCAGCGCCGCGCAGATCGAGGGCGGGTCCATATGGAGCGAGGCGACGAGGCGGGCGACCGCGATGGGGTGGGTGATGTACGGCTCACCGGAGCGGCGCATCTGGCCCTCGTGGGCCTCGATGGCGAACTCCAGGACGCGCTCAATTACGGTCACCCGGTCGGGTGGCAAATACTCGGCGACCTCGGCGAGCAGTTCACGCGCGCCGGCGGGACGTGGCGTCGATACGACCATCCTGAGCGCAGTGTAGCGCCGTGACCGGGGCCGTTACACTCGCCCTCTCGGTAAGGGCTGTTGGGAGGCGAATGGCATGGACCTGCGCGAACTGCTGCTGATCGGTCACATCCTGGGCGTGGTGGCGATGGCCTTCGGGAGCGGCACGGGCATGCTGGCGACGATGTCCGCCGGCTCCTCCCCGGACATCCCGACGATGATCCGCACCGCCCGGCTGGAGAGCCTCGGCGGGCGCGTGACCTCGTTCTCCGCGATCGTGGTGCTGATCTTCGGCTCCTGGCTCGTCATCGAGACCGAGGGGCTCGAGTTCTCCCAGGCGTGGATCAGCGCCTCCTACACCCTCTGGTTCGTCGCGATGGGCGTCGGCGGCGGCATCATGGGCCGCCACGCACGGAAGATCGAGGCGCAGGCGAGCGGCGAGGCCGCCCGTGGCGACCGCCCGAGCGCGGCGCTGCTGGCGGAATGGAACGCCCCCATCACCAAGGCGGGCGGCGCCTTCCTGCTGCTCATGTACCCCGTCTTCATCTACCTCATGGTCGCTAAGCCGGGCCTGTAGCCCTCGCCCCTCCCCCGGGGGCCTCGTAGGATCAGCCGATGCCGAACTACCAGGCCCCCCGAGGGATGAACGACACGCTGCCGGAGGACGCCGACCTCTGGCGCTTCATCCGCGACACCGCGGAGCGCGTCGCGCGGCTCTTCGATTACCGCCAGGTGACGACGCCGATCGTCGAGGACGCGGGCGTCTTCCTGCGCTCCGTGGGCGACGAGTCGGACATCGTCCAGAAGGAGATGTACGTCTTCGAGGACCGCGGCGGCGACCGACTCGCGCTGCGGCCGGAGGGGACGGCGGCGGTCTGCCGCGCCTACCTGGAGCACGGCATGGGCAGCCGCCCGCAGCCGGTGCGCCTCTTCTACATCGGCCCGTTCTTCCGCTACGACCGCCCGCAGGCCGGCCGTTACCGCCAGTTGTGGCAGTTCGGCGCGGAGGCGATCGGCTCTGACTCCCCCGCCGTGGACGCCGAACTGATCGAGTTGCAGGCGACGCTCTACCGCGAACTCGGCCTCACTGACCTGGTGCTGCGCATCAACTCCATCGGCACCGCCGAGAGCCGCGCCCGGTACATCGAGGCGCTGCGCGAGCACTTCCGCCCCCACCTGCCGGCGCTGTCGAAGGACTCGCAGCGGCGGTTCGAGACGAACGTGCTCCGCATTCTCGACTCCAAGGAGGCGCAGGACCGCGCCGCCGTGGAGTCCGCGCCGAGCATCCTCGAGTTCCTCGACGAGGCCGACACCGAGCACTTCGCCGAGGTGAAGCGCACGCTGGAGGCGGCGGGGATCGAGTACCTCGTCGACCCGTTCATCGTGCGCGGGCTGGACTATTACACGCGCACCGTGTGGGAGTTCGAGCCGAAGAGCGCCGGTGGCCAGTCCACGGTCGGCGCCGGTGGCCGCTACGACGGCCTGATCGAACTCCTCGGCGGCCCGCAGACGCCCGGCGTCGGCTTCGCGACCGGGATCGAGCGCATCGCGCTCAATCTGCGCGAGCGCGAGCTGGGCCCGCTGATCGAAGAGCCCGTCGAGGTGGTCACGGTTCCCCTCGGCGAGGCGGGCGCGTCTGCTGCCCTGCGCGTCGCCGCCCTGCTGCGCTCCGCCGGCATCGCCGTGCGCGCCGGCGTCCCCGGCCGCTCGATGAAGGCGGCGCTCCGTGGCGCAGACGCCGCTGGCGCCGGCTTCGCTGTGATCATCGGCGACCGTGAGGCCGCCGAGGGCGTCGCGACGCTGAAGCCGCTGCGCGGCGACGCGGAGCAGCGCACGCTCCCGTGGGCCGACCTGCCCGCCGCGATCCGGGGCTAGCGGGCCGCCTCGACCCGCCTGATTCCACCCCGCGCCGCCCGGGCATAGCCCTCGCCCGCCTCACCAAGGGCGGCGGCCGCCTCGATCGCATCGGCGTAGGTAGCGGCGGCACGGTCGAGCGAGCCGACGCGCTCCAGCGACTCCGCGAAGGCGAGCAACAGCGAGGGCATCAGGTCCCGTACCGCCTCGGGCGGCGCTTGCCGGGCGTGGTCGAGCGCGTCGCGGTTCCAGTGGTGCGCGCCAGCGGGCGTCGGCTGGATGCGGGCGACGTAGTGCGCCGCGACCGCGCGCTCGAACGGCGTCGAGGCCGCCTCCCACGCCTCGCGGAGCCGCGCACGCTGAGACGCGGCGTCGCCGGCGACCTCCGCCTCGTTCGCCTGGAGGATGAGCGCAACGACGGCGTTCGAGGGGTCGAGCATGCGCCGACCCTAACACGGGCCGCTGATATCCTGACTCCATGCTGGAACGTGTCGCCGACCTGGACGCCCGCTTCGACGAGCTGACGAGGCTCCTCGCCGACCCCGACGTGCTGGCGGACCACCGCCGCATGCAGGAGATCGCGCAGGAACGCTCGCAGCTCGAGCCGATCATCGCGATCTACCGCGACTACCTCGCCGCGCAGCAGGGGCTGGAGGAGGCGCGTAGCCTCGCCAACGACGCCGACACCGAGGTGCGCGAGATGGCGCACGAAGAGTCCGTCCAGCTGGAGGCGGACATGGCCCGGCTGGAGCAGGAGCTGAAGCTCGCATTGCTCCCGAAGGACCCGGCGGACGCTCGCAACGTGATCGTGGAGATCCGCGCCGGTACCGGCGGCGACGAGGCGGGCCTCTTCGCGGCCGACCTGTTCGGCATGTACCAGCGGTACGCGGAGCGCCGCGGCTGGCGGGTGGAGATCATGGACTCCAGCGCGAACGAGGCCGGGGGCTACCGCGAGATCGTCTTCGAACTGCAGGGCCAGGGCGCCTACTCGCGCCTCAAGTTCGAGTCCGGCGTGCACCGCGTCCAGCGCGTCCCCGCGACCGAGCAGCAGGGCCGCATCCACACCTCCACCGCCACCGTGGCCGTGATGCCGGAGGTGGACGAGGTGGACGTGGACATCAACTGGGACGACGTCCGCATCGACATCTACCACTCGGGCGGCGCGGGCGGCCAGAACGTGAACAAGGTGGCGACCGCCGTGCGCATGACGCACAACCCCACGGGCATCGTGGTGGTCTGCCAGGACGAGCGCTCGCAGGCGAAGAACCGCGCGAAGGCAGAGGCGCACCTTCGGGCGAAGCTCTACACCCTCGAGCGCGAAAAGCAGGACTCGGAGCAGGCGGCGCTGCGCCGCAGCCAGGTGGGCTCCGGTGACCGCTCCGAGAAGATCCGCACGTACAACTACCCGCAGGACCGCATCACCGACCACCGCATCGGCCTGACCGTGCACGGCATCCCGCGCGTGATGGATGGCGACCTGGACCCGCTGATCGAGGCCGTGAGCGCCGAAGACCAGGCGCGGCTCCTCGCGACCGTGGCATAGGCCTCGGCCGCCCCCATGGCACCACGCCCTCCCGCCGAACCCGAGCGCATCACCTCCACCGCGAACGCGCGCATCAAGCGCATCCGCTCGCTCCGCCTCCGTAAGGAGCGCGACGAGGCGGGCGTGGCATTCGTGGAGGGCATCCGCACGGTCGCGGAGGCGATCCAGCTGGGTGCGCCGGTCGAGACGCTGATCGACTGCCCCGAACTGCTCCGCTCCAACTTCGGCCGCGATCTGGTGGACTCCGCCCGCTCCTCCGGCATCGAGGTGATCGAGGTCTCGGAGGTGGTGTTCCGGACGCTCTCGAAGCGCGAGGGGCCGCAGGGCATCGCCGCCGTGGTTCGCCAGGAGTGGGAGCGGTTGCAGGATCTGCGGCTCGCGCGCGGCGAGCGCTGGGTCGCCCTCGAGGAGGCAGCCGACGCCGGGAACATCGGCACCATCGTGCGCACCTGCGACGCGGCGGGCGCGGACGGCGTGATCCTCCTCGACCACACCGCCGACCCGTACGACCCGGTCGCGATGCGCGCGAGCACCGGCGCGGTGTTCACGACGCGACTGATCCGCGCCACCTTCGACCAGTTCATCGACTGGGCGCGCGCGCAGCAGGTGACCGTGATCGGCACCGCCGGCGACGCGGCGGACGACTACCGCAGCGCCGACTACGGCGAGCGCACGGTCATCCTCATGGGCAGCGAGCGCGCCGGCCTGCCGCCGGAGCGGCAGCGCCAGTGCGACCGCATGGTCTCGATCCCCATGCTTGGCCGCGTGGACTCGCTCAACCTCGCCGTCGCGACCGGCCTCGTGCTGTACGAAGTGCTGGAACACCGCCGCCGGACCGGCCTCGCGTGACCGCTGCGCCGCAGGGCGTCCGCGCGCTCGTGCAGGCCGCATCGCAGCGCCTCCTCGCCGCCCAGGCCGCCGAGGACATCGACGATGCGCGGCTACAGGCGGAGGTGCTGTTCGGGGAGGCGTCCGGTCTCGACCGACCGCAGGTCATCGCCGCCGGCGACCGCCCCGCCGACCCCGCCGTCGCCGAGCGGTTCGAGACGTTGCTCGCCCGCCGCGAGGGCCACGAGCCCCTCGCCTACATCCTCGGGCGCCGCGAGTTCTTCGGACTGACGTTCGAGGTCGGCCCGGGCTGCCTCGTCCCCCGGCCGGAAACGGAGGGCGTGGTGGAGGCGGCGCTGGCGGCGGTCCGCGAGCACCCGCGCTCGCACCGCTTCGTGCGGGTCGCGGATATCGGCACCGGGTCGGGGATCATCGGGCTGAGCATCGCGCAGCACGCTCCGCAGGCACAGGTGACGTGCGTGGACATCTCCACGGAGGCCCTCCAGTGGGCCGGGCGGAACATGCGCCGCTTCGGGCTGCAGGAGCGCGTGGTGCTCCTTACCGGCGACCTCTGCGAGCCGCTGCAGGAGCCGGTGGACATCCTTTGCGCCAACCTCCCATACGTCCCGACCGAGGAGTTCGAGGCGCTCCCGGACCAGATCCGGCTGCGCGAGCCGCGCATCGCCGTCGAAGGCGGTGAGACAGGCGTCGAACTGATCGCACGCCTCGCGCGGCAACTGCCGGAGCGCCTCGCACCTGACACGGCCGCCGTGATCCTGGAGATGGGCGCCGGGCAGATGGGCTGGGTGGAGGACCTGGTCCTCACCGCGCTCCGCGAGGCGGGCCGGGGTTCCCTCGACGCTCGCCAGCACCGCGACCTGCGCGGCATCCGCCGGGTGCTGGAGGTGCGCGTCGGGGAGTGGCCGGCCGCGTGACAGACTGCCGGGGCTGAACGCAGAACGGGACGCCTCGCGGCGTCCCGTTCGTGTGTGAGCGTGGCGCAGCCCCTAGAGCGGCAGGTGGCCCTTCACGATCATCGCGCGAGGATCCTCGTGCCCCTCGGCGCGGGTGAGGTTCACCGGGTAGTGCTTCTGGTAACGCCCGAACTTCAACTCGTAGCGCCCCGGCGCGAGCGCGCGGAACGGGACGAAGATGTGATCCGGGTTCATCGGGTCGGCGGTGTGGTACGCCTTGCCCACGGCGAGCGACACACGCCCGCCGATGCGGCTCACCCAGGTCATACGGCTCTGGCCCAGCGTCTCCATCGAGGTCGCCCTTCCCTGCGGACTAGATGCCGGCGGGGCGCGTCTGCGCCATCTGGTAGATCTTGCCCTCGGTCTTGATGGCCGGGGCGATGATCATGCGGGCGTCGTGGAACTCCTGGATGGTCTGTGCGCCGCACGTCGCCATCGAGGTGCGGAGCGCGCCGACGAGGTTCTCGGTGCCGTCCGTCTTGGACGTGGGGCCAAAGAGCAGCGTCTCGAGCGAGTGCTTCTGACCCACGTGGACACGGACGCCGCGGGGGAGCTCCGCGTGCGGGGTGGCCATGCCCCAGTGGTAGCCGCGGCCCGGGGCGCCCTCGGTCGCCGCGAACGGCGAGCCGATCATGACGGCGTCGGCGCCGGCGCAGATCGACTTGGAGACGTCGCCGCCGGTGCGGAGGCCGCCGTCCGTGATGATCGGGACGTAGCGGCCGGTGCGCTCGAAGTAGACGTTCCGCGCATACGCGGTCTCGATGGTGGCAGTGACCTGCGGCATGCCGATGCCGAGCACCTCGCGCGAGGTGCAGGCCGCACCGGGGCCGACGCCGACGAGCACGCCGTGGATGCCGGTCTCCATCAGTTCAATCGTGGCGGTGAAGTCCACGGTGTTGCCGACGAGGATCGGCACGCCGGCCATCTGCGCGACCAGCTCGTCCAGCTGCAGGCCCTTGAGCGACCGCGAGACGTGGCGGGCGGTGGTGACGGTGGAGGCGACGACGAAGAAGTCGACGCCGGCCTCCTTGGCGATCGGGGCAAAGCGCTTCGTGGTCTGCGGGTTCGTCGCGACCATGGCGATGCCGCCGGCGCGCTTGATCTCCTCGATGCGCTGGCCGACCAGGTGGTCCTTGGAGGGCTCCTGGTAGACGCGCTGGATGATGCGGGTGGACTCCTCCAGGTCAGCGGAAGCGATCTGCTGCAGGATGCCGTCGGCGTCGTCGTACTTCGCCCAGAGGCCGTCCAGGTTCAGGACGGCGAGGCCGCCCATCTGGGAGATGCGGACGGCGAACTTCGGGTCGACCACGCCGTCCATGGCGGAGGCGATGATCGGCACCGGGAAGGTCTGCTCGCCCAGGGTGAACGAGGTGTCGACCAGTTCCGGGTTGGTTGTCACCGCCCCGGGGACGATCGCCACATCGTCAAAGCCGTAAGCCTGATCCAGGCTCTTCGGCCGAACCGCCGAAGCGGAAAGGTCGGTGTTGGACTGCGATCGCTCGCTCGTGACCATCGGATTCACCCCACCCTGA
>WBZO01005746.1_pt1 | contig 12418 bp, 16 predicted proteins | sample 5204261 | NCBI WGS metagenome assembly WBZO01 (sample SAMN12412400, study PRJNA552823) | activated sludge metagenome | isolation source: activated sludge from anammox sidestream of wastewater treatment plant... | place: USA: North Carolina | collected 2017-09 | reverse complement strand
AAACCGATCTCGATCCGTGCCGCCGCGCTCGTCCCGAGCGCTGGGTGCTGCGCCGCAAGCTACCGATTTCGCTGCGGTTCCTGGGGATGGCGGATGGGGTGGCTGATGGGACCCGAAATGACGACCTAAGTTCTTGATCTCACTGGGAATTTTTGCGTTCGGGAACCTGATCGTTCCCCCTCTTGTTCCCCCACACTGCACGCGCAGCAAAGAGACTTCGAACCGATGACATTCTGCGTCGTCCCAGGCCATGCGGCAACGTCTCATCCAGTACCACCTTGCGCGGAAGACAGCTTTGCGTCGTCATGCTAAGCTGACCATATTGACCATTACGGTCATGGGAGTTCAGCATGATCACCGAGACCAGCGCCGTCGCCTTCCGTCAGAACCTGGGCGAAATGCTCAATATCGTCCAGTACCGCAACGACAGCGTGCTGATCAAGAAGGATGGCAAGCCCGTTGCGGCCCTCATCGACGCCCGTCTGTTCGAACGCATACGACGGATGCAGGAGCGCTTTGATGCGTTGTGCGACCGCCTCGAGCTGACCTACGCCGGTGTGCCCGAAACAGAGGCGCTGGCCGAGATCGAGCGCGCGACCGCCCGCGCGCGCACTGAGACTGCCGACGCTTGGCGTGTCGCCGGCCGACTGCCCGCCCTCCCCGCCCGGCGCACAAAGGGCACGGCGAAAACGGCGATGCCGGTCACGAAGGCCGCCCCTGCCAAGCGCCGAAAGGCTGCGGTAAAGACCAAGACAGCGCGCTGAGCACCGGCATGCGGCTTGTGCTCGACACCAACGTGCTGGTTTCGGGCCTGCTGTTTCCGGGCGGCCCGCCGTCGCGCCTGGTCAAGGCGTGGCGCTCCGGAGCCTTCGACCTGGTAATCTCCGACTTCCTGATCGACGAACTGACGCGAACCTGGGCGTACCTGGCACCCAGGCTGAACGCATCGCCCGACGATCTGGCCGACTTCATCGACACGATCTGCGTGCGGGCCGAGTTGCTGCGCATCGATGCGGCCATGCTCGCACAGGCCACTTCGGCCGGGTTGCGTGACCCGAACGACTTGCCCGTCCTTGCCCTGCTCATCGGCTCGGGCGCCGACCACCTGGTCACTGGTGACAAGGACTTACTGGTCCTGGCCGGTACCTATCCCATCCTGTCGCCCGCAGAGTTCGTATACCGATTTGTGCCATGAGCGGTCACGCAAGCTCAGCCAGCTGCCCCAAAGCCGCTGCGCACCAGATCCGCGATCCGAACCGCCATGCCGCGCGCAGGATCGAATGGAAGGTCCTCGAACCCAAAGGACGCGTAGAGCATACGCACGTCATCGTCCAGCGGATGTGTGAGCACGCAAAAGCAGCCGACTTGGTCGGACAGGCGCACTGCGGTGGTTAGCGCACAAAACATCAACGATCGCGCGATGCCCTGCCCCTGCCACCGCTGGTCGACCGCCAACTGGCCCAGCAGAATAGCGGGCAACGGGTCGGGTCGATTGCGTTGCTGAGGCTTGGGTAACCAGGCTCGCTCGATCTGCGCCGTCGACAGGCTCACATAGCCGACGATGCCGCCCGCTTGCGCATCGCAGATCACGGTCGTCCGCGAGACCCCCAGTTCCTGTTTGCGCCAGGCGTGGCGACGGAACCAGTGGTTCAACGCGTCGCGCCCGCAATCAAACGCCGCCGTGTCGTCATCGGCCGCCAGAGGTCGCGGCGGCGTGAAGGCGGCCGTTGCGCCGGAGGTCACTTCTGCCAGACGGGGCGCGTCGTGGACAGTTTTCGAAGTGCTGGGACTTCCCTCGCCGGCGCACTGGCCCAGGCCTCGAACCTCGCCCAATCCTTCGCCGCGATCGTCACGATGCGACGATTGAGCAGGTCGGACTCGGCGGCTTCGAGCGCACGCCGCCTCACGAAGTCGCTGAGACTGGTACTGGCCTGTTCGGCCGCAGCCTCCAGCAAGGCACGTTCGCTGGCATTGACGCGAACACTCAGAACGGCCGCGGGGGCGGTTGGCATGAGGACATCTCCCAATGGGTGTATGACAGTAGCATACAAGACCACGAAGCACCGACCACAGTGCGTGATTTGCCTGCCATGTCCCCTGCCCGCGATGAGCGCCGAGCCGTGACGTCGTTCGCCAACAGCTCGCCCAGCTTCAGCCAACGCATTTGGTGTCAACCATGAACGTTCATCCCCTGCGCCCGCGCGATCACGAAGATGCGGCCCGCGTAGCCATCTCCTGGCTGGCCGAGCGCCATCGCAAGGGTTGGCGCAATGCCTTCGAGGAGCTGCTGGACCTCTGGCGGCCCGAAGGCCCGCGGGACGGCTGGCAGCTGGACGAAGACGGCATGACCATGGTGTCGATCAACGCGGGCGAGTGGTTGATCGCCCGCGGGGAGATCCACGCCCGGGGTGGCCCGCGCGAGATCAATGCCTACCTGCTGGGGCGTGATGGCCCATTTCTCACGCCCGGCCAGCGCGACTGGATCGCTCAACTTCGCGCACGGCCCCTGCGCCTGTACCGGATCACCGACGTGCAGCCCGGCACTGGCATGACCCTGGTCGACGAGTTCGACCCGCAGGCCGATCCGCAGACCGTGCGCGAGGTCAGCGGAAGCCGCACCGCGACGCCGGGCATGCTGATGGGCGCGCGCATCATGGCGGTCGCTGCCGGCGCGGGCATGGCCGGGCACCTTGAGCTCTCGGGGGCCATCTATCCCTTCTCCAAGCTGGGCGAGGCGCCCGTGCTGGCGCAAGCCCGGCAGGTGCTGGCCGGCTCTGCCGAGTTGGAGCGTCACGTCGACAACCAACGCGATCTGTTCGAGCTGGAGATCGCCCGCGCCTGGCTAGACCAGTGGCTCGCGCCCGCACCGCTGCCGCAGATCCAGGATGCATCGCCCGGCGATCTCCTGCTCCTGGTGACCGACCACTACCGCGTGGTCGATGCGGCGGCGCTCGCCGCCGCCTTGGCCGTGCAGCCCGACGTCAGCGGCGATTCACGGCAGGGATGGTGTCGCATGATCGATGGCGCCGACGGCGCGCACCGCAGCCTGTCGGCCATCAACCCAGGACGCAGTACTGACCGCATCGAACTTTTCCACCGCACCCAACGTCTGGCCGACGAAAGTCGCGCCTGGTTCGAAGGGGTGGCCGGCGCGGCGGTGCAGCACCTGACGCGCGAGATCACCGATCCGGCTGGCCATCTCGCCCGAGCGGGCGGCGGCGACACGGGCCGCATGCCACGATCCCCCAGCGCAAGCACACGGGACCTGCCGCCCGAGGTCATGGCACAGGCCATCGAGCAGGTGCTGCATCGCCACTACGCCAACTGGGCTGACGAGGCAATTCCGGCCCTGGGCGGACGAACTCCGCTCCAGGCCATCAGCACCCCGGCGGGCCTGGAGCGCGTGAAGGGCCTGCTGCGCGAGTACGAAGAAGGCGAACGGCAGCAGTCCGCCGCCCAAGGGCGGCCCGCCTTGTCCTACCAGTTCTTGTGGGATGCATTGGGGATCTCGAGATGAGCATGGATGACACCCCGCACGGCCACGGTAGCCATAACGTAAGGGTCTTGACCATCGACCTTGAGGAGCTGACCTGGGCATTGAACTCGCGCGACCCTCTCGGGGAGAGCAGCCACTGGCTGAACCTCGAGTCCGGGTCGATCCTGTCCCTGATCGGACCCGATGCCGACAACGAAACCGACGCGGATCCACGGGATGACGATTGTTGGCTATTCATCGAACCCATCGAGTCGTCCGAGGCCTTCCGGGTCATGGAGGACTTTGTCGATCAGTGCGGCGATGAGCGACTCGCCCGGGCGCTCGGGCAGGCGCTGCAACAGCGCAAGCCCTTTCGTCGCTTCAAGGACCTGCTGGCCGCGCACCCGGCGCAACGCGAGGCTTGGTTCGCCTACGAGCGGCAGGCGATGGAGGCGATCGCACGGCGGTGGTGCGAAGACCATGGCGTCTCACCCCAGTGGGCCGCCCGGCCGAGCAGGACTACGCCTTGAGCCGCGTCAGATCGTCGAGGTCCGCCCGTCGCTGCGCAACCCTGCGCTCGTAGCTCGCCTGGTTCTTGGTGCACACCAGCACGTGCGGGCTGCCCTTGCGCTCGGTGCTGCAGTCGACGTCGTGCCGGCCCTGACGGATCGAGTCCTCGACGTGACGGCGTTCGGCCTCGCTCGCCTTGAAGCGCCAGACCTCCTGGTCGGCACTTTGCAGGAAGCGGCTCAGGGCCAGGCAGTGCTCGCAGCGGCAGCTCATCCGGGCCTCGCGCCGCCAGTCGGCAGGCGGTGCCAAGTCCAGTGAGGACCGCGCGCGCAGGTGGTCCAGCGCCGCCGCCCGCAGCCGCAGGCCGGCCGGCCGGCCGGTTCAGCAGCGCGGGCCGATCAGCCAGACGGCGCAAGGCCGGAACGATGACGGCATCCATGCCATAGGTCTTGGGCCAGGCCAGCCAGTGCGTCACGGCCCGGTCGGCCAACGCGGACAGGCCCGCATGCCCGGCGGGGGCCAGGGCGCGCAGCGTGTCATGGATCACGCCTGCATCGGCGCGTTCGCGGCGCCACGCGTCGGCCGGCGACTGTGGTCGCGCCGTATCGCCCGGCATGGCATCGAGCAGCGCCCGGGCTGCACCCAGCATCTGTCCCCGCCAGACAGCAACGGCGGCGATTCGTGCCAGCAGGTCAGCGCAGCCGCCGATGTGGAGGTCGGCATTGCCTTGCACGACGGACAACAGCAGCGCACCGACGCGGGAGGCCGGCAGCAGCTTCAGCGACTGCACCAGGGCCGCGTTGTCGCCGGCCGCATAGGCGCCGGCCGCGACGACGTTGATCAGCATCGATTCGATAAGTTCGCGATCCTGCAGCCGCACCAGTTGCGACAGCATCACACTCTCGGCGCTCGGCCCATCATGGCCCCGACGAGCAGCTTGCACGGGCCAGCACGCCAGCATCTCTGCAGCCAAGGCGTGGGCCTCGTGCCAAACCGGGTGGCCCGATTCGGCTCCGCCGTCGATCCAGGCCCTGAACATGCCGTCGAGCGCAGGCATCGAGGCTGCGAGACCTGCCCGCGCGATCAACCGCAGCCTCTTCGCATGCGGCCACAACACCAGGGCCGCCCGCTGGTAGCTGCGCTCGAACGAGGCGCCTTCGTTGCCGGTGGCCTCGTGGATGTGTTGTTCGTCCGGCTCCATGTCGGCCAGTGCATCCGGCGGGCAGACCTCTCCATCGCAGAAGGGCAAGGCGCCCAAGGACGCCACACCGCCGTCGGGCCGTGTCCAATCCGACAGGGTCAAGGCGCGATCGAAGACCTCGGCCACCCTGAATTCGTCATCGGACTCGTCATGGTCGTCTTCCGAGTCTTCGTCGTGGTAGCGGGTGTGCCAGCTTCGGCCAGAGTAGCCGTTGTACTCCGCCGCACCACTCTCTTCGATGCGCAGCAGCGCCACATGCAAATCGCAGGCGGCGTCGCCCGCGGCCGCGGTCAGCACGGTGGCAGCCGCAGCATCTGCGCCCTTGAGCGCAGCAAACGACAGCTCGGCCGGCGTGTAGGCGTGCGCCAACGGGTAGACCAGCTTGTGCGGCCGATCTTCATCGGGCTTCGCCGTTTCGTTGCACCACGCGCGCAGCAAACGTTCCAGCGCAGCCGTTTCCTTGTCGTACGACGGTGGGCGAGGCAGGCGCTCGCGGCCCTTGCGCCGCAGGTTGTAGACGAGCACCAGCCGGCACCCCGAGGTGATGGGCAGCACCTCGTGCACGCAGTCGGCATAGAAGGCGGCCCAGGCGACCTCGGAGACATCAGCGCAGCGCAAATCGAGTCGAGCTTCGCGCCCGTGATGACGGATCACCAGTTCACCGCCCGCGTGCAGCGACGGCAGCGCGACGATCGATAAGTGTGCCGAACATCCCAGGCGACTTCTCGGTGTCACGATGCTCGAGGAAAAAGCTGCCCTCGTCGTAGACCAGCAGCTTGTACAACTCGGCCTCCACCCCGGCACCTGCGCCGAGACCCATGGCCGCGCGTTCGACGATGCCGTCGAGCATGGCCGGCCATTGCCTGCCCCGGATGCGAACGCGGTCGACGCCGATCTGCCAGGTGCGGCGCACGGTGGTGTCGACCAGTGTGTCTGCCCCACGGCCATAGGGCGCGCGCTCAGCCAGCGCGATGAGTTGAGCGGCCTGCGCCGGCAGCAGCGGCAAGGCGATCGGGCCGATGCCTTCAACCTCGATCAGCGAAACATGCAAGGCGCACTCGCCAGCCGCAAAGTAGTCGCCCGGCGTCTGCACGGTTCGCAGGATGGCCGCGAGCGCGTCGTTGATCGAATCCATGATCGGTTCCCTCGTGGCCGACAGTGTGCACGGTGTCGTGCGAGTCGCACCCGGTCTGCGCTACCGCATCCGATGGTCGGAGGCACCTGAACCGTTCGCCACGGCACTTTGTCGAGCGGGACGCGCTTGCCGTGCCTCACGCCAGCAGCTTCAATCGAATCGACATCAGCGCAACGATGGAGGAACGTATGGGCAGGAAAGGCACCGGTGTTGAAATCCGCGGCAAGGCCATCCGGATCCAGTTCAGCCTGAACGGCGAAGTCGTGCGCCGAACGCTCAGGCGTGACGGCAAGGCGGTCCCACCGTCAGCAGAGAACCTCGGTGAGGCCACATGGTCGTAAGCGTGGCCTCAAGGCCGCATTGACCAGCTGATCCTCCACGGGCCAGCATGTGTCCGCAATGCAGCACTGTGGACACACCCCTGAGTGGACGGGCGCGATCGCCGAGCGTGCGATGCGCAATGGCAAGAAGCTGTACAGCTCGGCATTCAAGACCTGGATCGTCGAGCAGGCGCTGCGGCCGGGCGTGTCGGTGTCGAACCTGGCTATGCGCCACGGCATCAACGCCAACCAGCTGCGACGCTGGATGAGGCTGCAGCACTGGCGCGAGGCGTCTTCGGTCGCATCGACGGTGGCGCCGGTCATGCTGCCTGTGACGATCGCCGAGCCGACGCCCGAGCCATCGCAGACGACACCAACCGGCCCGGCCGAACCGACCATCGAGATCGAGCTCGCCGGCGCCATCGTGCGGGTGAGCGCAGGCGTCGATGATCGGCAGCTGCGTGCTGTCCTGCAGGCGCTTCGCACATGATCGGTCTGCCGGCGGGCACCCGCGTGTGGATCGTGGCCGGCCACACCGACATGAGGAAGGGCTTCGACGGCCTGGCCGCACTCGTGCAGACCACGCTGGCGGCCAACCCCTTTTGCGGCCACGTCTTCGTCTTCCGCGGCCGGCGCGGTGACATCCTCAAGGTGCTGTGGTTTGACGGCCAGGGCCTGCTGCTGCTGGCCAAGCGCCTGGAGCGCGGCCGCTTCGTCTGGCCCCAGGCCTCCTCGGGCGGCATCGTGCTCAGCCCAGCGCAACTGTCCATGCTGCTGGAGGGCATCGATTGGCGCATGCCGGCACGCACCCACACCCCCGACCTGGCCGCTTGATGAGCGCCAGTACTGTATGACTTCGGCTCCGTGATCTCCCGGGTGCCCAGCCCTGGCAGCGCTGGGCACAGTGATGCTGTGGCGCACGATACCGACACCCCCGCACCGCAGCCCGAAGACGCCGCAACGCTGCGCCTTCGGCTGCAGGAGCGGGATGCCGAGGTCCAGATGCTCAAGCTGCTGGTGGCCAAGCTCAAGCTGCAGCTGGTTCGGCGCAACCGGATGGTGTTCGGCAGCAGCTCCGAGCGCTTCACAGACGGCGCGCAGAGCCCCCAAGGCACCTTGCTGGAAGGGCAACCACTGTATGAACTTCCGGCCAGCAAGCCTGCTTCCGTGCCCACTTCCGCGCCCGTGTCGCCAGCCGCCAACAGCCCGGCCATCGACCGCAGCCTGCCCGAGCACCTGCCGCGCGAAGCCCACGTGTACAGGCCCGATGCCAGCACGGAGCATCAGGACGCGGCCGGCCAGGCCTGCGGCTGCGGCCAGTGCGGCGGCCGGCTGCGCGAGATCGGACGCGACGTCTCCGAGCAACTGGAGTACGTGCCGGGCCGCTTCAAGGTCGTTCGCCACATCCGCCCCAGGCTGGCCTGCGCGCGCTGCCAGAGTGTGTTCCAGGCCGCTGCACCCAGCCGCCCCATCGCCCGCGGCCTGCCCGGGCCGGCGCTGCTGGCCCATGTGATGGTCTCCAAGTATTGCGACCACCAACCCCTGTACCGCCAGAGCGGCGTCTTCGCCCGCGACGGCGTGGAGCTGGCCCACTCGCTGCTGGCCAAGTGGGTGGCCAAGGGCGATGACCTCATCGACCCGCTGGTGGCCGCCGTGCGGCGCTACGTGATGGCCTGCGACAAGGTCCACGGTGACGACACGCCCGTCAAGGTGCTCGCCCCGGGTACGGGCAAGACCCGCACAGGCCGGCTGTGGGTGTACGTGCGCGACGACCGGCCCGCCGGCGACCCGTCCCCGCGGGCCGCCTGGTTCGCCTACTCGCCCGACCGGGGTGGCGAGCATCCGCAAGCGCACCTGAACGGCTTCCGAGGCTCGCTGCAAGCCGACGCCTACGCCGGCTGGCCCCGGCTGTACGCCACCGGGCAGGTGCAGGAGGTGGCCTGCTGGGCCCATGCACGACGACCGTGGTGGGACCTGTACCTCAGCGGCAAGCGAGATCCCGACGGCCTGGCTGCGCAAGCGCTGGGTCGCATCCGCGCGCTCTACGAGATCGAGGCCGAGATCCGCGGCCAGCCGCCAGACGTGCGGCGGGCACAGCGCCAGGCGCGGGCCGGGCCGCTGCTCAAGGCCATGCGAAGTTGGCTGGAGGAACTGCTGCCGCGGGTGTCGGCCAAGTCGGACATCGCCCAGGGCATTGGCTACAGCCTGGGCCGGTGGACGGCGCTGACCCGCTACGTCGACGACGGGCGGCTGGAGATCGGTAGAGTAGAGATGTGGCGCGGTGGCCTTAGGTTCAGGTTGTCTGTTTCCGCCCCTTTCGTCTGGCGGTGCCCGAGTACCCTCGCCTTAGCTCCGTTTCCACATCCCCCTCGTCGAACCGGACGTGCGGATCGCCCGCATCCGGCTCTCTTCCGACGCATCAAGCCTTCGCGTTCGAGCGGCCGCGTGCAGTCGGCAGCAGGCGTATCAGTCCCAACGTTTCGTAGAGGTACTGGTCGGAGTACTGGCGGTACCCCGTTCCCCGCCTGCCGCTGCGCCTTCGCAGCCAGATCCGTAGACGCCTCTCAGTGTAGGAGTCCAGCCGACGGTAGATGCCGCCGACCGGTCCTTGGTTGAAGTAGTTCGCCCAGCCGCGCAGGATGGGGTTGAGTTCCTCAACCCGGCTCTCTGGCGTCGTGGCGTTCCACCGCTTGGACGTCTCCGCGTGCACGCGTTCCCTCAGGCGCTTGATGGACTTCATCGACGGTGCCGTGCCCCAGTAGGGCCGGCCCTGGTACCCGTAGAACTGGCCCACGGTGTAGCCCAGGAAGTCAAATCGCTCCTCGGGCAACTTGACCAGTCGGGTCTTCTTCTCGTTGACCGTCAGGCCGAGCTTGGACATCAGTCGCCGCATCGTCGCCATTGCTTCTTCACCCGTGCCGGGTCGGCACAAGATCACGAAGTCGTCGGCGTAGTTGACCACCTCGGCCTGCAGCCGCCGCGCGTGACCACCGTGGTACCACGCCAGCATGAAGCGGCGGAAGTACAGGTTTGTGCGCGCCGACCGAACTTTGACCACCAGTGCCGACTGAACATTGACCAGGGGTGGAAGCACATCTCAAGCGAGGCGTGCTGTGGATAAGTCTACGGTGTTCGGTGTCGTTCGTTCTCCGGTTGTCGTTGTCGATGTTGCGCGGGGCAAGCCGCGCAGGGCGTAGCCCGTAGCGGCTTGCCCCGCGCGGCGGCCGATCAGAACGGCTCGGCGTCCGGCGCCGGTTTGGCCCTTCGTGCTTGCTCGCGCGCCTTGATGCGCGTCTTGGCCGTGGCGCTGGAGTGCCGGAAGCGGTAGCTCTCGTTGCCGGTCTCCACGATGTGGCAGTGGTGCGTGAGCCGGTCCAGCAGCGCGGTGGTCATCTTCGCGTCGCCGAAGACGGCGGCCCACTCGCCGAAGGTCAGGTTGGTGGTGATCATCACGCTGGTGCGCTCGTACAGCTTGCTCAGCAGGTGGAACAGCAACGCCCCGCCGGCCTGGCTGAACGGCAGGTAGCCCAGTTCGTCGAGGATGACTGCGTCCATGCGCATGAGGTTCGCCGCGATCCTTCCGGCCTTGCCCTCGGCCTTCTCGCGCTCCAGTGCATTGACCAAGTCCACCGTCGAGTAGAAGCGCACCCGCTTGCCATGCCGCGTGATGCCGGCCACGCCGAGTGCCGTGCACAGGTGCGTCTTCCCGGTGCCCGGCCCGCCGATGAACACCGCGTTGTGCGCGGCCTCGGTGAACGACAGGTCGGCCAGCTGGTCGATCAGTGCGCGGTCGACCTTGGAGGCCTCGAAGTCGAAGCCGGCCAGGTCGCGGTGCGCCGGGAAGCGCGCCGCACTCATCTGGTAGCTCACGGAGCGCATCGCGCGGTCGGTGGTCTCGGCCTGCAGCAGGTGCTCGATCAGCCAGCGCGAGCTGTCCACGCCGGCGCCGCCGCCCTGGGCCACCAGATCGGCCCAGGCGCCGGCCATGCCGTGCAGCCGCAGCGCCTTGAGTTCGGTGGTCACGTCACGCATGGCCCACCTCCTGGCCGGCTTGGTCGCGCAGGCGGTCATAGCGGTCCGTGTCCGCACGCGGTGCCTCGTTCAGGCACAGCGCCGTCTCCACCTGATCCGGCGGCGGAGCTGCGCTCAGCCGCCCGATCACGTTGAGCACATGCTCGGCGCTGACGGCGCCGCTCTCCAGCACCAGTTCGGCGGCCACGAGCACGGCGTCCAGCCCGGCGGTGGGCACCGCCGCCAGCACCTGCGCCATCACGCGGTCACCACCCGTGCGGCGCAGCAGCGCCTGCTGCAGGGCCAGCAGCGGCGCGGGCATGTCGGCGAACGGCGCGCCGTTGCGCAGTACACCGGGCTTGCGCTGCACCAGCGGGATGTAGTGCTGCCAGTCGTAGGAGGTCTGACCGCGGTCGCTCAAGCGCGCGTGGCTGGCCACGATCTTGTCCTCGGCCACCACGACCACCCGCGTGGGGTACAACCGCGTCGAGACCATGTGCCCGGCCAGCTCGCACGGCACCGAGTAGCGGTTGCGCAGCACCGTCACCAGGCAGGTGCTGGACACGCGCGCCGGGTTCTCCACGTAGCCGTCGAAGGGCTCGGGCATGGGCATCAGGTGCGGCAGCTCATGCTCGAGCATCTCGGCCACGCTGAACTGGCCGTGCTCGGGGTGGCGGATCTCCTGCCACAGGGCCCGGCAGCGCACGGCCAGCCAGGCGTTGAGTTCGTCGAACGAGCCGAAGCGCTGGCGGGCGGCCTCGATCCACACGCGCCGGCGGCTGTCCTGCACGTTCTTCTCCACGCGGCCCTTTTCCCAGCCGCTGGCGACGTTGCAGAAGTCGGGATCGAACAGGTAGTGCGCGCTCATCGCCGCGAAGCGCGCGTTGACCACGCGGCCCTTGCCCTTCTTGACCTTGTCCACGGCCGTCTTCATGTTGTCGTAGATGCCCCGGCGCGGGATGCCACCGAGTGCCGCGAAGCTGCGGGTGTGCGCGTCGAACAGCATCTCGTGGCCCTGCGTCGGGTAGGCCACCAGCCAGAACGCGCGCGAGGCGCACAGCTTCAGGTGCGCGAGCTGCAGCCGCCGGTATATCCCGCCGATGACCAAGCCTTCTTCGCTCCAGTCGAACTGGAACGCGTCGCCAAGCTCGAAGCTCAGCGGCACGAAGGCGCTGGTGGCGCTGACCTTGCCTTGCTCATCGCGCCAGGCGCGGATGTAATCGGTCAGCCGCGTGTAGCCGCCATCGTAGCCCAGGGCCTGCAACTCCACATGCAGCGCCCGCGCCGTGCGCCGCTCGTGCCGCGGGCGGTGCCCGTCGGCCTTCAGCGCCTTGTCCAGCGCCCCGACGAACGGTGCCAGCTTCGTCGGCATCTCCCGACGCCGGTACTTCGGCTCGGCTCCCTGCGGCGCCTTCAGCCACTTCTTGATCGTGTTGCGCGACAGGCTCGTCAGTCGCGCAATCTCGCTGATCGACTTCCCTTGCCGGAAGTGCATCGAGCGAATCTTGCCCATCATGGCCATGGTGATCACTCCTCGTCCCTTGCTGCACAAAAATGCAGCACGGTAGGTTGAACACCCTGGTCAGTTTTCGGTCGGCATCATCCGGCCTTGCTGGTCAATTTTCGGTCGGCGTCAACAGCCGGCCAAGCTCATCGCCTGGGGCGAGCGAATCGGCGTAGCCACTGCCGCCGTGGTGCGCTGGCAGATGGAGCACCGCCCGCACCCCGAGCAGGGCTACCGGGCCTGCCTGGGCATGCAGCGCCTG
>WBZO01005745.1_pt1 | contig 12419 bp, 7 predicted proteins | sample 5204261 | NCBI WGS metagenome assembly WBZO01 (sample SAMN12412400, study PRJNA552823) | activated sludge metagenome | isolation source: activated sludge from anammox sidestream of wastewater treatment plant... | place: USA: North Carolina | collected 2017-09 | reverse complement strand
CGTGTAATGGCAGCGCTCTACCGATGAGCTACACGCCTCCGATCCGCAGTCACCGCCCGTCACGCCGCCGAGCGGATACCGAAACAATCCAGGTTATCAATCACTAGGCTATCACACCGAACGCAACCAATATAGAGGCCGCTCAGTCCGGGTTCAACGAATCAAATGTCTCTCATTCCTGCACAATGACCAATAATCTGGATCAAAGGTCCGCGAGCGAACATCCAGAATAACGCAACCCTCATTGCGCTCGGGTTTCATCCCGGCGAAAAATTCCTTGATCTTCGGCATCATGACCAAGCCCGCCACCCGATGGCGGCTGTATACCGCATTCGTGAAGATCAATGGGAGCAAATTTTTTGAGCGACGATATATAAATTTCTGGACGCACCGATCGCGCTTCGGCCATATTGCATCCGAACACAGGCGAAACGAAAAGCAGGATTGAAGCACCCGTTGACGTGCCCCACCGGGAACGGTCGCTCCGAGAACGGTCGCACCGGGAAATGTCCCCGGCGGGCAATGTCCCCGGCAGGCAATGTCCAGGCGACCCGGCACGCCTCGGGATCTCGGCGAAGTCCGGCATGCGGCCCCCGCTCCCCGGGGGCCGGAACGGAGGATTGGATGAAGCGCATCGCGGCGCACCTGGTACCGGTCGAGATCGCCATACTCGGTCTCGTGGAAATGGCGCTGTCCTTCCTGCTGATCTGCCTCGCTCTCGCCGCGCCGCACGCCGTCGACCTCAAGGCCCTCGCCACCCTGGCGATGTCGCATGAGTATCTGACGCTGGGCGCCACCTTCGCCCTGGTGATCGCCGGCACCGCCGTCACCATCGGGCTCTACCGCCCCGATGTCTGCCTCGATCCCAGGCGCTTTCTGGGCACCGCCGCCGTGGCCGGGATGCTCGCCTTTCCGGCCGTCCTGCTGATCGCGACCTCCCGCCACGGCCAGCTCTCCTGGACCGAGGTGGAATGGCTGGCCAGGGTCCTCGGCATCTGGTTCGTCGGTCTGATGCTGACACGCCTGGTCTTCACGCTCGCCACCCGCAACGGCCGGCTGGCACGTCGCATCCTGATCGTCGGTCCCGCCGATCAGGGACAGCGCCTGCGCGATGCGGTGCTGCGTCAGTGCCCTTACGTGCTGATCCCCGAGCTGGCCGCCGGGGACGGGGAACCCGCCACCCAGGCCGGGTTGAGGCGAGGCCGGTTCTGGGGTGTCGTGGTTGTCGGCGCGGTACCGGTGAAGACGCTGCTGCACGAAAGGATGCCGCCGGAGACACGCGGCGCGCGCATCTTCACCGAGGCCGCGTTCTTCGAACGCCATCTCGGCCAGATCGACCTGCAGACGTTCGACGGCACGATCGGCCGGCAGGGGGAAGCCGGCGGCGGCCGGCTGTATGACGGCACCAAGCGGGCACTCGACATCGCCGTGGCGGCCGGCCTGCTGCTGCTGACCTTGCCGGTGATGGTGGTCACCGCCATCCTGATCCGGCTCGACAGCCCCGGCCCCGTCTTCTACACGCAGGAGCGGACCGGCCGGGACGGACGCCCGTTCCAGCTCTTCAAGTTCCGCAGCATGATCACCGACGCCGAGGCCGACGGCGCCCCCCGATGGGCCCGCCACCACGATTCCCGCATCACCCGCGTCGGTGCCTTCATCCGTTCCACCCGCATCGACGAGCTTCCCCAACTCATCAACGTCCTGCTGGGCTCCATGAGCATGGTGGGGCCGCGGCCGGAACGCCCGCTGTTCGTTGAGCAGCTCGCGCGTGCCATTCCGTTCTACGACTGCCGGATGATGGTCAAGCCCGGCCTGACCGGCTGGGCCCAGGTGAACTACCCGTACGGCGCATCCGTCGAGGATGCCCGCCAGAAGCTGGCCTTCGATCTGTACTACCTGCGGCACCGCTCGCTCCTGCTCGACCTGGTGATCCTGGTGCGGACGGTTCGGGTCGTCCTGTTCCGCGAAGGCGCCCGCTGATCCACCCCAGACGGCGCGCCATCGCCATACGGCCCGCGCCCGCGACACGCTGTCGGGCGTCGACCGCATGCCGTCGCCCGATCCCGTCCAAATCCGGTTGCCACGCAGCCTGCATTTTGGACATGTTGGGGTATCATGACGTTCAACCTGCCCGCGATGTCGCTGCTGCACGGTGCGTGCGCTCTGCTGTACGCCCTGCTGACAGGGCTGATTCTGGCGCGCAGGCCGCACAGCGCGACCGGCCTCTGGCTGGCGCTCGCCTGTGCCGTGACCGCAACCTGGGCGGCCAGTGTCCCGGTCCGCTGGGGCGCGCCCTACAGCTTCATCCTGGCCTGGCTGGAGCTCGCCCGGTCGGCCGCCTGGTACTGCTTCATCCTGCATCTCTACCGGCGGTCGGTGTCGGCCCGGCGGCAGTTGCTGCACGCGTTCCGCACCATGGGCCTGCTGGCCGTGCTGCTGATCGGCGGCCTGCTGCTGGCGAACGCGATATCGGCGGCGACGCAGAGCAGTTCGCTGTGGTCGGTCACCACCGCGCTGCGCCTCGGCTTCCCGGTGGCCAGCATCCTTCTGCTGGAGAATCTGTATTTCAACACGCCCGTCGAGGCGCGCTGGCACATCAACCTGCTGTGCATCGCCCTGGGCGGAGTCTTCCTCTACGACCTGCTGCTGTATTCCGATGCGATCCTGTTCCGGCAGGTTTCCCCCGTGCTGCTGGAAGGGCGCGCATCCGTGGTGGCGATCGCGGCGCCGCTGATCGCACTCGCGGCGGCCCGCAACCGGCGCTGGCGGATCGACATTCACGTCTCCCGCGACGTCGTGTTCCACAGCGCCACCCTGATCATCGCCGGCATCTTCCTGCTGGCGCTCGCGGTCGCCGGCGAGATCTTCCGCCGCAGCGGCAGAAGCGGAAGCTGGGGCCATGTTGCCGAGACGACGCTGATCTTCGGTGGCGTCATGGCGGTCGCGGTGCTGCTGACCTCCGGCTCTGTCCGGTCACGGCTGCGAATCTTCCTGGTCGATAACTTCTTCAGCTTCCGGTACGATTATCGGCGGGAGTGGATGCGCTGCATCGAAACGCTCACCGCCCCCGACGCCCATGTCGGGCTGCATCTGCGGGCGATCCGCGCCGCGGCCGGTGTCGTCGACAGCCCGGCCGGCGCGCTGTTCGTGCGCGCGCCCGAGGAGGTGTCGTTCCAATGGGCCGGTTCGTGGAACATGCCGGCCCTGACGATGCCCATCCCACCAGGGCACCCGATCGTCGCCGCCTTCCGCGACGGCGACTGGATCCCCGTCTTCGATGAGCTTCCGGATGCCGCGACCTGGTTTCCCGACCTGCCGCGAACCTGGCTGGCCGTCCCGCTCAATCACTTCGGCACCGTGATCGGCTTCGTGGTGCTCGCCCATTCGCGCGCGCAGTTCAAGCTGGACCGCGAAGCGTTCGACCTGCTGCGCATCGTCGGCCGTGAAATCGCCAGCCGCGTCGCCGAGCAGCGGGCGGTCCAGGTGCTGTCGCAAACGCGGCAATTGCGGGAGTACAGCCAGCGCTTCGCCTTCGTCATCCACGATATCAAGAACGTGTCCGGCCAGCTCTCGATGCTGCTATCCAATGCCGAGATCCACGCCGACAACCCTGAGTTTCAGCGCGACATGCTGGCGACGGTGCGGGCTTCGGTGGCCCGGATCACGCGCCTGCTGACCCGCCTGCAGGCGGAACAGCAGGAACGCAGCCACGCGCTGATCACGCCGGTCGACCGGCTGCGGGCGCTGGTCGAGATATGCCGCGCGACGCGGGGTGCGAATGTCATGCTGGATGATGACGATGCGGATGTCGGCGTCGCCATGGACCCGGAAGCGTTCGATGCGGTGGTGACCCATCTGCTGAACAACGCCGTCGAAGCCTCCGGCACCGGCCAGCCGGTGACCGTGACCGCTCGGCGGGAGGGGCTGAGCGTGGTGATCGACATCGCCGACCAGGGACCCGGTATGCCGCCCGAATTCGTGCGCGACCACCTGTTCCAGCCATTCGCGACCACCAAGGGCGGCGGTCACGGGATCGGCGCCTATCAGGCGCGGGAGCTGCTGCGCCACGCCGGCGGCGACCTGCTCGTCCACAGCCGCGAGCAGGTCGGAACGACGATGACGATCCTGCTTCCGGCCGTGGGTGCCGCACTGACCAACGCCACCGCCGCATGACGGAAAGACCGACATGGCCAAGCCGAAACTGCTGATCGTGGAAGATGACGAGGGCCTGTGCTCCCAATACCGCTGGGCCTTCCCGCATTGCGGCGTGCTGCTGGCGCACACGCGGCCACAGGCCGTCGCGCTGGTCCGCAAGGAGAACCCGCCGGTCGTCCTGATGGACCTCGGCCTGCCACCCGATCCCGACGGCGTCAGCGAGGGGTTCGCGACGCTGGAGGAAATCGGCCGCCTCGCACCGCAGACCAAGGTGATCGTCGTCACCGGCAACGGGGAGCGGAAGCACGCCCTCAAGGCCGTCGGCAGCGGCGCCTATGATTTCTGCGAAAAGCCGGTCGATATCGCCGTGCTGCGGACGATCATCGAGCGCGGCCTCAACCTGCACCGGCTGGAGGAGGAGCACCGCCGCATGGCGGCGATGCCGGCCCGCTCGCCGATCGAGCGGATCGTCACCGCCAGCCCCGCCATGCTGAAGATCTGCCGGGACATCGAGAAGCTGGCCACGACCAACGTTCCCGTTCTGCTGCTGGGCGAAAGCGGCACCGGCAAGGAAGCGCTCGCCCAGGCGCTGCATGACCTCGGCCCCCGCGCGCGGCAGCCCTTCGTCGCCATCAACTGCGGCGCCATTCCCGAAAACCTGCTGGAAAGCGAATTGTTCGGGCATGAGCGCGGCGCCTTCACCGGCGCGGTCAAGCAGACGATCGGCAAGATCGAAAGCGCCAACAAGGGCACGCTGTTCCTGGACGAAATCGGCGACCTGCCGCACCCGCTGCAGGTCAAGCTGCTGCGCTTCCTGCAGGACCAGATCGTCGAACGCATCGGCGGGCGTCAGCGGATCCAGGTCGATGTGCGGATCGTGTCCGCGACGAACGCCAACCTCGAGGAGAAGATCGCCCAGGGCGTGTTCCGCGAAGACCTGTTCTACCGCATGAATGCGGTCACCGTGCGGATACCGCCCCTGCGCGAGCGTGGCGGCGACGTGAGCCTGCTGGCGAACTTCTTTCTGAACCGGTTCAATCGGGAGTTTGGGCGCAACATCCGCGGCTTCACCGAGGCCGCCACCGCCGCCATGAACGCTCATCACTGGCCCGGCAACGTCCGGGAGCTGGAAAACCGCATGAAGCGCGGCGTGGTCATGGCCGACACAAGGCTGATCGATGCTGCCGACCTGGAACTGTCACCGGGGGAAGATCCGCTGCCCGATCTCGACCTGCGGGCCGCCCGCCTGCGTGCTGAACGGGAAGTGATCCAGATCGCTCTCGCACGGAGCAATAATACGCTAGCGATCGCCGCTCGGCTGCTCGGAATCAGCCGCCCGACACTATATGGTCTGATGGAGGTTCACGGACTGGACGTCGACACCGTCAGGCCATCGGACTCCGGTGAGACAACGGGCGCCAGCAGAGCGGCGTCGGACAACAACTGAGGTTCAGCGACATGCGTTACAGGTCTCTCGGGTCCATCGGCTTGGTTGCCTGGCTGGCGCTGTGGCCCGCCGTGGCCCATGCCGATTACATGTCGAACGCGCGTGCCGCCATGAAGAAGGGCGATCTCAGAACCGCCCAGATCGAGCTGCGCAACGCGGTCCGCAGTGATCCGCAGAATGCCGAAGCCCATTTCTGGCTGGGTCGTGTCGCGTTCGAGCTGGGCGACCCGGTCGCCGCCGAACGGGAGGCGATCGCGGCGCGTGACCGCGGCTATGACCCGGCCCAGGCGGTGCCGCTGCTGGCGCAGGCGTTGCTGGCGCAGAACAAGTTCGACCCCTTGCTGCAGACGCTGAAGCCGGATGGCAAGAACCCGGCGCTGGACGCCGCCATCCTGGTCGCCCGCGGCTATGCCCAGATCGGCCTGCGCCGTCCCGAGGACGCGCAGAAATCCTTCGCCGAAGCCCAGCAGATTGCCCCCAACGCCGTCGACCCGCTGCTGGCCGACGCCCGCCTGGCGGTGGCGCGCGCCGATCTCGCGACAGCCGAGGCGCGTATCGACCGCGCGCTCGTGGCACAGCCGAAATCGGCGGACGCCCTGCTCGCCAAAGCGCAGCTATTGCGGCTGAAGAACGATCCGAACGGCGCCATGGCGGTGCTGGATCAGTTGATCCGCGATCAGCCCAGCATCACCCAGGCGCGGCTCGACCGGGCGAGCCTGGCCTTGGCGCTGGGCAAGGTCGACCAGGGCAAGGCCGACATCGATACCGTGCTGAAGGGCTCGCCCGGGAACGTCCAGGCCATCTACCTGCGTGCCGTGCTGGCGACGCAAGCGCGCGACTTCAAGGCCGCCGATGCGGATCTCGAACGGATCGCAGCCTATGTCCCGCGCATCCAGCGGGCCTACTACCTGCAGGCGGTCATCAAGGAACAGCTCGGCCAGCTATCGCAGGCCGAGGAAGCGGCGCGGAAATATCTCGCCCGCAGCCCGAACGACCTCGCAGCCTACAAGGTGCTGGCGCGCATCCAGTTCGCCAAGCGGCGGCCGGACCAGGTGATCGACACGCTGGCCAAGGTGATGGAGTCCGGCAGGGGCGACGCCGAAGCCTATGACCTGATCGGACGCGCCTACGCCGCCACCAACCGGCCCGCCGACGCGGTGCAGGCGTTCGAGAAGGCGCAGGCCCTGGCACCGAAGGATGTCGGCCTGCAGACCCGCCTTGCGTCGGTCCGGATGGGCATGGGCGACGTCGACGCCGCGCTGGGCGACCTGGAGCAGACCCTGCAGTTGGCGCCCAAGCTGCCCGCCGTGGGGGAGGCCCTGTTCTTCGCCGCGCTGGCGACCGGCGACCCGGCGAAGGCGCGCGACGCGCTGGACAAAATCCGCCAGGCGCAGGGCGATACCGAGATCGTCGCCAATCTCGAGGGCCTGTACAAGCTGTCGATGGTCGACGTCGCCGGCGCCCAGGCCATCTTCACCGATCTGATCAGGAAATATCCCGACTTTGCGCCGGCCAAGGTGAACCTCTCCCGCGTGCTGTCAATGCAGGGCAAGTCGGCCGAAGCCGAGAAGCTGCTGTCCGACCTGCTGGCCAAGCAGCCGGCGTCGGAGCCGGCGCTGAGCATGCTGATCGCGTCCTATGTGCAGTCGGGCCGGCTGCCGGAGGCCATCAGCCTGATGGAAAAGGCGCAGGCGGCCGAACCGGCCAATGTGCGCGTCACCGTGGCCCTGGGCGACCTGTATATCCGCTCGGGCGCGCCGCAGAAGGCGCTCGACCTTCTGAACAAGGACAAGGGCGCCAGCGCGACGAACACCGACCTGCTGAGCATGCGGGCCGCGGCGCAACTGGCCCTGGGTCAGAAGAAGGAAGCGCAGGCGACCTATACCGAGCTGCTCAAGATCGACCCGAACATCGTCGGCGCGCGCCGGCAGCTTGCCGCGCTGCTGATCGAGGCGGGCGACTTCGAAAGCGCCCGCAACACGCTGCAGGCAGGGATCACCGCCGCGCCGCGCAACTATCAACTGTATCAGGACTATGTGCTGACCGACCTGAAGGCGACCGGCGTCGAGGCAGCACTTGCCACGGCGGACCGGCTGATGAACCAGGATCGTGACTTCGGCCTGTTGAACGGGCTGAAGGGCGACATCTACCTGGCGGCAAACCGCCCGGCCGATGCCGTGAACAGCTTTCAGGAGGCGATGAAGCAGGCGCCGTCCAGCGTGCTGGTGACCCGGCTGGCCGGCGCGATGCTGCGCACCGGCAAGCCGGACGACGCGCTGCAGACGCTGAACGACTGGGTGAAGGACAATCCCCAGGACGTCATGGCCCTGGAACAGCTTGGCGAGATCAACATCGCGCTGAACAAGCTGGACGACGCGGCCAAGGCGCTGGAAACGCTGCTCAAGATCAGGCCGCACGAGGCGATCGCGCTGAACAACCTGGCCTGGGTCTATCAGCAGAAGAACGACCCGCGGGCGCAGGAGCTGGCGCGCCAGGCCTATATCCTGTCGCCCGGCCCGCAGACCGCCGACACGCTGGGTTGGATCCTGACGACGTCGGGCAAGCCGGAAGCCGGTATCGCGCTGCTGCGCCAGGCGGCCGGCGAGGCGACCGCCGACCCGCGCATCGTCTACCACTATGCGGTCGCACTGAAGGATACCGGCCAGACGGCAGAGGCGATCAAGCACCTGAAGACGGTCGTGGCGGCCAAGGGCGAGTTCACCGAAAAGAAGGAAGCCCAGAAGCTGCTGGACGAAATGACCAAAGGGTCTTGAGGCTTCGGCTGGCGGCGCGCACGCCCGTTCGACCATGCGACCACTCCGCCTGCTGACCTTCTCGACGCTGTTTCCCAGCGCCGCACGGCCGAACCATGGCGTGTTCGTCGAGAACCGCCTGCGCCACCTGGTCGGCAGCGGCGAGGCGGTCAGCACCGTGCTTGCCCCGGTGCCGTGGTTTCCCAGCACCGATCCGCGCTTCGGCGACTGGGCACGGATGACGCAGACCCCGGCGCGGGAAATCCGCCATGGGCTGACGGTCTGGCATCCGCGCTACCCGGTCGTGCCCAAGGTCGGCATGTCGATCGCGCCGCTGCTGCTGTACCGGGCGATGGTGCCGGTCGTGCGGCGGCTGATCGCCGAGGCGGGTCCCTTCGATGCGATCGACGCGCACTATGTCTACCCGGACGGCGTGGCGGCGGTCTGGCTGGGCCGGCGGTTCAACCTGCCGGTGGTGGTGACCGCCCGTGGCACCGATGTGAACCTGATCCCGCAATACCGGATCCCGCGTGCGCTGATCCGGCAGGTGATCACGCATGCCGCGGCGATGATCACGGTCAGTGCCGCGCTGAAGGACGCGCTGCTGGAGATCGGCGCGCCGGCCGACAAGGTCACGGTCCTGCGCAACGGTGTCGACACCAGCCTGTTCATTCCGCCGCCCGACCGCGCCGCCGCCCGGGCCGCGCTGGGGCTGACGCGCCCGACCCTGATCTCGGTCGGGCTGCTGATCGAGCGCAAGGGCCACAACCGCACCATCGCGGCGATGCAGCAACTGCCCGACCACGCGCTGCTGATCGTCGGGGAAGGGCCGGAGCGGGAGACGCTGTCCGCCCAGATCGCCGCGCTGGGGCTGAGCGATCGCGTCCGGCTGCTGGGCGCACGCCCGCATGCCGAACTGCCTTCCCTGTACGGTGCGGCGGACGCGTCGGTTCTGGCGTCGTCCCGCGAAGGCTGGGCGAACGTGCTGCTGGAATCCATGGCATGCGGCACGCCGGTGGTCGCCAGCAACATCTGGGGCAACCCGGAGGTCGTGCAGTCGATCGAGGCCGGAATCATCTACGATCCCAACACGCCCGACGGCATCGCCGAAGGCGTGCGCCGGCTGTTCGCCACGATGCGGCCGCGCGCCGAAACCCGCGCCTACGCCGAACGTTTCGGCTGGGACGAAACCACTGCGGGCCAGCTCGCCCTGTTCCGGCGCGTCATCGGCCTTTCCACACGGGCGGACGCTTGCTGAGGAAGGCTTCCATGCCTTCGCGGAAGTCCTCACTCATGTAGCACAGGCGGATCAGGTCCTGATCGGGTGGCAGATTGTCGCGCAGGCGGCGCAGCGCTTCCTTGGTCGCGCGCAGCGTCAGCGGGGCATGCCCGGCCACCAGGCGGGCGAGTTCGTCGGCGCGGGCCAGCAGCGCCGGCTGATCCGGCAGCACCTCACTGACCAGACCGATCGCCCGCGCCTCCGCAGCGTCCACCAGGCGGGCGGTGAAGATGATGTCGGCGACGCGCGCGGGTCCGATCAGCGCCGCGAGGCGCGCGACATTCGCCATCGACAGGCAGTTGCCCAGGGTGCGCGCGATCGGAAAGCCGAAACGTGCGTTGGCGGCGGCGAGACGCAGGTCGCAGGCCGCGGCGATCCCCGCCCCGCCGCCGGTGCAGGCGCCGGCCACGGCGGCGATCGTCGGCACCGGGCACCGCTCCAGCGTGCCCAGCACGCGATCCAGCCTGGCTTCGTACTCGATCGCATCCTGCGCGGTCGAGAAGGCGCGGAACTGCGCGATGTCGGTGCCGGCGGCGAACGCCTTCTCGCCCGCGCCGGTGATGATCAGGGCGCGCACGTCGCCGGGATGGGCGGCGATCTCGGCCAGGCGCTCATACATGGCGAAGGTCAGTGCGTTGCGCGCCTGCGGCCGGTTCAGGGTGACGGTGCCGATGCCGTCATGCACGTCGAACAGTACCTCGTCCATGACCCTGCCCTTTCCGTTTCATCGGGATGACACGACGCCCCGCCGCACCGTGGGTGGGAGCGCTACCGACGCCGCGCATGGCCGCTGGCCGCGATGCGCGGGCGACCGAATATTGCATCTTGGCCCGTACGCCCATAGCGTCAGGGCGGGAGAACCGGCGTATCGAACGACAGGATAATGCGGATCGCGCGACCGAGCATGATCGTCCTTGGAATGGTGGCGGCAGGCACAGCCGGGCTTGCCGGCCCGCGGATGGCGTGGGCCGACGCGATCGACGGATACTGGTGCCATCAGGACGGACGGCGGCTGCAGATCACGGGGCCGGTCGTCGTGACCCCGTCGAAGGTCCGCACCGAGGGTCAGTACGATCGCCACTATTTCTCATATGTCGTGCCGGCGGGCGACCCGGGCCCGGGCACGACCGTCAACATGGCGCTGATGGGCGAGATGACGATGGTCATGCGGGCGGGCAACATGGCCGAGGAAACATGGAACCGCTGTGGCCCGCCCATCAGCGTACGGGACCGGCCACGGATCGGATCAGGGACAGGAAACGGATGACGGACGACAGCCCCCCGTTGCGGCCGCAGGCCGGCACGCGCACCAGCAGCAAGCCTCAGCCGGTCGGCTGGGAGCCCGAGCTCGAAGAGCTTCGCCAGCGTCAGGCCATCGCTCGTCAGATGGGCGGCAAGGAACGGGTCGAGCGCCAGCACAAGGGCGGGCGGCTGACCATCCGTGAGCGGATCGACCAGATGCTCGATCCGGGCACCTTCAAGGAAATCGGCAGCATCGCCGGCAAGGGCTATTACGACGCCAAGGGCAACATGATCGACTTCATGCCCGCGAACTGCGTGTTCGGGCGTGGGCTGGTCGACGGGCGGCCGGTGGTGATCGCCGGCGACGACTTCACGCTGCGCGGCGGATCGGCGGACGCCTCGATCAAGGGCAAGCCGAAGATGTCGGAGCAGATCGCGGCGCAGTTCCGCATGCCGATCATCCGGCTGATCGAAGGCTCGGGCGGCGGCGGGTCGGTCAAGACGATCGAGACCACCGGCCGCGCCAACCTGCCCGGCGGGCTGAGCGAGACGACCGCCTTCGACCTGGTCGCCAACAACATGGCGCAGGTGCCGGTCGTCGGGCTGGGCCTCGGCTCGGTGGCCGGCCTCGGTGCCGCGCGCCTGGTGGCGGCGCATTATTCGGTGATGGTGAAGGGCATCGCCGCCGTGTTCGTAGCGGGCCCGCCGGTGGTGGAGCGGCTGGGTGAGCCGCGCACCAAGCAGGAGCTTGGCGGGTGGGAAATCCAGGTCGCCTGCGGCGCGGTCGACCACGCCGTCGACACCGAGCAGGAGGCGTTCGAGGCGGCGCGCCGCTTCCTGTCGTATCTGCCGAGCTCGATCCATGACGTGCCGCCGCGGGTGCGCGGCTGGGACGATCCGGGGCGGCGCGACGAAAGCCTGCTGACCGCGATCCCGCGGGTGAAGAAGCAGGCCTACCACATGCGCCGGATCATCGAATCGGTGTTCGACAAAGGCAGCTTCTTCGAGCAGGGGAAGATGTTCGGCCGCTCGATCATCACCGGCTTTGCCCGCCTCGACGGCTGGCCGGTGGCGGTGCTGGCCGGCGATCCGCTATTCGAGGGTGGCGCCTGGACGGCGGACGCCTGCAACAAGATCATCCGCTTCGTCGACATGGCGCAGACCTTCCATCTGCCGATCGTGCACCTGGTGGACTGCCCCGGCTTCCAGGTCGGGCTGCGCGCGGAGAGCAGTGCTGTCATTCGCTGGGGTGTGCGCGCCCTGTCGGCGATCAACCAGACCACGGTTCCGTGGTGCAGCATCATCGTCCGCAATTGTTACGGTGTCGGCGGGCTGGGCCATCAGCCGGTCGGGCGTTTGTGCCTGCGCTACGCCTGGCCTTCGGCAAGCTGGGGCTCACTGCCGCTGGAAGGCGGGATCGAGGCCGCCTATCGCGCCGAGATCGACGCGGCCGAGGACAAGGCGGCGAAGATGGCCGAGATCTCCGATCGCCTCGAGGCACTGAAGTCGCCCTTCCGGTCGGCCGAGGCGTTCGGCATCGAGG
>WBZO01005744.1_pt1 | contig 12419 bp, 13 predicted proteins | sample 5204261 | NCBI WGS metagenome assembly WBZO01 (sample SAMN12412400, study PRJNA552823) | activated sludge metagenome | isolation source: activated sludge from anammox sidestream of wastewater treatment plant... | place: USA: North Carolina | collected 2017-09 | reverse complement strand
TTCCGAGCACGGACGCTACACCGTCTACAGGTGGCTGGAGCTGTACGCGTCGCACGCCCACGCGCACGCGGACCAGATCCGCGCGGCCATCGACGCGGCGCGCAAGGCGAAGGCTCGCGCGACGTAGGACGGAAGAAGGTCGGGAAGGTCAGGAAGGTCGGGAGGGGCGGGAAGGACGGGAGGGACGGGAAGGTCGGGAGGGACGGGAAAGGCCGGGGGACGTAACGTACGTAGCGCCGGGTCTTCAGACCCGGCGTCATCAGCCCCGCCGTCGACCGGCACCTCAGTACAGCAGGAACCGCTCGCGCACCTTCTGAAACTCCGCGACCGCCGGCTCCCACGATCGCGCGATCTCTTCCGCTCTCAGCCCCGCCTCGATCTGCTCGCGCGTCTCGCACGTGCCGGCGAGGATGTCGAACGGCAGCTTCTCGTACTCGTACTCGTACGGCGGCTGCCGCCAGGCGAACGCGGCCGGATCGGCTGCGCGGAACGCCTCGGTCAACAGCACGCCGGCGAGCACCGGCCGGAACGCCATCCGATCGGTGACGTGGATCTGCACGCCGCCGCAGCCGGTTTTCGCGTGCTTGTGAAACGTCGGCTCGAAGAACGTCGGCCGGAAGTAGACGCCTGGGACGCGGCGCGCATTCAGCGCGTCGGCGAACCGCTCGTCGGAGACCCAGGGCGCGCCGACGATCTCGAACGGGCGCGTGGTGCCGCGCCCCTCTGAGACGTTCGTGCCTTCGAAGAGCACGGTGCCTGGATAGACGATCGCCGTGTCGAGCGTCGGCATGTTCGGCGACGGCATCACCCACGGCGCCTGCGCATCGTCGTGGTACATCGAGCGAGACCAGCCGCGCATCGGGATCACGTCGAGATCGGCGCCGATGCCGAAGTGCTCGTTGAACAGGCGCCCCAGCTCTCCGATCGTCATGCCGTGCCGCATCGGGATCGGGTACAGGCCGACGAACGATTCGTATCCGGGGACCAGCATCGGCCCCTCGACCTGCGTTCCGCCGATCGGGTTCGGCCGATCGCACAGGACCACCTTCAGGCTGTCGCGGCGCGCGGCCTCGAGGCAGTAGGCCATCGTGTAGATGTAGGTGTAGATGCGCGTGCCGACGTCCTGCAGATCGATCACGAGCAGGTCGAGCCCCTGCATCATCTCGGCCGTCGGCCGGCGCGTCTCGCTGTACAGCGAATGGACCGGCACGCGCCTCCGCGCGTCGCGCGCGTGCCCGCTCTCGATCATGTTCTCCTGCACGTCCGATCGAAAGCCGTGCTGCGGCCCGAAGATCGCGGCGAGCGTGACCTCCGGCAGCGCGGCGACGCGGTCCACGATGTGGCCGAACCCGTGGTCGATCGAGGCGGGATTGCAGACCACGCCGACCCGTTTGCCGGCGAGCGCGCCGGAGGCGAGCAGTCGTTCGGAACCGAGTGTCACACGCATCGCGCCAACGATTATTCCACGCGGCGGCAGTATGATTGCGGGTCGAACCCACCCGGACGCTGTAGACATACAGCGCTGACGCGCTCGCCGTGTGCGCGATGCCTGAGCGATTCACGTGACGCGTACGTCTGCGGGGGGCATGGACGATCATCGCGTTCAGACTAGGAGGAGGCTGGATGTCGGCGTTCAACGAGGCTCTCTTGATCGTGCACTTTCTCGGCCTGGCGATGGGCATGTCGGTCAGCTTCGGGAACATCGTGATGCTCGGGCTGATCGCCAGGGCGGCGCCTTCCGAGAAAGCGGTGCTCGCGCGGTTTCCACCCGCCATCAGCCGCGTTGGCCGGATCGGCTTGACGCTGCTGTGGGTGACCGGCCTGACGATGCTCTACACCCGTTGGAACGGCCTCGCAGGACTGCCGTGGCAGTTCCATGTGAAGCTGACGGCTGTCGTCGCGCTCACCGTGACGGTGCTGTACCTTGGCCGGCTGGAACATCGCGTCAGCGCGGGGGACCGCGCCGCGGCCGCGCAGATCCAGACCTTCGGCAAGGTGGCATCCTTCTGTGCGCTCGTCGCGGTGATCTTCGCGGTGCTGACGTTCGATTGAGCATGCCGATATTCGTCCGGCTGAAGCCGGACGCCACGTCTGCCTGGCTGAAAACGGACACCCCTCGGGTCCGGCTAAAGCCGGACACTACATTCGTCTGGCTGTGCGCAGTCCTTCTTCTCGTCTGCGCGGTTCCGGCATCGTCGCAGGCGCAATCGACGACGCCTCCGGTCTTGCGCTGGGCCGGCGATCCGGAAGGGGGTGCGCCGTACGTCGAAGCCAACCCCGATAACCCGGACGAGGTCGCCGGGTTCGACGTCGAGATCGCGGGGCTTCTCGCGCGCGGTCTCGGCCGCACCCCTCGGTTCGTCGTCGTCGCTTTCACGCAGATCGACCAGTCGGTCGCCCGCGGCGACGCCGATATCGGCCTGAGCGGCATCGAGGACACACCCGCCCGCCGCGCGACGATGGCCGTGACGGTGCCGTACTACGAGTTCCGGGAAGTGCTCGCGGTGCGCACCGCCGATGCGTCGCGCTACCGCTCGCTCGCCGATCTCGCCGGACGGCGCGTCGCCACCCTCGGCGGGACGATCGCGTACGAGATCCTCCTTCGCGCGGAACGCGAACAGGGCATCACGGCGGTCTCGTACGACGACGACGTGCACCCGTACGAGGATCTCGTGAACGGACGGGTCGACGCCGTGCTGCTCGACAACGTCCTCGCGCTGCGCCGATCGAAGACGATGCCCGGGTTCACGGTGCAGCCGGCGAGCGTCGCGGTCGGCCACTACGTCGGCGTGCTGGATCGTTCGAACGAGGCGCTGCGCGACCGGTGCGACGAGATCCTGAAGCAGGCGATGCGCGACGGTACGCTCGAGCGGATCCTTCGCGCGTGGCAGGTGTGGAACGACGACCAGCCGCCGCTCCACGAACGGGTCCTCGCGGGTGCGCCGATCGGCGCGGTTACCGGGCTCGATACGTCGAGCGCCGTGTCCGGCGTCTCGCGCTGGGAAGCGACACGCCGGTACCTTCCGCTGCTGCTGCGGGCGTCGGTCGTGACGATCCTCCTGTCGTGCGTGTCGATGGCGCTCGCCGTGGCGCTCGGCATGATCATCGCCAGCGGCCGGGTGTACGGCGATCGGATCACCAGGGCGGTCCTCCTGGGATACGTCGAGCTGGTTCGCGGAACGCCGATCCTGCTGCAGCTCTTCGTGCTGTATTACGGCCTGGCGTCGGCGGTGCGTCTGCCGGCGTTCGTGGCGGCGTTCGTCGGGCTGGCGCTGAACTACGCCGCGTACGAGAGCGAGATCTACCGTTCGGCGCTCGAAGCGGTCGGCCGCGGCCAGCTCGAGGCGGCACGTACGCTCGGATTCTCGGAGTGGCAGATCCTGTCGCTCATCCGGGGGCCGCAGGCGTTCAGGTTCGCCCTGGCGCCGATGACCAACGACTTCGTCGCGCTGCTCAAGGACTCGTCGCTCGTCTCGGTCCTCACCGTCGTCGAGCTGACGAAACAGACGCAGATCTTCGCGACCAATCTCGGGAGCTGGGTCGTGCCTGGCGCCCTCTGTGCGGCGCTCTACCTGGCGATGTCGCTGCCGCTCTCGTCGCTGGCACGGCGTCTCGAGAAGCGATGGAGACAGCCGACGCCATGAACGGGCCGATTGTCACGGTGCGCGATCTGGTGCTCCGGCGCGGCGCACGTACCGTGCTGGACCGTGTCTCGCTCGAGGTGAACGAAGGGGAGATCGTCGTGCTCATGGGCGCGTCAGGTTCCGGCAAGACGACGGTGCTCCGCACGATTGCCGGTCTGGAGGCGTTCGAGGAGGGACGCATCGACGTCTCCGATGCCACGCTGACCGGGGGAACGCCGTCTGCGGCAACGCTGAAGCGGATCCGCGCGCAGGTCGGGATGGTCTTCCAGTTCCACTGTCTGTTCGAGCATCTCAGCGCGATCGAAAACGTGGCGCTGGCGCCGGTACACGTGCACCGCAGGCCGCCGGCCGACGCGCGCGGCCGGGCGCTCGACCTGCTGCGCCAGATGGGCGTCGAGCATCGCGCCGGGGCGTGGCCGCGCGAGCTGTCAGGTGGTGAAGCGCAGCGGGTGGCCATCGCTCGCGCCCTGGCCATCGATCCGCCGGTTCTGCTGATGGACGAGCCGACCGCCTCGCTCGATCCGGGCCGTCGCCTGGAGCTTGCGGCCATCGTGCGCGATCTGGTCGGACGCGGCCGCACCCTCGTGATCGCGACCCACGACGACGACTTCGTCGCGAGCGTCGGCGGGCGGATACTGCGGCTCGAAAACGGGCGTCTCGCCGGCCCCACAACAGCCTGATCCAGCTGGAGCAGCGGTTCCGCCGCCGCCGCCGGGGCCGGTTGCGTGCCGTGGGAACAGTTGTATACTACGCCCGTCTGGTGGCCAGCCCCGCCTGCTTCGCCCGCGCCGAGAGCCGATCGAGCCTCCGTCCCGTACTGCTCGTTCTCTCCTCCACGCCATTGCCGAGCCGACGAGTTCGCCACCTTTGTGTGAGGAGCCAGTATGGGTCGCAGGCTGTACGTCGGGAATCTCCCCTACACCACGGGTGAAGCGGAGCTCCAGGAACTGTTCGCGCGCGCGGGCAACGTGGAATCGGTGCGCGTGATGCGCGACGCGGCAACCGGCCGTGCGCGCGGCTTCGCGTTTGTCGAGATGGCCACCGACGAGGAAGCTCAGAAAGCGGCAACCGAGTTGAACCAGTACCAGCTGGGCGGACGAGCCCTCACGGTCAACGAGGCGCGGCCGAAACCGGAAGGCGGCTTCGGCGGCGGCTTCGGTGCGCACCGGGGCGGTGGTGGTGGCGGCGGACGTCGCGAGCCTCGCTGGTAATGGCGCCGAAATCCTGGACGAAGGGCGATCGGGTGGTGCAGCCGACCTACGGGTCTGGCACCATCGTCGAATACAACGAGCACCACGTCGTCATCGAGTTCGACGACGGCGGCCGCCGCACGTTCGCGACGCGGCTCGTGGTGCTGCAGGGAACGAGCGAGCCGGCGCCAGCCAAGGCGGCCCGGAAGCGCGCCCCGCGCAAGGCCAAGGCGAAGAAGGCCGAAGCGGCAGAGAGCGAAGAGTAGAACGCGCGCACGCAACGGCGGGTCTTCAGACCCGCCGGCCGTGCGCCACCCCGCGCGCCGCCACCATCGCGCTCGACCAGGCCCACTGGAAGTTGAACCCGCCCAGACGTCCATCGACGTCGAGGATCTCTCCCGCGAAGTACAGTCCCGGACACACCTGCGACTCCAGCGTGCGTCCGTGAATCTCCGACAGCGGAATGCCTCCGGCCGTGACTTCCGCGTAGTTGTATCCGCGCGTGCCGGTCACCGGCAGCGGGCACTCCGTCAGAAGATGCGCAAGCCGTCGGCGCTGGTCGCGCGTCCACGTCGACCCGGGCTGCGCGGCCGGAATCTCCGCAGCCTTCAGGATCGCGTCGGCGACCGCCGACGGGAGCAGCCCGGCGAGGAGCGACGACGCCGAGGCGCGGGCGCGCGTGCGCGCCAGGACCAGCAGATGGTCGTCGACCGCCTCGAAGGTCGATCCCGGAAGGAACGAGATCGTCAGCCGTACGTCGCGCTCCTCCTGCACCGCCCGCGTCCAGTGGCGTGATATGTCGAGCGCCGCGGGCCCGCTGATCCCGAAATGGGTCCAGAGCAGCGACCCGGTCACCCGCTCGACGAGCCGGCCCGACACCCACGCGGCAAGCGTCACGTCGTGCGACACGCCCGACAGCGCGGCGAACGACAGCGGACCCGCCGGATCGAGCAGCAGCGGCACCAGTGCCGGAACGGGGGGGACGATCGAGTGGCCGAGCGATCGGGCCAGTTGCCAGCCGGCGCCGTCGCTGCCGCTCTTCGGAAGCGACTGGCCTCCGGTCGCGAGCACGACGCTGCGTGCGGCGATCGGTCCGCCGCTGGTGTCGACCGCGAATGCCCTCGCGCACGCGCGGATCGCGGTCACGCGGTGCCCGTCGCGGCGCTCCACGCCGGTGCGGGCGCACTCGCGAAGCAGCGCGTCGAGCACGTCACGCGCACGGCTGGAGTCGGGAAACAGCTTGCCGTTCGCCTCTTCGTGCAGCGGGACGCCGATCTCGCGGAAGAACGACGTCGTCCCGTCGACGGTCAGCGCGCGAAGGACCTGCCGGATCACCGCGCGCGATCCGCCGTTGAAATCCCGCTCGGTGACGCGGGCGTTCGTGACGTTGCAGCGTCCGCCGCCGCTCACGAGGATCTTCGCGCCGGGACGCCTCGCGCCATCGACGATGACGACGTGATGCGCCGGATCGAGCCGCCGCAGGAAGATCGCCGTCGCCAGGCCGGCGGCGCCGGCGCCGACGATGAGGACGTCGCACTCCACGCGCTAATAGTGTTTACGCCGCCGTGTGAGGAACATGACGACGAGCAGCGCACCGCCGATCGTCAGCCAGGTCCGGCGGTCGATGGCGAGCAGACCGTCCCACAGGTGTGAGCCGAGCTCCTCGATCGATTCCAGCCACGAGCCCGAGAGCCGTGTCAGATCGCCGAGCGTCTGGGCGAACAGGAGCATCGAAAGGGATCGTGCCCGTGTTGGCGCCGGCCGCCAAGAGAATTCGCGTGCGGCGGGCATGGTCACCCTCAATCGGCCCCGCGCCCGATGCGGCTATCATCATCTCCCTTGGTTCCGGTCACCTCCACATCGCCCGCGGCCTGGGTGCTCAGGCTCGTCACGTGGGCGGCCTTCGGTTGGTACATCGGGTGGCGCGGAGCGTTGCTGCTCGTGTCGGCGGCGCTGGTCGTGCACGCGGCCGCCGTCCTGCAGCATCGCCTTGCGCGGCGGGCCGCGTCTGCCGTCGCGTTCGTCATCGGACTCGCCGCGGCGTTGTCGCCGCTCGCGGCTGCCGCCTGGTTTCCGCAGGGAGCGGTTCCGGGCGCCGTGATTGGCGTGACGGTGTTCGCGTGCCATGCCGTGTCGTATCTCGCCGATGCGCGGCGGCGCGTCGTCGAGCCGCGTGTCGACGTGGCAGCGCTGCTGTACCTGGTGCAGCTGCCGGTCATCCTTGGCGGTCCGCTGTCACGGTTCACGGAGTTCAACGCGCAGCTGCACGTCACCGATGTCAGCATGGCGTCGTTTTCGTACGGGACGCGGCGCCTGCTCACGGGCCTCGTCAAGATCTGGCTGATTGCGTCGCCGCTGGCGATGACGGCGGCGGCGATCTTCGCGCTGCGCGTGACGCGCCTGTCGACAGGCACGGCGTGGCTCGGCGCCGCGTGCGCCGCGCTCTCGCCGTACTTCGTCATGTCCGGTCTCGCGGACATCGGCATCGGCGCCGGGCGGATTGCGGGGTTCCGCTACCAGGAGAACTTCCGGCGGCCCTACACGGCAGACTCGCTGCGCGAGCTCTGGCGGCGCTGGAACATCACGCTCGTCGCATGGCTGCGCGACTACCTCGGGTTTCCAATTGCCGGGGACCGGCACAGATCCGTGTGGCTCTACCCGCTCGCGATCGCCGGATTCGCGATCGTCGGCGCATGGCACGAACGGCGGCTGCGTGTCGTCGTGTGGGCCGTGTACTTCGCGACATGGCTCGCGCTCGAAACGGTCGGTCTCTCGGCGCTGGTGGCGCGGCTGCCGCGTGTTCTGCGCCACGTGTACGTCCTGCTGGTCGTGACGTTCGGGTGGATGCTGCTGAGGGCGAGCGGTCCAGGTCCGCTGCTCGGGTACGTCGAAGCGATGCTCGGCTGGTCGATAGACACTGCGCCCGGTGCGTGGTCGTATCTCACGCCTGGATTCGTGACGGCCTTCATCTCGGCCGTCGTGTTCGCCGGCCCGCAGGTCGGATCCATCAGCCGCTGGCGCGTATCGGTCGATGCCGCGACCGCGTCCCTGTTGATGATGCTCGCCGCGACCGGCGTGTTCATCTGGCACCTGGTACAGCTCGTGTGGCGGTTCGTGCTGCCGTCGCCGAAGCGCTCCCGCTAGAGTGAATCATGTGGCGTCCGGCTTCAGCCGGACGTCGTACGCGATCGACGTCTGCTCAACCGTACATCGCGGCGCACGGCTTGCAGTCGTGTTCTCCGACGCGCACTCATTGCGCAAACGGAGGCAGCACGCGTGAGCATCAACGAACGGCTCGTCCACTCAATCCTACGAACCCTTGCGGCACTGGCAATCATGAGCGCGGTGTTCACCGGTCAGGCCGCCGCGCAGGGAGCCGGCCAGACCACCAGCACGATCACGCCGGGTCACTGGACCGCCACGCCATTTGTCGGCGTCGCCTTCAGCGGCGATCTCGACAGCGGCACCGGCGCGTTCGGCATTGCCGGCGGCTACGTCTGGGATCCGCGCGTCTCGTTCGAAGCCGAGTTCAGCGCTCTCCCGTCGAGCGAGAACAGCGGCGTCGTCGAGGTCGACTCGTCGGTCTGGAACCTGACGGCCAACATCCTGTATCACTTCGCCGGCCGCGACTGGATTCCGTATGCCGTGGGGGGTGTCGGCTTCGGTCACTCGAGCGTCGATCTCGACGACGCGAATCTCCCCGATTCGTTCGACGACTCGTCGAACGAGTTCGTCGCCAACATCGGCGGCGGCGTCGAGCGTCTGATTCGCAACAACGTCGGATTCCGCGGCGACTTCCGCTACATGTTCGGCGGCGATCTCGTTCCCGACTACTGGCGCCTGACCGCGGGCATCACGTTCGGCCTGCGGCGGTGAGCTGCGTCTCCGCTTTCCGGCTGTCGTCGCGCGCGCCGGTGCGGATCCGGTAGACCGCTTCGATTGGAAGCACCGCGATGCGGTTCTCGCCGGAGGTGACGCGCCGCGCGACCTCGATAATCTCGTTCACCGCCTCGGTATGGTGCTCGTCGTCGACGACGATCTGGATCTCGACGCGAGGGATGAACGAGACGTCATACGCTTCGCCGCGGTAGCTGACCGCGTGCCGCTGCGCCGCGCCGCAGCGCGCATCGGCCACCGTCATCCCCGACACGCCGATCTGCAGCAGCGCGTCGAGGATGGCGCTGAGGCTGTCGGGCGACGTGACGACGCGCAGCAGGGTCATGGATCATCCGGGCACGGGGGAGGGGGAACGTGCCGGCCGCCTTCATTGGGGTCGGCACGTTCGCGTCCAGATCGTGCGTCAATCGGCCAGCGCGGGACTCGGGGACAGCGACGGAGCGGAGTGCGGAGCCGCGATCGCCGGCTGCGCCGTTCCCATTCCGCCGGCGTGAACGTAGGCGTCCTCTCCGTGCATCGCGAGGTCGAGGCCGAGCGCCTGATCCGCATCCTCCGCGCGAAGCGGGAGCACGAGCCCAACCAGTTTCAGCAGCACGAAGCTGCCGGCGCCGCTGTAGAGCGCCGCGGCGAGCACCGCGGCCGCCTGGATCCCGACCTGTGCGGGATTACCGAACAGCAGCCCGTCGGCCACGCCGTTCATCGCCTTCTGCGCGAAGACTCCCGTGAGCAGGGCGCCGAAGGTGCCGCCGACACCGTGCGCGGCGACGACGTCGAGCGAATCGTCCAGCGTGGTCTTCGCACGCCAGAGGATCGCGAAGTAGCTCGGGATCGCCGCGAGACCGCCGAGCGCGATCGCGCTCATCGGGCCGACGAATCCGGCAGCGGGCGTGATCGCCACGAGACCGACGACGATGGCGGTGGCCGCGCCGACGGCGGTGGTCTTCTGCGTGCGCATCATGTCGAGCAGCGCCCACACCACCAGCGTGCCGGCCGGCGCCAGCATCGTCGTCGTGAAGGCGAGCGCGGCGATGCTGTTGGCTCCGAGCGCGCTTCCCGCGTTGAATCCGAACCAGCCGAACCAGAGAAGGCCGGTGCCGAGCAGCGTAAAGGGGACGTTGTGTGGCGCGAGCGCCACCTTCTGGTAGTCACGGCGCGGACCGATCACCAGCGCCGCGACGAGGGCCGCCGCGGCCGCGTTGACGTGCACCACGGTGCCGCCCGCGAAGTCGAGCGCGCCCATCTTCGCGAGGAAGCCGCCGCCCCAGACCCAGTGCGCGACCGGACTGTAGACAGCCAGCGCCCAGATCGAGATGAAGGCGACGTAAGCGGGGAAGCGCATGCGCTCGACGATGGCGCCCGAGATCAGCGCGGCCGTGATGATGCAGAACGTCCCCTGGTAGGACATGAAGAGGAGATGCGGGATCGTCCCCTGCGCCTCGAGGCCGACGCCGTGGAGCAGGAAGCGCGACGCGTCGCCGATCAGGCTGTTGCCCGGCGCGAACGAGAGCGAGTAGCCGATGACGGCCCACAGCACGCCGACGAACCCCAGCGAGATGAAGCTCATCATCATGGTGTTCAGCGCGTTCTTCGGGCGTACGAGCCCGCCGTAGAAGAACGCGAGTGCCGGCGTCATGAGCAACACCAGCGCGGTGGACGTCAACATCCATGCGGTATCTGCCTGATTCATCGATCACCTCGTCGCGGTCCGGCCGCGCTCACCTCGAAACCAGTGCCGTCAGCCGTCTCGTGGACGGCGTGTCGCTCCGGTAATGGCAAGGGCGGTACCGAGACGGCGGTCCACGTCGTTCGCCGTAAGTCGTGTCTCTCGTTGATGTTCCGGGCGGCAGGCGGCCCGGCGTCGTCGAAGGCGATGGCTACAGATTTGTAGAAAGATCGGTTGCCTTACGACCTATTTGTAGGATTCACGCGTCAAGGTCGGCTTCACGCTGGGTCGCGTGGATCAGAGCGACTTCCCGATGTCTGCAGTTGCCGACTCTCAGTCGACCGTGCGGACCTGAAGGTCCGCGGCTACACACAATTGAAAAACGCTATAATCGACAGGAGTGTCGGTTCGGCTAACAGGAAGGACAAATTTGTCGGCATCGTGCCGGCCGGGCGCATATGGACGGCGCGCCGTCGTGGCCTGACGCGCTCAGGACAGCCCGGCGAAGACGTGCCCCTCGGTCGAATCCTTCAGGGAAGGGTGCCCGGATGAAGGATGGCGCGCCTGGACCTCCTCGGTGGCTGGCGCGAGGAGGCTGGCAATCACGTCGGCGGCCGTGTAGCGGGTGGCGCCCTCCGGCATGAACTGCGTCACGCTCGCGAGATCGTCGCCGGCCGTGATGATGGCCGGCTCGGTGGTGTGGCCGCGCACCTGGCCGAGCCCGACGGTGGCGACGAGCGCGTTGCAGATGCACTTGCGGCCGACGGTGTCCTCGATCCGTCCGCCCTTGGAGACGTAGACGGTCACCGGTTCGGCGCTGCAGCGGAAGCCGATCGTGCCGTCCTCCTTGCGATACGCGTCGCGGAGGTAGCCGAGGTCGCACACACGCGTCCGTGCTTCGTAGACGGCCGGATCCGAGAGCGTGCCGTCCACCTGCGCGACCTTGAAGGGGAACGACGTCGGCGACGCCAGCGGGTCGGTGAAGACGCGCGCCGTGCCGGCGCGCACCTGCGCGAGGAGCGACTCCTTGTAATCGGCGCGCACGCCCGATTCCTCGCAGAGCGCGAACGCGGTGCCGACCTGCACGCCAGCCGCGCCGCAGGCGAGGGCCTGCCGCAGCCCCGCGGCGCTGCCGTAGCCGCCCGCCAGCCAGAACGGGCGCCCGAGCGCGCGCATCGCCTCGAGGTCGACACCGTCCCGCTCGCCGTAGATCGGTTCCCCGGCTTCGTTCAGCTGCAGCTTGCCGCGAGGCGGGGCATTGTGGCCTCCCGCCGTTGGTCCCTCCACGACGAACCCGTCGACGACGCCATTCGAGCGTTTGAGGAGCGCCGCGGCGAGCACGTGCGACGACACGATGGCGAGAAACGACGGGCGGGTGAGCGGCGGCAGATCGGCGTCGATGATCTCGCGCGGATCGAAGGCGAGCAGCGTGTCGGCCCCTTCGCCCCCGCGCGCGATCGACAGCGGGTAGGTGACCGGCGCATGGTACACGAGGCCGTCGAGCACACCCGGAATGCGCGATGGGATGCCGGCGCCCATCAGCACGAAGCCGACGCCAGCGAGCATCGCGCCGTAGATCGAGGCGAGATGCGGGAGCTGGACCTTCTCGAGATAGTTGATGCCGACGGGGCGATCGTGCCCTTCGCGCGCGAGGCTCACCTCGACGAAGTTGCCGGCCACGCGCAACTCCAGCAGTTCGCGCGGTCCGTCGACGTCGGCCAGCGGCAGCGGCGCGAAAGGGCGGTCGGCCGCCTTGCCGCCGGGCACGTAGAAGCGGTTCAGGATCCGCTCGGCCACGGCGCGAACCGGGAAGCGGTCGAGCGCGCGGCGCACGTGCCCGCCAGGATCGCCCATCTGCAGACGCCGCGCGAGGAGCACGTCGAGCGCGGTGCCCGAGACGACGCCGAGTTGGCCGCGCGCGGAAACGGCGCGCGCCAGGCGCCAGTCGGAGACGCCGACGCCCATGCCGCCCTGGATGATCGACGGAAGTGCACGCATGCCAGCTCGAGCACAGTATGTCACGCG
>WBZO01005743.1_pt1 | contig 12423 bp, 9 predicted proteins | sample 5204261 | NCBI WGS metagenome assembly WBZO01 (sample SAMN12412400, study PRJNA552823) | activated sludge metagenome | isolation source: activated sludge from anammox sidestream of wastewater treatment plant... | place: USA: North Carolina | collected 2017-09 | reverse complement strand
CATTATTTGACTGTTGCTGCATTCACTGGATTAGCGTTTCTGTTTTCTGTAACAAATAGCCATTCTCAAAGTAAACAAAAACTTAGCAAATTAACTGACGTATTCCCAATTATTTTGTCCATAAAGCAAAGCGATCACGACGAAGATCAAATTATAATTCGAATTAAGAATGCTGGAAGTAAACCTGTTTTTATTGTGAATGATGTGGCGAAGAAAATTCAGTTTAACATAAGCTTCATAAAAGATGGAGAGCTTATAGACTCTGGCTACGAGTTTTTGTATGCGTCGAGTCCAGTTAATTATAAAATTCAAAATCAGATTCCACTTATTCCTAATCAAGAATATTCATTTACAGTCCCTATTGCAGATATTTTCTTCTCAGTCAAACGGCTTGGGGAAAACAAGTTGCCGGCCGACGATTTTTCCATTCAAGCATATGTAGACAGTTTTTTTGGTTCAAACAAAGATGGCTTTCTTGACTTAAGCGATGATCTAATCGCTTCAAACATTCTTAAAATTCAAAGAAAGAAAAAAACTGTATCTGACCAAGATCAGTAGCTTTGGTGGAGTCAGCCGCGCAGGCCCGCGCGCTGCGCAAGGATCACCTTCAGGAAGTGTGCCGGGAAATTTATGATCGCGACGTATTGCGCGGGGAAATTGACGCCGCCGCGGGCCGCGCCACGGAGAAGGGGTCCTTTGATCCGCAACCCCTCTGGTCACGGTTGCGCGGGTGGGATATTGACTACGCTTTCACCGCTCCGGAACTTGCCGCGTTCTATCTCCGCTTCACGCCGGAGGTTTTGCGCCGCTTCCGCGCCGCGCCTCCGAATCATCAGGAAATGGCCTTCCTGTTGGAACACGCCATTGCCCTCCTCAAGGGAGGAATCCATTCCGAGGCGGAGGCGCTCTTCCGCATTGTTCTCGCCGCGCCTCCCGTGGAAGGCTCCGCTCCGCTGCAGGCCAATGCCGCGCTCCGGCTTGCCCAGATCCTGCGGGCCGACGGGCGCAAGCCCGAAGCCATGGCCCTGGCGCGCCAGGGCCTCGAAATCAGCGGGTCCACCTCCTGGGTTCTCATCGGCAAAAACTATGATTCCCAGATGCAGCGCCAGACGCGGGAACAAGGCATTACCGGAGGATTGAGCGCCAGCTTCATCCGCCTGCTCGGCGAGATGCGCTTTGATCCCAACCGCGCGCGTCTCCCTTCCCGCGTCGCTGTCGTGAGCGTCCTAACGCCCAATCTCGACAACCCGCGCCTGAATGTTTTCTACCGCGTTCCTGCGGTGCCTACGGACACCCCCCGCCGCGTCCTGGTACTCATTCCGTCGGTCAATCACGATGTACTGGACCTGCTCCAACCCGGTTCCCCGTGGGCGCGCTTTGCCGACGAACGCGGGTTCGTCCTTGTCGCCCCCCGCTTTTACACCGTTGACAGCGCGGACCGCGACGCGCACGCCCTCACCTATTTTCATAACGCGGAAATCTGGTCCGGTCAGGCCCTCCTCGACGCCCTCGACGAAATGGCTCGTCGCGTTCCCATTCAGAAGGAGCGTCTCTTGTTTCATGGCTACGGCGCGGGCGCGGGATTTGCTGCGCGTTTTGCCCGCTGGCGGCCCGGGAGGGTCGCGGCGATTTCCCTCCACGGGGGCGGGAGGAACCTGCCATGGTTTCATGACTATCCCGGACTGTCCCCGCTGAGCGCCTTGAAGGACGTGCCCTTCCTCATTACGGCAGGCGAAAATGACGATTACGCTGACGACACCCAGAACCGCTTTGCCACTGCCGAGGCCTTTGCCACCGTCCTGCGCGGCGCTGGCGCGCCGGTCCTCTGGAAGCCCTTCCCTGGCGTCGGGCATTTTCCGACGCCCGACATGGAAGCCGCCTCCCGTGAATTTCTGGCGGCCCATTGATCGTTACGCCCATTCCTCTTGAAGTCCCGGTCCCGGCGCGCAGGATCGGTGTCGGGGGGTGGATCAATTGAATCGCCCGAATTTTCGGTCGAGTTCCGCAAAGGAGAATTGGATGAGGGTCGGCTGGCCTCCGGGAGCGGCGTAGGGAAGTTCGCAGGCGAGGAGATTGCGCAGGAGCCGCTCCGCCTCGTCGGGGGTCAGGGCAGGCGGTGGGCCAAGAGCCGCTCCGCAGACCGAGCGCGCAAGGACCTCGCGCAGACCATGGCCCCGGGGCAGACGTCCTGCGTCCCGCATTGATGCAGCGACGGTGTGCAGGAGGGAGGCGGGGGGCAGGCCAGACCCCAGAGCGGGGACACCCTCAATTTTGAGGGTCGAAGCGCCGAATGGCTCAATGAGGAAGCCGGCCTCGGCGAGTGCCTCGCGGTGATCGAGGATCCACGCATATTCACGGACGGGCAATTCGACGACCTCCGGCAGCAGGAGGCGCTGGATGGGCGCCTGTCCCGACTCAATGCCCCGGAGCAGCCGCTCAAAGGCGATCCGCTCCCGCGCGCCACGGGTATCAAGAATGACCAACCCCTCAGGCCCCTCAAAGAGAAAAAGGTGCGCCCCGAGCCTGCCCAGGATGTGAAAGGAGGAATCTGCTGTACCCTCTGAGGGATGGTCAGGCAGGGGGTCCGAAGATGCCCCTTTCGGAATGCCGGGCAATATGGGCTCCGCAGGGGGCGGAGTGGTCCGTGGAAAAATTTTCGGCGGAGGCTGGGATTGCGGGCGGGGTTCCTCGGGAGGCATGGGTTGGGAAGGAGCCGCCGCTGAAACCACGGAGCGTAGGATGCCCTGGGCGGCGTCATAGATTCCCCGCCGCACAGCCTCCGGACGCGCAAATCGCACCACGCGCTTCGCGGGATGAACATTGCAGTCCACCAAGGTGGGATCCATTTCGATTTGAAGGACGGCCATGGGGTGCTGACCCGCTGGCAATGCCCCCGCATAGGCTTCCCGCAGGGCCTGCGAAGCTTCCGGACACATGATGGGGCGTCCATTGAGAATGACCCACTGCTGGTGGCGATCCCGACGACCCGCCCCGGGGCGCGCCAAAAATCCGCTCACCTCGAAGCCCTCCCCCTCGAAAGCAGGCAGGGGTTGCAGACGGTCCAGAAATTCCCGTCCAAAGAGGTCATTCAAGCGAACCCCCAACGATTGCGCCGGAGGCAATTGGAAGAGGACCCGACCATCGCGGCGGCACTCCATGCCTGTGGAAAAGGCCGACAAGGCGGTCCCATGAATGGTGTGGAGAATCCGGGCGGCCTCGGTTTCCTCCCCGCGGAGGAATTTTCTGCGCGCGGGAATATTGAAGAACAAATCCCGGATCTCGACGAGCGTTCCCGGCGGCGCGCCGGCGTCCCGGACGGATTCGAGGCGGCCCCCCGTGACAATCACCTCCGTGCCTGCCTCGGCCTCGGGCGGGCGCGTGACCAGACGGAAACGCGACACGCTGGCCATGCTTGGGAGGGCCTCGCCCCGAAATCCCATCGTCCGGACCGTCGAGAGTCCGTGGGCATTCCGCAATTTGCTCGTGGCGTGTCGCTCGATGCACAATGCGGCATCCGCGGCGTCCATGCCGCATCCATCGTCCTGGACGGAGATCAGCCGCGATCCCCCTTGGGCGAATTCGACGCTGATCCGCCGCGCGCCCGCGTCGAGGCTATTCTCACAGAGTTCCTTGACGATGCTGGCTGGGCGCTCGACCACTTCTCCGGCAGCCACCTGGCTCGCCAACTCGTCGCTGAGAACACAAATCCGACCCATGCGGGTTCAATCTTCGCCGCAAACCAGCAGGCGCGTGGGAATGACCTGGCTCAGCCAATCAAGGTAGCCGGGAAGGTGGGTCCGCCCCTCCCGATGCGCGGCGCGGACCACGAGGAGGTCGGCCTCCCCGCCCTGAACCGCGTCGCAGAGGCCAAAGCCCGTATTGGAATTCACGCGCAACACTCGGGCAGCAAGGCCCGCTCCCTCCATGACGGCGACAGTCTCCTCCTCCCAGTCCTCCCCCTCGACACGCGCCTCCCCCCGGGAAGCGGCAATCGCCGCGGCAAAGGGTGAATCCGCAACGAGAATCGTAATGGATTTCAGGCCAAGCAGGGCTGCAATCTTTAGGACAAAAGGCGCAATATCCGCGCCCGGCTCCGTTGCAAAATAGGTCTCCCCGAGATCGAGAGGCCGCTCGTTGGGCCGTGGCAGGAGCAGCACATCGCAGGGGCTCCCGGTGAGCAATTGACGCGCCACGCTGCCCGTGAATGCGCGTCCGCTCTCATGGGGCTCCCGCTCGAGCGCCCCGGCGATCAGGAGGTCGTAGCCGGAATCCTTTGCGGCGCCAATCAGCGCCTCCCCCGGAGAGGAATCCTCGAGCCATTGCAGGGAGGCGACGCAGCCAACCCGCGCGAAAGATTCCTCGAATCGCTCCCGCTTTTCCGCAGTTTCCGCCGCGGCATGGAGGACATCCAGGCTGCACCCCATGCGACGCACGAACCCGCAGGCCTCATTCAGGACCGCGAGATGCGTTGGTGAAAATGTCGAGGCGACTGCCGCCCTCCGGTAGACCTTCATATCCCACCATTCTGGACCAAGAGCCAGCCTTCTGCGAGGAGAAACCTTTTTCGAAAAGCCTAGGGCTTTTTGAGGAGCTTACCGCGGAGGAAAGCGGATAAAAGGGATGAGGGAGACGTGGAAATCGAAGAGAGGAGAGAACCCCTCAGTAAGCCGTCCCGTGGGATTTGATGCCCCAGGGAGGCGGGATTTCCTCATTCATAATTCGGGTCTCTTCCAGCTTCGCGGAGGGCTGTTTCGAGGGTGGATTTTGCGGACCATCCGGTTGCGGTCTGGAATTGGGAGGCGTCCACCACCCAACGGTCTTCGAGCATTTCCCGGACCCGGTCCCGGGTCATGCTGGGGAGTTTTGCGCGCAGGGAGGGGGAATGATCAATGCAAAAGGAGGCTGCGCGCACGAGCCCCTGAGGTATGGGGAGGCTAATTCCGCGCGCGCCGACGCACAAGGCGGCGGTCTCGAGCAGTGAATAGTCCGTTATGGGTTCCTTGGCGGCGATGTAATGGGGGCCGGGGGCGAGGGAATCCATTTTTTCCAGGGTGGCGTCCACTGCATCCAGGAGGTCCTCGCAGGCGATAAAACTGAAGTCCTTGCTGCGCATTCCGGGCTTGAGGCGGATGCCTCCGCGCGCGGCAGCAAAGAGTTGTTGGATGGCCTTGTCGCGTGGACCGAGAATCATCGGGGGACGCAGGATGGCCAGGCGTGGCGGCGGTCTGCGGAGCAGGCTGCGCTCCATGCGCAGCTTGGATTCGCCGTAATTGCTGACCGGGTCGTCGGCGTCGGTTTCCCGACGCGCCTCCTGGCCGGGCGGTGTGGGTCCGCCGGCGGATTGCGAGGAGAGTACGACCGTGGGGCAGCCTCGGGGGATGGCCCGCAGAATGGCCTGTGTCCAGGTCAGATTGGTCTGTAGGTAGGCTTCGAGGGAGCGTTCGAAGAGCGCGCCCGCGCAATGGATGGCGGCTCCGATGCCCTGCAGGGGTGGCCACGCCGCAGGGTTCGCGGGGAGCGCCTGTACGAGGGAATCCTCCACGCCCTCGGCCGTGAGTTGCTCCCGCAGCCGGGAGGCATTCCGGACGGGCGCCAGTACCGTCCATCCCCTCTGGACGGCCCGGAGCAGGGCATTGCGGCCCACGAAGCCCGTGGCGCCGGTGAGCAGGATCCTCATGGGCGGAGCGGACGGGGCCGGTACCCTTCCGCGGCTTCCGAGCCCAGCCAGAAACGCAGCGCGGACGCCCATTCCGGGCTGGAAAGGGTCTCGATGAGGGGGATAAATGTCTGGTGTCGCAGTGGGCTGCCGTTCGGGAATCCAAAGGCAATCGAGAGTTGGTAGGTGGGAAGCGCTTGGAGGTGGACATTCCGGGAGCGCGAATTCCGGAGGGCATAGGCCAAGACCAGATGGTCGCCGATGAAGGCGTCAATCCGCCCCGCTGCGACATCCGCGATGCCCTCCTCGATGCTCCCGTAGCTTTCGCAGTGTCCGCCCGCCTGACGCAAGGTCTCCCCGACGCCGCCTTCCTCGGGGGCGCCCACGCGCAGTCGCAGCAGGTCGCTGACGCTGGCAATCGCCGCCCGGCTCCGCGCGTCCGAGACGCTGGATGCCACCACGCCAATAAATCCGGCCAGGATCGCCGCGCCAACGAGCATCCAGAAAAACGCCACAGCGCGCCCGATGAGAGTGACGGGTGTTTTGTCGCCGTATCCGGTGGAGGTCATGGTCGAGGCTGAGAACCAGAGTCCGGAGCCGATGCCTTCGAGCCAGGAACCGCCGAAGTCGCCATTCCTGTGGCGATGTTCGACCAGCCAGATCGAGATGCCCGAAAGAGCCATGACACCAATAATCGCCAGTACGGCCCTTGCGATATCCCAGGTCAGAAGGTCCTGCGCCACCAGGAGCCAGTCGGTGCGCCAACGCCGCGTGGTGACGATCACGCCCAGGTGACTATTGATGTAGGGATGGGAAAAATCCATCTGGGAGGCCAGGGAGGCATCCACAGGCAGGTCTCCCACTGCGACATCAATGTGGCCCTGCTCGAACGCGGCGGGAATATTCTCCACAGGGACCTCGACCAGCTCAAAGTCCCGCTGCGCGCGTTTCGCGATTTCCCGCCAGAGTTCAACGCTGAGGCCCTGCCATTGGCCGTTGGCTGTTTTGAGGGCATAGGGAGGTTCCTCGAAGACCCCCACTCGGAGCGGCGCGGATTGCGTCGGCAGCAGAGTCAGCGCGAAAAGACTCCACGCAACAAGGGCAGGGCGGCATTTCACGACGCGGGGAGGGGTTTCTCAAAAATTTTCCAGAGGTGGCGGGGTTCGCCGCCGATGAGGCGCGCCACATTGAGAATTTCCTCATTATTGCTCTCGATCCAACCCAATTCCGCCTCGTCCAGGACCCGTTGGGCGGCGAGGAAGTGCTCATAGGTCATCCACGCGTGGAGACCGCCATTCTGAAAGCGGGGCGCCACGCCGTAAACCACCTGTCGCCCCCGGCGAACACGGCGCGTTTTCAGAAGCAGCAGAAAATGAAGGGGGCGGAGGATCCAAGGCGTCCTGCGGATGGTCGTCAGGTGCGCATTGACATCCGGCAGTGAGAGCGCCACGCCGGCATTCTCGCCATCTTTTTCGGCGATCATGATGAGTTCCGGGTAGGCGATGGCCTTTAATTCGCTGGCGGCAGCGATGAGGTCCTCGGGCGCGATGGGCACGAAGCCCGTGTTTCTCTCGAGGGTGGCATTGTAAACCTCGCGAATGATTTCCAGATCCCGGTCCATGCGGGAGAAATCCATCGGGCGCAGTCTCACCTTGGTGCGGCGCGCGATCCGTTCGGCCAGGGGCTTGAGGCGCGCGGGCGCCTCCAATTTTGCCAGGGGGAGTGTGAATCCGTGATTGAGAACCAATTTCTGGAAGCCGCATCCAAAAACCAGCCGCTCGTAGTAGGGGGGATTCCATGTCAGGCCAACGATGGGGCGATGCTCGAAACCCTCGACGAGCAGGCCACATTCATCATTGATGCTGGGATTGTAAGGACCGCGCACGCTGTCGCAGCCCTCAGCGGCCAGGAGCCCTTCCACCTTGGCGAACAGAGCCTTGGCGACCGCCGCGTCATCCGCGCACTCGAAGAATCCGAAAAAGCCGGCACGATCTCCGTGGTGGGCATTGTGGGAGGCATTCGTGATCGCCGCGATGCGCCCGACCACCCGCCCATCCTGCAGAGCCAGGAAGGGATGGATTTTGCCATGACGGCGATTGAAGACCGAAGTGGGCGCCAGGATTTTTGCAATGGCGCCGGGGAAGGGTGGCACGAATGCGGATTGCTGACGGTGCAGGACCTCTGCGGCGCGCTCGAAGCGAATCCGCAGGGCTGGAGTGTCGCAGGCGATCAATTCCATTGGAGTGCGCAAATTAGGTAAGATTCCCCGAGGTGAGGAGGGATTGGATTTTGCGGAGGACCGCGATTTGGCTTTCGACGCGGTCGTGGATGGAGCATTCCGAGGGCGTCTCGAGAGTGAGGGTCCTCAGGCTGTGGTGGAAATGGAGCAGGAGCGCCTCGGGATGGAGCGTCATGGCCTCGGGAGTGATGTCGCGCCGAATGACCCCCTTGTGACAGCGGCGACCCTCGATGCGGGAGCGGGGCTCTATGGGCAGATGCCGCGCGGCCGCCGCCAGGACCTGCTCGCCGAGAAAGGGCTTCCTCCGCGCGATCTCATACACATACACGCCGCGCGCGTCATAATCCTCATGCAGGGTCAGGGCCACGGCAAAGGAGTGTCCCGTCAGAATCCGCTTGTGGGCTGTGATCTGTGGGATTCGCGAGGAGTGGTATTGACGGTTCAAGTCCTTCCCCTTGCTGTCAAAACGGTTGTTCCAGAGCAGGCCCCAGGGATTCAGGCAGGGGAAAATGAGCGCGCTCTGATGGCGCAGGAAGGGCGTCTCCGCTTCGGCCCACTCGATCAGAGCCTCAGTGCCCGCCGGCTCATCCCCATGAATGCCCGCGGAAACATACAGGCCCGGTTCCGTGGCGCCACGGGATTCGAGAAAAAACAATTCCTCGCCTCCGGCCTGCGCAAAAGGCGCCATGTGGAGTCCGGCCCGTCGCGCGACCTGCCGCCACCGGCGAATCAAATGAGGGTAATCGTGGACCCGATCCCGGATGGACCCCCTGTGGTTCCTGCGTTCCATAAAGGCGGCTCATCATGCCCCACCCACCCCCCTGTGTCTCGATAAAATTTTTTCACCCAAAGAAGGGGGGGCATGACGGAAAAGCCCTCCTTGTTAGGACTGGCGTGACAAAAGCCCCGGGAGAATGTGAAATGGAGCGTGTCATGCGTCCTGGGCTTGTTTCCGTCACTTTTCGCAAATTGGGCGTCCTGGAGGTTGCCCGTCGGGCGGCGCAGGCCGGCCTTGGGTGTATCGAATGGGGTGGTGACATCCATGTGCCGCATGGGGATTTGGTTGCAGCGCGCGAGGCGGCGCGGATTACGGCAACTCATGGGCTGGCTGTCTCTGCGTATGGATCCTATCTGAGGCTCGGGGCGAGAGGTGGCCCTTCTGCGGAGGTTGTCGTGGAGACGGCCGCGGCCCTCGGCGCTCCCCTCATTCGGGTCTGGGCCGGGGACAAGGGCTCAAAGGAAAGTACCCCGGCGGAGCGCGCGCGTGTTGTGGAATCCGCCCTTGAGATTGCCGGGTTGGCCCAATCCGCTGGCATGACCATTGCTTACGAATACCATCGCAACACACTTACGGATGGTACGGCCTCGACACTTCGGCTCCTCGAGGAGACCACTCATCCGGCCATCCGCGCCTATTGGCAACCCCCGGTTGGACGGTCCAAGAAGGAATGCCTCGGGACTCTCGAGGCCATCCTTCCGTGGCTGGCAAATGTCCATGCCTTTCATTGGTGGCCCACTGCGTCCCAACGCCTGCCCCTTGAGAAAGGCGCGAATCGTTGGAGGGACTACCTCGGGATTATCCAGGCTCATGGCCTGAAGCCGGATGTTCTTCTCGAATTTGTCCCCCATGACGACCCGGCTCTTCTGGATCGGGAAGCTGGGACTTTGCGCCGCTGGTTGGAGGCCCAGATGGACGGTCCCCTCCCGTTGGATTGAGGAATTGTTATCCGGATTTGCGCAGATTTCTTAGGAGGCGCTTTTCATTTCCGGCTTTTCATTTTGAGCCTGGGGATGGATGAATGATGCCAGTGACAGACAATCGCAAAAAGGCACCGGTGCGCCTCCAGGATATTGCCACGGATGTGGAATTATCCCTCACGACGGTCTCCTTGGCGCTTCGCAATGATCCCACAATTTCCGAGGCGACGCGCAGGCGCATTCTTGAGGCCAAGAAACGCCTGGGTTATCATCCCCTGCGCAAGCGTTTTCCTATCAAGGGAGCCCGCGCGATGGGCCCCTCCCATTGCCAAAATATTCTCTATTGTGTGGCGGGGTTCCCAGCGCACAAGACCCAATACGCCGATTTTCTCAATGGGGTGATGAAGGCCTGCGCCCATGCAAAAATCCGAATCGAGGTCCGAAGCCTGGATGCGGGTCAGGGTCTGGAAAAATCGGGGTTTTCCTTCAAGGGGATAGACGGTGTGATTCTGACGGGAAATTTGACCCGCTCCCTGGTGGACACCTTTCGCGATGCGCATCCCCGGCTGCTTTTGCTGGGCAATTATCCCTGTCCGGAGATCCCGAGCATTGAGCTGGATGTCTTTGGCAATGGCGAGGCCATGGCGGCGCGGCTGGCGGCCGAGGGGCACCGGCATATCGCGCATATCCTGCGTTTTCCCCGGAATTATTACGAGCGCCAATTTCTCATGGGCCTGCGGGATGGGCTCGAGGCGCGGGGATTGTCCCTGCCTGCAAACCGCATCCTGCGCATTGAGGATTTGACGGATTCCATTGTCGGGGCCGCGGAGGCCATCCGCGGCATGAGGCCTCCTGTAACGGCCATTGTCAGTCATGCGGCCAATATTGCCATGGGATGTCTCACGGAAATCCGCTGCCAGGAGGGTGGCAAGACCTCCCTGTCGGGCTATTCCGTGGGCATGATTTCCGGGGAGCGGGATGTGCCGGGATTGAAACTTCTGGATGTGGGCGCGGAGCGGTGCGGCATCCTGGCGGTCCGCCGCTTATGCGAATTGTGCGACCACCCGCCGGAATTCCCCTCAGCCAGCGTCCTGCCCTTCATGGGGTGGCTGGATGGATGGAAACCGCAGGAGACGGACTTCTGATTTTTTCGCGGGCTTCTTATGGCGCGGACGCACCTCCGAAAAATGCAAAAAGAAGAAAAGCGTTCCTCGACGACGTAGCGAAAAATGGAACATTTTTCGGTCGTTCGCTCGCGGTTTGCATTTAACGGAGATGCTCCCTTATGGTGTCCCCGGCCCTCCTGACGGCGCGCATCCCGGCGGAGGCGTCAGCGGTCCAGGACAATCCTCGGTTCGTGCTTGATGCCATCCATGGCCTCGGGTTCGTGGAGGATGAAACGCAGGACGGTATCTCTTTTCGGCTTGAGGATGGCGGTGAGGTCAATTTCCTGAAGGGTCGTCCCGGTGTCCCGGACGCAAAATTTCCACTGTCTGCCACCTGCTTCGAGTGTGAATTGCCCTCGCATCAGAGTGGGTTCCACGAGCAGAGTAGCGGTCTGAAAGGCGCGCATCGGCTTGATTCGGGTCAGATAGGTGATCCTTTTCGCGAGTTTTCCGCCCCCGAGGTGGGCGTTCTCCGTGACGACCATGCGCAGGACTTGCGCGCCGCGTGGCGGCAGGATTTGGTAGGCCGCCAGGGGATGGGGGGAGTGGAGGGGCTTTTGCCCCGGCGCGCGCATTTCCCATTCACCGCAGGGTGCCAGTTCTTCCTTGGGTGGCAGATCCGGGTATTGGCGCGGGGAGAGGCGGGCGGCTATGGCCCAGTCATGCCCCTTCCGCCGCAACTCGAGCAATTCTCCGGGGGTGATGTCCTCCTCGGTGCCGCCGCCCAGAGCGAGGCGTCGCGCTTTCTTACCGACATGCATGAGAAAGAGCCAGTCGCGGGATGCCTTTTTCCAGCTCGTGACATGGAAATCCCTGCGCAAATTCTCCGGGAGTTCCAAGAGGCGGGGCAATTGGGTCAGGAGAGATTGCCTCATGGCGCCGCGCAGGGAGTATTGGGGCCAGGGGATGGATTTGAGGGCGCGCAGAGGGCCACCCTTCCGTGGGCGCACCCACTGGGGCGGATCTCCCGCTGAGGCCATCGGAATGCCCGCGGCCCGGAATCGCCGGAGAGCCTCCCAGGTCGCCTGATTCAGGACCGTCAGGGAAGGGAGGAGAATCCACTCGTAGGCGGCCCGGCCCAAATGGATGCGATTCCCGCGAGTGCGCGCGCGCGCCAAATCCGCCTCGTCCAGAAAATGCAGTCCAATTTGATGTTCGAGGCATTCCTGAACAAGGAGCAGAAGATCCCGCCGCGCGCCGACATCCTCCTTCTGCCAGGTCTCTCCCTGCGCCTGAAAGGAGGCGATCGGCCAGAGGAGGGCCACGGGCGCCCTCTGCGTGGCGCGTGCGGTGGATTGGAAAAAGGGCGTCGCGTCCTGACAGAGGGAGCGGATCGATTCCCAATTTTTTGAGTTTGTGCCGTAGTCGTCCGGCGCTTCGTAGCGGCGCAGCCCGAGCCCCGAACTGAAAGCTCCGTGGATTGTCGGGAGGGTCACTCCATGCAGGATTTGCCAGGAGAGGGTCCTGCCGATGGTCTCCATGGGGATGTCCGTGCCGCAGGCCCCGAGGCATTCACAACACACGCCTGGCTGACGATTCTGCTGGGCTGTGGAAGCGGCAATGAGAGCGCCCACATTGAGCAGCCGGTGGCGGGCATCCCCAATGGCTGGAATAATGACATCAAATCCGCCCAGCGAGAGACGCCTCTGCGTGGGAAAAATATT
>WBZO01005742.1_pt1 | contig 12423 bp, 6 predicted proteins | sample 5204261 | NCBI WGS metagenome assembly WBZO01 (sample SAMN12412400, study PRJNA552823) | activated sludge metagenome | isolation source: activated sludge from anammox sidestream of wastewater treatment plant... | place: USA: North Carolina | collected 2017-09 | reverse complement strand
ATACTTCTTTAAAAAGTTGAATCCAATATTCAAAATTCAACCAAAGAGGATTCCAACTGTTTACCTGAGTGGTAATGCCGTACACCACCTCTTCTTCTTCTTCCTGAAAAGTGCCAAAAAGCCTATCGTAAATAATAAAAGTACCTCCGTGATTTTTATCAATATACTTTGGATTAACACCGTGGTGAACACGATGGTGCGAAGGCGTATTAAATACAAACTCCAAAGCCGGATGCAACTTCCCGATTAGGCGCGTGTGAATCCAAAACTGATAGAGCGTATTAATAGCGGCAATGGTAAAAAACATTTGCGGCTCCAAACCTATGATAGCCAAGGGTAGATAAAAAAACCAAGAAAATGCACCTTGCAACCAAGCCTGCCTTAATGCAACTGTTAAGTTATATTCCTCGCTTTGGTGATGCACCACATGGCTGCCCCACAGTATGCTTACTTCGTGTGCCAGGCGGTGAAACCAATAGTAAAAGAAATCTACCGCCAGCCACAGCAAGATCCACACCCACCAATTGGTAGGTATAAGTCCTTTCCAAGGAGAATAATTGTAGATAAAAACATAGCCGCCAACGGTAAGCGTCTTTATGAGTATGCCCACAACTTGCGAACCAATGCCGCAGCTTAAATTGGTAATGGCATCATTAAAACGGTAGTATGGCAAATGCTTTAATTTGCTCACCAGCAATTCAATACCAATGAGTATAAAAAAGGCAGGAATGGATAGTACAATTAAACCCATTTGCAAAAATTTATATATGGTAAAGCTACCTTTTTAGTTTGCTAAAACTAATTTTAAAAATAGAGGTGTTATTTTGAGTGAAAGACTTATTACAACAAAAATAGAATTAACCAAAAAAAGTTATTTTCTATAAAAATGCAGCAGCGGCTATAATTTTGCAAACGAATGGAAAACAAAACCATTTCTTGGGTAAAAGGTGCGCTACATCCGCTAAAGACAATATCAGTAATGTGTTCGCTATGGATATGTTTACTGTTTTTGCAATGGCAACCCCAGTATTTTTCGGTAGAGAAGAGCGAAGTTAAAACCGAATTTTCCGCCTTGGATTTTAATGTAAATGCTTTTGTTCATAAAGTATATCACCACACATCCATTGCAGCCGCACCCAAAATTTCCGAGTTGCTTTGTAATGCGGTTCCTCTTGAACTATTTGACGAAACAGGCATAAAGGCAGATGAAGAAAGCAAAACACAACAGCTAAGTGGCATACTCAGCAATTATGCTTATGGTGCTGTACTTTTTCTTCAAATCAATTTAATAAACGGCCTGCCCGATATTTCCGGCAGCACACATGCCATACCGTTGTTTATTCTCTACCACGCCTGGAAGAGTTTTATACTGTAATACCATTTTGTTTTGTGGGTGCAACACCTACACACAGCCGCATTCATACACATCTATCGGCTAAAAAGAATGGATAAGTATATCTCTAAATAATCATCATCAATTGAAACTTAAATGAAAGGGACTTTCGGTCTTATCTGCATGGCAACCTTGTTGCTTACTGCAAGTTGTAACCACAATAACCACCAAAAAGAAGAAGAAGCAACATTCATGGTTACCAAACCAGTGCAAAGAGATACCTCAACGCTTAAAGAATATGTGTGCCAAATAAAAGCAATCAGCCACATAGAGTTGCGCTCGCAAGAAAGAGGATATCTACAAAATATTTATGTAGATGAAGGACGCCCGGTAAAGAAAGGGCAACTAATGTTCCAAATTATGCCCATAATTTACCAGGCAGAAATGGAAAAGGCAAAAGCCAATGTAAGTTTTGCCGAAATTGAATACAAAAACACCAAGAGCCTTGCCGATAGCAATATCGTTTCAAAAAATGAATTAGCCCTTGCCAAGGCAAGATTAGATAAAGAAAGAGCAGAGTTGGCATTGGCAGAAGCACATTTAAGCTTTACCCAAATACGCGCCCCATTCGATGGTATTATGGATAGGTTTTACGGTAGGTTAGGTAGTTTGATAGACGAGGGCGAACTCCTTACCACACTTTCCGACAACAGTAAAATGTGGGTGTACTTTAATGTGCCCGAAGCAGAATATCTAGATTATGTGGCCAGCTCAAAGAATGGTGATAAGCAAAAGGTAAAATTACTCATGGCAAATAATGAATACTTCGACCACGATGGCGTAGTAGAAACCATAGAAGCAGATTTTAATAACGAAACCGGAAACATTGCCTTTCGCGCCACTTTTGCCAACCCCGATAAACTATTGCGGCATGGCGAAACCGGAAATATTCTAATGCCAGTTCCCATAAAAAAAGCAATCATGATTCCGCAAGAAGCAACCTTTGAACTGCTCGATAGAAAATATGTGTTTGTAGTAGATGATAAAGGTGTTATTAGTTCCAGAGAAATAACCGTAGGGCAAGAAATGCCCCATATTTATGTGGTTACAAAGGGGCTGGATACCAACGATCAAATATTGATTGAAGGCTTGCGCAGGGTAAAAAATGGCGAAAAGATTCACACCAAGTTGGTGCAGTTTGATGATGTGGTACACGAATTAAACCACTTACACGCAGAGTAATTGACATCCTAAAAAAGAAACAAATGTTTAGCAAATTCATTCAACGACCGGTATTGGCAATAGCCATATCGCTCGCAATCATCATTATGGGCGTGCTGGCTATTACCACACTTCCCATCTCGCAATTTCCATCTATTGCTCCTCCGCGTGTAATGGTATTTATTGCTTACCCGGGTGCAAGTGCCGATGTATTGGTGAGCACCACACTTACACCGCTCGAAAGAGCCATAAACGGTGTGCAGGGAATGCAATACATTATTTCCGATGCCACCAGCGCAGGCGAAGCCACTATTCAAATTGTGTTTGAACCCGGAACCGACCCCAATGCTGCGGTGGTAAACGTAAAAACACGGGTGGACCAAGTAATCAATAAACTGCCACAATTGGTACAACTCGAAGGGGTAATTATTTCGCCAATACAGCCCAGTATGTTGATGTATGTAAACCTTTACAGTACCGACAAAAATGCCGATGAAAAGTTCCTCTATAATTATTCCAGCGTACACATTCTTCCCGAATTGCAACGGATAAGCGGTATGGGAAGAGCGCAAATTTTGGGTAGCCGGCAGTTTGCCATGCGTATATGGCTAAAGCCCGATAGAATGCGTGCTTACAATGTTTCTACCGAAGAAGTAATGGAAGCCATCAACAAGCAAAGCGTAATTGGGCGACCAGGGCGTTTAGGTCAAGCCTCGGGCAAATCGGCACAATCGCTGGAGTATGTGCTTACCTATAAAGGGCGATACAATAAACCCGAAGAGTACGGAAACATTATTGTAAGAGCCAACCCCAATGGCGAAAGCTTAAAACTAAAAGACATTGCCAGCATTGAATTGGGAAGCGAGTTTTTCGATATCTATTCTAGTAAAGATGCATATCCCTCTGCCTCTATTGTGTTGAAACAGAACTTCGGCAGCAATGCCAGCAAAGTTATCGAAGGCGTAAAAGAAAAGTTGGAAGAACTGAAGAAGGATTTTCCTCCGGGAATGAAGTACGAAATCAATTACGATGTATCGAAGTTTGTAGATGCCTCCATAGAAAAAGTATTGCACACTTTGTTTGAAGCATTCTTACTGGTGGCATTGGTGGTGTTTCTGTTCTTAGGCGATTTGCGCTCCACGCTTATACCCACATTGGCTGTTCCTGTTTCGCTTATTGGAGCCTTTATTGCCATGCAATTTTTTGGTTTAACCATTAACCTTGTTACACTCTTTGCATTGGTATTGGCAATAGGTATTGTGGTAGACGACTCTATTGTGGTGGTAGAAGCAGTACATGCCAAGATGGAAGAAAAGCATCTTTCGCCTTACCATGCCGTAAAAGAAGTTTTGGGCGAAATAAGCGGAGCCATTATTGCCATTACATTGGTAATGACCTCAGTGTTTGTGCCCGTTTCGTTTATGACAGGTCCTGTGGGCGTTTTTTACCGACAGTTTTCGCTCACCATGGCAAGTGCCATTGTGCTTTCGGGTGTGGTAGCGCTAACGCTTGCTCCGGTATTGTGTGCCATGATTCTGAAAAACAACCACGGTGCGCACAAAAGCAATTCGCCTGTAAATTTATTCCTTAACTGGTTCAATAAAAACTTCGATAAGGCAACAGGCAAGTACACCGCCTTGCTTAAATTAATTGTAAACCGCAGGGTAGTAACTTTTGGCATATTGATTGTTTTTGCTTTTTGCATTGTGGGTGTAAATGAAAAATTACCCGCAGGCTTTATTCCTAACGAAGATCAAGGAATGATATATGCCATCATTCAAACTCCTCCGGGTTCTACTCTAGAAAGAACGAATGATGTTTCGCGTACGCTGCAAAAAATAGCAGAGCATGTAGAAGGTGTGCAATCGGTGGCTTCTTTGGCCGGTTATGAAGTGCTTACCGAAGGGCGCGGTTCCAACGCAGGTACTTGTATTATTAACTTAAAAGATTGGTCGCAACGCAAGCACTCTGTAAAAGAAATAATTGAAGAGTTGGAAGAAAAAACCAAAGATATGGGTGCGGTAATTGAATACTTTGAGCCGCCCGCAGTGCCCGGCTATGGCTCGTCTGATGGTTTTTCGCTGCGTATGATAGATAAGCATCCAACCATAGATTACCAAGAATTCGATAAGGTAAATAAAGAGTTTATGGAAGCATTGCACAAGCGCAAAGAACTTACAGGCTTGTTTACATTTTTTGCTGCAAACTATCCGCAATACGAACTCATAATTGATAATGAACGCGCCATGCAAAAAGGAGTTTCTATTGGCGATGCCATGGAGAATTTAAACATTCTTATTGGTAGTACTTATGAGCAAGGTTTTGTGCGCTTTAATAACTTCTTTAAAGTGTACACCCAAAGTGCGCCCGAATATCGCAGAATGCCCAGCGATATTCTAAACCTTTTCATTAAAAACAATAAGGATGAAATGGTGCCTTATTCATCGTTTATGAGTATGCGCAAAACAATGGGGCCAAACGAAATTACGCGCTTCAATCTCTATATGTCATCTTCCATAAAGGGCGTTCCGGCTAAGGGCTACACCAGTGGCGATGCCATTAAGGCCATTCAAGAAGTGGCGAAAGAAACCTTGCCCCGCGGCTACGATATTGCTTGGGAAGGACTTTCGTACGATGAAGCAAGAAGAGGTAACGAAGCACTCGTAATTTTTGTGGTGGTACTTATTTTCGTTTACCTCGTGTTGGCGGCACAGTACGAAAGTTTCTTGATTCCGCTTGCGGTATTGCTATCGCTTCCTCCTGGAATTTTTGGTTCGTTTTTACTATTAAAAGCGATGGGGCTTGCCAACGATATTTATGCGCAAATGGGCTTAATTATGCTCATTGGGTTATTGGGTAAGAACGCCATTTTAATTGTGGAATTTGCCGTGCAAAAACAACAGCAAGGTGCTTCTATTTTAGATGCAGCCATTGAAGGCTCTAAGGTGCGTTTTCGCCCAATATTGATGACTTCTTTTGCATTTATTGCCGGCTTAATTCCACTCGCAATTGCAACAGGACCGGGCGCTGTAGGTAATAGAACCATCGGCTCTTCGGCTCTTGGTGGCATGTTATTTGGAACTATTTTTGGTGTGTTGGTAGTACCCGGTTTGTACTATGTTTTTGCCAAACTATCTGAAGGTAAACAGCTAATAAGAGACCAAGATATAGCGCCACTCAGCGAAAACTTTGTTGAAGACCAAGAAGAGTTGGCTCTTACCAAACGCGTAAGAAAAATAGTAAGTAACTTTTTGAAGAGAAATAAAAACCAATAATGAATAAGAAAATAATTCAGCTTATTGCTGTAACTGTTATACTAGTGTCGGCAGGTGGATGTAAGTTGTTTAAAGAGCCGCTTAAGGTTGAAAACAAAGCGGTTCCCAAGAGTTTCAATACATCTTCAGACACCTTTAATACCGCTAAAATTAAGTGGCGTAATTATTTTACAGATTCCAATTTGGTGATGCTGATTGATACTGCTCTTAGGAATAACCAAGAGCTTAACATTACTATGCAAGAAATACAAGTGGCGCGTAATGAAATTAGAGCACGAAAAGGAGAATACTTACCATTTGTAAATATAACTGCCGGTGGTGGCGTAGAAAAAGTAGGAGAGTACACACGCAACGGAGCAGTAGAGAAAAATTTGGAAGTAAAACCCGGAAAAAAATTTCCGGAGCCTTTGGGCGATATAATGCTTGGTGCTGCTTTTTCGTGGGAGTTAGATATTTGGAAGAAATTGAGGAATGCCAAGAATGCAGCCGTTTCGCGCTATTTGGCGAGTGTAGAAGGGAAAAATTTTATGGTTACCAATTTAATTTCAGAGATAGCAAATTCGTACTACGAATTGATGTCGCTCGATAATCAATTGGAAATTATACAAAGGAATATTGATATTCAAGAAGATGCGCTGCACATTGTAAAGCAACAAAAAGATGCTGCAAAGGTTACGCAGTTGGCTGTAAACCGTTTCGAAGCACAGTTGCTCAATACTAAAAATATGCAGTATGCCATTCAGCAGCAGATTGTAGAAACCGAGAATAGAATCAATTTCCTTACAGGAAGATTCCCACAACCGATAGTGCGCAATAGCGCTGCATTTTACAATACGGTATTTGATTCTATTTCGGCAGGAATACCAAGCCAGTTGCTAGAAAACAGACCCGATATTCGCCAAGCAGAGCAGGAACTTGCGGCTGCCAAATTAGATATTAAGGTTGCTAAGGCAAGTTTCTTTCCATCTATTCGTATTTCGGCTTCTACAGGTTTTCAGGCATTTAATCCGGCAGTGTGGTTTCGTCCGGAATCGTTGCTGTATGGTGTTTTGGGCGATATTTTTGCACCGCTCATAAATAGAAATGCCTTGGTGGTCGCGTATAAAACTGCGCGAGCCAAGCAGGTTCAAGCAGTTTACAAATACGAACAAAGCATATTGAATGCTTACACCGAGGTGCTCAATCAATTATCGGGAATAGAGAAGTATTCAAATAGTTTTGAAACCAAATCTAACCAGGTAGAAATACTTACACATTCGGTTTCTATCTCAGAGAACTTGTTTAAATCTGCTCGTGCCGATTATGTAGAAGTACTCTTAACACAGCGCGAAGCTTTGGAATCTAAAATGGAGTTGATAGAGATAAAAAAGAAACAGCTGAATGCTGAAATAAATATTTACAAGGCGCTTGGCGGTGGGTGGAATTAAGTTTTAAAAATTGGTGTGTTATGCAGCGTGCCATTTATGGTGCGTTGCATTTTTTTTGAGGTTATTCAACCACTGTTACTTTTACCATATTGGCTCTGCCTTTAGATGCCAGTGGCATACTGCCTGTATTGATAATAATATCGTTTGGGGCTACGAGATTTTTTTCTTTGAGTATGCGAATTACATCGCGGATGGTAGTATCGGTTCCTACAAAACTTTTATAGTAAAAGGCGCGTACTCCCCAGCACAGGCTTAGTGCGTTTAGCAAATCTCTGTTTTCTGTAAAAATAAAGATGAGTGCTTTTGGGCGGTAACTGCTGAGCATAAAACCTGTGTAGCCGCTAAAAGTCATGCCTATAATTGCTTTTGCGCCCAACTCTCCACTCATGCGCGCAGCATTGTAGCAAATTGCATCGCTGATAAAGGTGGGCGAACTTTGGTTGGCCTTTAGTTCTTTGTCGTAAATAATGGAGCTGTTTTCTATATTGCGCAAAATTTTTTCCATTACCTGAATTACTTTTATGGGGTGCTTTCCGGTACTGGTTTCTCCGCTGAGCATTACGGCATCGGCACCATCAATTACGGCATTAGCCACATCGGTAATTTCTGCGCGCGTTGGGTTGGGGTTTTCTATCATGCTTTCCATCATTTGCGTTGCTACCACAACGGGTTTAGCAAATTTAAGGCAGCGCTTTACAATGTCTTTTTGAATAAGCGGCATACGCTCTTGCGGTACTTCTACGGCAAGGTCGCCACGGGCAATCATAATGCCATCGGCTGTTTTAATAATTTCATCAATTTCGGTTAGGGCCTCGGGTTTTTCAATTTTTGCCATTACTTTTAAATAGCTGTTTTTATCGCCAACTATTTCTTTAAGTTGGTGGATATCGCGCGGGGAGCGCACAAAGGAAAGTGCAATCCAGTTGGCTCCGTTTGCCAATGCAAAGTCGAGATCGCGTTTGTCTTTTTCGGTAAGTGCGGGTACGGTGGTTTTGGTATCGGGGAGGTTTACACCTTTGTTGCTGCTTATTTTTCCTCCTGTAATTACTTGGGCAATTACGGTATCTACTTTATTGGTTTCAATTACTTTTAGTTCAATTTTACCATCGTCTATTAAAATAACCTCTCCGGGTGTGGCTTCTTGTGGTAGTGGTTCGTAGCTTACATAAAGCCGTTTAAAGGTGCTTACACATTCTTTGTTGGTAATTTCTACGGTTTGCCCTGTTTCGAGTACTTCGTGGTTGTCGCGTACTTTTCCTAAGCGTATTTTGGGACCTTGTAAATCGGCAAGTATGCCAATGTTTAAATCAAGCTCGGTGGCTAATTGTTTTACGCGCTTAAAGCCTTCGAGGTGCTGCTCGTAGCTACCGTGCGAAAAATTAAAACGGAATACATCTACTCCGGCCTTTACCATTTCGAGCATTATATTTTTATCGGCACAGGATGGACCGTAAGTGGCGATAATTTTTGTTTTGTTGATATTGATTTTCATATCCGCTTATTCTTTTGTGAAAATTCGTTCGAGGGTTTTAATTGAATTGGTTTCTATGGGCACCGCAATCATTACTTCGGGCATTTGCTTTAGTTGGCTGCATATTTTTTTTACTTCTTGGGGAGGCAGGTTGGCATCTATTTTTAGCAGTAAATCGTAATCGCTTGCTTCGGGAATGAGCGACTCGTTTTTGTCTTTGTTCGTAAGCACTTCGTAGCTTATTTCCCCCGGATTTTTAACCGCTTTTAGATGTATGAATTCAAAAGTATTTTGCTTGCGGGGCAACCTGAGTTTAATGGATTCCTGCATTTCAAAATCCAATTCCCAAGTTTTGTTTAGGTAGTGGCAAAGCTTGTAATACTTTATTGTTCCGGCAATGCCAATGAGCAAAACCGGTTTGGGTATTTCATCTTCGTCATCATCATCTAACCTAAAAACCTTTTTTGGCATGGGTTGAGTTTAATACCGAAGGTAACCGCTTTCGCGAAGATTGAAAGTGAATGTTTCTAAATAAATAGACCGATGCAGGTGGCTATTCTGCTATGGTAAACTTTTTAGTTGCGGCAGTATTTCCGCTTTTCACTTTTGCTATAAAGGTTCCTATTCCAAGATTGCTTATATCAAATTTTGAGTAAGATGCCGTAGTGCCGAACTGTGCTACTTTTGCGCCTAAAGTATTGAATATGTCTATGGTGCTATTGGTATTGTTTGCACCTAAATCTACATGCAATACTTTGCTGTTTACAAATAGTTTTAGCTGTTGTTCGGGTGTTTGTAAACCGGAAACCACAGCTTCGAAACGGATTTGAAAGCGATTGGCGGCATCTCCTTTAATAGCATTAAACAAGAAATCGCCATTTTGTGTAAACTCATAAGAGCGATGTTGCATTTGGTCTTCAACAATTACTTTAGAAACGCCATTCAAATTCTCGATACCCGAAATTTCTAATTGATATGTTTCGGTAGCAGGAACTTTAAAATGCAGCGGCACAATTGGATTTTCGTCAATACTTCCAATAGTGTTGGTGCTAAAGAAATCGCTGTTGTTTGAAGTGAATAAAGCTGGAAGAGAAGCATCAGAAAACCATTTGTAGCCATCGTATTCTAAATCGAATTCGGCAGTGGCACCAGGAATAATATTCAAATAGCATTCATCGGTATTGCCATTGCCCGATACTTTTATTTTTAATTGCTTAAGCGGATCATTGTTTTTATAGAATTGAATAGCACTGCGAGTGCGGTTGCTGCCGCCATGAATATCAAAATTTGCTGTGCCACCATTGTTAGCTTTGTAAACAAAAAAGCCTTGAAAAGGAGCCAATAAATCGGCACCGGAAAAGCTAAAATCTACATATTGCCCGTTGGCTGCGTCTAATACTTTAAAGATATTTCCAAACTCGCTTGCGTTAGGATTTACAGGATTTAAGTTTGCCGGAAACGGATTGCCCAGCAAGTGCCAGCCTGCAATAGTTGCATTGGGAGCAAGGTTTTGTTTGGTAGGTAATGCCCATCCTTTATTTCCCAAATTATTAATGGTATAAGATGCGTTCATATTAGGCGTACCGCTTAGTTCTAGTTTCCCGCTTCCACTTTTTACAACAGAGTATCCTTTACCATTTTGGGCATTGCCTGCAGAGCGCACTACCCATGCTTCCAAATAGCAATTGTTTACTAAGTTTTCGTTGTATTCAAATACATTGCCGTAGTTGCTCGAAGTAGCGAGTTGGGTTTCATCGCAATCGTTTTTAGGAGTTACGGCAACGCCATCTGCTCCTTTGGCAGGTGCAAAACTTGTAATGGCGGCATTGTTTATAGGGGCACTAAAATACAATTGGTTGAAAATTGAAGAAGCGCTGAACCCGCGTTGGAAAGTACCTGTGCCGCTATAAGTTCCATAATATCCTGTTGAAAAATTATCTATAATGGCCGCTTGGCTTGCCGATGGCGAAAGGAAAACCACATGATCATTTCCATTAAACGTTCCATCCTCTAAATCTAAAGATTCCTTTATTTCTAATATGCCATTTACGGTAACTTGAAACTGATCAACACCTCCTGCAACATTATTGTTGAAACGGAACCGTTTTACGGTAGCCTTTCCACCTGCATTTATGGTTAATCCGGTGGCATAGCCGCTTGGGTTTAAAGAACGCGCCAAGAAAGATTCATCAACTATTAAGTTGCCATCTACTGTAATAGTACCGCCTCTATCTCCGGTGCTTAAACCGTTTGGTCCGTCTATGGTAATAGTATCCGAAACATATAGCGTGGCACCTGCCACAATATGCACATTAAGAGTAGTGGAATTTTGATTGTTGTAAAAGGCAGTACCCGGATAGTACAATCGAATAGTGGCATCAGCAATAGTTAGGTTAGAAACTGTATTGGTGTTATCGGTTTTTCTAAGCCTACCTATATTCCAATCGCCACCACCGGAAAGCGTAACATTCGTTCCTTCGATGTTTATTCCAATAGCATCAAAAGAAGGTGTGCTGTTGCCCAAAGTGCCTTGGTTGTCAATATAATCAAACACGCTCAGGTAGCGTGTGTTCGATACCACCGAACTGTTTCGCCATAGTTTTCCTCCACTTTGGATTTCGAGCGATTTAAGTGTTACGGGCGAACTTGCCAATTCAATAGTATGCCCCGATTGAATTACAAACCTATTGCTGGAAGAAAATACGGCTGTGCCGGATGTAGGGCAAGCGGGCGAAGGAGACCAAATTGCGGCATTAGATGAACCACTGGCGCATGAGTAATATACCGCATCATCATCATCCACAATAATATAAGTTACAGAAGCCGGAGAGCCGATAATAGCACCGCCTCCACTTACAGATGCAATAGAAATAATGGCGGTATCGTTGCCCTCATAAACCACATCGTTTATATTGGTGAGTGTGGTGCTGCCTGTGGTGCTGCCACTTGGAATAGTAATGGTGGCGGGCAATACAGTAAAGTCTGTTCCCGCAGTTGCCGAGCCGCTGTACGATAGGGTTACGGTTACAGTTGCAGGCACAGCAGTACATGCCGTAGCAGTAATGGTAACGGGCGAATTATCGTTTTCCATTTTGCTGGTGTGTGAAGTTGCCAGCGAAATACTTAATCCTTCTACAAAGGCAGTGGCATCTACATCTGATCCGCCAACTGCTCCCCAGTTAGCATTGTTACTTACGAAAGTTTTGTAGTTAGCTATGGTGTTGCAAGAGCGGGTGCCGGTGTATTCTTGGTTGCCCATACCTCCGGAAAGAATATTGCCATTAGCCGTATTTAATACCTCAGGCAAATAACTGTTGTTGGTACTTACTGCTCCCGAACTAAGCCAAGCTATACTGCTAACTCCATGTAAAAATGCCGGGCAACCGGAAGATAACTGATATGCAAAAACATTATCGCCTCCGCTAGAAAGTCCATCTAATGCGTTGCCGGTAGAAGACCCAATATTCCAAGTAGAAGTACCGCTCGAAAAAGAGCCTTTTACCACCGTACCTTTGGTAATGAGCGAAGCACCACTGTTCCAAGTAAGGGTTTGTTCAGAGGTATTAAAATTGGGAGCGTATAGTGTTTTGTCCCATGCTTTATCGGTAAATAAGATATCGGTTCCTGCAGGAATATCTACTGTAGCAAAAAACGAAATTTGATCGGTTCCCGGGGTGGTGGTTTTAAATCCAGTAA
>WBZO01005741.1_pt1 | contig 12429 bp, 10 predicted proteins | sample 5204261 | NCBI WGS metagenome assembly WBZO01 (sample SAMN12412400, study PRJNA552823) | activated sludge metagenome | isolation source: activated sludge from anammox sidestream of wastewater treatment plant... | place: USA: North Carolina | collected 2017-09 | reverse complement strand
TGCCTGCTTAGGTTCCGGGATCGATCCACTTTTCCGATCGTAGATTCGATCATCAATAAAAACCGCCGTTTGCAAAAACTCCTGTGCGGCGTATTTTGAGAATTCGGATACGGTATTAGGAATTGTCGTCATGATCAGGCCATTTAATCCTCAATGTAGTGCCATTTTTATCTTCTGTTGGAACAACGGTAATATCCATTCCTTCCTTATTGAGTGCTTTCCTGGAAATAAAGAGACCAAGACCGCGCCCGCCGGGTTTCCGGGTAAATCCCTGTTCAAAAATCGCTTCATAATCGCGCCTATGAATCGCTGGTCCATTATTTGAAATCAGGAATGCTTCCGAATCGGCATCCAGATTGATTATTTTTTCACCCTCTTTGTTCTTAAGCCAGAAAATAGCGTTATCCAGGATATTGACAAATACCGGGTATACAGTTGAAGGAAAACCGGTGATTTCGGAATTGATAAAACTGTCGCTGACTTCCAGTTTGATTCCGTGTCTTTTAAAACGCACTTCGAATAGAGTTCGGACATAATGGTTTATATCGGAACCTTTTATTGGGATGGCTTTCCGGTATAGCCGCCTTTGCAACGGCGTAAAAAGATTCAGATGACCATCAAGATGGTCAAAATTATTCCGGATTTCCTGATAAACACTGGCAAGATCTCCATTCGAATCGGCCCAGGGGCGAAGCTCCCGCAAGGATCTTCGAACACCTTTTATCGCTGCCTCAAATTCGTGATTGATCACGGCAACCGCCAGTCCCAGTTGAACCAATTCGGCATCCGCGTCCGTTTGTTCCCTTAACCCTTGTAATTCCTGATCCATCGCTTCAACAATGTCCGATTGCGCGATATCCACACCTTGCTCAAGATTTGACGATATGGCGGTCAGCATATCGCGCACCTTGCTTAATGTTTCGGTGTTCTTCCGCCCGACAGACTCAATCCGGCCTTCAAAACTATTACGGATATGTTCAATCTCATCTTCCGAGAGTCCGACCAGATCCTTTTGCGCAAATTCCACTTCCACATTGGAGATCGTATCCTGTAATTCGTGGATCGCCCCCCTTGCAAATCGCAATGCGGCTGATCGGGTATCATTCGCGGAATTTCTGAGTTGTCCGGCTTCCTGGCCGACGGATTTTTTCTCTGCATCCGCCTGCTGCTTGATCAATTCGCTCAATCGTTTCCGCTGATCAACATATAGCTTGGCTTCTTTGGCGACCGCGCCGAGTGATTTTGCGACTTCCTGACTGAATGGAACAAACAATTCTTTTTCCAGCTTTTCCTGCTCGGCCAAATATGCATCCCAATCACGCTGCAATGCTCGGGATAAGCCCACTCCTCTCGGTTTCACCAGACGATAGTTCTCACGTATTTCGGATAATCTGCGATTGGCTTCTTTTTCAGCATCAAGCAATGCTGTAGAAGCTTCATCAGGGTTTTTCATCCTTGCCGCGGAATCCATCCGCTGCTTGATCATGCTACGCAAAGCCGCTAATTCCGTTTCCGGCAGACCATTCCCTGTTCGTTGGAAAAATCCTTCCAGCGAAGTTGCGATATTTCTTCGTTTTGTGGAGACTTGTTTTTCCCGCCTTCGACGAGCCAGCTCCAATCTTTCCAACTCCGCTCTACGGGAACTGAAGTATTCCGAATAATCGCCGCTCTCCCGGAAGAAATCCGCTGCCAGTTGCAGGAAGAAATTTTCAAGAATGTCTTTTAATTGCCGGTATGCATTATCCTGCTGAAAGCCTTCCCTACCGGCTTTTTCTTTTAGTAATCCGTTATGTTCGCGTGTCAGTTTTACGGCGCCAAACATTCTTCGATGTGAAAAGAAGTAATATGATGCAGACTTTGTACGCCTTTCTTCTATATCAAGCCAATCCACGTCCGAGTTGCCATAGGGCAATATGCGTATACGATCCCGGTACACATATACTCCTCCAATGCGATCAAGCTTGTCGGTGATACGTTTCCATTCATCGGGTGGCAGTCTGCTTTCGCGCTGATTCCCGGCGATATAACCGATCTCTATTTCGAAAGGACCGCAATCAGTCGGTTTTCCTTTTCCATTCTTCCAAGAAATAACATGATCCTTAATTTCCTCTTCATAGATTCGAACATTTCCTTGAAATTGGCCGAATGCATCAATCTGACCGCTAATTCGATGATCAGCAGTTTCTAATTCATCATGCGTGAAGAATTCACCTTCTCTGATTAAATCCTTCTCTGGAGAAGCATCGGTCGGCCAATAGCGAAAAGCGGTTTCAATCGGCGGCGGTGGTGATTCAAGAAATAACGAATTGGAAAAACCGAGGAGAAACTTGGTAAAGTCTTTTGAACCTGTGTGGCACTCATCTTCTATTTCAGACGCAATACCTTCATTGGCGGGAGCAATATAAAAGTGGGTGCCGCAACCATGATCTCGCAAGCTTATTCCTCCCAGGAATTCATCCATAGCCTGCGGATCCAATTGAAAATCGTCCAGATCATCCAAAACCTCGCGAAAACCCTGATCTCCGTATTTTGAAGACAAATTGACAACGTTTTCCCTTAGTTTTCCTATTAATTCCTCGACATCTTCAGCGGTTGGCAGTCGATCGCCTTGGATCAGCTTCATGGGTATTTCAATTTCATCCAGATTGAGCCCGGATATTTCAAAAAGCTGCCAGTTAATGAAACATATGACCAATTCATGTATTTTCCCATGACGTTCGGCACGGGTCAGAACCAATACCTGACGGCCCAGCAGTGCAATAGCCAGACGACCGATACCTTTCTCGCCCATAATCGCACGTTCCTGTTTTCCGGCAGGCTTATAGGTTTCGACTTTCTTTCCGTGTGCAACAAATTTACTTTCGGTACCGAGAACAAGCCACCGGTTTTCGAATTCATCCGGTGTCATACCTACACCGTTGTCTCTTATTATGAGTAAATTATCGGTTCTGAAATAATCGACTTCGGCATGATCCGCATATGCATCATGAGCATTTTTAAACAACTCACTGACTGCAGTGGAAACATTGGCAATCTGTTGACGACCCAGCATATCCACCGTTCTTGCTCTTGTCTTGAACTTGGCCATTTTTAACGATAATGCCGCTTCATATGTTCCAAGATATGCCGTCCAAATGCTTCCGCCAGCAAAACCGGTACCGCATTTCCTATTTGCCGGGCTTGGGAATTTAGCGAACCGTGGAAAATAAAATCGTCCGGAAAAGTTTGCAATGCAGCCGCTTCACGCACACTGATCGCCCTGTGTTGCTCCGGGTGTCCGAACCTTCCATTCGATAGGCTAACACAACGGGTGGTTAATCCGGAGGCCGGTTCATCCCATCTCATACGGCCATATACATCCGTGTGTCCGGTATAGTCGGTCTTGGTGTGGCACGCCAATCTTAATTCTCTTGGCCAATCAGCTCGAGAGCCTTCCGGTGGGGTAGCTTTGATTCTTTGCAGGTTGAGAGGTGATAAATTTGCAGCGCGATGGTTAGGTATATTTCCATGAATTTCACCAGCTTCTATCGCTGGCAAATGACTGATCCGGTCTCGTACTGTTTCAAAGGGAATTCCTGTGCTTGGTCCATGCGTAGGTGCCGGAAAATCGATGGCGGCCTTTTTGGATGCCAGAAAAACAAGCCTGCGGCGGCGCTGAGGTACACCGTATTTCTGAGACTCAACAACATCAATCGCTGTTTTATACCCCAAATCCTTCATCTGATTCATAAAGTTAATCAAAATAGCATGCCCGGTTATACTCTGCATCCCGGGTACATTTTCTACAAAAACATAGTCAGGAAGAAACTTTTCTATGATTTCACCAAATTTGGAAAGCAAGGGTCTTCTTATATCAATCTCTGTTGCTGGTTTTTTTGTATTTTGCCGAGTGAAAGGCTGGCATGGGGCACACCCGCAAAACAATGTAGCGTCTTTCTTTTTCTCATTGAATATTTGAAAAAGCAAATATTCGTCAAATTTTGTTATATCGGATTGACTGAAAAACACAGCTGGAAAGTTTTTTCTAAATGTAGTGGCGGCATCGGGATCATGATCCAGTGCGAATACCGGAATTAAGCCAGCATTCTGAAATCCCCTGCTGGTTCCTCCACATCCTGAAAAAAAATCAAATACGCTTAATGACATTCTGAATTATTTACCACATCAAATTTTTAAGATTGCAACATTCCGAATTTCCATGTAAGCATACTTTCTTAAAAAGAAAGATCAATATTCGATAACAGCACAGCATTCCAAAGATAATTTTGGGACACATACTTCTTCAATTTGATGGAGCTCCCTTCGAAGCATACACATACCCCGCAATCGCACCTGCGATCACCCCCAGCGGCGCGGCGATAAAGATTCCGATCAGCGGTCCTTGGTTGGTATCTTTGGCGAATACCATGGGACCTAAGAATCCTAATGTAAAAAATAAACCGCCCAGAATTAACGCGCCGCTGATCACTGCCAGCAGTGTATTGGTCTTTTTCCCGGAAACCAGTTGCCAGGTAAACCAAGCCGCCGGTACAGCACAGGCGAATGAAAAAGCCGTGCCGAGCCACGCTGAAAAAGCGGTGGTGATCGTCAGTATGGTCTTGATAAAAAATAGTACGGTTAGAAACATCAGCGCGGATACAATTATTTTAAGAATTTGAATCATTGAAAAGTGCTTTCATGAAATGATGTTAATCGGCAAGGCATTGTAAACTATCTCTCCGTCATCCAGCGTCCGGATCATCCATGAGGTTGCGCGAATGAATACTTTTAGCCCGCAGCGGCGCAAATTGCTGCAATACGGTTTCGGCAGTCTGGGGATTTTTGCCGGTAACGCTTTATTGCCGTCCGCCATCCAGGCTGCATCGCTGGTTTCACTGCTGACCACCCAGGCGGATTTACTGCCCGCGGACCGCAACGGTGTGCGCTTACCCGCAGGATTTTCTTCCCGCATCGTCGCCCGTTCCGGGCAGAAACTGTTCGATTACCGCTGGCATGCGGCGCCGGATGGCGGCGCTACGTTTGCCACCGGGGATGGCGGCTGGATTTATGTTTCCAACAGCGAGCTGGATAAACGCGCAGGCGGCGCGGGTGCGTTGCGTTTCAATGCCCAAGGCGATATCGCCGATGCGTATCCGGTTCTGAGCGGAACCAACCGCAATTGCGCCGGCGGGCATACGCCGTGGCAGACTTGGCTGTCGTGCGAGGAAACCGACACCGGGCGCGTGTGGGAATGCGATCCATCCGGGCGCAAAGCGGCGCAGGTCCGCAGCGCATTGGGTGTATTCCGGCATGAAGCGGTTGCGGTGGATACGCAAAACAAACAGCTTTATCTGACCGAGGATCAACCGGACGGATGTTTATATCGCTACAGCGCACGCAGCTTCGATACTAGCGGCAATCCCAGCCTGGCTGATGGTATTTTGGAAGTAGCCGAAGTTTTCGGCGGCCGCATTGGCGCAGTGCGCTGGCATCCCCTGCCCGACCCGCTGGCAGCCAATACGCCAACGCGCAAACAAATCTCAGCCAGCACCCGGTTCAACGGCGGCGAAGGTATCTGGTATCACCAAGGAATCGTTTATTTCGCCACCAAAGGCGACAACCGTGTTTGGGCGTACGATGCCCGTGAGCAGCGTCTGAGCATCCTGTACGATGCGGCTTCGTATCTTTCACCGATTTTAACCGGTGTGGACAATATTACCGGCAACGCGGCGGGCGAACTGCTGGTCGCCGAGGACGGCGGCGATATGCAGATCGTGGTTTTGAGCGCGGGCAAAGTTCTGCCGCTGCTGCAACTGACGGGTCATGACCGTTCGGAAATCACCGGCCCGGCATTCAGTCCCGACGGTACGCGGCTGTATTTCAGCTCGCAGCGCGGCCAAACCGGGCGCGCTGAGGACGGCATGACGTTTGAAATCTCCGGACCGTTCTGAAGCCGTTTCCCGGTACTTGATAAATTCCTGCCGCGCACCCATCTAGCCAGAGAAAACCGGCAGGCCGCCGCTAGCGATGAAACTTCACTAATGCGCCGAAAGCGGCAATAATGCACAGAGATTGGCGGCACGACAAACGAAAGGGGATCAAACTTGGAATTCAAGGATTACTACAAAACCTTAGGTGTCTCGCGCGACGCGCCCGCGGAAGAAATCAAGAAGTCGTTCCGCCGCCTGGCACGTAAATATCACCCGGATGTTTCCAAGGAAACGGATGCCGAGCAGAAAATGAAGGAAGTCAACGAAGCGTACACCGTGCTTTCCGATCCGGAAAAGCGCGCCGCTTATGATCAGCTCGGGCAACGCGGATTTCAGGCGGGCAGCGATTTTCAACCGCCCCCCGGGTGGGATAGCGGTTTCGAATTCAGCGGCAGCGGTTTCAGCGGCGCGCAGGCGGCGGATTTCAGCGATTTTTTCGCCGAATTATTCGGCGCCCGGATGGGCGCTGGCGCGCGGCATACCCACCACCGCAGGCGCGGCGAGGATCATCACGCCAAAATCATGCTCGATCTGGAGGATAGCTATCATGGCGCCACGCGCAGCCTGACACTGCGCATGCCGAAACTCGACAATCAGGGGCGCACCGTGTTCGCCGAACACACCTTGAACGTGCGCATCCCTAAGGGCGTGCACGCCGGACAAGTGATCCGGCTGGCCGGTCAGGGCGGCCCGGGACATGCCGGAGAAGCTGCCGGCGATTTGTTTTTGGAAGTGCATTTTAATCCGCACAGCCGCTACCGGATTGAAAACAAGGATGTGTACGCGGCGCTGCCGGTCGCGCCGTGGGAAGCGGCGCTCGGTGCCACCGTGCAAGTACCGGTGCCGGACGGCACGGTCGAAGTACGCGTGCCGGAAAATTCCCAATCCGGCCGTAAGCTGCGCCTCAAAGGCCGCGGCATTCCGGCGGCTGTCCCCGGCGATCTCTATTTGGTGCTGGAAGTAGTGCTACCGGCCGCCGCGACGGAAAAAGCACGCGAATTTTACCAAACGATGGCGCGCGAACTCGCGTTCAATCCGCGCCAGAATCTTGGAGCCTAAGCCATGACATTTGAAATCGATGCCGTTTCACTGGAAGACGCCGTATTCAGTCTGGATGAACTGGCGCGCAGCTGCCATGTCAGCCGCGAATGGATCATCGAGCGCGTGCACTGGGGTCTGGTGCAGAATGCCGATTTAACCGGCACTGCCCCGGATGCCTGGCAATTCGACAGCCGCAGTTTCTTGCGCGTCAAAAGAATCGTCATGATCGAACGCGATTTCGAAGGCAACCCGGAACTGGCCGGACTGGTCGCCGATCTGATCGAGGAAGTCGAAACGCTGCGCGCCCGTCTGCACGCAACCGGGCTCCCTAACGGCTGAAAATCACCCTCGCAAAAAACGAAACGCACAGGAAATCCTCTCATGTCCTTACACATCGTCTGCCCGCACTGCCAAGCCACCAACCGCGTACCGGCAGACCGTCTCGGCGCATCGCCCAAGTGCGGCGCTTGCCACCAGCCGTTGTTTGCCGGGCAACCCGTCGAATTAACCGGAAGTCATTTCAACCGCCACCTTACCAACAACGATATTCCGCTGCTGGTGGATTTCTGGGCGCCGTGGTGCGGCCCGTGCCGCATGATGGCTCCAGCTTTTGCCAAAGCGGCCGCTATGCTGGAACCCGGCATGCGGCTGGCCAAGGTCAACACCGAAGAAGAACAAGGATTGGCCGCACACTATGGTATTCGTAGCATTCCGACTCTGGCGCTATTCAGAGGCGGGCGGGAAATCGCCCGGCAATCGGGTGCAATGAGCGAGCACGACCTGGTACGCTGGGCGCAAGCGCATAACCGGTAATCATGAAAACAACCCTTGAAGGAGCACAACCTCATGCCCACTAACGGATTATTTGCCCGTTTCATCGCATATACACTGGCCGCTATTTTGCTGGTGCTATTTCTGCACAGCTTCCTTTATCACTATTTTCCGGGCGTGCTGCAACTGAATCTCTTTTCCGGTCCAAACGGTCAAGAACACGCCGAACCGCGCGTGGTGCAAGCGCGCGGCAATCTGGCCGAGGATGAGAAAAGCACGATTGAATTGTTTGAAAATTCACGCGACTCGGTGGTGTTCATCACCACCCGGCAACGCGTGATGGATGCCTGGACGCGCAATATCTTTTCCGTCCCGAGCGGCACCGGCTCCGGGTTTATCTGGGATGATCAGGGCCACATCATCACCAATCTGCATGTCGTCAAAGGCGCCAGCGAAGCCACCGTGCGTCTGGCCGACGGGCGCGATTATAAGGCTGCCTTGGTTGGCGCCAGTCCGGCGCACGACATCGCCGTGCTGAAAATCGGCATCGGCTTCCAGCAGCCCGTCCCGGTACCCATCGGCACCAGCCACGACCTCAAAGTCGGGCAGAAAGTGTTCGCCATCGGCAACCCGTTCGGCCTGGACTGGACGCTGACCACCGGCATCGTCTCCGCGCTGGATCGATCGCTGCCGGGCGGCGACGGCCGCACCATCGACAATCTGATTCAGACCGACGCCGCCATCAATCCGGGTAATTCCGGCGGCCCGCTGCTGGATTCCGCCGGTCGTCTGATCGGCATCAATACCGCCATTTACAGCCCGAGCGGCGCCAGCGCCGGGATCGGCTTCGCCGTGCCGGTCGACACCGTCAACCGCGTGGTGCCGCAAATCATCAGCCGCGGCAAATACATTCGTCCGGCGATGGGCATCACAGTCGACAGCAAACTGAACAATCGCCTGACGCAATACTTAAAAGTGAACGGTGTAGTCATTTTGAACATCAGCCCCGGCTCGGCCGCCGATGAAGCCGGACTGCGCGGTGCCACGCTGACCCCGGAAGGCAATATCATCGCCAACGATATTATCGTGGCGCTCGACGGCAAACCCATCGATTCCGTAGACAAATTGCTCAACCGCATCGACAGCTACAAAGTCGGCGATACCATCAAAATCACCGTGTTGCGTAACAATGACAAAGTTGAAGTGCCGGTCACGTTGCAGCCGGGGGAGTGATTTTAGGAACTCAACAGACGCATCTGCTATGGATTCGAAATAACTGACGGAAGATGGTCTAATATTCACTCGTCAGTACAATGACCGAGAAATCATCGCTGCCGCCCGCGCGGCGCGCAGCTTTGAAGACATTCACAAGGTCTGCTTCAGACTCATTGGCAAAGAGCGATGCAATCTGTGCATCATCCAAGACTTCGTTCAATCCGTCGCTGCACAACAAAATACGCTCACCAGGTTGCAATTGATGCGTAGTGATATTTACCCTGAAGTCATCGCATTCGGCGTCCGCGATGAACTGGCAAGTAAGACCTTGCAGGATGCTCGCGGAATTTGAAGCCTGCTCAGCCGTGATTTCGCCATCATCAATCAGATCATTCAACAAACTGTGATCACGGCTCAGCAGGTCTGTCCGGCCATCCGCCAGAAGATAAGCCCGCGAATCGCCGACGTTAAAAATGGTTACCGCATTTCCAAGCAAGCGCACCCCCACCAACGTTGAAGCCATACCATGGAATCGAGGATTAGCACTCAACGCGACGTAGTCTTGCTGTACTCGATGCAGTAATGTCGACAACGATTCCGTAGAAGACGCCAATGCAAGACGATCACGCAAAATTTCCAGCAAACGCCGGCTGGCCAAGCGCGGCAACGTCCCGATGGCCACTCCGTCGGCAATGGCAAAATAGCGTGGCTGCGAAGTATCCACCATCCCACCTTCGCGAACACTGCCTTGATACACCTGACCGTCTAGCAAAACAGCGTCCTCGTTATGTAATTTGCTTCGGCCACGCTGACTGAAGGCGGTGTATTGCAAGGCTTTCATGATCTATCTGAACTTCCCAGTGGTGAAAAATTAGTGACTACTATCAACTAAAATATCCGATGAAGTTTCTCCAGATAAAAGTTTAAGGCTCTCATGCTTTTCAAAAACTCTATGCACACGATTAGCAAGATCAACAAATTTTTCCGCAAGTTCTCCCTTGTTTATTAATATCCAAGGTATCGCACTTGAACTCCAGTTTCGATATACATCGCCGAATTCTGTATTATTAGCTATCCAGCTCCACCATGGCCACCATACTTCTGGTTTCGAGCCCGAGCTAAATTGAGCACTCATTACTTCGTTAACTCTGTTCCAAATGATGTCATTTTTTTCTATTGAATCACTTTCCCGTCTGATGCCCCACGAGAGTTTGCTTAATCCTGTACCATAAAATTCAAAACGTAAATACAGATTCTGATTCTCACTGAATTTAATGCCGAATCCCGAATTGGCCGTCCAGTCTCTATACATAGCATCATCCCAAACAAGATCAAAACCTTTTGCTTCTACTTTATTTTTCAAACCATCATGAAATTCTTTTAGTAATGCTTCTTTGACACTCCTCATGACTAAAGAGACATGAAAAGCGGATTCAACATTTTGTGGTGATGCAAGGATAAGGCTCTTTATTTCATTTTCTTCAGACATTTCCAATTCCCCATTGATATTTATTCGAATAAATTTTGCGAGTTCTTCGATAAACAGACGCACAATTAAAGCTTTCGATTTGCAGGCACAGTCTTCCAGCCACTCAATAATGCTTGCATAGTCGAGTTGAGCAAATTTTTTCTCGTTTTCAAGCTGCTTCTTTTTTTCTTTTCCTATTCCGCCATATTCAGATGGTTCATTATTGCTCAGATAGACCAGCAGCCATTTTTTGCCTCTCGCTTCTTTCTCCATAAAGGATGCATAATCACTTAATTGATTTTCTTGGTCTCCTGCCCAAGGCTTGTTCTCAATACCAATAATGTCTCCATTCTGGAATTGCAAGTAAATATCGATTCGCCTTTGCCCATTGGCTTGTCTCTCTAAACTAACCGAATAAATTTTGGTATCTCCCTTCCAATGTATCTTCTCTAAGAATAATTCTAAAAAAACCGCCTTTTGCCCATGCTTTTCTGTCGGATCTAACAAACTCGCGATGCAACGCGATAGCCCCATTTCATCAGCACGCAAGTAATCAAAAATACTGAAGTCCGGTGCAAGCCTGTCAGCAAACCGTTCTCTTGCTTCTTTTAAAGTCGCAGTTTTAAATGTAACTTCCTTAAGTAACAAATCTATCTGTTCTTGCACTACTGCTCCTCTCCGCTTTATTTAAAAGTTTGTTTATTAAATATCCGGGATGTTTGGACATGATTCAGAGGTTCAAATCAGTGCGCCCGGAAAATACTTGCCACAGGCGCACCATTGCGTAGGTATCCAGTTTGCAATAAGCCAGAAGTTGCTGTTCGATTTGGGTTTTACGTTCCGGTTCGGTATCCGGATGAATGCCTTCCAGAAAAGCATTCATCGCCATGCCGCCATCCTGCACGCCATCCAAGGTATCGTAACGTAATTCTGGCACCACAGCAGGCAGCACTTTCTTGATACTCCAGCTACCTTGTTGGCTCGGGTGGTAGTAGCGTTCACGCGCGACCGGCAGCAAATCGACGACCCGATCATTGATCGCCAGCAGCGATTGATTTAAATAAGGAAAACGCTCTGCCAATTCGCGAATACGCGCTGTCTCAAACCCGGCGTTGTACACAAATACCGGCCCATCTTCTCCGCAAGCAGCAATCAGGGATTGAGCGAAAGATTCCGATGGATCGCTGCCTGACAGATCCAGAAACTCAGTATGTGCAAGCTGACCCGACGCATCAAGACAGTGCAAACTGAACTGGAACGCAATCTGCTGATAAGAACGCGTTCCTTTCCACACTGGCACAGCGAATTGGATGGTTTCAAAATCAAGAAAATACGCCGGAAGCGAATATCCAGCAAGATCGGATACAGCACCAGCGGCATCAAAAAACACCGTACCGGTCAACGTATGCGTTTTAACCCTGAGTTGTTTCTCATTAAGCCATTCATCAGGAACATTTCTCAGATCGTCGATGCCTTGCTCCGCCAGCTTCTCAGATTTGACCGAAGAAAAGCGCGGAAGCCAACCAACCGGACACTCGGGTTTGGGTTCATTGCGGCTGCAATAATCGTAGAAACTGCATGCAAACGGCGAAAAACACTGATTGCCTGTTTTTATGGCAGGTTCGGTTGATTGAGCTGTAATATTTTGCGCCTGTAGAACCCATCTTTCGACTTCTTCAGACCGGCGCATGATTTCTGCCGTGAGATCGTTTTCTTTGAGCAATCCCCGGTAATCATCGTTTCCCGGATAAACCCATGAACTGTCTATATGCGCAAGCGAAATGGATGCCAGTGGTATGCCTGCGGCTTTTACCGCGTATGCCTGTACCGCCAGATCTTCGTGGTGATAGTCCTTCACACTGGCGGAAGATTTGACCTCGACCATGTGCCATATCAGCTCAGCGCCTCTCGCTTCCGGCAGCAGAATATCGATAAACGTTAATGCACCACCGGCTGAGAATCCAG
>WBZO01005740.1_pt1 | contig 12430 bp, 7 predicted proteins | sample 5204261 | NCBI WGS metagenome assembly WBZO01 (sample SAMN12412400, study PRJNA552823) | activated sludge metagenome | isolation source: activated sludge from anammox sidestream of wastewater treatment plant... | place: USA: North Carolina | collected 2017-09 | reverse complement strand
ACCAGCATCACGAAGACTGGCCTGTCTCTGATCAATGGCGTTACTTACTTCTGGTATGTTCAAGCGATCAGTGCGACCGGGGTCCCAAGCGCAATCGCCGTCTCGAATGGAACGTTCGTCGGGACAAACACAATCGGTGGCGCGAAGACGCTTGGAAATAACAAGACGGTGACACTTGAGAACGTGGTTGTTACTAAGACTGACCCCGTATTCTTCTTTGCTCAGGAGCAGAACCGCTCAGCGGGGATCCGTTTTGTCAGCAATGCGAACCCCAGTGTCGGCAGCAAGGTGACGGTGGTTGGAACTATGGGGACTGACGGCCCCGAGAGGATCATCAATGCCACTTCCGTCAGCCTTGGTACACCATTCACACCCGCCCCACCGCTCTTGACCAATGAGCCTCTGGCGATAACTCAGAAGGCAGCGGCGGGATCCGGAGTAACCGGCGGCACGGGGCAGAAGAACGACGGCCTGCTTGTCAAGGTCTGGGGTAAGGTAACCAAGATCGGCGATATCGGCACTAACGTGTTTTATCTTGATGATGGCTCGGGGATAGCAAATGACACTTCTGGGCCGGCAGTTTTGGGAATCAAGGTTATCGTACCTGACTGGTTCAGCCTGCTCCCATCTCCACCTGCTATTGGCGAGTATTGGACGGTCAAGGGTATCGTTCGCTTATTTGACACAGGCAGCGGCATCATTACCTACATTGATGTGTCTGATAATGCGGATGTTGAAAGAGCAAGTCCGTAAGGCTCCAACAACACATTGATATACTAACTTGTAAGAAAGGCCTCGAAATCGGCGTTTGGTTTCGGGGCCTTCCTTCTTGGGGTTTTGGATAGTGTGTGTAACGCTATACTTTGCGATGCAGTACAAACTCAGCAAGCCCCGCAAGGACCGAACGCGCCTGCTCGGAAAGCGAAGAGCCGGCAATCGCCTGAAGAGCTTCTTGCATTAGCTCATTTGCCCGGAGCGTGGCATAATCCAACGATCCGGTCTGCAGGATGATTTGGCGGACGTCGGCAATGTCTTCCGGCGCAGCGTCCGGGTTTCCCCAAACTTGAATTAGGCGGCTGCGGCCTGCGGGATTGGCGTTCTGATACGCGCGAGAGATAAGGAGTGTGGACTTTCCCTCCTTGATATCGGAATCCACAGATTTTCCAACCTCGTCCGGTTCGCCAAAAACTCCTAGAATGTCGTCCTGAATCTGGAATGCGCGCCCCAAAGGAACACCAAAACGCGTGAACAGATTGAAAAGCGCTTCAGGCGCGCCCGCAGCAGCGGCCCCCAGATGAAGTGGTCGTTCAAGCGTGTATTTGCCCGATTTGAAACTCAGGATCTTCCAGATTTGCTCTTCAGGGGCCGGTTCACGGCGGTTGGATGCAAGTACATCCAGAAACTGGCCTTGTATTACCTCTTCCCGCATTGTATTCCACGTGGAACGCACCCGCGCAAGACGTAAATTTCCAAGGTTTGAGTGGTCTATCAAGCCATCCGACAAAGCAAAGGCAAGGTCGCCAATGAGGATGGCCATGGAAACGCCGAACTGTTCCGAACTGCCCCGCCACCCGCTAGCAGAATGTTCAGCCTCGGCAAGTTTATGAAGGGTGGGAAGCCCGCGCCTGAGGCCGGCCTGATCCATAACATCATCGTGCGCTAAAGCAAAAACGTGAAGCATCTCGGCCGCGGCTGCGATGGGGATGACTTCGGCATCATCAAAGCCTCCCGCCGCGCGGTAACCCCAAAGCACAAGGAATGGGCGGAGTCGTTTGCCCGAGCGCGTGGTGAAGCTTGTCAACTGATTAAAGGCAAGCGCCAGATCACTATCAAGCGCTTCGGCTTCAACAGCCTTCTGCCGCAGGAAGGTTTCCAGCCATTGATCGAAGGTGGTTTGAAAGCCAGACAACGCCTGGGGAAAACCTGTGTGCACAGCCGTTTCAGTTGAACTCAATCAGGACTCCCAACCGCGGGATTGTAGTCGCATGGCCGCGGCAATTGCTTTATTATACACCGGCGCCACAGAGCTTTGCAGAAATTGTGATATAAACTCATCCGCATTTCACTATTCAATCGCACCCTCAAGGTCCAGGCCCAGGCGGCCTGGCGCTCTTACAGCGAGACGAGAAGGCACGTAAAATTCCAGGTATTCAGGTCAAAGTTCATACGGCAGCATCAATTCTATACCGACTCGAGTTCCGGCAACAGCATTGATTCCACCGGAGTGTTGGCTTCGCGTACGCGGCTTGTCCTCGAAGATGCGTCATAATCCACCCAGATACATCGGTCAACCATATCATGAATGGATTCGATATGGGTAATCAGGAGTATCTGCTGGAATAAACCTTTCAGGTTGGTTAAAAGTGAAATAACATTCTCCCGGCGGATTTCATCAAGTGATCCGAACACCTCATCCAGGATCAGCAGTCCCAGATCAACACCCGCCCGCTCCGCGATCATCCGTGAGATAGCAAGGCGCAAGCAGAGATGCAAAATGTCTTCTTCTCCCCCTGAGATCACCGGTTTATACTCGCCATCATCATACAGACGAGGGGAGTAATTTTCATCCAGATCAACTTCCGAATAACGCCCATCGGTTATTTCCGAAATGAGCCTACTGGCTTCTTCAGCCAACTTGGGGCGTATCTGACTATTCAATTCCTTACGAAGATCGTCGAATTTCGCAGTCAGAAATTCAAGATGTCTACGTCTGTGCTGCTTGTCTTCCAAAGCTTTCGCTCTCTCACGATACGATGCTTCTTCCTTTTCAACAGCGTTAAGGATAGCCCTCGCAACTTCAAGACGGTTGGCTGTTGTCGAAGCAGCATCTTTCATGGACTGCGCAGCTTGAGAAGCCTGTGCCCATTGATTGAGCATGGTTTGATGATTGTCGGGGGAAAAACAGAGTGCGGTAAGATCATTATTCTTTGCAGCAATTCCCCTAGACAACTCGGAGAGCAACTTCTCCTGTTCTTCAATCCGCTTCAATACATCAGGCTTTCGCTGGACAGCTCCAGCCAGCTCCAGAGCCCTGGCGCGTTTCGGTTTCAGCTCAGCACCTCGTTTTTTCAGTGCCGCCAATTCCTCCGCGTCGTATCCTGAGGGCAGATTCGCCAGATCGGCCTTCAGCTTGATCAACTGCTGATCCAACTCGGTCGCCCTCACTTGTTCGGCTTTCAAATTTTCGCCCGCAGACTTGGCGGCAAACGCCTTTTCCTTAAGCTCGGCGATCAGCTTCTCGCATTCGGTAATTTCTGCCTTGACGGTTTCAAGCTCCGGAGATTTCTGTTTCAAAGCTATGAGCCCGGCCTTTTTCTGCTCAATTTCTTTATTTTCAGCCCGAATGGACTCCCGCATTTGACCAGTGACTTTCTCGTACTCATAACCCAATGCGCGCTCGCAGGTGGGGCACGCTCCTTCCGGGCCGGCCTTCATAAGCTGCTCAAGATGCTCAGATGTTTCGCGCACATGCACAGAGTGAGCGCTGATTTCAGCTTCCAGTCGTGAATATCTTGTAAGCAGGCTGCGTTCAATCCGCTCCTGCCCGGATTGCGCTGAGCGCAGGGTTTCTTCTCGACCGGCAATATCCCGCTGAATCTTTTCCAACCCGCTGAACCGAGCCTCCATCTCCTCGACTCGGCTGCTCACGCGTACAATTTCCTGAGATGTCATGCCGATCTGAGACAGCAAACCTTCACGCCGCGCTTCAGCCTTTTCCAGTTCCACCAACACCTCATGCCGACGCTTCAAATTTTCGTATTCCTCCACCATGGGGGCAAGTGAAAGAATTTCCGCCTCGGCATTGATGATCTGTTGCAGGTCGGATGAATCACGGGATCGAGACCCTTGAAGGGAATGCAGTTGTGTGTTCAAAAGTGCAAGATCATTTTCAAGGGCTGAATGGCGTTTTTGATTCTCTTCCGAAGCATTTTTCCGGGGCTCTATCTCTGCAAGAAGCTGCCGAGCTTGACGATAGGCCTGTTCCGCAACATCTGCTTCCTGCGCAATAAGCTTCACGCTTACGGCAGCTTCACTTTTACGCTGTTTGATTTCCTCCACATCACCCAACCCCTCAGAAAGCGCCCTGATGTCTCTCTCCAACGCCAACCGCTCGGTGTTCGCCAGATCTCGCGCCTTTGTAAGACGCTCATGCCCCAAAAGGCGGCCTACATAAGCTTCACGGCCGCCTGCGCCGACATCTCGCAGAAACGCCAAGTCCTTTTGTCCCGTGAAAAAGCTGGTAAAAAACGCCTGGCTATCCATCCGCAGAAGCTGCATCACACTTTTGGTGACGTTTTCTATTCCGGTATGCAGAGGTTTGCCGTCAGCCAAGATAGCCGCGTCACTCGAGCGACGGACTATGCGGTAAAGCTGTCCCGCAAACTCAAAATCAAGAGTTACCTCAGTGTGCTCATCGGGTTTTGCCCCTCTCGACCGAATGGTTTCGGCCTTGCCCCTGTCCATCCTTTGGAGAGCCTTCTGCCCGTACAGCGCCCACGCAATGGCCTCCAAAATAGTAGTTTTTCCGGTCCCGTTGCGGCCTACCACTCCAGTGATACCATCAAAAAACCTGATGTCAGCAGCGCGATACTGCCGGAAAAATTGAAGCTGGAGAGATATGAGCTTCATGCGCCCAGCTCCTGTTCGGCGGCCTGCGCCAGGTATTCTTTACCCAGTTGGACAAGGAGGGCCCTGTCAACCCCATTAGGAACGCCCTGCAGCCCGCCCGCGAACTCTTCCCATTCAAGCTCAAGCGGGCGCGCGGGCCCGGTCTCACGACCTTCGCCGATGGAGGTGGATGCAAGGGGGCGCAAGACTATATCCAGATGCAGCGCGTTGCTTTTAAGCTCACGAATGCGAGCCCAGTCCAAGTCTTTTTGGAGCTCCCGTGGAAAACCTTCCACTACCACACGCAACACTTTAGCAGGCATATCATCGTAATGCGGGGCAAGTACACGCTCCAGTTGTTCCATCAGATCTGACGCTGTGGCGCCCACCGCTTTGATGATGCCAAGATCAATAACACTTCGCAAATTCGGGGTCTGATGAAACTCTATCTCCTGCGTTTCGGTATCATAAACGACAAACCCCTTGGGATGTGCCGTGCACTCTTCCCAAATGTTGGAACTGGTATATTCTATTGCCCCGGCGTAGCAGGCATTAGGCGCAATCTCGGAATAGATATGATAATGCCCCACCGCCACATAGTCCCATTCATCAAGATGCAGCTCTCCAGACGTAAGCTGGACGGGGTCGTAACCATGCCTCATGATACCTTCGATCGTGCCGTGAACAGCTAAAATGTTTATAGCGTCTGTGCTCCCCGGACGCAAAGCATATTCGCTGCGTTTTTCCAAAGCAAAATACGGCAGACAGTAAACATTAGCGTCCAATCCAGGCAGGGCAAGCCCCTGGAATTCATGGGACTGGACATAAATTTGGGGGATAAGCTGGAACAGATCTAAAATACAGCCAGTATCAACTGATTTCGGAGTATCGTGGTTGCCACCGATAATTACCACCGGCGCCCGGCTTCTTTCGCGAAACTCAGACAAAAGTCGATACGTCTGATGGATGGTAAAGTTGCTTGGGCGCACGGTATGGAATAAATCGCCAGCGATGACGATTACGTCGGGGCTGAGCGAAGCAGCCCGCTCCATAACCATCTGAAAGGCTTTCAGGACATCGACTTCCCGCCTGTTCAACCCCTGCGATGTAACGCGCGTGTAAGCACGGTAGCCCAGATGCACATCTGCTATGTGTATAATTCTCACTGTTTAGTCTGCAAATGGGTCGGTCTGGTCGATAGCTCCAGGGGCACCGAAACCCTTGGGCACCACGGCTTCAACAATATTCGCTTTATTCCTGCAGTATTTCCTAAACGTCGATACAGGGTCATCAGGTTGTTCGACGCGCACCCTGCTCAGGGCATCAATCGCTGATTCGGAATCAGCGGAAGCCAGGATCTCGTTTACTTGGTTTCGCTGCACCGTCGGATTCAGCCGTTTAAACAAGCTAAATACGACTTCATCAAGAGGGCGGTCCTGCTGGCTGGGGAAGACTTTAATACCATCAGCGCCTCGCAGGATATTCGGGCGTGGGAACTTCACGAATATCGCTTGACTGAAATGAGGATGTCTGACCATGAGCTGCCCCTTCGCCAGTGTAGCCAATTTTTCTCTTTCCGCCCGTGAAAGTACTTGGTACCCGGGCGTAGCCAGCTCATCCATATCCATGCGTCCATAGACGGCTGTCCCGGAATTTCCCACAACTCGCTTGTGAACCTGACTGCGGAACTGCTGAGCGCTAAAGAGCACAAGCCCGATATAACGTCCGCGCTCAGAAATATCCAACAGTGTTTTTTTCAGGTAAGTATCCTGCCCATCGCTGGGAGCATATTTGTTAAGCTCATCAACAACCACAACGCACCTTTTAACACCTAAGTTGTTTTTCTCAAGATGCTCCCTTAGCTTTGACACAACGCGAGTTACAACAAGGTCCTGTCCCTGCGCGTCGACCCCGGCAATGTCAACAACATAGATTGTCCTGTCTTTGAATTCTCCCCAGGGGAGGTCTGCCCGGCGCTCATCGGAATCCACAAGCAGCCCTTTGTAGCGGGTTATCAGGCTTGAGAGCCGATTATATACTTTACGGATAGTCATAATATTATGAGTGCGAAACTGATCCTCGCCACGACCGCCCATTTTGTTTTCCATAGAGTCCAATACCTGCTCGAACCATCTTTGCAAGTCAGAGAACGACCTTACCTTGACGGCCCTTTGGCCGTTTCCCAAATCTTCCCCAACTTCGGCAGATATGACTTTCTGGCTAATGTACTGGATGAACGCATCAGCCTTTGCATCAATATCATCACGATTGAGCACAACTTCGACAAACTCCAGGATATCCGTAAGTCCCCACGCAAGTGGGTGGAGATTTGCGGTGATGTCGGGATTCGTGCGCAGTGTATTCAGGTTGTGTCCATCTTCTTTGTACGAGGCGTAATACTCCACATTTTCAAATGGGCAGCAGGGAACACCAAGGGTCTCGTACAACCTATGGTCCTCGTCAGTAAGCCGTCCCACCCCCTCGGAGGCATAACGTTGAGCAAGAGACGAGTCCTCCGGCGCGTCCGCCGGATAATCCAAAAAGAGCATATCGTGCCCTTTCACGTTGAAGCAAACGCAAGCAGTGTCTTCCACAGGGCTGGCGAAGATACTTTGAAGCAAGAATTCTATAGAACTGGTTTTGGTAGCCAACCCGGAAACCCCGGTCAGATTCACATGCGCAGCCTCCGGCCCAAGCAAGAACTCGGCGTCAAGATACACGGGGGATAAAAGCTCTCCATTTTGGTAAGCCCCCACCACAACTCCGGTCTTGTCGTAGTAGGAGTCCATACGAAGCGCCTGCTTCACACCATTGTCGTCTGCAAGATATACCAAGCCTCCAGGGATCGGTTGTACGGGGTCTTCGGGCATGCGTCTTAGAACAGCAGCTTTGTAACAGCGAACTTCGTGACGACGAGTCATGGGCTGCATCCGAGGATCGCCCTCCAGCCCGATATAGTCGTGCATGGGTGACTGGACATCCGTATATGCCCATCCTTCCACTACAACTCCATAAACCTGCAATTCTTCAGTGAGAATCGCGACCAAAGTCCCAATACCCACCGGAGAACCGCTTGCCGTCCAGAAATAAAACTCATACGCGGTATTAGGGCAAGATTCGGTGGCGACTACCCGGCCAACCTGGTTGAGGCCCGCAAACCTGTCGGAATTGATTGTTGGTTCGTTAATCATTTTGTCTTTATCTTATTCAATGGCTAAAAGGATATCCTGGCTGCGACTTCCACTTTACTTGGCGCAATGGCCCTGAGATACTGCTCACAGTCGCGGATGGGGTAGATCATTCTGTCCCACCGATGATCTGGCAGGCTGAGCGGTGTACGCTCAGCAAGCGCCCACCTTGACAGGTCGTCAGCCATTGCCTTCAATTCCTCGGTAGGGGAAACTTCAATACGGATCAGGCCAAAGGTTTGGTCCTGCCCATGGTTTGGCCTGAGCCGGAGATACCAGGAGTACACCGGTTGCAAAGTCGTGCGCCTGGGTTGGAAAGCGCTGGTACGGCTTTCAGCCTCCAGCTTCAAAATTTTTCTATAGTCGTCTCCCGAGAAGTAGCGCGCCTGATGAGACTTGATGACGCCAACCATCCTCTCATGTCCACCACCCCTAAAGAACTGGGACAAAGAGCCGTCTACCAGCAGCCATTCGTCATCTTTTGAGACAGCCGCCCATGCCCTCATCAGGTCGCGCTCCATCTCGTCGCGTCGCTTATCGAGAGCCTTCTTCGCCAACTGTCTGATAACACCTGGGTGGTCGTCCAACTGAGGGGCCTCACCAGTGAGTGGTGTAGTATTCTGACAAAGGAGGCCCCAGGATGCCCTCTCGTCAGGCGATATGAGGTTGAATGGGACGAACAGCGCTTCCTCGCGCTTGCATAAACAATGACCCGTCTGCATAAGGCCATCTTCCCCCCGCCTGCGCACACAAGCCGAATAGTATCCCCACACGATGGGGATCTCTCGCCAAGTGAAGATCATTCTGGACATCTGGATACCGTCCAGGAAATGAGTGAACCCCGAGCCAGCGGGAGACGCCAGCGGCTTTGTTTCGAGGGTTTCTCCCTCAACAATTTCCGCGCTGTGCGTGGAAGGATCATTTTCCGGCATGGCATCGGCTTCGTCAGCCAAACTGCCTCCTGCCACGACATGGAGATTGGGATTGTCTTTGTTTTCTTTTAGAAACCGTTGCAGTTCGTCAGTAAAACTCAATGTAATCTCTTTAATTGTCGAACGAACTTTCTCTTATAATATCATCTATGATGGCTGTGCGGCCAAAATGCGCTTCAGTCCATCCTGGAAGGTTGACAAGTTCAAATGGAATACTTCCAAAGCGGCATTCGGCTCAGCGACATTATCTTCTTGCAGCATAATAAGCTGATCCGGCGTAATAGGGAACCGAGGCATGAATTTGTTCATAACCTTCGTCAATGGCAGCATCGCGAACAACGGTAAATGCACAGTGGGTTTGTGGGAGCCAATTTGACGCCTTATCAGGCCTACTACATCTTTAAACGGCAATTGTTCAGGGCCACCGATCTCATACGTACGGCCATTATGTATGTCTTGTTCCGCAGCCATTTGGAAACATGCGGCAACATCTTCCACTGAAATGGGTTGGCACAGGCTGGTTCCCGGCCCAACGACAGGAACTACCGGCGCTTTATGGATCAGGTCAATAAGCATGCTCGTCATACCGTCACCCACACCGAAGATCAGTGATGGCCGCAAGATCACCCATTCCAACCCACTTGAACGAACAGCCTCTTCAGCTTCCCATTTGGTTTTGTGGTACATGCTTTGAGCATCCCCGCGGGTCCCGGCGGCACTCATCTGGACAAATCGCCGCACACCTGCCTTCCGCGCGGCTTGCACGGTATTGAGCGTACCCTGAACATGGACAGCCTGGAATGTAGCCTGGCCCATCTCACGGATGATACCCACCAGGTTCACCACGACATCGCAGCCATCGAAAGCTGCCTGAAGTGTTTGCGGAATCAAGATATCACCATCAATAAACCGCACTGATCCCTCGGGTAGCATATCCCTATCAGAGGCGGAACGGATAACAGCCACAATTTCATGTCCCGCATTAAGGAAACGACGCACCATTGTGCGGCCGACAAACCCAGCCGCTCCAGTGAAGCCAATTTTCATTTGTTTCCTGAAATTCCTTCCGCCAACAACCTGCCGATATTGTACGCGGTCTGCTCCAGTAAGTCAGCCGTCCGAGCAATGCTCTGCCGGAGTGTCAATGGCCCAGGCGCGATGGAAAACGCCGCACTCAATCCATGATTATACAATGCATTCATACCATCTCCCAACGTTCCAGATACAGCGATACAAGGCTTTGAAGCATCACGGGCAATATCAATGACACCCGCTACAGCCTTGCCATGAAGCGTTGACGCATCGGTGCGGCCTTCACCCGTGATGATCCAATCAGCCTTCTCAGCACGTTCAGGCAGTCGTGCTGTCCTGGCTACCACAGGAAACCCCGGCTGTAAAACAGCTCCGCAAAAAACTGTCAAACCAGCTCCCAATCCACCAGCGGCGCCCGCCCCCGGGATATCTTTAACATCATTCCCCACATCTCGCTTCACAACCTGGGCGAACACTGTCAGTGCTTTATCCAAGAGCTCAACATCCGCGAGGGAAGCTCCCTTCTGCGGCCCATAAACAGCAGACGCCCCGTTATCCCCCGTTAATGGGTTATCAACATCACAGACTACGTCGATAGCCACGTCTTTGATCCGACTATCCATTTGGGAGATATCGATGCGGTGAAGATGCTGCAATGACCCACCCCCCGGAGGAAGGCTGCATCCGGACTCATCCAGCAACAGCGCTCCTAACGCCTGGGCCATCCCAGCGCCCGCATCGTTAGTAGCGCTTCCTCCAATGCCGATGATAAGTTTTTCAGCCCCAGCATTAACAGCAGCAAGAATCAGCTCACCCACACCAAAGGTAGTGGTCAAAAGGTGGATCCCAGCAGCGGCAGCCATCTCCATTACCGCGGTCTTGCCGTCTGGAAGCAGTCCGAAAAAAGAATCCACCGGCATCCCAAGAGGGCCTGTGACGGAGACTGGAACTTTCACTCCACCTCCTGCCAGCAGAGCGTCAACAGTCCCTTCCCCACCGTCCGCGATCGGGGCGAGATCACATACATATTTTTTGGAAGCACGTATAAACCCCGCCTCCAAGCTCCGGGCGACTTCCAACGCAGGAAGCGCTTCTTTATAGGAGTCCGGACACACAAGCAATCGCATAATATTTATCCTTCTGGCCGTAGTCTAAGTGGTCAGAAGCAATTGACCAATAATAATAGCACGCGTACGCGCGCTTTCGCACAGATGCACCGCAAGTGCATTATTGACATGGTCTAAAGTAAAGCCACTGGAGGCACCGGTTTGAGCATAACGAGGCGGCAAAGTCTGGAAGCTAAACTATCCTACCTGACCATCGGGCTGCTGTTTATTATTGTTTTTGGCCTTGGTCATTTCACCCTTTCGTGGCAAAGGGCCGCGTTGGTGCACGAGAAGAAAGAAAGTTTCGAAGGATTGGCTAAAGTGCTTTCCATCGCGCTGCAACCATCCATGACCCAGAACCACATAGCTTTATCGCGCGACCTTGCCAAGCAGCTGGAGGAATCACAAGCGGAGCTGGAATACGTTATCATTACAGACCAGTCCGGTCACACGATCTTTGCCGAGTCTCGCCGACGCACTGTCTCCGAGCAGCGCTTAGGGATCCTGGGGCATTCCACCCACCGCATCATTAGCTACCTGACTGCTACCTTGAACTCTGACGACACAGGAGTCTACCGCACCCGTTCGCCCATCCGATTGAGTGACAACAAGCAAGGCAGTATCAGCGTTGGATTTTCTTTGAGGCGAGTAAACGAGCTTATGGAGACACTTCAACAGGCCCTTCTAACCTCGTTTGCAATAGCATTCATTTTAGGCATCCTGGGGTCGGTTATGCTCGCGCGCAGTATTACATCCCAAATTCGAGCGCTGTCTGATGGCGCTTTGAAAGTTATGAACAATGACCTGACCGTCAGCGTACCAGTGCGTACTCCAGACGAGGTGGGAGCGCTTACCCAGACATTCAACGAGATGGTTGCGCGCCTGAAGGAAAACCAGGAGCGTCTGGAACAACGCGCGAACACAGACAGTTTGACAGAGTTATATAACCACAGGTTCTTTCAGGAGCGCTTAAGCGAAGAGATTAAACGCGCCGAGCGTCACTCCCGTTCTGTAGCGCTTTTGATGTTAGATTTGGACCATTTCAAAAATTTCAACGACACCCATGGACATCCAGCAGGTGATGCGGCGTTGAAAGCAGTATCACAAGTGCTGAGACAGACCGTGCGCGATATCGATGTGGTAGGCCGTTATGGAGGTGAGGAATTCGCAGTGATCATGCCCGAATGCGGCCTGGAAGACGCCAAAGCAGGCGCGGAGAGAATCCGCCTCGCCATCCAGCGGCACTGCTTCTATGGGAAAAACGATGAAACCGTCCCGATGACAGTCAGTATTGGACTGGCACACTATCCTGAGCACAGTCAGGAGCGTGAGGGATTGATTTTCGCAGCGGATGTCGCGTTGTACCAATCAAAATCATTGGGACGCAACCAGGTAACCTGCTTTACAGGCACAGGGACGGATGGAAGCGAGGACACACCCTACAAGTTCTATATCGCGCTCCATGCCACCGAGTTGACGACGGTGGAATCCATCGCCGAAGCCATTGACGCTAAACATGGGCATCCTCGCAGGTTTAGCAGGTCCGTCGCGGAGCTTGCTGTCA